>Ga0209480_10000267_pt1 | contig 45425 bp, 44 predicted proteins | sample JI61114C2DNA_FD_187501 | JGI IMG/M metagenome (GOLD analysis project Ga0209480, IMG submission 187501) | Wastewater effluent complex algal communities from Wisconsin, to seasonally profile nutrient transformation and Carbon sequestration -... | ecosystem: Engineered > WWTP > Effluent > Algae...
CGCTCGTCGCCGCCGAGGACCCGCGCGCGGTCGGCCTGTGGCCCGAGCTGACCGAGGCGCTGCGCAACTTGCAACACACGCCGGCACTCAAGGCCCACGGCGGCAACCCGTGGCGCTGGCCCGAGCTGCGTGCGCTGGCCGAGCGCCGTGCGCTCGCGCAGCGGCTGCTCGGCGCCTATCAAAAGACCGGCGAGCTCGCCCCCGGGCTCGCCCAGGCCCCGAACATCCAGCCGAAGTTTCGCGCCCAGCCCGGCGACGTGCTCGCGCAGGCCGAGCACCTCTACCGCTCTCGCCGCCACCTGACGATCGGCGAGCTTCAGGCCTTCCACAAGGCGCAGGGCGGCACGCTCGATCACACCGACCTGCTGGCCCCGCTGCTCGCCGCCGAGTGGAACCTCGACGGCGACGCGTGGGACGAGCTCTATCCCTCGCGCGCCTACCTCGGCGGCATCCTGTGGCCCAAATACGACCGCGCTACCGCGCGCCCCCACGACCCGCAGGCCGCGGCCCAGCTTCGCCGCCTCGAGACGGTGATGAACCTGGCCGTCTTCGAGGATATCCGCGACATTTCCCCCCGCCAGGGCTGGGTCCCGCCCGCCCTCGTCTCGGCGTGGCTCACCGACACGCTCAACCGCCGCTACGGCGCCGTCGAGCTCGCGCGCAGCGGCGGCACCATTCAGCCGGTCGGCAGCACCTACGAGAAGCTGGGCGGGTCCACGCCGCTATCCCCCGAGACGATGTGGTGCCTCGGCTGGATGAACCACGATTTCACCCTGTTCAAACCAAAGCTCAGCGACGCGGAGATCCAAAAGCTGACCGAGGAGGACGCCGCCGCGACCGGCCAGGCTGCGCCGGCGGGCGACACGGACGACGAGGAGGGCGAGGACGAGGAAGCCGCGCTCGGCACGGTGCGCCTGCTGCTCGGCCGTCACTGGGACCGCGCCTTCGTCGCGTGGGTGAACGCGCAGGAGGACCGGCGCGCCGCGGTCCGCGACGGCTACAACCGCGCCTTTCGTGGCGTCGTCATCCCGACCTACGACAGCGGCGTGCTGGACATTGCGCGGTGGACCGAAAACGGCCCGCAGCTCAAGCCTCACCAGATCGCCGGCATCTTGCGGATCCTGGACCTGGGCTGCGGCCTGATCGCCTTCGACGTCGGCGTCGGCAAGACCTATACCGCGATCGGCACCATCGCGGCGGCGCGCGAGGAGGGCCGGGTCCGCCGCCCGGTCGCGCTCGTGCCGAGCTCGCTGGTCTGGAAGTGGCACGACGACTTCCTGTGCGTGTTGCAGGACTACCGCGTGTGCGTGATCGGCAGCAACCGCAAGGTGATCAGCCGCGGCAAGCGCAAGGGCCTGATCACCTCCGAGAGCGACACCCCCGAACAGCGCGCCGAGAAGTGGAGCGCCTTCCAGGCCGGCCTCTACGACGTCGTGATCCTGAGCTACGACGCGCTCGGCCGCACCAAGATGAACCAGGAGGCGCTGCTCGACTATGTCAACACCATCGAGGGCCTGCAGCGCCAGATCAAGCTGCGCCAGCGCAACGCCGCGAAGAAGGGCGCCGACAAGCTGTCCGAGCGCGAGCGGGCCATTTTAAAGCACGGCGCCCGCGCCTTCGTGGAGGAGCAGCTCGAGCTGCCCGAGGGCCACAAGTTCGACCCCGGCATCGCCTGGGACGACATCGGCATCGACATGCTCGTGGTCGACGAGGCCGCGGCCTTCAAGAACAGCTACAAGCCCGAGGCCCGCGAGTTCGGCATGCCGAAGTTCATGGGCAGCGGCGGCGACGGCAGCAAGCGCGCCTGGCAGCTGGACTTTCGCGCCTCGGCCGTCCGCAAGCGCACCGGCGGCTCGGGCATCGTGCTGCTGACCGCGACGCCGGCCAAGAACTCCCCGCTCGAGTTCTACAACCTGATCCAGCTGATCGACCCGTACGCCTTCTCCAAGAAGGGCCTGATGGACCCCGAGCAGTTCATCGACCGCTTCCTGCGCATCGAGAGCCGCGAGATCATCGACATGACGCTCAAGGTGTCACTGCGCTCGGTCGTCGACGGCTTCAAAAACCTCGACGACCTGCGGATGATCATCAAGACCTACGGCGAGTTTCGCAGCGGCCCCGAGGTCCACCTCGTCCTGCCGGAGCCGCGCATCGAGCAGGTGCGCGTGCCGCTGGGGCCCGAGCAGGAGGATCGATACAGCGAGCTGGTCCGCAAGCTCGAGCGCGCGCTCCAGCAGTCGCAGCTGCAGGGCAGCAGCCAGAACAAGATCCTGGGCTATCTGGCGCGCCTGTCGCTGATCGCCCTGCACCCACAGCTCGACGGCGGCGTCGAGTACGCGACGGCGCTGTCGTCCGTCGCCCACGCCGACTACGCCGCGCCCAAGTTGACGGCTTGCGCCGAGCGCATCGCGGCCAGCGCGGGCTGCGGGCACATCATCTTCTGCGAGCCGACCGCGGTGCACCTGTGGATGCGCGAGGTGCTGGTTGCCCACAAGATTCCCCGCGAGCGCATCGCCATCCTCAACGCGGTCGAGACGCAATCCGCCGACCGCATCCGCCTCGCCCGCGAGTTCAACGGCATCGTCGCCGAGCCGCCCGCGCCCGGCGCCTGCGCCAACGCGAGCAGCCAGCGCGTGCCGCCGAAGTACGACGTGATCATCGCCAACTCGGTCGCCTACGAGGGCATCGATCTACAGACCCGCACCTGCGCGATCCACCACCTCGATCTGCCGTGGACCCCCGCGGACCTCGAGCAGCGAAACGGCCGGGCCGTGCGCCAGGGGAACGAGTTGCCGGTCGTCCAGATTTTCTACTACCTGTCCGACCGCTCGATGGACTGGTACCGCTATACGCTGATCCAGGGCAAGCGCGCGTGGCTCGGCGACGTGCTCGCCAGCCAGGCGCGCGACACCAGCAACCCCGGCGCGCAGCAGGCCCTCTCCGACGAGGAGATCCTGATGATGATCTCACGCGACCCCGAGGCGACGCAGCGCGCGCTCGAGGCCCGCCGCGAGGTGCTGCGCGCCGAGGCCCGCAAGAAGGTCGCCCACGAGGCCGCGGGCCTGCTCGTCCAGGCCAGCGCCCGCTTCCGAGACGCCCGCGAGACCACCGACGCCGAGAAGGCCGCGCGCCTGCGCGCCGAGGGCGACGAGCGCCTGCGGGACCTCAAGCGCGTCGACGCGATGGCCTGGCCGTGGGCCCGCTGGGCCGAGCGCGCACGCGAGGTCGAGGTACTGGTGCCCTCGGCTACGTCGGCGCCGGTGTTCGAGGGCCTGCGCGTCGGCCGGAACAAGGCGGGCCAGGTCACGTACATGGAATTCGGTCGCGTTGTCACCGGCGACAACACCCGCCGCATCGGTCGGCGCATGCACGGCTTCCCTGTGTGGGAGCTGCTCAATGAGGAATCGATCCGCACGATCGAACTGCAACCCGCCGAGCTCGACGAGGCCGGCGCGAACTGGCCCGATGAGGACGAGGCCGAACTCGACAACGTCCTGGATTCCCACATCAGCCACGTCCTCGGCAAGAAGGTCGCCACCTACGACGAGCTCGAGTGGCTCGGTGCGAGCGATGCCTGGCTCACCCGCTGGTGGCCGCGTGTCGAGAAGCGCGTCCGCCAGGGCCTCGCCCGCTCGACCGCCGAGGACAAATATCCGCTGCTCGTGAACGGTGCACTGACCCTCGCGTCCGGCGAGGAACTGGACAAGGGCGAACTGCTCGCGCCGAACCTCGCCGGCTGGCAGCGCTTCCTCGAGCTCGCACCGGCCAGCGGCCTCAAGTTGGGCGAGTTGCGCGATGCGGGCGCGGCGTATTGGACCCGCAAACTCCCGCGTGGCCTGCTCGCGGCCCAGGACGCCGAGACCGAGTCCAACTCGTTCACGCCGTCGTCCGCGACCCCCTCCCCGACGAATCACGTCCTCGATCCTGAGGAGGCTCGCATGGGCGAGCTGCTCCGGCGCGGACGCGACGAGGAGGAGGCGCAATGGGCCGTGGCGGTGGCGCGCGGCACCAACGTGGAGCGCGCACGGGGCCTGGCGCCCGAGGCCGCAAGGCGGGCCGCCATCAAGAATCTGAGCGCCAACATTTACCACTACGACGCCGCATCGGCGGCCACCGACAAAGCGGATGCTTCGCCGACGCCGCCCGCTCGCCCCTCCCACTTCCCACCCGGAATGAGCTTCGAATGATCTCCACCGACGATACACGCATTCACGGGATCACCACCCGCTACGCGGACGACGGCGTCGAGGTGAGCTATGGGTATCCGGGCTCGCTCGAGGTGCGGCTCGCCACCGGCGTGACCATGCCGGCCGCGACCCGCCCCCAGCAGGTCGTGCTGGGGACGTTGCTGGCCGACCCCGACCAGCAGGACGCACGCGAGGATCGCAGTTGGCGTTGGCCGGCGGAGACGCGGCCGGCGACGCGGCGCTGGGCGCAGCACGTCCTCGCGGCCGACACCCGCCGCGAGAACCTCGTGTATGAGCACGAAGGCGAGCTCGTGCTCGTGTGGGCCTTCATCCCCGGCCGGGTGCAGGAGCTGGCGCTTCTCGAGGCCGGCTTCACCCCGGCGCTGGCGACCTGGCGCGCACCCGCGACGATCGAGACCCGCTCGCTCGCCGCACAGATGGCAAAGCGACCGCCGGCAACGCCGGCCTTTGCCCTGGGTACCGCGCCGGCCGTAACACCAGTTGTCGACGAACGCGCGCACGCCGATCGGGTCGAGCACGCATGGATGCGCTGGGCGGCCTGCATGGATACCCGCGTGTTGATGGCCGGTAATCGCACCTACGATTTCCGCGGTCCGCCGCAGCGCGACGGAAGCACGCTCGTGCTGCGCTATCGGACGCGCGACGCGGACCTGCAGATCGCGCTGGATGTCGAGCGCCACCCGTTGATCTACGACTTGGCTGTCGGCTTCGGCGGGCGCGGGGCTTCGCTGACGACCCGCACCATTCCGGGCGTCGCGTGGGAAGACTTCCCGGCGCTGGTCGACGAGATCGGGCGGCTCGTCGCCGACAAGCCGGCGAAGCCAGCCGCGGCCACCGCGAAGAAGGCCCGAAAGGCCACGCCTGTCCCGGCGCCTGCGCCAACCGGCCCCGTACCGCTCGCGTGGGGAGAGCGCATCGCGGCGCGCTTCAACGCCGAGCCTGGCCCACGGCTGCGCCTCGAGGGCCGGCGTGGTCAGCAAGGCCTGCTCTTCGTCGTACTGCGCGAGGGTGACTCTGACGACGTGCTCGCTGCGATCGACGTCGACGGCCACACCGTCGAGCGCGTGCGTTGGATCGCCACTACGCTGCGCGCGAGCGAACAGGACGCGATCGTCGAGCGCCTGGACCGCGTGCTCGCCGACGACGAGGCCCACGAGGCCGCCACCGACAAGGAGCCACCACCGGACGCCGAGTCCTCGCTACAGCCGCTGATCCGCATGCTCGAGCGCCAGGGGCTCGCCACCTACGGCATCGACCCCGCGCGGGCCAAGGACACCAAACGCCAGGATCCGCTGCGCGCCCTGGCCCTCGCGCTGCAAGACCTCTCGACCGAGCGCAGCGCCTCGCCCGAGGTCATCGCCACCTGGCTCAGCGACCAGGGCCTATTCTCCGTCGCGGACGTGCTGCAAGACGCGACGGTGGTCGCCTACAGCGCCGTCGGCGAGATCCTCGATCGCCTCTGGGAAGCCGTCGACGACGCGGTGCCGGTCGTGAAGGTCGGCCGACAGGGCGACGAGACGGTGGTCGACAAGCGGGCGATCGCGTGGTCGAAGGTCACCGCATCCAGCATCGTCCTGGTGCGCGAGGCGGCGGCCGGTCGGCGTTATGCGCTGCGCACCGTCAAGGTGATGCTCGGGACCTGCAACGACGAGACCTGCAAGGTCATCCCGGTCGGCGGCAAGGTCGGGTCGGGCGCCGAGGTCTACCTATTGCACGAGCGGCAGGATGCCTTCGTCACCCAGCTCCACGATCGGCTGGCCGAGCTCGAGCAGACCCTGCGCGCCGCGCCGAAGCTGCTCGAGGACGTCCGGCACCTGCTGTTTCTCGCGGGCGTCCTGCTCGACACCCAGCGCTGCCAGGGCAAGGAGCAAGCCGCGGCCCTGCGAGCTTTCGAGCAGGCCAAGGGCTACCACGATGCCGCGCGGCGCATGCTGATTGCGGGCAAGAGCGCCGTCGCGGCCGAGCGCATCCACGCGGCCATGCGGCGCATCGCCACCGCGGCCGCCCAGATCGCCCAGAGCTGCGCGGCGGGCCAGCAGAGCATCGTGCCCGCGAAGTTGACGGTCACGCCCGACGACGAGACCGAGCTGGAGGAGAACTGACATGGCCCGTCACGCAGGTTGGGAGAGCATTCCAATGGCCGAGGGCAGCAAAGACCCGCTCTGGCCGCTGCCCTCGGTGACCCCGAAGTTCGCTACGTGGAGCCTCGGCGGCGGCCGGCCCTTCGGGTGCGCCGTGGGCAAGTGCGAGCGCTGGCACGCGGGCGTCGACCTCACCGGCGCGCCCCAGGGCGCCCTGATCGTCGCGCCGGAGGACGGCAAGCTCGTCGGCCTCGACAAGGGCTGGACCGACGGCACGCGAGCCATCTTCATGGTCACCGATTCGGGCCTGTTCCTCGTGCTCGGCGGCCTCATCGCCGGCTCGCACAAGGAGTTCGGCCAGACCCCGGGCGCCCGCGTGAAGCGGGGCGACAAGCTCGGCCGCATCGTCGGCAGCTACGGCATGCTGCACTTCGAGACCTACGCGGCGACGCCCGATCGGGTCACCAACTCCCGCTGGTGGAAAGACGACCCGCCGCCCGAGGGCCTGCGCAACCCGATTCACTACATCGAGCGCATGATCGGCGCGAAGACGTCGCTGCTGCAGACCCGGCAGCGCCTCGAGGCCCTCAAGCAGCTCGGCCACTATGCTGGCGACGTCGACGCCGCCTGGGGCGCCTCGGCCATCGACGCGTTGAAAAAGGCCCAGGCCGCGCTCGGAGTCCAGATCGACGGCACCTGGGGCCCTGAGACAGAGGACGCGATCCAGCGCGCCCTGCAGCCCCCTGACGGCACCGAGGAGGGCGGCAAGCAGTTCCCGATCACACCCCGACGGATCGTCGGCGGCATGGTCGCGGGTCTCACGATCGCGGGCCTCACCGCGGCGATCGCCGTGACGTTGCGGCGGCGCCGACCGGAGGCCGCCCCATGAGCCACTACGCCCTGATCGCCGCACCGCAAAACCCACCGCGCCCGTGCGCGCTCGACCAGCGCCGGCGCCGAAGCCTGGCGCTCGTCGTCACCAGCACATCCGCGATGCTCGCGGGCCTCGCCATCGGCTACGCGCTCGGCGTGCAGCAATCCTTCCAGCGCGCGCTGACCCGAGGAGACCGCGATGGAGTTTGAGTTCGCCAACACCCGTCGAATGTGCCTCGGCGCGCTGGTCATGGCCCGCGGCGAGTTCTGCGTCGAAATCCTTGAGCCCGGCGACTACATCGCATTCGTGCTCGTCCACGGCTGCCTTCAAATCACCCGCCAGCGCGCTGGCCAACCGGCCAGCTATTGCCTGCACACGACCCCGCGCGCCCCCATTTTCCTCGTCAACCCCGGCACCTACACGATCGTCGCCGAGCGCTCCGCACTCGGCCTTCGCGGCGTCCGCCGCCGCACCTGAAGAGGGCCCATGTCCAATTCATCCGGTTTCGATGTCGACAATCTATTCGGGCGCCTGAACATCGGCGTCCGCGGCCTCCAGGCCTGGCGCGAGCATCGACGTGCCCGCTTTGACGATGTCACCCCCGCGGCGACCGTCTCGCGGCCGCCGACGGTGGCGGCGGCCTCGGCGAGCCCGGCGGCCTCACCGGCGCGCGACATCGATAATGGCCCCCATCCCCAGGGCTTTGTCGACTTCGGCGGCCGCCTGGTGCCGGTCTATCGCGTCCCGCCGCCGGGGCCAGAGGTGTCGCCCGCCGCCACCTCGGCCGCCGTCCCCACACCCGAACCACCCGAGCCGCCCCCGGCTGCGCCAACAACCGCCGCACCCGCACCCCCACCCGCATCGACGACGGACGCGCCCCGCTCGACGCGACTGTCCAGCGTGGCCCCGCTCAAGATCCCGCTCCCGACGCCGCCCGCGTGCCTCGCCCGCGCGACGACACCGGCCGCCGAGGAAGCGGAACCCGCGTCCGCGCCGGAGCCCACCGCCGCGGTCCCCGCACCGGAACCCGCCCATGCCGCGGCCCGGATGGACTTCACGCTCCTCGAGGCGGTGCTCCAGCACCACCGCGACGCCGAGGCCACGCGCCTCGAGCAGGTGCACGCCGAGCATCGCGCCCTGCTGGTCGTGCTGCTCGGCGTGCACCAGGCGCAGCAGACCGAGCAGGCCGAGCAGCAGCAGCGCCTCATCCGCAACCTGCTCGCCGAGCATCGCGCGGAGCTCCAGACACACACCGAGCCCCTCCGCGCGCTGCTGACCCAGCAACGCGAGGACGTACAGAAGCTCGTCGCTGCCGCTGGCCAGACGGACGCAGGGCCCACCCGATCGATCACGGCATTGCACGACCTACTCGCCCACCAGGCGAAGCTGCAAGCCGAGGCGCACGAGCAAACCGAGCAGCACATCGCCGACCTCGCGGACGTGCTCGGCGGACTGGGCCAGACCATCGGACAGCTCGCGCAGGCCACGTTCGAACGCAAGCCCTCGTTCGTCCCGCCGGCGCTCGCCAGCCTCCCGTGGCCACCACCACCGAGCCCCGAGCCCACGCCGGTCCTCGCGCCTACGCCGAGCGCCGCCTCCTCCTCGGCCGAGGCGCCCGCTCTGCCGTCACCCTGCGAGCCCGCGGCACAACCCAGAGCGTGCAGGGCCGACGAGACCCCGCCACCTCCCCTCCGGCCCGCACGTGAGCCACACGGAGAGACATCCCGTGCACAGGCCCGCGTCCGCGAGGTGCTCGACGAGCTCGACGACGACGACGACGACCTCGCGGACATCATCGATCCCGACGAACGCTCACCCCGCTCGCGGCTCCTCCCATTAACCCCCCTCGATCACAGCGACTCATCGGAGCCCGCGCATGTCTGACAACAAGGACATCGCCGTCCTGGCGAAGAAGGTCTACGAACTCTCGATCCTTCCGATCGCCGACCTCGACGCTCGCAAGTGGGAGGCGCTGCTGATCCTCAACGCGGTCTATTCCTCCGCGCTCCCCGAGGGCGTGGCCAAGTCCAACGCCGACAAGGATGCCCGCTGGGGCGACGCGATCCGCAAAGACGGCCTGCTGTCGGGCATGCACCCGAGGTGGCACCTGCGTACCGATGACGGCAAACCGCCGGCCGCTCGCTTCGCGCTCGAGAGCGCCCTCGGCAACCCCAACCGCGACTTGCGGACGCGACTCGCCGCGCTGCAATTCATCGCGCCCGCCGACCGTCCACCGCTGACCGACCTCGTCCGGGCCCTCTCCGCGGACGCCTTCTCCGGCGCCAAGGGCCCGGCCCGCGACGAGTACCTCGACACCATGCGCGCGCTCTCGCCGACGTGGTTCAAGGACCCGTGGCTCACCGCACTCCCGCACGACGGGCAACCGCCCCCCTTATCGATCCTGATTGACAACCAGGGCGCCACCCACGACGGCGGTATCTACGACGATCCCGCGGACGACACCGAGTGGGAGAAGCTCAAGTTCGGCTGGGCGGACGCCATCCGGACCTGGGACATCACGTTCCTGCGCGACAACCCCCTGGCCCAGCTCTACACCACCGTCGAGACCGCCGCGGGCAAGGCCGCCGAGACCGCCGGCGACGTAGCGGGTGGCGTGGTTGGAGCTGCGAAGGGGATCGCCAAGATCTTGACCTGGGCGCCCTACGTGGTCGCCGGGATCGGCGTCGTCGGCATGACGGCGGTGATCCTGGCGGCCTCGCATCGCCCGACACCGATCGAACCAGAAAGGGAGGCATGAATCCAATGAAGCCCAACGACCACACCGAGCTGCTCACCACCCTGCGCGACCTTGCGAACGGCGCCGCGACGATCCTCGACATCTTTTTGAAGTTACGGGAGGGCGTGCCCCCTCGCGCCGAGGCGCCATCACCCACGCCGGATCAGGCCGAGGCGGCCACCCCCACGCCGGATCAGGCCGAGGCGCCGACCCCAACGCCTCACCACGCCGAAGCGCCGGCCCCCTCGCCCGGGGCGAGCCGGACGGATTTGCCGACCGATCTCGATCGGCACGCGGAACTCCGAATGACCGATTGCGCCGCCCCTTGCACAACGTCTGACAGGTCGCCTGGCCGTCTCACTCATCCACCCATCGCCGGTTGCCGCGACTGCGGATACCCGCTGTCCGATCCCGCCGCGGCCTCCAGCAGCACCTGCGAGCTTTGCACCCTCGAGGTCGCGGTCGTCGTCGAGCGCTACCGCCGAAACGAAGCGGTGCGATCGCTGGCCCAGTCCTTGTCCGTGCATATCGGTGAGCTCGTCGAACTCACCGGGGCAGCAGCGCAAACGACCGAGAGCTATCGGATGCTACCCCGCCTCGACGCCGAGCTGTCCTGGATCGTCCGCGCCTTCCGGGAGCACACCGGGCCCTTTGCCAGGCCGACCTTCGTGTCGTCGTTCCCGCGCGACCCCACCGCCAGCGAGACCCCATGAACCGGGCCGTCCTGTTCACCACCGTCGCCGCTGGCGCCGCGCTGGTCGGCGCCGGCGTCCTCGCACGCCGGACCGGGGCTGCCACGCTCCTGGCGCCCGGGGTCATCCCGATCGTCACGCCCTTCATCGACATCGACGTCGCAGAGCGCGTGCTCGCCACCATGGAGCGCCTCCCCAACCAGCCGATCACGCTGGTCCTGCACACCCTGGGCGGCTGCGTGACCGCCTGCGTGATGATCGCCAACGCGCTCCGCCAATTCAGCGACGCGACGGCCGTCATCCCCTACATGGCGGTCTCCGGCGGCACGCTGATCGCCCTGAACGCCACCCGCATCGAGATGGGTCGGCACGCCTCGTTATCCGCCGTCGACCCCGTGATCATGGGCCACCGCGTCAAGCACCTCGCCGAGGGCAAGGACCGCAGCCTCGCCGGCCTCGCCCGCGAGTACGAGGCCGCGATGCGCACCTACCTGCGCGACACGCTCGGCGCCCACATCCCCGAGGACCGCCTCGACGCCGCCATGGCGACATTCATGGGCGAGCACGCCCCGCACGAGTGGCCGATCCGCAGCCCCGAGGCCCTGGCCCTCGGAATCCCGATCAAACCCATTGCACCGAAGTGGACCGCGCTGGTCGACACCCTGCGCGGTCGTCCCTGACGTTCATCACCGGAGAAACCAAGTCCCATGAAAACCATCGCGTTCTACAACTTCAAGGGCGGCGTGGGCAGCACCACGCTCGCCGGCCACACCTGCTTCCGCGCCGCCGAGCGCGGCATCCATGTCGTCGGCGCCTCGCTCGGCCACACCCACGACCTGCAGCGCTGGACGATGCGGGCGAGCCTGCCCTGGCACGACGCGCTCGAGGGCCTGCCCACGACCTGCGACCTGCTCGTCCTCGACGTCCACTCGCACGCGTCCTGCGTCGAGGTCCTCAAGCCGGACCTTTGGGTCATGCCGATGTGCAACCGGACGGCCTACGAGAACGCCGAGCGCATCATGCCGTCGCTCTCGGGCCCCGTGCTCTGGGTCTGGAGTCGCGGCAATGTCTGGTGCGACGAGGTGCCCGCGCACCTGCGGGCTCGGGTGTGGATGGCCTCGATCGTCATCCCGAACAGCCGCGCCATCGCCGAGACCGCCGAGACGTGCAGCCCCGCCTGGGCCACCCGCCTGGGCGCCCGTTCGCCGGGGGCGCACGCCCTCCAGGCCCTCATCGCCGACCTGCTCGCCCGGGTCGACCTGCCCGCCCCGGCGGCGCCCAGACGCAAGGGCTCGCCCACCGCCGGCCGCACGCGCGGCCGTGGCGACCGCGAGCACGCCGCCTGAATCGCAGGTCCTCCTCATGAAGTCCCAGGCCCCCGCCGAGCTCCTCGATCAATTGCTGACGCGCTGGCGCGCCGCGCTGCCCGTGCGCGTCGCACCCGCCTACATCGACGGCTTCATCCGCCGCCACCGGGCGCACATCGAGGCCATCGTCATGGGCACCCTGGCACGGCGCAAGGCCGAGCGCGGCGAGCGTCCCACGACCGCCGAGGAGTTCGCCGCCTACGACCCGATCGTCGCGCGCGAGCGGCCGCGCAGCGCCGACTCGCACCAAGCGATCCTCGCCCGCCTAATGAAGCGCATCGACGCGGACCTCGCCGATGGCTACCGCGAATCGACGATCTTCAACAACCTGGGTCTCGAATATATCGACACCCACGCCGAGGCGATCCTGCTGGGCAACGCCGGCTGGGACGCCGTGCCGCTGCTCCTCGAGGTCCCGGTGCTCGCCATCGTCGTCGCCGGATCGGTGGCGGCGCTGCGCGATACGATGGGAGGCCTCGCCATCCACCCGACCCGTCGGGGCACGCTCAACCAACTCCGCGGCGACCTGGACCGCGCCGAGCACCGGATCGTCGAGCTCCGCGAGGTCATCGGCATCGAGACCGACAGCAAGGAGCGGCTCTCCGCCTACGCCAGCGCCCTGTGGAAGCGCGCCGCTCTCCCCCAGCAGACCCCTCATCTCCCAAACCTCTGATCGCAAGGAGTCCCCCATGAAGTTGTCTCCGGAAGACTACGACCGCTACTACGCCGCGCTCGGCATCCAGCGCAGTGACCTCCTCTCGACCGACGCCCTGGGCCTCGCCGAGCTACCGCCCGACGCGAAGCCCTCGGCCGAGGAATCTCGCTACATCCTCAGCGTGATCGAGCAATGGAACCGCATGGACGAGCGGACCAAGGTGGACGCGGCCCAGAACATGGAGATGATCGTCCTTGAGGTCCGCCACCCTGCCGCGTTGCGGTCCGAAGCCTGGGCCGCATACCTCATGCTCGGCCGGGTCCGGGGCTGCGAGGCACGGCGCGAGATGCTGCGACGGGTGGCGCTGGGCGAGGTCGTGCCGACCCCGTCCCGTCGTCGCCGCAAGAGCCCGCTGTCGGGGATGCTCCCCAGCCGCGCCAAGTGACGCCCATCGAACCGGAGACCCCACGATGAACCCGCGAACCCTCGCACGTCTATTGCTCGGCGGCGCCATGGCTGCCGAGAGCGGCCTGGCCGTCCGCCGCTTCGAGGCCCGCCGGCGGGCCTACCAGGCCGCGATCCGCCGCGCGTCCGAGGCCGGCCGCCCCCTGATCGTCGTCGGCGATCCGGACGCCGGAACCCACACCCGCCTCGTGCGGGCCTACGGCTGTGGCGACCTGTGCATCGACCTCCGGGGCTGCCCGCGTTGCGAGGTCATGAAGGCCGCCGACCTGACGAAGGGCCCGGTCGCCGGCGTCGCGGACGACTCGGCCGTCGTCTACGTCTCCTGCGTGCTCGAGTACGTCGCGGACCCCGAGGCCGCGCTGCGAGAGCTCCGCCGGATAGCGGGGTCACCCGACAATCTCTTCCTGGTCTTCGTTGAGCCGTGGAGCCTCACGGCCGCCCTCTACCCAGGCGCCCAGTGGGCGGGCGGCGCCGACGAGCACCAGGTCACGATGAAGCCCGTCTCGACCCCGCGAAAGGTCGCCACCCTCGGCGGGCTCGCGGGGTTGCTGGCCCTCGCCCTGTGGCCACGGCGCGACCCTTGACCCGAACTCGGCCAGTTCGGCAGCGGATGCCGGTACGACGGGCGCTGTCGAGCATTACGGCAGAGTCGTGAAATCGAGCATTCCGCGGCGCATGAATTCATGGCCACATCATGCGACACTTCGGCGCCAACCATGTCGCAGCGCGGTCCAGTCATCAACGCCCTGGTCGAGAGCACTCGCAAAGGAAACCTCCACGTCAAAATTTATCCCAATTGCTCGGAGGAGCTTCTGCGGGAGTATGGGCGCCAGGACGCGCCAGCGTGATCGCTGAGGCGTTCCAGGGAAATATCATCAGCGGCACCTTTCATCTCGTCACTCAGGAGCTCGGCGAGCGCTTGCCCGCCAATTTGAGTTTCTTCCGCGAACTGGGCAAATCCATATTCACACACTGGCTATTGGCTGCACGTGCCGGGGCCACGACGCTCGCACCACCTCCTCCGGGCACCATGGCGCCCTGGGTTCTGCTCGCTCGGACCGTGTCGGGGATCAGCACCGTGAGCGAAGGAGTCCTGGAGTGGATCTGGGTGGAGCTGCGTCGGAATATGCTCCTGCTTTTGCGGAACAACAAGTTGAGCTTCCGCGAATGGTTGCTCACCCATAACGATCCGTGGGACCAGATCGGCGACATGGTGCTGCGCCTGGAAGTCAGCAGCGACGATCCCGCCCGGCCGTTCGTGTTGCACTGCCACGTGGTCGACGGCCTCAGCGGCGCCAATCGCGTGAGGCTGACACCAGTCGGCGTCTACATCCTCGGGATCAGCAGGGTCGAAGGCTTCGGAAAATATCTATACAGCCGCCTCTGCAGCGCCGCAGCGCTTAGTCCCATCGTCGGCCGGCTCCTGGCCTCGCAGGAGATCTTTTCCCCGTGTCACCTGATTCCACGGGACGCACACGCCTTCTTGCTGACCATCCCTGCGCTCGAAGAGCTCGGTATCAAGGTCCAGGTACCCGAGTGGTGGCACGCTCGGCGGCAGCCGCGATTCGGCGTTCGTACCCGGATCGGGACCCGAGCGCCCACACCACTCGGAGTAGAGACCTTGCTCGACGTCTCCACCGCCTTCCTCGTCGACGAACGCGAGTTGTCCGAGGCGGAGTGGCGCAAGCTCATGAGCAAGAGCGGCGACGGGCTCGTCTATGTGGCGGACGCCTGGCGAGAGGTGAACCAGCAAGCAGTGTATCAAGCGGATCGAGGCTTTGAGACGACCGCGCAGATGCAGACACGCGGGGGCGTGACCGCGACCGAGGCGTTGGCGATCTTGAGCGACCGGGCCCATGCCGACCCCGGCGCGACCGAGGTCTTCACCCCCGGGCCGTGGATGGCGGAGGCACTGGGTGCAATGGGCCGCCAGGACCTGCGCCGGGCCGCCGAGCCCGGACCTGAGTTGCACTGTCAACTGCGCCCGTATCAGCGCCAGGGCGTCACCTGGATGTCGATGATGCTCGAGCTCGGGCTCGGGGCGCTGCTGGCCGACGACATGGGGCTCGGGAAGACAGTTCAGGTGATCGCGTTGATCCTCTCACTCAAGCGGCGCGAGAGCCCTGGGCCCCACCTCATCGTCGCGCCGGCGTCGTTGCTCGCCAACTGGCGCGAAGAGATCGAGCGCTGGACTCGGCCGCCGCTGCCGGTCGCGGTCGTTCACCATGAGCATGACAGCAGCACGGACGCGGCGGAGCCCCTGATCGTGTTGACCAGCTACAGCACGCTGCTGCGACGGCCCGAGCTGCAGAGCCGACAGTGGGGCCTCCTCGTGCTGGACGAGGCGCAGACGATCAAGAACGCCTGGGCGAAGATGACGCACACCCTGAAGCGGATGCAGGCACGTATGCGCGTGTGCTTGACCGGGACACCGGTCGAGAACAGCCTCGGCGATCTCTGGTCGCTGATGGACTTCCTGAACCCCGGCCGGCTCGGCACCGAGGCCGAGTTTGCGGCGCGGGTCCGGGACGTTCGGTCCGACGTGCAGGGCGTGCTCGAGCCGCTGCGACGCCAGGTCCGCCCGCTCATCCTGCGGCGCTTGAAAACGGACGGCGGCATCGCGGACACCCTCCCGCAGAAGATCGAAATGCCGGTGTACTGCGGGCTGACCACCATGCAGGCAGACCTGTACTTGCAGGCCATCGCCGAGGTCCGGGAGCATCTTCGTTCCGCCCGTCCGAGGGAGCGCAGCGGCCTCGTGCTTGCGCTCCTGACGCGCCTTAAACAGGTCTGCAACCATCCGGCACAATTTCGCAAGCACCTCCCGTGGGACACCTACAGCAGCGCGAAGTTCATCCGACTTCGGCAGCTCGGGGAGACCATCGCGGCCAGCGGCGAGAAGGCGCTGGTGTTCACGCAATACCAGGAGTTGACCGGGCCGCTCGCGCGGCTGTTGGCCGAGCCGTTCGGGCGGCCGGGGCTTGTGCTCGACGGACACACGCCGGTCAACCAGCGTCAGGAGCTCGTCGCCCAGTTCCAGGACCCCGACGGGCCGCCGTTCATGGTCATGACGATCAAGGCCGGCGGCACCGGCCTCAACCTCACCGCGGCGTCGCAGGTGATCCACTTCGATCAGTGGTGGAACCCCGCGGCGGAGAATCAGGCCACCGACCGGGCGTTTCGCATCGGCCAGCACCGAAACGTCTTCGTGCACAAGTTCGTGGTGCAGGGCACGGTCGAGCAGAAGATCCAGGCCAAGATCGAGAGCAAGCGCAACCTCGTCAGCGACCTCTTCGCGGACGACGAGGATCCGCTGCGCCTCGGTGAGCTCGGCGCCGACGAGGTGCTCTCCCTCGTCGCGCTCGACACGTCGCAAGCCCGCGAGGAGGCGGCGTCCTGAGCGCGACCTGAACCCGCTGGGAGCAACGCCGCCGCCTGTTCCAGGCGGCCGACGCACGCGCCCGCGAGCAGGGCCGCCCGCTACTCGTGGTGCTGCCGCCACTCGCTGACGACGCTCGGCAAGCACATCGCGCCGTTCCTGACCACCACGCTGAGCCCGCAGGCGGCACGCCCAACTGCTTAATGCCGGCAAATTCACACGCCAGATAAACCGAGCCCGGACTTCACGTCTCCTGATAGACCCTTTAATAGCTCCTTCTTGGCCGGCGCCGAAAAATCGCCCCAGAGATCTTGAGCCACGGTGCACAGAAAAAGTGCATGAACTAGATATTCTGCCTCCTCAAACATTTCAAGCGCACTGAAAAGCGTTGCATCATCATGCTCAATACCGGACAGGCTAGTGTGGCCAACCCATCCACCTGGAATCTGCCCGTGGACGACGGCGGAAACGGTTCTATACCACTCATTGAGTCGGCTCACCAAGCCTAGCGGCGATTGGAGATCTCTGAAGCGTTCTGTGTGTTTATTATGATGCTCGACGACATCTGACTTTTGGAGGAAATAGTCAGAATCGCGCACAAGCGTCCCCAGTTCAGCCGGGTGCCGACGGAAGAAGGTGTAGTACATCGCCGTCTCTACGAGAGCTCGCATCGCCGCGGCTGATGGCTTATAGAAAGCCATGCCCAAAAGAGCCGCAGCATAGTGTCCCTGCACCTGCATCTCCCGTACGAAGGGGATAGCAGGGTTCCTGCCCTCACAGCTCTCAAGCTGTTTTGCCCAGACGGCGGTGCGTCGATTACAGCGTTCGACGCGGGCCACAACCTCCGGAGTGCTTCCGAAGACTTGAATGTTCCCTGTCCAATCGACGGTTCCGAGCGCCTTGAGAAGGCTCATCGGGGGAGGCTCCTCTTAGCGGTTTTCATTACTAAATCTACAAATGGATCTTGCTCTACGGGACCGGCCTTCAGAGCAGCGAGTGCACGCTTTAGCGCGGACGGCGGCGCAACCTTGACGAACTCCTGTAGAAGTTTCCGCCGGGACCAAGTAAGTCTCGGGCGCCAGTCCTGGGGAGCATAGCTTTGCAGCCGGCGAGCGAAAACTTCGCGCGGCAAGTCTACACCTTCAGCGGACTGGATGAAGTACAAAGGCTCGGTGGTCATGTCCTCGGCAGGACTCGGTGAGGTTCGCTTGGGCTTGATCTCTGAGGATAGGTTCTCAGCGAGCACTTCGATCAATCGGGCAAGCTGGTCCACCATGGTTGGATCAGCCCTGAGTGTTCGCGCGACATCTTTGATCTCTCGCGGGGTAAGCCCTGAAGTCAGGAGCGCGGCCACTAGAGCGCGGAGTGCTTTTTCCCGAACTGGTTGGCTCATATGCGACCTCAACATCCTGTCCTGGTGACGATTTCCTGCACAACACTCATCAAATTATTTCGCGCCTTGCGCGAATATGGCAGTCCACTGAACCACACAAAATCTTTGCCGCCGTTTGGATCTGAGAATGCTGTAAATCGCTCCAAGGGTGCAGCCAGGCAGTGTTTTACAAAGCGCGGGTTCCCCCGGATTATCAACTGCGAACTCGACGGTGGTCCTTTTTCTTTATTGAACAGGACATGTGGGAATGCGCCAGAGGATCCGATCTTATTCGCCTCCAAAAACCGCATCATTAGCCCGATGCCACGCGCAGCGAAAGGGGATGGCGTGACGGGAATGATGACGTGATCCGAATTCTGCAAGGCTGTCTTTGTAAGGATGGAGCCCGCGGGATGACAGTCGATGATTACTACGTCGTACGCGCCTCTGCACTCCGTGATGAACTTATCGAATCGTTCTTCGATTGGATCTGTCCGCTCAGATGATTGACCAAGCGCGACGTACATGAGATCCATCGAGGATGGGATGATGTCGAGAAGCCCGTTATTTGCAAGTCCGTAGATGGGGTGAACGAGATCCTGTAGCCTTGGCGGGTTCCGATTTCCGGGAACTTGCAACGCGTAGGGGTCTAGATTCATTTCGTCATCTTGGAGGATAGCGAGGCTTGTCTTTCGGCTCCTATCCAGATCTGAGTACGTAGTCGGCTCGATGAACATCTGCGAGAGGTTGAACTGGGCATCGTAGTCAATAGCTAGCACTCTCCGTTGCTTCCCGTTGAATGAGTAGTGCGCAAGCATGCCGGCGAGGTGCGCAGCAACAATAGTCTTTCCTACCCCTCCCTTCATGTTCATGATCGTGATAACGCTTGCCATTTTCTTATCCTGACGTTCCCTCGGGGAGGGTACTCTGTTCGCGCACATCTGACAACACTTTTCGCACGTCGTTGGCCACCGAGTGGTGCAGGTCAGGTCGCGGCGCATGCCCGTGAGTGGCCGGGAGGCGGAGTTTGGCCTGCCGCGTGACGCAAGGTCCCTGGCCAGGCTGCGTCATGCACGTGCTTCCCGTGGGCTTCGCATGGTAAGCGTCCGGTGAAGCCGTGGTGACCGGCGCCGGGCGTCCAGGCTACACGGTCGAGGGATGATCAGCGAGCGTGACGGTGCGGAAGACGTTGGCGGCCAGGCGCTCCTGAGTGTCCTGCTGCTGGATAGTCTGCTTCCAGAAGGCTGGGGCGAGATCGAGGACCCGGTCTGGGGGCCACGTGCGCAGGAGGCAAAAGATGTCGCGGAGGTAGGCCCACGGGTCGAGGCCGTGGAGCTGGCAGCTGGCCAGGAGCGAGACGAAGATGGTGTTGACGCGCGCGCCCTCGTCGCTGCCGAGGAAGAGCCAGTTCTTCCTGCCAAGGACCTCACGACGGAGGGCGCGCTCGGAGATGTTGTTGTCCAGGGGCAGACGCCCGTCTTCCACGAAGCGGCAGAGGGCGACGCGTTGGTTGCGGGCGTAGCCGAGGGCCTGCGAGATCGGCGTACCGTCGAGGGCGACGATGGCCTGCGCGTCGCACCATTGGAAGAAGGTGTCGAGGAGCGGCTGCGACTGCTCGCGCCGGGCCTGCTCGCGCTTCTTTCGCGTCGCCTCCTTGATCGCGCGCTCGATGCGAAAGAGCCCCTTGATCAGCGAGAGGGCGTGTTTGGCGAGCTCGGGTTCGGAGGTGAGCGCCTTGAAGAAATATCGCCGGGTGTGGGCCCAACATGCGACCTCGATCAGGTCGCCGGTCTTGTAGAGGTGGTCGTAGACGGTGGCGGCATCGGCGACGAGGTAGCCCTTGTAGCCGGCGAGCAGGCGGTCGACCGCATCATTGTCGTGCGTATTCGAGAAGCGATAGAGGACGTGGCGCTCGGGCGCGACGAGCACCCAGAAGTGGGCGCGCCGGCACTGCTCCTTGGCCAGGACGAGGACGCCAGTGGCGTCGGCGCAGAGATAGGGCTGGGTGAAGGCGTCACGCAGCATCGCCTCCACGAGCGGCTCGGCGAGATCGGCGAGCTGCTCATGCCAGCCGCACATCGTCGAGCGCGCGAGCACCAGACCGTCGCGGGCATAGATCTGCGCGAGGCGATACAGCGGGAGATGGTCCTGCCAGCGGCGCACGACCGTGTCCGCGAGCATCCCGGGACCGGCGAGGCCGCGGTCGATCGGGAGCTCGGGCGGCTCCGCGATCAGCGACGGCAGGTCGCCCGATTCATCGGTCAGCACCACACCTTGCCGGGCCGCCTGGCACTCGTCCTGCGGCGACGTGCGCTCGACGAACCTGGGCCGCACGATCCGGACCGCGACCATCGAGGCGGGCCGGCGCTCGAGCACCTCGCGGACCTCCTGGCCTACGCGCGTGAACGCGTCGAGGCCCTTGCGTTGCACCTCGATCGGCAGCACCTCGATCTCCACCCGCGGGAGATGCTCGGGTAGCAGCTTGCGCCCGGGCTTCCTGCGCTCGTGCTCGCGGACCTTCTCCGAGTCGTCTCCGGGAGCCCCGGGCGCCTGGCTCTCATCTTCCTCCCCCAGGAGCATCTCGAGCATCTGCAGCGTGAGCTGCGGGTCCTCGCCCCTGAAGGGCTCGGCCTTCTTGCCGACGATGATCCCCTTCTCGAGCATCGCGCAGCGCTCGAGCAGATCGAGGTACAGCTTTCGATACTGCGCCCGCTCGGCGCTGAGCTTGTCGATCGTCGCAGCCTGCTGGGCCACGAGGGACTCGAGAGGGGCGGCGACGGGCACCGCCCCTCGTAGCGATTTCGCGCGCCGCCTGTCAAGAGGAAGTGGACATGGCTCGCCTCCTCGTCGTCGGCACGCCGCGGATGAGCTCGTTCAGACTATGCCGGTCGATGACGACCGACCTGTCCGAAGGGTCACCCGGCTTTGGCAGCTGAAACAGCGCCTGGTGGAGCCGCCGGCACAGCAGACTGTAGCCACCTGCTTCCCACCACAGCACCCGGAGCTGTCGACCGCGCCGATTGGCGAAGACGAACATCGCCCCGCTGCGCGGGTCCTCGCCGAGGCTCTGTCGGGCCGCCAGCGCCAGCCCGTCGAAGCTGCGTCGCATGTCCTGCGGCTCCATGCACACGAAGATCCGGACCGTCGATGGGATCATGCGCGTGCCTCCAGGACGTCGAGCACCCGCGCCAACGCTCCTGCCTCGACACGGCCACGCACGCGAAGCAGCGTGCGGCCGACGACGAGCTCGAGCTCGCCGGCGTCCGGCTCGGCCGCGATCGCCAGCTGCTCCGAGACCTCGACGAACGTCGGCACCGCGCCTCCGGCCTGTCGCAGTTTCGACTTCCACGCCGCCAGCGTTCCGGGGTGAACGCCGACCTGGGCCGCATACTCCTTGCACGTCAGGCCGCTCCGCTTCCATCCGACGACGTGGACCTGCCAGCGCCTGGCCGCCGCCGTCACAGGCCATACCTCCGACGCCACATCGCCGCCCGCTCGCGCAGCGTCTTGGGCCGAAAGTCCAGCCGCAGCGTCCTCCCCGACTCGGTGACCTCGAAGCACATCGTATCGGACATGATCAGCGTGAACGTGCCGCGCTTGGGCACAACGCGCTCGACGATAAGCGCTCCACCCTCGACCAGACTCAAACCTTCCTCGTTCTTTGACATCGAACCTCCGAGGCCCAGATAGCGCCTCGCAGCCGGCTTCGTCACCACAGGCTCATCGGACGCTTACTTCGCATGGGCAGCCCGCAGACGGGCCGGGGCCAGCCACTGGGGCCCGTACCCCGCGAAGGTGGGCACACGGTCGGTCGCCGGCTCGGCGGGCTTGGGCGGTCCGTGGCGCAGCACCCCTTGCAGCCGGCGAAGCCCGATCTGCCTCGCCGCGGTCGCCGAGGCGGCCCCCGGGCCTTGCGACGCTCGCGGCATACCGTCCCGTCCGGCATGGTCAGCCGGAGTCATACCGGAAGTGACGCCGCTCGCCACCACCGAGACCCGCGTGGTCGTGCTCAAGGCTCAGACCGGCCTCAAGTCGATCGACTCGATGGTGCCGGTCGGTCGTGGTCAGCGCGAGCTGATCATCGGTGACCGCCAGACCGGCAAGACCGCGGTGGCGCTCGACTGCATCATCAACCAGAAGGGGCAGAACATGATCTGCGTGTACGTGGCGATCGCGCCGTCGGAGACGCGTTATCACGTTCAGCTCGGCCATGGCGTTTGCCCTTCTGGCGGCGCGGCGATATGGGCGGGGACGCTCGGTCTTCGTGGTCCGCAGATCTGTGAGGTGCGAGGCGCCGGTGACTCGTGGTAGCGTGCCGTCGTGATGGTGCCGCCGCTGATGCGGACTACGTCCTTTGTTCCTAGCGTGCGAACGCCCGTTAAAGTGGTTGCCAGGCTCGCCAGCGCGCGGTACATAGAGCGCGCTTGTGAGCTGTCATGGAGTCCCCCATGTCAGTTCTGAACGGAGAGATCGTCAAGATCGTCATCGCCCCCTACCGGGGCAGCACCACCCTGGAGGCCGACGTCAAGATGCTCGTGGAAGGTCAAGAGGTCCGGCGGCGATGGAAGTCGCCGCACACCTCGCGCACCGCCAGCGAGCGCTGGGCGCGTGAAAAGGCCAAGGCCTTCCTCACGGGTCGCGCCACCAAAGAGAAGGAGCCCGCGCCGAACTTCGGCGAGTTCGCCGCCCGCTACGTGGAAGACCACGTGCGGGCGAGCCGACTGCAACCGAGCACGGCGGCCCACATGCAGGTATCGCTCAACTACCACCTCATCCCGATGTTCGGGACCCTCCGCGTCGACCAGCTCACCGACGCCCACGTGCTCACCGTCAAGAAGCTCAAGCTCGCCGCCGGCACCATCAACAAGATCCTCCAGCTCATGGGCCAGGTCTTGCGGGATGCCCAGGCGAAGAAGCTCGTCGCCAGCGTGCCGACGATCAAGGGGCTCAGGGCCAGCCACGGGCGCCACGCCTTCTACACGCCGGAGGACTACGGCCGCCTCGTGCACGCGGCCGCCAGCAACCCGCAGGCCCTCGCGCTCGTGCTGCTCGCGGGCGATGCGGGGATGCGGATCGGCGAGATCGTCGCGCTCGAGTGGAGCCGCGTCGATCTGGGGGCCAACAAGGTCCACGTGGAGTGCTCCGACTGGAACGGTCACATCGGGCCGCCGAAGTCGGGCAAGCCCCGCTCGGTCCCGATGACGCCGCGCCTGCGCGCCGCCCTGCAGGCGCTCCGGCCGAGCGGCGCGCGCGTGCTCACCCGCAGCGACAATCGCTACGGGAGCGAGGGCGAGCCCATCACGAGGGTCGTCGCGCGCGTGTGGTTGCGCGCGGCTCACAGGCGCGCCGAGGTGAAGGCCCACGGCCCTCACACCCTGCGGCACACGTTCTGCTCGCACCTGGCGATGGCCGGCGTCCCGGTCACCGCGATCCGCGACCTCGCGGGCCACAGCTCCGTGGCCATCACGCAGGGGTACATGCACCTGGCCCCGGCCGCCATGATGGGCGCGATCGATCTACTGGCGGGCCTTCATGATGCCGCGAGCGCGACGTCGCCTTTGGAGAAAACCAGGAGAAGCAAACCCGCCCGCAAGAAAAACTGAGCAACTGCGAACACTTAAGCCTCCGGTACCGAGTTTCACTTCTACTCGACCCACTGGACCACTGTATCGCTGGTCAACGAGGGCGTGCTGGACCCGAGCGCCCCCTCCGACGGCAAGTTCCCGGCCTTCAACGCGCTCACCGGCGGCGAGATCCGCGGCTGCATGCAGCACCCGATGACCAAGGCCTACGCCTGCAAGGCCTATCCGCTGCCGGATCCGACCACCCTGTTGAGCCTGTTTGTGACCACCCCGGTCGGCTCGGACATCGCGATGAAGGGGCTCTACTTCGTCGAGGCCCAGCCGGAGAAGCTCAAGTGGCTGACGATCCAGGGCCGCACGGTCGCCGAGGCCTCGGTCCCGAACCCGAGCTACGTCGCGGTCGGCGTCAACATCGACGACGACCAATCCTGCTACGACGCGCGCGTGCGCTTCGGCCTGGTGCTCAACAACGAGGCCAATATCGTCACCCTGAACGACGCCGCCGGCTTCGGCGCGCAGGCCTACTACACGGCCGGCTGCGACCTCGCCCCCGGCGTCGATTCACCGTGGCGCACGGCCTGCGGCTTCCAGGCCGGGCCCACGTCCCATAACACCGCCGGCCACATCTGGATCCGCTGATCAGCCCCGCCGAGGCCACCCCACCGTCGAGATCCGCAACCACGACACCCCCGGGCACGCTCGTGCGTAGACCCGGGCCATGCACCGCCGCCACTTCCTCGCCGGCACCTGCGCCGCGCTCCTCCCGGCGCCGCTGGCCGCCAAAGCTCGCGCCACGGCCGATGACACCGCGACCGTCGCGGCGCACAACGCCGGGCTGATCGCGCAGCTGCGCGCGCCAGGGGTGCCCCTGCGGCCCTGGGAGTGGATCGTCGTCCACCACACAGCGGCCGAGTTCGCCACGCTCGCGGGCATCGACCGTTACCACCGCACTCACTTCGGCGACCCGCTCGGCGCCGAATATCACTTCGTGATCAACAACGGCAAGAAGCGCCCGAGCGGCCTCATCGAGGCCGCGCGCTGGCGCTATCAGGAGCCCGCGTGGCACCTGTTCAAGCCGGCCAACGCCCCGCGCTCGATCGCCGTGTGCCTGATCGGCAACTTCGAGGAGCGCGAGCTGCCGGCGCCGATGCTGGACGCGCTGGTCGAGCTGACCCGGGCCCTGATGCGAGAGTTCGCTATCCCCGCGGACAAGGTCAGCACGCACCGCGTCGTCGACGAGAAGATGACGCAGTGCCCCGGCAAGCACTTCCCGCGCGCGGCGTTCCTGGCCCGCATCGACGCCGGCTGACGACGTCCTCCAGTCGTCGCGCTCGCGCTCGCACAACCCGTCCGTCCGGACCACGCGCGGGCGCGTCGTCGCCCCTCTCGCGCGCGCCTCACTTGCGTCGTCGCCCCTGTCGCGCGCCTCACTTGCGCCGTCGTCCGCGATGGGAGAAAGTCGCGCCATGACTATGCGACAGCGGTTGGGTTTGGGTGGCTTGCTCTCGGTGTGCATGATCGCGGCCTGCGCGGACGGTGACTCGCCCTCGACCTCCTTCGGCCCGGTCTCGATGACCAACACGACCCCGCCGGCGACCAGCGACGGGACCAGCAGCGGCGCGGCCAGCAGCGGCGAGACCACCGTCGAACCGACGGGCGCCGACAGCACCGAGTCCGAGTCGGCGACCGCCGCGACCACGACCACCGGCGCCACCACCGACGCCTCCACTGGCACCACCGCGGCGCCCCCGGCCTGCGGCGACGGCGTCGTCGACGAGGGCGAGGTCTGTGACGACGGCAACGACGTCGAGACCGACGCCTGCCTCCCCGACTGCACCGCCGCCGCCTGCGGCGACGGCATCGTCCAGGACGGCGTCGAGGCCTGTGACGACGGCAACGCCGTCGACGACGACGCCTGCAACAACTCCTGCGCCTCCGCCTCGTGCGGCGACGGCGTGGTCCAGGCCGGCGAGGACTGCGATGACGCCAACGACGTCGACACCGACGCCTGCCTGTCCACCTGCCTGGCCGCGACCTGCGGCGACGGCTTCATCCAGGCCGACGTCGAGCAGTGCGACGACGCCAACATGATCGACACCGACGCCTGCACCGCGACCTGCGTGCCGGCGAAGTGCGGCGACGGCTTCGTGCAGGCCGGCGTCGAGGGCTGCGACGACGCCAACATGGTCGACACCGACGCCTGCCTCAACAGCTGCGTCGCGGCGAAGTGCGGCGACAAGGTCGTGCAAGCCGGCGTCGAGGCCTGCGACGACGGCGTCAACGACAACGCCTACAACGGCTGCGCGGTCGGCTGCGCGAAGCTCGGGCCGACCTGCGGCGACAAGATGGTCGACGTGGTCGGCGGAGAGACCTGCGACGACGGCAACAAGGTGGCCGGCGACGGCTGCAACGCCAGCTGCAAGCTGGAGATCGTCTGCGGCAACCAGGGCGGCGGCAACTTGACGGCCGAGAACGGCACGAACATGAACAAGTTCTACTGCTACAACCAGGGCGACTCGGTCGACACGCGGGCCAAGAAGGCCTGCGAGTCGCACTTCGGCGTCGGCGCCTGCTGCATCATCAACGGCGGCTACAACAGCCTGCAGTGGGGTCAGTGCAACAACGGAGGCGGCGCGGGGACCTTCCACTTCCACCCCGACAGCTGGCCGAACGGTCACTGCGCGCCGCAGTACAAGATCGGTGACGTCGTCTCGCCCGGCTGGTGCGGGGTCGTGACCGGCAACTTCCTCGACTGAGCGCCGCGACCGCGCCCAGCCCGGCGCTGACGCCCCGAACACGACGCAGCGCGGGCCCGCGGGCCCGCGCTATTTCGCGCGAAATTGATCCGCGGTCGACGGTCACTATCCCCTGGGATCCCTCGCCCGCCGATGACCGAGCACGACCGACTGGACTCGACCTTCGCCTCCCTGCGCCAGGCCCAGGCGCCGCGGCAGGCCGCCACCCGCGACCCTGAGGGCGCGCAGCGGCCCTCCGGCCAGCAGGTCGACCTGCTCGACAGGCAGCTGGTCAAGCGCGCGCTGTTCCCCCGACGCGCCGACCCCGTGCAGATCGGCCGCTTCACGGTGCTCGGGCTGATCGGCCGCGGCGGCATGGGCGTGGTGTACGCGTGCTACGACGACATCCTCGACCGCAAGGTCGCGGTCAAGCTCCTGCGCGGCGAGATCACCCGCGACAGCGCGGCCGCGCTCATGCAGCGCGAGGCCCAGGCGCTGGCCAAGCTCAATCACCCCAACGTCGTCGCGGTCCACGACGTCGGCGCGGTCGGCGAGCGCGTATATCTGGCGATGGAGTTCGTCGACGGCCAGACCCTCGGCAGCTGGCTGAAGGCGTCGCGCCGGGGCTGGCGCGAGGTCCTTCGGGTGATCCTCGCCGCCGGCGACGGCCTCGCCGCGGCCCACGCGAAGGGCCTCATCCACCGCGACATCAAGCCCGACAACATCATGGTCGGCGCCGACGGACGCGTGCGCGTCATGGACTTCGGCCTCGTCCACGCCGACGCCGCAGCCGCCCAGGACCGACCCGCGCTCAGCCCCGGGGTCGCCCGCGGGCACGACGCCCTGGCCGCCACGCTCACCCGCACCGGCGCGCTCGCGGGCACGCCCGCGTACATGGCCAGCGAGCAATTCCTCGGCGAGCCGACCGACGCCCGCACCGACCAATTCTCGCTGTGCGCGACCGCCTGGGAGGCGCTATACGGACAACCGGCGTACGCCGGCGACTCCCTGCTGCCGCTGGCCAGCAACGTCACCAGCGGCACGATGACGCCGCCGCCCGCGAACAGCGAGGTGCCGGCGTGGCTGCGCCGCGTGCTCGAGCGAGGCCTGCGCCCGCGCGGCGCGGACCGCCACGCCGACACACCGGCGCTGCTGCAGGCGCTGCGCGCCGACCCGACGCGGCGCCGCTGGACCGCGGGTATCATCACGGGCACGCTCTTCGTCCTGCTCGCCGCGTTCGCGGCCCACGCTGCCGTTACGCAGCAGGCCGTCGCCGCCTGCGAGGCCGAGGGCGGGGCGATCGACGGCGACTGGAATGACGACACGAGGGCCACGCTCGAGCGCTCATTCCTGGCCACCGGCAAGTCATACGCGCCGACGACCTTCGCGCGCACGGTGCCATGGTTCGACCGCTGGGCCGAGTCGTGGCGCGTCGCCGCCGTCACTGCCTGCCGCGCACACACCATCGATCAGACCTGGGACCCCGACCTGCGGGCCCGCTCCGGAGATTGCCTAGAGGAGGCCCGCGGCAATTTCGTCGCCCTCGTGCGCGAGCTCGGCGACGCCGACGACACCGGCCTCGCGCGGGCCACCGCCGCCGCCGCCGCCCTCGCCCAGCCTCTGGCCTGTTCACGCGCCGACGCGCTGCGACAGCGGCCGATGACCCGGCCCGAGCGGCGCGATGAGGTCGTGGCGGTCCGCGCCCGACTCGCCCGGGCGGCCTCGCTCGAGGCGGCCGGCCGCTACAAGGACGGCCACGACGCCGCCACGACGGCGCTGGAGGCCGCGCGCGCGACCGGCTGGACCCCGCTGATCGCCCAGGCCGAGCTGCAAGTCGGCAGCCTCGGCGAGCGCACCGGCGACTTCGCCGGCGCCGAGGCCAGCCTGCTGCGCGCGCTCGCGGCGGCCCGCGACGCGCGCTCGCCGGGTCTGGCCCTCGGCGGCAGCATCGACCTCGTATATCTCGTCGGTTATCGCGGCTCCCGCCCCGCGGAGGGCAAGGTGTGGGCCGAGTCGGCGCTGCTGCAGCTCGCGCTGTTGCCCGGCGAGCACCCGCTCGAGCTCGCCGACCTGCACAATCACCGCGCCGGCGTCGCGTACGTGTCCGGTGATTACGACGGATCGGCGCGCCTCTATACCGAGGCGCTCGCCCTGCGCGAGGGCGCGCTGGGCCACGACCACCCGCGCGTGGCCGACAGCCTCAACAACCTCGCCGGCGCGCGCTATGCCATGGGCGCCCACGACGAGGCCGCCCGCCTGTACCTGCGCGCGCTGGCGCTGTTCGAGCAGGCGCTCGGGCCGGACCACCCGCAGGTGGCGATGACCCTCGGCAACCTCGCCCTCGTGCATCAATCCACCGGCGCCTACGCCGAGGCGATCCGCCTGCTCACCCGGGCCAACGTGATCAACGAGGCCGCGCTCGGCGAGGACCACCCGCAGATGGCCAGCGGGCTCAGCAACCTCGCCCTCGTCCACGAGGCCATGGGCGCCAACGACGAGGCCGCGCGGCTGCTCCTGCGGGCGCTCGCTATCAATGAGCGGGCGTTCGGGAAGGATCACACGAAGGTCGCGGACTGCATGCATAACCTCGCCACGGTCCACTTCGCAACCGGCGAGCACGACGAGGCGATCCGCCTGCTCACCCGCGCCATCGCCATCTACGAGCAGGTCGACAAAGACCACCCCATGACGGCCACTGGCCTCGCCGCGCTGGCCCAGATCCACTTCACCCGCGCGCAATACGACGAGGCGCTTCACCTCTACACCCGCGCGCTCGCCATCATCGAGGCCTCACTCGGCCCCGACCACCCGAACGCCGCCCACGTGCTCAACGGCCTCGGCGAGACCCACAGGGCCGTCGGACGCGGCGCCGAGGCCATCCCGCTGCTCGAGCGCGCCCTGGCGATCCGCGCCGTCAGCAGCGTGCAGAGCGAGGAGCTCGCCGAGTCGCGCTTCGCCCTCGCCCGCGCCCTCGGGCCCGCGCAGGCCCAGCGAGCCCGCGAGCTCGCCGAGCAGGCGCTGCAAGCCTACGCCGCGGCGGTCGGCTCGGAGCGCGAGCGGGCCGAGGTCAGCGCGTGGCTGGCGGCCCTGTAAGGCCTCCTGCGCGGGCGCAGTTCGCACCCGCCGAGGATCGTCGTCAATAGGCCGCGTTGTGCAAGGTCACGCGCAGGCGCTTGAGCGAGAGGGCCCCGCTGCCGCCCGTGGGCTGGACCTGGACCGCCTGAAAGTCGTCGCCGGAGAGGAAGCACTCGTCCATGTCGACGCCGGTCGCGTGCACCGACCAGTCGTTGGCCATGGAGCCGAAATTCTCGCACTTTGTCTTGGCCTCCTGGACCTTGAACTGCACCGACGATCCGACCGAGTAGCTGCGGCCCTCGACGCACACGGTCGCATAAGAGTAGCTCAGGCCGACCAGACCGAAGTAGACACGGACCGCCTTGTTGGTGCCGTCGAGCAGCGCGACCTTGCCGATCTGGTCGTTCTTCACCGAGGCGTTGTTGAACAGGTCGACCGCGTAGGGCCAGTCCTTGCCCGCCGGGGCCCACTGCGCCTCGCCCCAGCCCGGCGTCGGTGAATAGCTGTAGCTCGGGTTCGACACCGAAGACGCGTTCGAGTAGTCGATCTGAAACCACACGCCGTCGCCGTCGAAGCCGCACGCGTCCTTCGCCGGCGCCGGCGTCTTGACGCACGTCTTCTGGCAGCCGTCGCCGTCGACCTGGTTGCCGTCGTCGCAGGCCTCGCCGCCGCCGACGAAGCCGTCCCCGCACACCTGCGCGCTGCAGTCCAGCTTGCAGTCCGCGCTGTTGCCGTTGTTCGCGCCGTCGTCGCAGGCCTCGCCAGGGTCGAGCTTGCCGTCCCCGCACTTCGGCGCCGGACCGCACACGCCCTGCGCGCACGCGAGGCCGGGGTCGCAGGCGTCGCCCGGGCCGCAGGCGCAGCCGTCCTGTCCCTCGGGACAGCCAGGGCCGGTGCTGCTGTCGCCGGTGTCCGTCCCGCTCGCGCTGACCGCACCCGTCTCCGCGGCGGTGCCCGTGTCGGCGCTGGTCGTGCCCGCGTCGCTCGCGGCGGTGGCCGTGCTCCCCGTGTCGCTCGCGGCGCTGGTGCTCATATCGTCGGTGGACGCCGTGGTCCCGGACTCCGCCGCGGTCGTGGGGTCGCTGACATTCGCGGTGGTCCCCGGCTCGGCGCCCGTGGTCGGCGTCGTGGCGAGGCCGGTCTCGGCGGCCCCAGTGGAGGCGTTGGAGGCGGTGGCGTCCGAGGGCTGGCTGCTCGAGCTGGCGGAGTCGCCATCATTCGAGCCGCCGCAGGCGGAGATCGTGAGGAGCGTGAGCAGTGCGCGGGGGGCTCGCATGGATGGCCTTATACGGCGCCGCCACCGTCAGCGCAAGCGACGATCGGAGCCACGACCGCGAGCAATCGGTGCACTCGAGGTTATGTGGGCACGAGCTGGCCCGCCGTCACTCCTGGGCGAGGTCCTTCGGGGGCCAGACGCACGCGGCATAGCCGAGGACGAGATCACCGCTGCGGGTGGCCGTGGGGGTCGGGCGCCAGCCGGCGGCGAGGCGGGCGTCGAGCAGCTCCTGGGCGGTGGGGCGATGATCCCAGACGGCGACCGCCGTCACGCCGCCGAGTCAGGTCGTGTCGTAGACGAGGTGGATCTCGTCGCTATATGGGAGGATGACGTCGTGGGTGTACTCGTCCTGGGTGATGACCTCGACGATCAGCCGCGGCGGGCGCTCGGCGGCCCAGCCGCGGACGACGTGACCGAGGGTGGGGTGTCCAGCGACGCGCGCGGTGAGCCGCGCGAGCTCCTCGGCCGGCAGGCCGGCGCGATCGATCAGCGTGCCCATCCTCGTCAAGGTGACACCCCGGGGCGCGCCCGGCCAGCGCGATCTGCAGCGCCCGGCGTCACTGCGGGATCGTGCAGGCGCAGGCGTCCTTGTCGCCGTCCTCCGGCGCGTAATCATGGCACCTGGTCCCGTACTCCTCGCAGACCCAGGCGTGGCCGTTGCCGCAGACCGTCAGGATCGCGTCCGAGTTCGGGACGTTGCCGCCCTTGAGCGGGGGGATGTCCTTGCCGACCGCCCCGGGCGCGACCACGATGGTCCCCTTGGGCGACAGGATCGCCGCCTGCTGCTTCTGCGAGCTCAGCACCAGGAAGTTCTCGCTGCCGGCGATCAGGCTGATGCCGTCGGGGCGAGCCAGGTCGAGCGCGAGGAGGTCGACGCGGCCGAGCACGGTCAGCCCGTCGCGGGTCATCCGCACCATCTCCTGGGTCTGCCAGCTGATGACGTACATATCGCCGTCGACCCCGACCGCCACGCCGGCGCAGATGCCGATCTTGAAGTTGGCGACATCGAGCTGGATCACCTTGGACGTCATCAGCGTGACCGGGTCGGCCTCGACCAGCCGGCAGTCCTGCGTGATCAGCATGGCGACCTTGTTGACCTGATCGTAGCTGGCCCCGTCGAGCTTCGGCAGCGCCTCCGCGGGGGCCGTCACGTCGCCGAGCGGCTGGCCGTCGATCGTGAAGCGGCGGCCCTTGCCGAAGTACGAGAAGAACACGATCTCCCCGGCGTCGATATTGTAGTACGAGGCCTGGATCGTGTTGATGTCGACGAGATCGATCGTCTTGGTATAGACGAAGCCGAGCGTGTCCTCGACATCGGCGATGAAGCATCCGTCCGCGCCGGTGCTGGACTCGCCGCCAGACTCGCCGGTACTGCTCGCGCTCAGCGAGCCGGTGCTCCCGGTCCCGCCCGTGCTGCTGTCCGGCCCGCCCGTGCTGCCCGGGCCCGTGCTCGTCGGATCTCCCGTGCCCTCCGTGCCCGCCGTCGATGCGCCGCCGGTGCTGTCGGGCGCGCCGCTCGCCGTGCTCGTGCCCGCGTCGCCGGTCGAGGCGGCGCCGCTGAGTCCCGAGGTCGAGGTCGAGGTCGAGGTCGGATCGTCGACGGTGCCGCCCGTCGCCTCGGCGCCGCTCGACCCGGTCGTGGCCGTCGCGCTGGCGCCGACGCTGTCGCCGCTGCCACCATTGGCTCCGCAGGCGACCCCGCAGCTCGCAAGAATCAGGGTCCAGTATTTCATTCCGACCAGTGGGCAATGGCGCCGGTCCCGGTGTCAACCCTCGATTGCGCGCCGCTCATTATCGTCTGGCGTCGGGTCCGTCTTCGCCAGGAACAGCTCGGCCAGCATGCAGCGGGCGCTGCCGCCGCCGAGCGCCTCGATCGTCGGGATGTGCACCGGCAGCAGTTCGGTGCGCTGCGCGAGCGCGCGGCGCTGGTCGGGCCGCAGCGCGCCCAGGGCCGCCTGCGAGAGCACCAGCAGCGGCGCCCCGCGCCGGGTGGTCAGCTGCAGCATATTGCCGGCGAAGCGATCGATCTGCGCCGGCGTCAGCTCGATGCAGCGACCCGCCTCGGCGAGCCGCTCGCGCAGCGCCTCGCGCTGCGGGGCGGGCACCTGCGCCAGGCCGCACGCGGCGAAGCCCTCGCCGACGCAGCAGATCACGTTGGTGTGGTAGATCGGCCGGCCCGCGCCGTCGAAGGCGTCGAAGATCACCGCCTCGTAACCCTCGCGCGCCGCCCATGCGCGCACCAGCGAGGGGTCGGTGCGCGACGATCGACAGGCGAACACGCGGCGGCGCCGGGCGTCGAGCACCAGGCTGCCGGTGCCCTCGAGCGCCTGGCCCCGCCCCGCGTATCCGCTCCAGTCGACCACCTCCGCGACGTGATATCGCCGCGTCAGCGCCTCGACCCGGTCGCGCCGGATCTCCAGGCGCCGGCTGGCGGTCGCCATCGGATACAGATATACGCGGCCGTTCGGGTGCGTGCTAAACCAGTTGTTGGGGAAGACCGCGTCGGGTCGGGGCGGGTCGATATCATCATCCCACACCCACACGCCCACGCCGGCCGCCGTCAACGCGGCGACCATCGCGTCGAACTCCCGCAGCGCCGCCGTCGCCGCGTCCTCGCCCCCGCGGTGCTGGGCCTGAAACCCGTTGCTGGCCGCGGTCTCCGGGTTGAAGCCGAAGGCCGCGGGGCGGATCATGATGACCTCGGCGGCGAAGACGGGTCCGGGCGACGAAGGATGATCCGGGGCGTGCGTCGTCATCGAGCCGCGGCAGCGTAACACCGGTCCGCGCCCGGACCGCCTCCCGGGCGCCCGGCTCGGCCGTCACGGCCGGGCGCGCGCGCGCGCCTTGCCCTCACGCCCCCGACTGGGCATCGTCCGTCTCGACCTGTCGCCGATCGGCCGCCCCATGTCTCCGCTCCAGTCGATGAAGAAGTATCCGCGCACTCGCCACCTCGAGACCTCGCGCTTCCAGCACGGCGACCACGACCTCGAGGCCGTCGCCTTCAAGGACGTCAAGGGCCAGTTCCTGGTCGTCGAGGAGAAGATGGACGGGGCCAACGCCGGCGTCAGCTTCGACCCCGACGGTCGCCTCCTGCTGCAATCGCGGGGCCACTATTTGACCGGCGGCCCGCGCGAGCGGCACTTCGACCTGTTCAAGCAGTGGGCCCACGGCCACGCCGAGGACCTCTACCTCGCCCTCGGCGGCCGCTATATCATGTACGGCGAATGGATGTACGCCAAACACACCTGCTTCTATGACGCCCTGCCGGCGTACTTCATGGAATTCGACCTCTACGACCGCGAGCAGGAGCTCTTCCTCTCGACGCTACGCCGCCGCCAATTGCTCGCCGACCTGCCCGTGGTCTCGGTGGCGGTGCTCTGGGAGGGCCGCCCGCAGCGGCTCTCCGAGGTGACGGGGCTCATCGGGCCCTCGCGCTTCAAGACCCCGGCGTGGCGCGAGCGCCTCGTCGAGGCGGGCGCCGCCGCGGGTGTGCCTGCCGCCCAGGTTCTGGCCGAGACCGACCGCCACGACGCCATGGAGGGCCTGTACATCAAGGTCGAGGACGACGAGCGCGTGCGGGATCGCCTGAAGTGGGTCCGTGGCAGCTTCCTGAGCTCGCTCGCGGATTCCGGCAGCCACTGGCTCGATCGCGCGATCGTCGCAAATCAGCTGGCCAAAGCCCCGGGATAACCGGGCCCAAAGCGCTCGACCGGGCATATCCACACGATCGACCGCCAAACGGGGGCCCCTTGTGGCGATTATTTTGCTTTGGTATCGAGGGGATGATGTCGCGTCCCTCCGGTTCCATTCGCTCCTCTCAGCGCGCGCGTTTCGGCCTGGCCAGGCTCGGGCTCGTCGGCCTCGGCCTCGGCCTCCTCACCATGGCGTGTGGCGACACGGGCGAGCAGCCCGACGATGACGGCGACGGCGGCATCCCGTTCTTGCCCGACCCGAGCGACCCGCCCGAGGCCGCCGACCCTGGCGACTACCTCGAGGGCATCGACGCCGAGTTCACGGCGGCTGCGCTCGAGTTCGACGTCCCGGTCGAGGTGCTCAAGGCCGTCGGATACGTCGAGTCGCAGTGGCAGATGGTGGCCGGCGAGGTCGAGTTCGACGGTCTCGACCCGGCCTTCGGGACCATGGCGCTGCGCGGCAAGAACCTGAGCCGCGGCGCTGCGCTGCTCGGGGTCGAGGAGGACGCGCTCAAGGCCACGCGGCTGCTCAACATTCGGGCGGCGGCGGCGGTGCTGCGCGAGAAGGCGGACCTCGCCAAGATCGACCGCAAGGCGCTCGGGGCGTGGGCCCCGGCGATCGCCGAGCTCTCGGGCATCGACGACAAGTCGGCGGCGGCCGTCAGCTACATCCATCAGAACGTCTACGCGCTGATCATCAACGGCCTCGTCGTCATGGACCTCGACGGCAACGTCATCTCCGAGATCAAGCCGCGGGCCGACGCGATCCCCGACTACCCGGGCGCCGACGGCCTGCCGGTGCTCGCCGCCAACCCCGACTACAAGGGCGCCACCTGGCGGACCACGCCGAACTTCAGCAAGCGCCCCGGCGGAGTCACGGGCAAGCCGCAGATCGTCATCATCCACACCTGCGAGGGCGCCTACGCCGGCTGCTGGGGCTGGCTCGCCAAGAAGGAGTCGGGCGTCAGCGCCCACTATGTGGTCAAGGAGGACGGCTCCGAGATCACCCAGCTGGTCAAGGAGGCCGACAAGGCCTGGCACATCGCCGCCAAGTACAAGAACAGCCTCAACGGGGGCAAGTTCGCCGAGCTCGAGGGCTCGAGCGGCAACAACTTCACGGTCGGCATCGAGCACGCGGGCTTCGGCAAGCAGGCCGCGTGGAACGCCAACCTGATCCAGCAGTCGGCCAACCTCGTCTGCGACATCACGCGCCGCAACAACATCCCGCGCGACAAGTTCCACATCGTCGGCCACGGCCAGCTGCAGCCGTACAACCGCAGCGACCCGGGCCCGAACTGGCCGTGGGCGACCTACTTCGAGAAGATCAACGCCGCCTGCGACGACCAGAAGCCGGACGCGCCGCCTCCGCCCCCGGTGCCGCCGCCGAACGACCCGCAGCCGAACGACAGCATGGACCCCGAGGGCACGACCGGCGACGTCACGACCGGCGATCCGCCCGATGACACGACCGGCGATCCCCCCGACGATCCGCCCGTCAATCCGCCGGCCGACCCCGCGGAGATCGTCGTCGACAGCTTCAACGCCAACAACGCGCTGAACGCCGACTTCTTCGCCCCCGCCTCGTGGACCTCGACCGCGTCCACCCCCGGCTATTACGGCAGCAACTACCTGTACGCCAGCACCACCACCAAGGACGACGGCGCCGAGTTCTGGTTCTATCTCAACAGCCCCGGCACCCGCGACGTCGAGGTGTGGTTCACCGCCGGGGCCAACCGCTCCGACCAGACCCCGGTCGTCGCCTTCGACGCCGGGGGCAAGGAGCTCGGCTTCGTCGGCGTCAACATGCAGGCCGGCGGCAAGGCCTGGATCGCCGCCGGCACCTACAATTTCACCGCCGGGTGGAACATGATCATGGTCTCGCGCTGGGCCCCGGCCTCCAAGGTCGTGATCGCCGACGCCGTTCGCCTCACCAGCGGCTGATGCGCCTCGAACGCCGCTTCCAGAGCTTGCTGATCGCCGGGCTGGCGCTGCCGCTCGGCTGCGCCGGCGGTACGGAGGATAAGGGCACCGGCTTCGTCGGTACGCTCACCAACGTGACCTCGGCGACCAACCCGAACCCCGAGCTCACCACGTCGGGCGCGACCGAGGCGTCCGACGACTCGGCTCCCCCGACCAGCGACGGCGACGACAGCAACAACAGCAACAACAGCAACAACACCCTGCCGACCTTCGAGTGCGGCAACGGCGTGCTCGACCCCAACGAGGAGTGCGAGGGCGACGACCTCGACGCCCAGACCTGCGAGGGCTTCGGCTTCTCCGGCGGCCAGCTGGGCTGCAACGCGGATTGCAGCTACGACACCTCGATGTGCGACGCCGCCGCGGTCTGCGGCGACGGGGTCCTCGACGCCGACAAGGGTGAGAGCTGCGACTGCGGCGCCCAGGGCAATTGCACGCCGGCCCAGCTCGGCGAGCTCACCTGCGCCAACTTCGACAGCCCCAAGGGCGTGTCCTTCGGCGGCGGCACGCTCGGCTGCAACAGCCCCGCCGCCTGCAGCTACAACGTCGACGACTGCACCTACTGCGGCGACAACAAGCGCAACGGCGCGGAGGACTGCGACGGCGGCGACCTCGGCGGGCAGACCTGCCTGAGCCTCGGCTACGACGCCGGCGCGCTGAGCTGCAACGTCGGCTGCAGCTACAACACCGGCACCTGCGAGTCGTTCAGCTGCGGCGACAACAAGTGTCAGGCCGGGGAGGACTCGTGCGTGTGCCCCGAGGACTGCCCCGAGGATCCGAACACGTGCTCGGCCTGCGAGTGCGGCGGCCAGGGCGGGCCGGACTGCTACTGCGACATCTTCTGCGTGCTGAACTTCGACTGCTGCTTCGGCGGCCCGTGCTGAGCGCGTGCTGTTCCCCTACCCCTGCCCACCTGCCCCTTCGGACAGCCTGACGATCGCCTGGGGCTCCCTGCAGGAGCCCTGGGTCGCGCCGATGGCCGCGTGCCCGCAGGACCCCGAGCACCACGCCGAGGGCGACGTCTGGACCCACACGAAGATGGTGTGCGAGGCGCTGGTCGGGATGTCGGCCTGGCAGGCGCTGCCCGCCGACGACCGCGAGGTGGTGTTCGCCGCGTGCCTCCTGCACGACATCGCCAAGCCGGCGACCACGCGCATCGACGAGGACGGGCGGATCCGCCAGCCCGGGCACTCGCCGGTCGGGGCCTCGATGGTGCGCGAGCTGCTGTGGCTGCTCGGGCTCGCGCCGGCGCTGCGCGAGCGGGTGGCGGCGCTGGTGCGCACGCACCAGATCCCGTTCTTCCTGATCGAGGAGAAGGACCCGCGGCGCCGCGCGGCGGTGATAAGCCAGACCGTGCGCTGCGACCACCTCGCGCTGGTCACCCGCGCCGACGCGCTCGGGAGGATCTGCCGCGACCAGCAGCGCCTGCTCGACAACATCGACCTCTTCACCGAGTTCTGCCGCGAGCACGGCTGCCTCGACCGGCCGTGGGCCTTCGCCAGCGACCACAGCCGCTTCCAGTACTTTCGCAGCCCGGACCGCGACCCCGACTATGCGGCCCACGACGATACGCGCTGCGAGATGGTGCTGATGAGCGGCCTGCCAGGCAGCGGCAAGGACCACTGGATCGCGCATAACCTCGACCTGCCGGTGATCTCCCTCGACGGACTACGCGCCGAGCTGGGCCTGCCGAGCACCGGCAATCAGGGCGCGGTGATCCAGGCCGCCCGCGAGCGGGCGCGCGAGCACCTGCGCCGCGGCCAGTCCTTCGTGTGGAACGGGACCAACCTCAGCCGGGAGCTGCGCGGCCGCCCGATCGACCTCGCCGCCGCCTACAACGCGCGCGTGCGCGTCGTCTTCCTCGACACCACGTACAAACGCCTGGTCCGCCAGAACCGCGAGCGCGGCGCCTCCGTGCCGCTCGCGGCGATCCTGCGCATGCTTCGCCTGTGGGAGCCGCCGGACATCAGCGAGGCCCACCGCGTCGACTGGATCGTGCAGACCTGAGCGGCGCTGGACAGCCGCGGCCGCCGGTGGGACCCTGCTCCACATCGACAGCATCGACCATATCAGCGAGCTCGAGGCCCCGGTCGCTATACGCCGTCTGACGATGCCGCGGTCGTCCTGTGTCGCCATTACCATGCTGGGGCTCGCATGCAGCGCCGCTCCCGCGCCGCGCGGCGAACCGCGCGCTCCGCTCGGCGCCGAAGCGCCGCCGGTGTCGCCGACGGAGCTGCGGTGGGCCGATGAGCTGATCGGCCCTTCAGACGATCAGCGCGTCGAACTTACATCGCTCGCTAAAGCTACGTAAACCATCCTGGAGGTCGGGATCTCCGGGAATGAGAGCGAGGATCGCCATATGGCGTGGGATGACGCGGTAGATGTCGGTCGTATCGCACAGGACGTCGAGAATCATTCGCCCGGCTAGGCTGAAACGGATGACGCCGACGTAGCGAGAGAAACGTGCCTGGGTCAAGAGGGCTTGCTTCCGTGTGGCGGAGAGGGGGCCAGCGAGGGCCTCGCTGAGGTAACTGCCGCCGAGTTGAAATCGCAGATCCGTCTCGATCTCGTTTGACCGCGCGAGGACGCTGACCGCGGGCGTTAGTTCACACGCGATACGAAAGAGGTCCTCCGCGGTGAGGCGAAGCTTGCGATAAAGTGGGACGATCGCGTCCCAGACGATGAGCGCATCGGGTTGCGTAGCGTCGTCCTCACCATAGGGCTCGTAGACGAGGCGCGGGAGCGTCTCAGTGGATCGCCAGAGCATTCGCACGTAGGGGCCGAGGCGATCATCATGCGCATAGACCTTGGCGATGGCCCGAGTTCTCAGGACGCGACTCGCGGTTACCGGATATTCCAGGGGACCGCGGTCGGCTGCTGCTGCTGCGCGGTAACCGGCGAGTACGAGAGCGTGGCGCGTCGTCGTTGCCTCATCGCCCACACTGAGGAGTACGGGGATCCCCGAAGAAAGGTAGCATTTAAGGCAGACCTGTAGGAGGTCGTCTTTTTCGCTCGAGAGGTGGTGCGGCTCGTAACCGAAGGCACGAATGGCAGCGTCGATCTGGTCGTCCGTCAGGCCGGCCTCGGCGGGGAGGGTGCGGTGATGAACGAGGTGGCGGGTCGCGGCCTCGGTGACCTCGCGCGGGGTCACCGAACGGCTACCATCGGTCTTCAGCGTGCGGGAGAGCGCCGTCCACACGGCTGTGGTGGCACAGGCACCCACTGCGCGGTCCTGTTGTTGAAATGGCAGGGCGGAGACGGTGAGTTCGAGTCCGAACAGGTGGACGAGATGGCGAGTCGCGGCCGGCTCATAGCACCGCTGCGTGTCGGTCGAGCGGTAGGGCCGAAGTAGCGTCCGCCCGATCGGCGCGAAAGGGAGCGGGCGAACGACGATATAACCGAGGTATTGGTCCGACAAATCTTGCTGAAGAGCCGCGCGAGCGTTGTCACTACTGCTCGCCCGTTCTATCCATGTCGCAGTAGTGGTCTCGTCGATACGGGTCGAGAAAATGTGGATCCGCGTACAGGTCGCTCGTGGGGTGCGAAACCTCGTCGCATAGTACGCCGAGAACTCCTCGATGAAGTGACGATCCGTATAGTCGGATTCCACGAGGATGCCGGCTGCGCCCGAGTCCTGGTGTCGCAGGTAGCTACAAAGATATTCGACCTGCGGCGGCGGCTCACGCACGTCTGGCGGAATATCCGCCGCCCGATGGATCTCGTCTCCAAGCGCACTGAATGGCGCGGAGCGGAAGACAGGCCGCGTCACTGCCAGCGGGCCAGCTTGTTCTGAGGATTGCGGCGTCGGAGGACGTCGATGTCACGCGCCACGCGCGTCGAGATCTCGTCTTCCTCACGGCGGATCTGCTGGAGAAGCTCCGTGGTGAGCTCGCGGACGACCCCCGGGGCGGTCGCAGTCCCCGGCGCGTCGGTCTCGTTGGGCTCGCTCGAGGTCATGTGCCGTTTGTTCAATAAATGTGCCGGGCTGTCAAGCCAGGGGGCGTCGCGCAAGCGTGCGGTTGCGAGAGCAGAAGCGGCTTCGATGGCGCGCTGGCGCCGCGAGCCTCGGAGCCGAGAGCGCCCCGGTTGGGGAGGAGGTGGTCGGCGCCGAGGGACCTTGGCCCGAGGTGGTCAATGTCTTTTCCGGTGAGGTGGTATGGCGCCCGACGGAGCGAGCCGCGACCGTCGTGGTCCGAAAACCTCAGTAACGGTGTTCGTCGGGGCCAAAGTGAGCTTATGCACCCGGAGATCCGCAGGGCCCACTGTCGCGGGTCGCCGCGGCCGTGGACCATGCGGCGGACACCTCGTTGGAGCACGATGGACTACGAAGAGCAACTCGCCCTCGCCCCTTGCGACCTCGTCTATACGCGACCGACCCGCTACGACGGCTCCGGTTTCTCCGTGCAGCTGAGTCACTTCGCGCCGGCCGACCTCGACTTGCTCACGCGCGTCTATCGGGTGATGAGGCGGGGCCACGGTCTGTGGCTGCACCTCCGCGACGCGACGCGGACCGGCGCGCCGCTGCCCATCGACCTCCTGCGCAGACACATCCTCCGCGAGCTCCGCGATCGGAGCTTCCTGCTGCTGTTGCGCGAGCTCGGTGCGGCCACCTACGCGCTCGGCACCCCGGGGCCCGGTGTCCGCGGCGCGCTGCATGACATCCGAGGCGGCGCCCTGCTGGCGCTGATCGGCTTCGCCGCGGCGGAGGCCCGCGGTGAATCGATCAGCGACGGCGAGATCCGCCACGCCGCGCTCCGGGCCCGCGACCACGCCAGGATCATGCGCCACGCGGTCAGCGACCTCGATCCCCAGTTGCGCGAGATCGACGCGGAGATCAAGACCCACACGATCCTCGACTTCGTCGACAAGTGGGACAGCTCGATCTATCGCGCAGGGGAGCGCATGGTGGCGATCAGCGCCGAGGTCAACTACGAGGGCATGGTCGCCAACCACGATCTCGAGACCGCCGCCATCGACCGGGTGTTGTGCACCCATATCAACAACGCCGCACGCTACACCGCCGACGATCGGGTGAGCGTCACCGCGCTGCCGATCAATGATCAACTGCTCCGCTGGGTGGTCGAGAACCCGATCTCGGGCGAACAGAACCAGCGCCTGCGCGAGGCCACGGGCGGCGACCTCGGCGAGCTGTACCGCGGCGGGGCCACCCGCGGCGGGCACAGCATCGGCCTCGCCCAGTGCGCGGAGATCGTCGCGGCGGCCTGCGGCCTCGCCAGCGCCGAGGAGGCGGTCGACCGCGGCTACATCGGCTCAATCGTCAGCGGCCATCGCTACACCGGATGGTTCCACTGGCCGATCTTCCGCAGACCCGCGGCCCAGCGCTGAGCCCGGCGGCCTCGTCGCCGCGGCGACTTCTCATCCGCGCTCAGCGGATCCGGATCGTGGCGCCGGCGCGCCGCAGCGGCCCGGCGATCGCCTCGGCCTCGGACCGCGTCAGGTCGTCGCGCACCACCACCGGGGCGGACTCGACGAGCCTCTTCGCCTCCATCAGCCCGAGCGGCCACAGCTCGCGCACGACCTTGATCACCGCCAGCTTGTTGTCCGCGAAGCCGAGCAGCTCGACGGCGAACTCGCTCTGCTCGATCGGCATGCCCATCGTCAGCGACGCCCCCATCACCACTCGGTGCACAGGCGCCGGCGGATCGAGGTGCAAGCGCTCCTGGAACTCGGCGATGAACTCGTCGAGCTCGCCCGCGCTCAGGCGCTCGAGATAAGCGATCACGTCGGCGCGGGTCAGGCTCACGGCGCGCCTGCCTTCTGCGCCGCGAGTCGCTGCAGCAGACCGACCAGCCGGGCCTGACGCGTCGTGCGTGTGACGACCTCGCCGGCGGCGTCCTGGGTGTAGCGCACGCACAGGCGCCCGCCCGGGCCGCCGCGCTCGAGCACGCGCTCGGCCTCGGCGCGGCTCAGCTCGGACAGGTCGATCACCTGCAACCGACAGCGCTCGCAGTGCCGCGCGCGCGAGTCCCCGGACATCGCGTCCCAGTCCGCGTGGCAAGGCTCGGCGACGCGTAGCGTGCTCAGTCTCATGGCGTGCAAGCAGACCGGGACGCGGCGGCGCTGTCAAGCGCGCGGCACGGCGGCTGCGCGCCGCTCATCGCCTGCTCCACGGCGCCATCGTCCTCGCGTCTCGCGTTGTGAGCGGGCGCCGCCGCGCGGGGCGGGCGGCCGCGAAGGTCCTGGTATTCCCGGCGCGTCTCTCCTACCGTGGCGGGCGATCGGGAGGTGACGATGGGCGGGGGACGATACGACTACGAGGAGCATCAGGCGGCGACGACGGAGCGCGCGGGGCTGAAGACGGAGCAGGTCTTCGCGCAGAACGCCTGTCACCCGGACCTCGACCCGAAGGGCGTTCGCTGGCGCGAGAGCCGGGACAGCGCGAACCACCCGGACTCGGTGGGGATCGTGTTTGCGCTCGATGTCAGCGGGTCGATGGGCGAGATACCGGTGCAGCTGGCGATGAAGACGATGCCGTCGTTCATGCAGAGCGTGCTGACGGTGCTGCCCGACGCGCAGGTCATGTTCATGGCGCTGGGCTGCGCGTACGGCGACAAGTCGCCGATCCAGGTCGGTCAGTTCGAGAGCGAGAGCGCGCTGATCGACAAGTGGCTCGGCATGCTCCACCTCGAGGGCGGCGGCAGCTGGCGCGGCGAATCCTATGACCTGGCGATGTACGTCGCGGCGCGCCACACCGCGATGGATTGCCTGGAGCGGCGCAAGCGTCGCGGCTACTTCTTCATGACCGGCGACGAGGTGTTCTTCATGCACCTGACGCCGGCGACCGTGGCACAGTGGATCGGCGACGTGGTCCCCGCGGACATTCGCATCGAGGACCTCACCGATGAGCTCACCGAGCGCTTCAGGACCTTCTTCCTGATCCCCGACGCCGAGCGCGCGAAGAGCGACGGCTGCGAGCCCGCCTGGCGGCTGCTGCTCGGCGATTGCACGATCGTGCTCGGGGCCCCGGCCGACACCGCGATCGTCGCCTCGCTGCTGGTCGGCATATGTGAGGGCCAGCTGCCCGACGCCGCCGCCATCGAGCGCAAGGTCGAGGCCCTCGGCTACCACGGCGCCGAACGGGACCGGATCGTCCGCGCCGTCGTCCCCTACGCCGAGGCCGTCGCTCGCGGCGGCGGCGAAGCTCCGCGAGGCCCGCGCGGCCTCACCCAGGCGCCCGCCGAGCGTCGCGACGGCTGAACCCGGCGCGGCCCGGAGCGGGCGCGGCCAGGGGGCGGCCAGAGGCCTGTGTCAACCGGGGGAGCCGGCGGCTCGCCGCAATATCATGCGCTGGCTGGCGAGCTCGGCGCGGGCCTCGGACTCGTCCTTGTGGAACGTGATCGGGTAGGTCTTGCCGGTGATCAGCTCGGTGCCCCGCTGCGCCATTGTGCTGATCAGCCGGAGCATTGTGTTCACGTTATAAAGGGCGGTGTGGCTGGGGCGGATGAATTCTTTCATGCGGTCCGCGTTCAGCTTGCGGGCGTCGGCGCTCAGCCCGGTCGTGTGGATCGCATCGACGAGGATGAGGATGTAGCCGTGCCGGACGAACAGCTCCTCGCCCATGGCGATCGTCCGCTGCATCTCGGCGCCCCCCATCGTGCCCGAGATCCGAAGGATGAGCACGTCGCCCTCGCACCATATCGGCGGCTGGCCCGGGTGCGCGCGGTCTCCGGGTATGGCGGTCATCGGTCCCTCAGCGCCGGGTCCCGCGGGCGGTGGCGAGGCAGTAGCCGAGGCCCTCGCGCAGCGTGGGCAGGCAGCGCAGGTCGCCGAGCCCCTGCCCGAGCGAGGCGAAGGCGTGCGCCGTCGCCGGACTCAAGCCGGTGACCACACAGTGCGCGCCGACCAGCTTGACCGCGCGCGCCAGCTTCACCAGGTGGTCCGCGGTGGTCTCGTCGACCGCGTCGACCCCCGTCAGGTCGAGCAGGGTCCAGCGCGTCCTGGTCTCGACGACCCGCTGCAGCAGCTTCTCGGTGATCTCGAGCGCGCGTGCGTGGTCGATCGCGCCGACGAGCGGCACCGCGAGCACGCCGCCCCAGACATCGAGGATCGGGGTCGAGAGCGCGTGGATCTCCTGGCGCTGGGCCTCGATCAGCGTCAGCTTCTGCTCGAGCTCGGCCCGCGCCCGCTCGAGCGCGTCGGTCGCCTGCTCCCGGGCCTCATGGCCGCTCTTGAGCTCGCTGATGAAGATCCGCATGCCCTCCTCGAGCATCCCGAGGTCGTCCTCGCAGAGCGCGCCGAAGCGGTCCAGCGCCAGCGCATACTCGCCGATCGACGCCAGCGAGACGACCTCGAGCAGCCGCGCGAAGCGGGCCGGATCGATCGCCATATTCTGCTCATCCGCCATGCTGCACCTGCTTATCCAGCGCCGCCCGCTGGGCGTCGGTCCAGCTGCGGGCATCCGCCTCGTCGCGCACGAACACGGCGTCGAGCTGCTGTCGCCCGAAGAACTGGATCGCGTTGAGCGTGAGGGTGATCAGCGCCCGCACCGCGAAGCCGCAGCCGTACAGCGCGGTGCCCGACAGCCGCTCGGTATCCACCTTGCTCCACGTCGCCATCAAGCGCCGCGCCTCGGCCTCGATCCCCGTCATCGCGGTCACATCAGCGATCAGGAAGCAGCGCCCCTGCTCCGCCTTGAGCGTCTCCAGCGCGACTGTCCGCAGCGCGGTGATGTCGCTCAAGGTCAGCACGCCGACGACCTCGATCTCGACCACGTCGCCCGCTCGCTGGCCGCGATGCTGCCCGATCATCAGCGAGGTCATCTGACCGCGACCTTATCACGCGCCGCCCGCCCGGCGGTCGCCCGCGTCCGCGCGACATCGCCACCCTCGCGCGGGCGGCGGCCCCGCAGCCAGGTCGGCGTCACGGGCCGCCCGGCGGTGAGCCGGTCGCTCTCGGCCTGCATCGCCGCGCGCTGCGGCTGCGGCTGCGGCTGGGTCGATCGCGGGCGGAGGCGCGCCACCTCAGGGTTGCGATGTATCGGCGCGCGGGAACTCGACGGCGGCGGCCGCGGGCTGGTCGATGACATATGCGCCGGTGGGCGCGGCGCTCTGCGCTCCGTCGGCGTCCGCATCGACTGCGCTGCGCTGATAATACTCGCGCCACCACAGGGCGGCCTGCCAGATCGCCTCGGGGCAGGCGACGCGCTCGGACAGCCCGGGGGTGAGGTCGACGTGGGCGCTGGCGAAGAGGGCGCTGACGTAGAGCGCCGCGGGCAGCGGGGTACCGGCGAGCAGCGGG
>Ga0209480_10000268_pt1 | contig 45304 bp, 35 predicted proteins | sample JI61114C2DNA_FD_187501 | JGI IMG/M metagenome (GOLD analysis project Ga0209480, IMG submission 187501) | Wastewater effluent complex algal communities from Wisconsin, to seasonally profile nutrient transformation and Carbon sequestration -... | ecosystem: Engineered > WWTP > Effluent > Algae...
CAATTGGGTCATTTGCAATTTGCCCAATTAACTACTTCATTGATAAGGGGTAAAATCAGCATTGACTATCTACTCAAAGGGCAAGCAGCTATCTATCAAATCAAGATTCCAACAGGCATCAGTGCTCAGTTGGAATTGAAACTTCCTCATAATAATGCAAGACTTTGGATAGATGGTAAGCAGACTAATCAAAAAGCCTTAGACGGAAAGTATCAGGTAGATAAGTTGGAATCAGGTAATCACTTGGTAGAATTGAAATAGAAATCTTGTTTAAAGCCAATTTTAAAATTGGAATTATCCAAAAATCCGTACCTTATTCCTTCTCTAAATAAAAAGCAAAAACAACACAAACTCTTGCCATGAAAGAACAAAAACATACATCGGTTTCCAGAAGAGATTTTATGGGTAATTCGGCCAAAATTTTGGCTGGATTCATGATCCTACCCAGACATGTATTGGGTGGAACCAGCTTATCCGGAATCAAATACACAGCTCCTAGTGATATCATTTCATTGGGTTTGATTGGTGCAGGTAAACAAGGGGGTATTCTATCTAATTATTTCTTGAAAACAGAGCAAATTAGATTTACAGCTATCAGTGAAGTTTATCAAGCAAAAGCTAAAAAAACCTTAGATAGTATTAAAGCCAATTATGCAAAAAATACCCAACTAGGTGCATATAATGAGATTCCTGTGTACAATGATTTTAGAGAATTATTGGCACTTAAATCTGTAGATGCTGTGGTGATTGCTTTGCCAGACCATTGGCATGCTGCCGCTGCTGTTAGGGCTGCTCAAGCAGGTAAAGACATTTACTGCGAAAAGCCATTGGCTTTAACCGTTAAAGAAGGTAGGGCCATGGTGAATGCTACCAGAAAACATAATCGCGTATTTCAAACAGGAAGTATGCAACGTTCTTGGAAAGAATTTAGACAGGCTGCCGAATTAATTCGCAATGGTTATATTGGTCAAATAAAACAAATTAAAGTAAATGTTGGACCACCTCCAACGCCTTATAATCTTCCAGCAGAAACCATTCCAGAAGGTTTGGATTGGACCAAGTGGTTGGGACCCAATGCGCCTGTGAATTTTAATTCAGAACTAGCGCCGCCTATTACCAAAGACGTGTATCCAAACTGGCGTAATTACAAAGAATTTGGTGGTGGCATGGTCACTGATTGGGGAGCACATATGTTTGATATTGTTCAGTGGGCATTGGATATGGATGCTAGCGGACCAGTAGAAGTAATAGCACCAGATGGTAAAGAGCATCCGTTCATGACCTACAAATATGATAATGGTATTGTCATGACTCATGAAAAATGGGCATGGGGCAATGCCATTCATTTTATTGGATCAGAAGGGGAGCTTAAAGTGGCAAGGGGCAAATTAGAAACCACACCTGCTTCTTTGAAAGACAAAGTGATTGGTGAAACAGAAAAGCATGTATACAAGAGTGAAGACCATTACAAAGACTTTTTAAATGCCATGCGCACCAGATCCAAACCTATTTGCGATGTAGAAATTGGACATCGCACGTCTAGTGTATGTAATATTGGCAATATTGCTTACCAATTAAATAGAAAATTGGAATGGAATCCCAAGAAAGAACAGTTCAAAAATGACCCTGAAGCCAATGCGCTCTTGGGTAGACCCATGTTGAACGAATGGGCCATTAAGTTGTAACAAACCCATCTAAATAGGAAGACCACTCTTAGGGGTGGTCTTTTTTATATATTAGTCTTTTGAATTAAACAAATATTGTTTTTATTAAGTTGAATTGTTTCTGCCAAGTACTGGATGTAGAATAAAAGCGTATGAAAAAATTGTTGATAGGATCCTGTTTGATATTGCTGGTACAAATTGCCCAAAGCCAACAGCTAAAAGTACAAGAACTTAGATGTGCTTACCTGCAAAATCCCATAGGCGTAAATCAGACCAAGCCAATGTTATTTTGGAAATTGGCTTCAAATCAAAGATCTGTTTTGCAAACTGCGTATCAGATTTTGGTATCGGATGACAGTATGGCATTGGTAAAGCATCAGGGAAATGTTTGGCAATCGGGTTGGGTGCAATCAAATCAATCCATACAGGTTTCTTATGCTGGTAAATTTTTATTAGCTGCTAAAAAATATTATTGGAAAGTGCAGGTAAAAGACAACAAAGGCAATACCAGTCCCTGGTCTGCCATTGCAAGCTGGAGAATGGGGCTTCTACAAAAAGAAGATTGGAAAAATGCACAATGGATGGCTTATGAGATCTTACCAGATTCCTCCAAAATCATTCCTGCCTTGCATGGAAATGGGAAAAAAGAATGGGGCCCAGGGAAAGACGTTTTACCCCTATTTAGAAAGTCTTTTGCAATAAATAAGAAAGTAAAAGAAGCAACCCTTTTTGTTTCTGGTCTAGGTCATTTTGAGATGAGTTTGAATAGCCAAAAAATTGGTGACCATTTCTTGGATCCAGGTTGGACACAATATAGTAAGCACGCACTCTATGTTGGTTTTGACCTTACTCGGGTTTTGAAAAATGGTGAGAATTGTTTAGGTGCAGAATTGGGTAATGGGTTTTATTATCAACCTCGTGAACGGTATAGGAAATTAACTGGAGCTTATGGCTATCCCAAAATGATTTGCCGATTAGCAATTGTTTACGCAGATGGAACCACAGAAAATATTGTATCGGATGATACTTGGAAAACCGATGCGTCACCCACTTATTTTAGTAGTATTTATGGTGGAGAAGACTATGATGCCAATTTGGAACAAAAGGGTTGGAATCAACCCGGGTTTGAAGACGATCATTGGAAAACAGTGCAACTAACTAGTGGGCCTGCATTGGAAGCTCAAATGGCAGAACCACTGAAAATCATGAAAACTTTTTTAACCCAATCAGTTAGGTCCTTGGGTAATCAATCCTTGGTCTATGACCTTGGTCAAAATATGAGTGGGATTCCCATGATTCGGGTGCAAGGGAAAAAAGGAGATACTCTTAAAATGTATACGGCAGAATTGTTAAATGAAAACGGAACCATCAATCAAAAAGCAACAGGAAGCCCAAGCCATTATACCTATGTTTTAAAGGGGAATGGCATTGAAAGTTGGCAACCTAAGTTTACTTATTATGGATTTAGATATGTACAAATTCAACGCGCGGTTCAGCCTGGAGAACCCAATGCTCGGCACCTACCTGTTGTATTGGAATTAAAAGGATTGCATACTAGTAATGCGGCCAAATCTGTTGGAAGCTTCAAAAGTTCCAATACCCTTTTTAATCAAACCAATCAACTCATAGACTGGGCAATTAAAAGCAATATGGCCAGTGTATTTACAGATTGTCCGCATCGAGAAAAATTAGGTTGGCTAGAAGAAGCACATTTGGTAGGTGCTTCTGTAAAGTTTGAATATGATATAGCAAGCCTTTGCAGAAAAATTGTCAGAGATATGCAAGTGGCTCAAACAGCAGATGGCTTGGTTCCTGATATAGCTCCAGAATATGTTCAATTTGAAAAAGGATTTAGGGATTCACCTGAATGGGGAAGTAATGCAGTTTTATTACCCTGGTATTTGTATCTGTGGTATGGAGACAAACAAGTATTGGAAGAAAGTTATGAAATGATGCAACGTTATTTGGCGTATCTAGAGAGAAAATCAAATCAGCATATTTTATCGCATGGGTTGGGAGATTGGTATGACCTAGGGCCAAAACCTCCTGGTGAATCACAATTAACTCCTAAAGGGGTAACGGCAACGGCCATTTTTTATCATGACATAGATATCATGACTAAGGTTGCACAAGTGCTTGGTAAAAAAACTGACCAAGACCGTTATCAGTTATTAGGTACAGCAGTAAAAAAGGCATTTAACCAAGCTTATTTCAATGAAACTACTGGTCAATATGCAACTGGTAGTCAAACAGCCAATGCCATGGCCCTATATATGAACCTGGTAGAGCCTGCTAATAGACAAGCCGTTCTGGATAATTTGTTTAGAGATTTGACCAATAGAAACTATGCCTTAACAGCTGGAGATATTGGGTATAGGTATTTGTTGAAAGTATTGGATCAAGCAGGTAGAAGTGATTTGATTTTTGCTATGAACAATAGAACGGATGTACCAGGTTACGGTTATCAATTAGCCCATGGTGCAACAGCCTTAACAGAGAGTTGGCAGGCTTTACCCAATGTTTCCAATAACCATTTTATGCTAGGACATTTGATGGAATGGTTTTACGAAGGATTAGGAGGGATTAATCAAACCTCAGATGGGATTGGATTTCAACATATATTAATAAGGCCACAAATTGTAGGAGACCTAAAACAAGCTACTGTAAATTATCAATCCATCCAGGGTTTGATTCAAACTGATTGGAAAAAAACAACTGGCTTTGAATTAAATCTTCAAATACCTGCCAATACTAGGGCCATTGTGGAAATACCAGCCAATTTAAAAGACTTAGTATTAGAATCTGACAAATCATTAACCCAATTACCTGATCTTAAAATAATAGAAAGAACAGCAGAGAAAATTGTAGTATCTATTGGTTCCGGAGCCTATCATTTTAAAGTGAAACAACCATGATGGCAGCAATAAAATATTCTTTCTTTTTAATTTTTTATTTGTTGGGTTCAACGCAAGTCAAAGCCCAACAAAATTCTGATGAAAGTTATAAACGTCCTTTAAAGGAAGTGCTAACCAGTATTGAAAAGCGTTATGGTGTCAAGATCAAATACGCTGATTCCTTGGTACATGGCAAATGGGTCAATTATGCGGATTGGCGATTTAGGCAAGACGTGGAAACTACCATGGACAATGTATTAAAGCCCTTAGACTTAAAAGTAAAAAAGGAAAAAGAAAAACAATACAAGCTCAGCGTGTATGAATATTATCGTTGGAATGTAGCAGAAGGTTGGGCAGAAATGGACAGAATTGCCAGCCAGTATGCAAGTAAAGCCGCATGGGAAAAAAGAAAAGACTCTTTAAAACCTGGCCTTTTAAAAGCCCTTCAATTATCACCACTACCAGCATCGCCAGGCACGGCACCTATCATCACTTCTAAGAGAATTTTCAATGGTTATTCAGTAGAAAATATTGCCATTGAAATTTTGCCTGGTGTCTATATTAATGGCTCATTATACAAACCCTTACAGTACAAGGGAAAGATTCCCCTGATTCTTAATCCAGATGGACACTGGGAAAAACAACGCTATAGACCAGACTGTCAATACCGCTGTGCGGCCTTGGCCAAAATGGGTGCTATGGCATTCTCCTATGATTTATTTGCTTGGGGTGAATCTACTTTGCAATTTGCCTTTGAGAACCATCGAAAAAGTTTGTCCATGACTATTCAAGCGCTTGGTTCAATACGCATTTTGGATTATCTCTTGTCTTTAAAAGATGCAGATCCTAATCGCGTAGCCATGACTGGTGGATCTGGTGCAGGAAGCCATACAGTATTGATGACGGCCATTGATGATAGGATTAAAGCCAGTGCCCCTGTAGTCTCTTTGAGTTCATATTTCTATGGAGGTTGCCCCTGTGAAAGTGGCATGCCCATTCACGCTTGTGGAAGTGGTACCAATAATGTAGAAATAGCTGCTATGGCGGCTCCAAGGCCACAATTGGTAGTAAGTGATGGGGGAGATTGGACAGACAAAATGCCCGATCACGATTTTCCTTATTTGCAAAAAGTGTATGATTGGTATGGAGCCAAAAAATTGGTGAGCAATACGCATTTACCCAAAGATAAACATGATTTTGGTCTTTCCAAAAGAATACCTGTGTATCAGTTTATGTCCCAGACAATGGGCTTAAATTTAAAAGCTATTCAAGATGTCAATGGTCAAATTGACGAATCTGGTATTACCATAGAAAAAGAAACGGCTCTTTATGTTTTTGGTGAAAAAGGAGAGAAACTACCCAAAGATGCCCTCAAAGGATTTGAAAACTTGGAGCGTTTATTTCATTCTTATTTCAAATAAATAATATGGCATATCGCATTTTATTTTTATGCTTATCAGTTTTGATTTTTAGATTGGGCAACACACAAAACAGTCAACCCAATGTATTGTTGATTTATGTAGATGATCTTGGCTATGGAGACCTTGGTGCTTATGGTGCTACTAAAATTAAAACACCCCATTTAGACAAGCTAGCAGCGGCTGGTTTGCGTTTTACCAACGCACACAGTAGTTCTGCAACTTGTACACCATCGCGCTATGCGTTAATGACGGGTAATTATCCATGGCGTGTAAAAGGAACTGGAGTTTTGCCTGGAGACGCAGCTTTGATTATCCCAACCAATCAACCAACCCTTGCTTCGCAATTCAAAGCGGCAGGTTATGCAACAGGCATAGTGGGTAAATGGCATTTGGGCATGGGCGATGCCGTAGCCAAAAATTGGAACCAACCTATTAAGCTAGGTCCACAAGAAGTTGGTTTTGATTATTCTTTTATTTTTCCTGCTACAGCTGACCGTGTGCCAACCGTCTTTTTGGAAAATCAAATAGTATTGGCAGGCAGTGCAGCAGATCCCATTCAAGTGGACTATCAAAACAAGGTTGGTACAGAGCCAACAGGAAAGGAACATCCAGAATTATTGAAAATGCCATCATCGTCCGGTCATGGGCATGACAATACCATTGTGAACGGCATTGGCAGAATAGGGTATATGAGTGGCGGTAAAGCTGCGCGATGGACAGACGAGGAAATGCCCCTAACTTTCTTAGAAAAAGCAAAAGCATTTATCACCCAACACCAACGGGAGCCTTTTTTCTTGACTTATGCACTAACAGAACCACATGTTCCAAGAATGCCCTCAACCATGTTCAAAGGCAAGTCTGGGTTGGGTTATAGGGGTGATGCCATTTTGCAATTGGATTGGTCGGTGGGAGAGATTTTAAAAGAGTTAGAATATTTGGGGTTGAGCAAAAATACCATCGTGATTTTTAGTAGTGATAATGGTCCTGTATTAGATGATGGTTATCAAGATGGAGCTGTAACCCAATTAAATGGACACAAACCTGCCGGCATTTTACGCGGAGGCAAGTATAGTATTTTTGAAGCGGGTACAAGGGTGCCCATGATCATCCGTTGGCCTGGTAAAGTGCAGCCCGGTGTTTCAGACGCCCTGGTTTGCCAAATAGATTTTTTGGCTTCTTTTTCAAGTTTGTTGAAAAAAGAATTACCCAAAACCAATGCAAGCGATAGTGAAAATATATTGGAAGCATTTCTAGGAAAATCTAAAACAGGAAGACAGGTCTTGATAGAACATGCTGGTAGCTTATCTATTGTTGAAGGAAATTGGAAATATATTGAACCAAGCGAACGACCCGCTTATGATCCCAAAACCGACACCGAATTGGGCAACGCTAAAGAACCCCAACTCTATGATTTAAGCAAGGATCCCAGTGAGCGCAATAATCTAGCTAGTCAATATCCTGATAAAGTAAAAGCACTTGCAGAAAAATTACTTCAAATCAAAAACAAATAGGTAGTGAATTGCAACCACAAATTTTCAGCAAAACTTATAGTGCACCTACTATTTCTGTTGTTTGTTTGGAATCCTTTTTCAGGTTTTGGACAAAGCAAACCCAATATCATTGTATTTTTAGTAGACGATATGGGTTGGCAGGATTGTTCCGTTCCTTTTGATCAAACAAAAAGCGCTCTGAATCAAAGGTATCATACACCCAATATGGAGAGACTGGCCAGTCAGGGTATGAAATTTACCAATGCCTATGCTACGCCAGTTTGTACACCTACTAGAACAAGTTTGCTCACGGGCATGAATGCCGCTCATCATGGGGTGACCAATTGGACATCGCCCCAGCGAAATAATAGTTCTGATAATCCTGATACGCAAATGCAAGCAGTAGATTGGAATATTAATGGACTAAGCCCTGTTCCCAATATTCCTAAAACTGTTTATGCAACGCCTTTTCCCATGCTCTTAGCACAAGCAGGTTATTATAATATTCATGTGGGAAAAGCACATTGGGCTTCTATGGGTACGCCTGGTGCTAACCCTCATAATATGGGCTTTCAAGTAAATATTGCGGGTCATGCAGCCGGCCATCCACAGAGTTATTTGGCTAAAGACAATTATGGAAATCTTCCCGGCAAAGCCAGTGCACAGGCCGTTCCTGATTTAGAAGAATATTTTGGAACCGATAGTTTTCTAACCGAAGCTTTAACCCTAGAAGCCATTAAAGCATTGGAGCATCCTGTAAAAAATCAGCAACCTTTTTTTCTAAACATGGCACATTATGCGGTTCACACACCCATTATGGCAGACAAGCGTTTTGTTCAAAAATATTATGACCAAGGTTTGGATAGCATTGAAGCCAGATACGCTAGTCTGGTAGAAGGCATGGATAAAAGTTTGGGAGACATCATGCATTGGTTAGATCAAAAAGGCATTGCTTCCAATACCATTATTATGTTTTTGAGTGATAATGGTGGGCTGAGTTTAAAACCACAAAGAGCTGGCGTAGCGCATACCCAGAACCTTCCATTAAGGGCGGGCAAAGGTTCGGTGTATGAGGGTGGTATTCGGATTCCTATGTTGGTCAAGTGGCCTGGAAAAGTAAGCGCCAATTCCATTGCCAAACAATATGTGATAGTAGAAGATTTTTTTCCAAGCATTCTGGCCATGGCTGGAATTAAAAACCCCAAATTGGTTCAAACCATTGATGGGAAAAGCTTCTTGCCCATTTTAAATAATCCCTCATTACTAGATAGCACCCGCAGTTTGATTTGGCATTATCCCAATAAATGGATTCCGAATGATGGCCCGGGAATCAATTATTTCAGTGCCATAAGACAGGGCAATTGGAAACTGGTCTACAATCAGCGCAATGGAAAAAAGGAATTATACCATTTATCTCAAGACCTAGGAGAAACCAATGACTTGGCAAATGATTATCCTAATAAAGTGCAAGCACTATCTCAAGAATTGACTCAGCAATTAATAAAATGGAAGGCTAAAATGCCCATAGTAATTAGTACAGGAAAACAAGTTCCTTTTCCTAGTGAACGTTGATTAAGTCAGCGTAATTGATCTTACAATTTTGCAAGTTCTTTTACTTTATTCCAAATAGCATCATCAACAATAATGCCATTGACCAAATGGTCTTTTCTGGTGTTCAAAGAATTTTCGCCTGGATAGAACAAAGGTTTATCTGGATGCACCCTAGTGGAGTCTTTTACTTGATCAATTGTTTCTTCGAGTACTTTGTCAATAAATGCTTGGGTATTAATCATCAGTGGATTAATGGCAATAAATATCTGACAGCAACTGCCGCAACTTCCTTTACCGTGTTTGTCAATGGCGGCAGTAGGAAGACCACCTGAAAGCAAACTGGAAATCAGGTCTAGCATAATGGCAAATCCTGAACCCTTCCAAAATCCAATAGGCAATACCCTTCTGGTTGTTTCAATGGCTTCTGGATCAACAGAAAGATTTCCATCTTGGTCAAACCCGCCAGGGTAGGGAAGCTGCTCTTTTTTTAACCTGGTAACACCTAGTTTGCCATAAGAATATTGAGACATGGCCATATCTAACACTAGATGACCTTCTTTTCTGGGAATAGCCATGACAAAGGGATTGTTTCCAATAACGCCGGAAGTTCCACCCCAAGCAGGCATACAAGACTCTGTATTAGTCCAGCAGATGCCAATAAAGCCCTTGTCGGCGGCCTGCCATCCAAATGCTCCACCACGCATCCAATGTGTGGTATTATTCAATGCCACCAACCCCAAGCCATTTGTAGCAGCCATTTCTGTAGCCCTATTCATGGCAAATTGGGCATTGAGAATGCCAGGGCCCATATGGCCATTATAAATTTCAAGGGCGCCTAAGTTCTTATCTAAACTAGGGCTGGCATCTACATGAATCCAACCCTGATGAATATAGTCTACAAATCTTTCTACTCTATTCAGTCCATGTGAATACACACCATCGCAACTGGATTCCGTGTGTATTTGGGCACAGGTATCAGCCCTTTCTTCGGGCATGCCAGCAATGATGAAAGCCTGCTTGATGGTAGCTTTCATTTCTTCAAAACTAATACGGGTCATGGCAAATCATTGGGTTTTCAATCTATTGATCAATATTAGCATCTAATTGGCTAAACCAGGAAGATTGTCTGCTGAATTTATAGTCATGCTTTAACAGACAGTTCCCCATTTCATAAATTAGGGCCAAAACTTAATTCTAACTTTGTAGTATTAATTTATATCATGACAGGCATCAATTCATTCAGCAGTCTTAAACAGTTCACGGACAATTTGGAAGAACAAGAACAATTGATGCCCGTGGTCTTTGTTGGTCATGGTTCTCCCATGAATGGCATTGAAAACAATCCATTTAGTCAGCGATGGACTAAATTGGCTCAAGAAATACCAACACCCAAAGCGGTATTGGTGGTTTCTGCACACTGGTTTACCAAAGGCACCATGATTACAGAAATGGATTTTCCACCCACCATTCATGATTTTGGAGGCTTCCCCCAGGCATTGTTTGATGTACAATATCCTGCACCCGGAAATCCAGCATTGGCAAGAGAAACGGCTTCTCTGATTCATACAACCAAAGTGGAACTATCTCATGATTGGGGATTGGATCATGGTACTTGGTCTATTGTTAGACATATGTATCCTAAGGCAGATATTCCTGTTTTGCAATTGAGTATTGACTATACCAAGGACGCCAACTATCATTATCAATTGGCTAAAGAAATTTATGCGCTTAGGAAAAAGGGTGTTTTGATCATGGGAAGTGGCAATATGGTCCATAATCTAAGAATGGTGGCATGGGACAAATTGAATGAACCAGAATATGGTTTTGATTGGACCATTTATATGAACAACAAATTCAAAGAATTAATTTCCAATGGCTGGCACGATAGTTTGATCCAATACCAACAATTAGGAAGAGAGGCTTTAATGGCCATTCCAACACCCGAGCATTATCTTCCTTTAATTTATACTTTAGCATTAAAAGGGGAGAAGGATAATATTGAATTCTTTAATGACAAAGCCGTTGGAGGTTCATTGACCATGACTTCGGTGAAGTTTGGATAAGCAGTTGGTGTATTTATAAAATAGATAGTATCAAGTTTTCTGCATTTTTTGGTTTTCGTTTTTTTTTCTATGAAACCTTTGTAACTTAATATTGCAAATCATCTAGAACCCACGCTAGATTATTACATACTGTATAACCCCTAACAATGAAGATTGCCCCCGAATTACAGGAGTTGCAGAAGCGTGTGGAATTGCTAGAATCTGAAAATAAGAAGCTGCAATTAAAACAGGTTGAAATCAACCAAGCCAAAGAATTATATCTAAAGATTTTTGAAGAATTTCCAGCGCTTATTTGGCGATCTAGATTAGATATGCTTTGTGATCACTTTAATAAAACTTGGTTAGACTTTACAGGTAGAACCATGGAACAAGAATTTGGAAATGGTTGGGCAGAAGGGGTTCATCCGGATGATTTTCAACAGTGTTTAGATATCTATGTCAGCAATTTTGAAAAAAGGCAGGCATTTGTGATGGAGTATCGGATGAAGAATAACAAGGGGGAATACCGATGGATCAGGGATCATGGCAGACCCTTTTATGACTTAGACAATGAATTCTTAGGTTATATAGGTTCTTGTTATGACATAACAGAGAATAAAAATAATGAATTGCGCTTAGTAGAATTAAATGCTACCAAAGACAAGTTTTTCTCATTAATTGGACATGATTTAAAAAATCCGATTAATAGCATCATTGGATTAAGTAATCTGTTGATTAAAAAAAATCAGCAAAGCCAACATACAAATATTACTGAATTGGCGGAGGGTATTTATACATCCTCGCAAAAAGTAATGAATTTATTGATTCAATTATTGGATTGGGCAAGGATTAATGGGGGAGCAATGGATTTTCATCCTACAACATACAATTTACAACAATTGATACTAGATAACATCGCACTTTTTGATGAAACTGCAAAGCTTAAATCTCTAGAGTTAGTTGTAGAAACACATGAGCCTATAGAAGTATTTGTAGATATAGACATGATGAATGCCGTGATGAGGAATCTAATTAGTAATGCCATCAAATACAGTTTTCCGGATAATGCAATTCGCCTGTCATGGAAACAAGAAAATGGGCACTGGATTATTTGTATCAAGGATTATGGTGTGGGGATTCCCCAAGCTGATCTAGACAATTTATTTAAATTAGAACACGGTCCAAGCACTTTAGGTACACAAAAAGAGAAAGGTACTGGTTTGGGTTTGCTGCTATGTAAGGAATTTATTCAAAGACATGGAAGTCAGATCTGGGTAGAATCACAAGAAAATAAAGGGACTAGTTTTTATTTTACTCTTCCAATCACTAATCTAAATTGATTTCTTCTTAATAAAGTTAGCCTTTACATAGGCCTCTCTATAACCAACTCTATGTGCAATTTGTGCCAATGCAATGTCTTTATTTAGCAGATCCTGCACAATTTCTTTCTTAATTTCTTTAATGAGATTAAGCGGAGTCGTGTCATATTTTTTCAATACTCGGCCTAATTGATTTACAGAAGTTTGATAGTGTTCTGCAATAGCTTCAACACTAATTATCTGTTCATTTTCAAGCATTAGATCTCGAATGCCTTCTGGACTTATTTTATCTTTTTTGTGAATAATATTCACCAACTCTTTTTGTTTCTTTTTCTGTCTATAAATAAATAAACCTAATACACACATGGCTATGGAGAGGCAAATAATAATATAGATTGTGTATTTTGGTTTCTTGATCACCATGGGGCTCAGACCTGGAATTAGATCTAGTTTCACCAACTGCCAATCAATAATGAATAAGCCTTCTATACTACCGGCATAAATGTAATTATCATAAATAGTTAATGCCCGCTTATTAAATTCAACATTTTGGATAATCTCATAGTATTTGCCGTTGTTGAATAAATAAAGGCCTTTATAGGTGGTGAATATGATACTATTTCCAAGACATAAGGATTGAATCACCATAGAATGATTCAATAATCTAGTTTTAAATCCAGTTGATGGAACATAGCTAAATAATCCTTCTTGTCCAGAGATATATAAGGTATCAGTGCAAACGTTGATATCATAAATTGGTTTTTCTGAAATGGGTTCTGAACTTAATTTCAAATTATCCATAGAAAATGCATAGAGTTTGCCATTTTCTGAGGAGACATAGAGGTTCTTGCCAATTAATTCAGCATCATTAAATCCAGAAGAGCTGGTTAAAATAGTATCCGTAAACTGATAGTTTTTTAAATCAATTAACCCAATGCTATAATCCGTCAGACAAATAGCTTTGTCTTTATAAGGAATCAATTTTCTAAATTTATACTTGTCGTGACTTCTAACTACTTCTTTAATTCTTTTGCCTTCCAATTTGCCTAAAAAATCCACATTGATGTAGATGTGATTTCCAATTTTATTCACTTCGCCATTTGAATAAGGAGCTCCTGGAATAGGATTCGAATTGTATTGACTAAAGTTGGAGTCAACAAAAATGCCACTATAGCTTGCTATTACTCTAATACTATCGTCCATATAAATACTTCGGATAGATTGTGATTTGTGTTCAACCTTGTAGAAATTTCTTATTTGGTATTCTAATATCGCCCCGCGAAAACAAATAAAGTACTTGTTTCCAATTTTTGCAGAAGTCATCCCATCTTGAAAATAGCCTGGGAGTAAAGGTTCAATTCCATTTTTGGGAAGTAATTTTTCTTTTAAGATTACATCTGTTGAATAAGATTGTAAGGCATCAACATCTGCTGTCTGACTTAGCCAGGAAAAACGACCCTTTGAAAAATCAGGGTGCGCAATCTTCTGGAATTCCCCATTTTTTAATTGAAACAAATAATTGTCTGATCTTATTATTAGATTCTTTCCGTCGCCATCAATATTGTTAATAGGTTCTTCAAATTGGTGTTGATTAACAAAAACAGTATCCTGGCCAAATCCACTATGGGAGGTCAAAATAGTTAGCAAAAGAAGTATGGCGAATGTCCTATTCATAAAAATTCATTAATGCAAATCATGCATGTCAGGAATCATTCAAAGCCATTATGAAGTTAGTAAATCAATTGGAGCTTGTTCTCTTTTTACTAGAAAATCACAAAAATGGAAGATTTAATTACATTTTGGTAGAAAAAATAACAGGAAAGTGATTTTTAATCATCTTGAAAATTTTAGATAAGGTATTAGTGCAGTCTAATTTTGTATCCAGCCCCTAGCTCTTTCACTTTCAATTATTGCTCCTATATGAAAAAGTATCTATTCTTTTTTATCCTCTTGTTTGCCCAAACTTCGTTTGGACAAAGAATGATTTTCACCAACCCTTTCGGTGGTCAAACATCAAATGGAGGAATCTCCAGTTATGATTTTAGTACGGGAAAAGTAACTACTCCAATTAGTTTACCTGGAAATCCCTTAGGGATAGTAAATGGGTGGAAATTGTATGATACTAAGGGTTATTATGATGGAGATGCTGCATTTGGCGACAACCATCGAATGGAAAATGGATTATTTGGAGCTAGTGATGGCTATGTATACGGAATTGACCAATTCGCAAGCACATTTTATGCAAATAATTCGGGTGCTGCATTACTATACAGATTCAAACCTGATAATGGTAATATAGAAGCCCTACACAATTTTAATGGCATCATGCAGAATTATAGTCAACTGCCTGTAGGTGCTTTTAAAAACGCATTGAGTAAACCTAGGTTTGGGATCATTGAAGGAGCTCCCGGCGTTCTGTATGGCATTTGTATTGAAGGAGGAGCCTATGGTATTGGAGGTATTTGGAAATATGAGATAGCTAAACGCAAGTTTACTGAAGTTGGATCTTTTAATCCTTTGACGCTTGGAAAGTCCCCTAGTGGGCCATTATTTAAAGCTCTTAATAACCAGTTATATGGGGTACTTTCTTTTAATGATAGAAGTCCCGGTGTTGATGGGCATATTTACCAGGTTTTAACTGCTAGTGATTCCATTGTTTATACCAATGGGTTAGATATTACAGTTACAAGTTACTCAAGCTCTCGTCCCAATGGGCCTGTGGCCTATGATCCCACAAACCGTACTATTTATGGTGCAAGAAGAAATTTTGGAAGTGGATCAAATCGTGGTGGTGGTATGTACTCCTTCAATTTTGATTCAAAAGAGGTAATTAACCTAAATGAAATCAATACAAATAGAGGCATTTTGGGTTCAAATCTTAGGGGCATTGTTAGAGGTAACGATGGCGCATATTATGGTGTTACTGAATTTGATGGGTCTACAGGTAAAGGAACCATTATTAAAGTAAATGGACCAAGAATAGGAAGTGCTGACTTTATTTTAGCTGCAGATTTTCCAGAAGCTCCTTCGGGTAATTCTATCATTGCTGTGGCCGATAAAATTTTTGGAACCTATTTAGATTATGGTTCTTCTAATAGGGGAATCTGGTGTTATAATATTGCTACAAGAAGCATTACTAGTTTATTGACTGGCGGTAACACCCTAGGATATGGTGTTTTACCGCAACTAGCAGTGGTTGGTAATATGATTTATGCAAGAACCATTTTTGGTGGCAAAAACAATTCAGGAGCCATTGTATCTATTAATGCCTTGAGTTTAGAAGTAAGTTCTGTCATTTCTGCGCATGAGCCAACTGGTAAATCTGCTATTGGAGAGTTATTAGATATTGGTAATAATGAATATTTAGGCTTTAGTAATACAGGAGGAAGCTTATCAGATAATTACCGCAATTTAAGTGGAACCATTCTGCGGTATAATACTGCAAAGAAAACTGTCAATGCAGTAGCCAATTTGCTCACCATGACAAAAGCAGAATTTGATCAAATTTTGACAACTTCCCCGGATGCTAGTTCATTTGCAAACTATTCATTTACTTATAAACCATTTGGCATGTTTAAGGGTGCAAATGGAAAAGTATATTTTTCATTACAATCAAGTGAACTGCCTTGGTTTCCTGAATATTATCCTCAGCATCGGGCTTATAATCGATTATGTGAATTTGATCCAGTTACAAATACGGTTAAGGAACTAACAAAAATGATTAATACTGAACCCTTACCGGCATTAGAATATACTCCTGGTAAATTCTTGATGAATAGTTTTGATTCATTGACTGTCTATGATTTGGCAACAAAAGTGAATAAAGCGGTGCTGCAAATACCCGATGCTGCTATTTATGGAGACTTTCAAGGTAAGTGGTTAAAAGCTTCCAATGGATTGATCTTTGGAACTACTTCCTCTGATAAAAGTTTGACAAATAGTCCATCCATTATTTACTCTTTAGACCCTGCCAATAATTTTAAATTGACCAATGAGGCAGTTTTGGCAAATGCCAATCAAGCAAATATTGGACTAACTGAAGTAAATGGTAAATTATATGGATCAACAGCTACAGGAGGAAATAATAATCATGGCTATATTTTCAGTTATGATATAACGAGCAAAGCCTATAGTCAAGTATATAGCTTTAATGCCGATATAGATGGAGCTAATTTTAGTGCTGGATGGACGCTCAATAATGCTAAATTATATTCCACATCACAGGGTGGAGGTGCTAATGGTTATGGAACCCTTGTTGAATTTGATCCAGCAACTTCCAAATTAAAGGTATTATCAGACCTGACTGTACAAAATGGGTTAGGTATTTATGCAACTCCTGTTTTTCCAACTTTTCCAATTACGGCTGATTCAACAGATATTATTGTAAAGGATACCGTTATTTGTTCAACAAGTACTGCCAATTTAAAGGCAAGTACCAATTCGGTAGCAAACCCAGTATTTAAATGGTATAGCGATTCCACCTTAACAACATTGATTTATACGGGAGATAATTATACTACACCTGCATTAACAACAACAACTAAATACTTTATTGCAGTAAGTGGAACAGGTGTTAACCAGAATGTTTCAGGCAATGGAAAAAAATTGACAGTTACTGTAAATCCCATTCCAACAACTCCTGTAATCACTGCGGATAAAACTGCAATCTGTATTGGAGATAGTGCATTATTAACCTCTAGTAATGCTAGTGGCAATCAATGGTATAAGGATGCCATATTGATTCCCAATGCCAATCAAACAAGCTATAAAGCAAGTAGTTCAGGAAATTATTCAGTTAAAACTACCAATGGAACAGGATGTTCAAGTGCAATTAGTGCCAATTTGACTATACAGGCAAGTGTGATTCCAACAACTCCTGTAGTCACAGTTGATAAACAATTGTTTTGTGCTGGGGATGTTGGTAATCTGAGTTCTAGTAATGCTACTGGTAATCAGTGGTACAAAGATGGCCAAGCAATTGTTGGAGCAACATTACAAACCTATAAAGCACTAACAACAGGAACTTATACAGTAAGAACAAGTAGTTCTGCTGTATGTATCAGTCCATTCAGTCTTGGAACAGTGATTACGGTAAATTCAGTTCCATTAACTCCCAATATTGTTGCAGATGGTAAGCTTAAAATTTGTAAGGATGAGAATAGAAAATTATCAGTAAGTCTTCCGCAAGGAAACACCATCCAATGGTTTAAAAACAATATCCTAATTACTGGTGCAATTACTGAATCAATTCTAGTAAATGAAACAGGAACATATACTTCTAAAATAAGCAATGCTTCTGGTTGTATTTCTAATGTTTCAAATGCAATATTGGTAGAAGTGGTTTGTACTACTGCTATTATGATGCCAGATGTATTTACGCCTAATGGCGATGGTTATAATGACAAAGTATTTGCTATTATACCTGGGCTAAAATATCTCAGAACATTTGAGGTCTATAATAGATTCGGAAATAAAGTGTTCAATACAGCGGATGCTTCAATAGGATGGGATGGAACCTTTAAAGGTAAACCTCAACCATCAGAAGCCTATATCTGGGTTATAGAAGGCGTTGATGGCAAAGGAGAAACAGTAAAAAAGACGGGCACAATATCACTTATTAGATAACCTTATTCACAACTGAAAAACTTAAGGAAATGTTCAAACAAAAAATATATTGCTGCTTGACAATGATATTTGGACTGATGCTATTCAGTACTAGATCCACTGCACAGGAATTACATTATGCAGACATAGCTTCTATGAATATTTGGTATAATCAGTCTCTTAAATTAGATACCAAGTCAGATATCCGATTAAACTATAGAGACGTGAAATATCAATCTTTGGTTGCATTTAGAACTGGTGGGGCTATGCTTAATTTGCCTGTTTTCAAAAGCCAACAAGGAAGCGCCTCACAGAACAGTTACTTTAATCTAACGGCTGCCGGAACATTTGATCAATCCAATGCTGGAATATTTAAGAATAATACTTATTTGTTGGGTCTTTCCTATGCCCAACAATTATCAGCCTCACAGACATTTTTGGCAGCAGGTTTTCAAGTGAGTAACACCAGAAGTATTTTTGGTTCTTCTAATGTAACCTATCCAGATCAGTTTGATCAATATGGTCCTTTGCCTATTGGTACACAGGATCCATTGCGAGCTGGTAGATCCTATTCTTGGAGTAGTTTAAATGCGGGGATCTCCATGTTTCAGAATACCGAAGAGAAGGAATGGTATGTTGGTGCTAGTATAAGACATATAAACAAGCCCTATACAGATGAATTGAAAACCCAAGCCAATAGACTTTCAGCTGCTTTTGGTATTCAAGGAGGATTGACAATGAAATCTGAATTTGATCAGTTTGGGGTATATGGTTTGGCTAATTGGCAGGCAAATGCCTATGAGTATTTAATTGGAGCAAAATTTTCAAAAATTCTTTCCAAACCAGATGCTAGTTCAGAAGGCAATACTATTGGAGCTGGAATTGCTTTAAGGGTTCATGACGCCATTATACCAAATGTTCAGATGAAGTTCAATAAAACAAGCATTGGCATTCATTATGATTTGAATATTTCTGGTCTCAAAGCATCAGGTTATGCTAGACAGGCTTTTGAATTGGCTATTACTCAGCAACTGAATTAATTTTTAGCAACACAATTGCAACAAATGAAAACATCTTCATCAATACTTAGTAAGCAAATTTTTATTTTGATGCTTTTGGCAGTTTTATATCAAAATGTTAAAGCTCAAACAAGTACAAAACAAACTGAAATAAAACAGTTAAAATCCCTACCAACTAGTTGGAATATGTTTGGACCTGCTAGAATTCAGATTCAAGACTTTACAGTAACAGACTTGTATGCTGATACTGCTAATGGGAAATTAAATGGGAATTTTTTGGACAAAGCAAATTTGGGGCTGGGGATAGGATTTTACCAACAGCTATCTAATAAATTGGCTATTTCAGGCGAGTTTCAGTTTGGGTATGGATATATTTCTAAGAAAAATCCATTATGGGAAGATCAAAAAAGAGCTTGGTCACAATCTCTCAGAACTGATTTGTATTATTATTTTTATCAATCGCAATCTAGTTTAAAACCTTATCTTTTTGCAGGGTTACAAGGGACCTATAAACAGGGATTGGTAAGTCTTACATCGCCCATTGGTATGGGAGTGAGATTAATCAATAAAAATCAGAATAGTATGGTTACAGCACAGGTTGGCTATGGTATTGGCTTAGCTGGGGGGATTAGGAATAGTGTCATTTATTCAGTTGGCTATTATTTTAAATTAAAAAAACTTAAATAAAATTTACCATGAAAAAGTCTAGTCTATTAGCAAGTATTATTTTGCTCATTGTAAGTGCGTCTTGTTCCAATTCTCCAAGTGATATGAAAAATAGTTCAGAAGCGGATTCCCCCAAAGATACTTCCGTAAAAGTAGTTTCAGCATCAACTGATAGTAATCTAGTTTCTTTTGAGAAAAAATTATCGCTTCAAGGAATTAGTTATGATGTAGTTGTTAAGGGGAAAGGCTCCATCCAACAACTTAGAATGATTACTACCGGATTAAAAGGGTCAATTGATACTGCTGATATGGAAATTGATCCTGTTTTAAACGCAGAAATTGAAGACCTTGACCATGATGGCTTTCCTGAATTATTGATTTATACACAATCTGCAGGTTCTGGTAGTTATGGAAAAGTGGTTGGATTTTCTCCAAACAAAGGCAAGTCAATTTCATTGATCTATTTCCCTGAATTGGAAATGGGAACAGCTGCTGCAAAAGGTTATCAAGGGCACGATGAATTTGCTATTGTTGAAAGTAATTTGCTGAGAAGGTTTAAAACCTATCAATCTGATGATGCAAATGCTACACCAACTGGTAAAATTCGTCAATTGACCTATCAACTTAAAAATGGAGAAGCATCAAAGAAATTTGTTCTTGTTAAAACCATAGAAATTTCAGAGAAGTAATCAAATATTTAAAACTGCAACCATGAAAAAGATCATTGTTTTATTGGGGGTTTGTTTTTTTTCAATTTCAAGCTCCATTAAGGCTCAATCTGCCGTTTATTTTTGTTCACAAACAAATCAATGGGGGTATTCATTTGGTGGGGGAAATATTAGGAATAGTGAAACTGATGCATTTCAAAGATGTATGAAGTCTGGTGGGCGTAACCCTCAAAAAGTGATTTCAACCAATGGTAAGGGCTATGGAGCAATTGTAACCGGGAATGGCATGAATGGGAACCCTCATTTTGGCACTTCAGCGGGTGCTAGAACCCAAGAGGACGCTACCATGGCAGCTATCAGGTCTTGTATGCAACAAGGTGCAATGAAAAATATGGAAGTGAAAGCTACTTGGTTGGATAGGTGATGATAACTCAATAGATATTCAATTATAAGGCAATAAGTCATTGTAAAAGAAACCTACATTTGCTGAATAAATATTTTCAGCATTGGATGCACCTATTTTTCTGATTACGCCACCTTTCACGCAGTTGAATACGCCTTATCCGGCAACAGCTTATTTGAAAGGATTTTTCAATACCAAAAATATTCCTGCTGTTCATGCTGATTTGGGTATAGAAGTTACCCTAGCCATTTTTAGTAAATCAGGATTGGAGTCATTGTTTCAAGCAATTGAAAAAACGCAACCTGATTTAAATGCTAACACTGCAAGGATCCTGGCCTTGAAAGAAGACTATATCAGAACCATTGATGAAGTGATGCTGTTTTTGCAGGGTAAGCGAAACACCTTGGCGCACCTGATTTGCAAAAGGAATCTGTTACCGGAAGCTAGTAGGTTTTCACAAGCGGATGATTTAACATGGGCTTTTGGCGCCATGGGTATTCAAGACAGGGCCAAATATTTGGCCACCATGTATTTAGAAGACTTAAGTGATCTAATCAAGGATACCATTGACCCGTATTTTGGCTTTAGCCGATACGCTGAAAGTCTTGGAAGATCTGCCAATAGTTTTGATGAATTATATGCCGTATTGCATCAACCAATTAGCTATATAGACGGGATTTTGTTGCAAATTTTGGAGTCCAAAATGGCCCTTCATCAACCAAAATTAGTTTGCCTATCTGTACCATTTCCAGGTAATCTGTATACTTCTCTTAGGTGTGGGGAATGGATTAAAAAGCATTATCCAAATGTAACAGTAGCCATGGGTGGTGGCTTTGCCAATACAGAACTAAGGTCACTCAGTGACCCAAGGGTGTTTGAGTATTATGATTTTATCACGCTGGATGATGGTGAAGCACCCTTAGAATTGCTATGGGAGCATCTACATGGTAAAAGGGAATTGTCTGAACTCAAGCGAGCTTTTACTTTAGAAAATAAAAAAGTAGTTTATATCAATAATACGGCATGTGCCGATTATAAACAAGGACAAGTGGGCACCCCAGATTATGCTGGACTATTGTTAGACCAGTATATTTCTGCCATTGAAGTGGCTAATCCTATGCATAGTCTTTGGAGCGATGGTAGGTGGAATAAACTCACCATGGCGCATGGTTGCTATTGGGCCAAATGTACCTTCTGTGATATCTCCTTAGATTATATCAAAAACTATGAACCTGTTACTGCATCCTTGCTAGTAGATAGGATGGAAGAAATGATTGCCAAAACTGGGCAGAACGGATTTCATTTTGTTGATGAAGCAGCTCCTCCTTCTTTGATGAAGTCCTTAGCTATGGAAATCATTCGTAGAAAATTAGTGGTGAGCTGGTGGACCAATGTAAGGTTTGAGAAAAGCTTTACCAGAGACCTCTGTTTATTATTAAAAGCCTCCGGATGTATTGCCGTGAGTGGGGGATTAGAGGTTGCTTCTGATAGATTACTCAAACTGATTGACAAAGGCATAACAGTTGCACAGGTAGCAAGGGTTTGTAAGCATTTTACGGAATCGGGTATCATGGTGCATGCCTATTTGATGTATGGGTTTCCAACCCAGACAGCACAAGAGACCATTGATTCTTTAGAGATGGTCAGGCAATTATTTGAAACAGGTGTTTTACAATCTGCGTTCTGGCATTTGTTTACCATGACAGCGCATAGCCCCGTAGGTTTGGATCCTGCCAAATTTCAAGTGAGAAAACAAAGCAATACCATTGGAACTTTTGCTAATAATGATATTCAACACGATGACCCATCTGGTGCCGACCACGAAAGTTTTGGCTTTGGATTAAAGAAAGCCCTACTCAATTATATGCACGGTACTTGTTTGGATTTTTCTTTGAGAGAATGGTTTGATTTTAAAGTGCCCAAAACCACGGTTGCTCCTGATTTTATCAAGCAAGCAATAGACGAGCCCGAGCTTACTTCTAATCATGCAAAGCCAATTTGGCTAGGTAAAAATCCCCAGTGGGAGATTGTACAAAAATCAAAAAAAGGTATGAGTTGGGAGCAAATGCAAATTAGTTTTCAGACCCAACGTAATACACAAGCCATCAGTGTTGAACCAGATAAAGGAGCTTGGTTATTAAAAGTACTTCCAGAATTGCAATTGGACAATCCAAAGCAATGGACGGTTGCTTTACTAAAAGCTGATTATGAAGCAACAGGTTTGGAAGATTTTGAATTATTTTGGGACAACAAACCCGTCAATGCTTTATACAAAGCGGGTTTGTTGCTCGTGTAAGGTTTATTTAAATGACGCGATTACGGTAATTTCTAATTCTTCTGCTACTTCATCAATATTGATGTTGAAGTTGGCTCTTTTGATTTTGAAGACACTTTTTAAAGTGATGGTCTTGCCAGAAACAGTAATAGTTCCAGTAACCTTGGTATTATTGGTGACAGCTTTAATAGTTAAGGGGCCTTCAACGCTCACGTTATAATTGCCATCTTTTTCCGTACTAAAATTTGCAGGCAGGTTGATTTTTCCAGTGAAACTTGTTTTAGGATATAATTCACTGTGCATATAATCCTTGTCATTAAAATGCTCCTGCATCAATTCGTTTTCAAATTGGAATCCCCTAATTAAGCCGGTGAATTTTAAAGCACCAGTTTTGTCATTAAAGGAACATGCCACATTGCTATTGGTTGCTTCAATATCTTCCCCAGGACCTTTTGAATAAAACTTGATACTGGCTTTCTTGGTAATGTATGTTTTGCCATTAAGGTTTGCTATGGTTGTATCAACTTTATTAGGACCACTGTCTTTTTCAACAACAATCGTGGTGACTTTGTGAGAGGAATCTTTCCAGGTTGAATCTAATAGTAAATCGGGACTCAGTTGAGTACTATCGGCCACCGGATTTTTCTTGAAATTGGTTGGTATATAAGAAACAAATACCCAGATATCAACAACAGTAAGAACTAAGGCTGCCATTATTGCCAATAAAGTGCTCCTGTGTTTTTGCCAAAACCCTTTGTCTTTCTTTTTTGAGTTTTTGTAAAAGATGAAAATGATTACTCCCCAGATGATTAGTGCAACCAGAAACATGAGTGGGAGTTCTTTGATTAATTTTAAAAGCATGGTTTTAAGGGATTGATAGTATAATAGCTCAAATTGATTTTATTACAATAATAGTCTATAGACCTAGTTTGACCCAATTTATAACAGGGTGCATTCAAAAGGGTTTAAAAAGATTTATAAGTGTGAAATAGATCTTTAAAAATTACTAAGAAACAGATATAGACTGATTAAGTAAAAATGTAATGTATATCGTATTTATATTGTTGGTAATCAATCAGATTTGATGACTTGCTTTTATTGACCTCTTATTTATTTCGTTTATTTTCGAAAATTTATGTTTATTTTCTTTTTATGACTATTATTGTAACTCAAAAAGGTGAATATGCTGGCCGTTCAAAGAAGAGAGAAAATCATGGAATTATTACTGGAAGATGGTTCTGCCAAAGTGCTCAACTTGGCAAAATTATTTAAGGTAACTGAGGTCACCATTCGGCAGGATTTGGAGAAATTGGAGAAAGATGGGTTGATCATAAGAGAGCATGGTGGAGCTTACTTAAAGAATATCAAAGATCAGGTACAAACCTTCTCCATCACACATCAGGATAACTTAGACAAAAAGGGTTTAATCGCGGATAAATGTTTAGAATTTATTGAGCCCGGTGATACCATTATTCTGGATTCAGGATCAACCACTACTGAAATTGCAAAAAGGCTAAAAGGCTGGAAAAATTTAACGGTTATCACCAATGCTTTGAATATTGCCTTAATCCTTGGTGCAGAATCGGGTATTGAAGTGATTGTAACTGGAGGTGAATTTAAACCACCAACCCTTTCACTGACTGGTCAAAAAGCAGCTGACTTTTTTAAAGGGCTTTATGCACAAAAGCTTTTTTTAGCTACTGCTGGAATATCATTGAAAGCGGGATTAACCTATCCTAGTATCAGTGATTTGGTAGTAAAAAAAGCCATGATTGACGCAGCTACAACCACTTATTTAGTAGCTGATTCCACCAAAATGGGAAAGGATGCATTTGCAAGTTTAGGTGCATTGTCATTAATAGATTTCATTATTACAGATTCTGCAGTAGAGGAAAAACACAAACAACTATTTAAAGATCATCAAATAGAATTAATCATAGCAAGTTAAGATCATGAGCAAAAAATTTACAGCAACAATTGGCGTTATCATTGGTAACAGAGATTTTTTTCCTGACAAATTGGTGTCAGAAGCAAGGGCAGAAATATTAGACTTGTTTGAAGACTTGGGAATTAGAGCCATTCTTTTAAGTGATGCGGATACCAAATTAGGTGGTGTTGAAACATTTTCAGAAGCCCAAAAATGTGCCAAACTTTTCAAAGAACATGCTGATGCAATTGAAGGGATTTTAGTTGTGTTGCCCAATTTTGGAGACGAAAAAGGCGTAGCCGATACCATTAAATTATCGGGATTAAATGTGCCGGTGTTGATCCAAGGCTATCCTGATGATTTGGGCAAGATGGATGTGGTGAATAGAAGGGATGCCTGGTGTGGAAAGATATCTGTTTGTAATAATCTATATCAGTATGGTATAAAATATTCTCTAACTACTAAGCATGTGGTAAGTCCAAGAGATGAATCCTTTATCAAAGATTTAAAAGACTTTACTGCAGTTTGTAGGGTGGTTAATGGGTTGCGTAAAGTTAGAATTGGAGCAATCGGCGCAAGGCCAACCGCCTTTAATACAGTTAGATACAGTGAAAAATTATTACAGCGTAATGGGATTTCTGTAACAACGGTAGACCTTTCTGAAATACTAGGTAATGCTAGTAAGCTTACTGCCAATGATCAGTCTGTGAAGGAGAAATTAGAAAAGATTCACGCTTATGCTAAAACTGGTTTAACCCCTCCTGATAAATTAGTTCAAATTGCCAAGCTAGACGTGGTATTGGAAAATTTCATGCAAGAAAATTCCTTAGACGCTACTGCCATTCAATGTTGGACTTCTATCCAAAAAAATTATGGTTGCAATGTTTGTACTAGTATGAGTATGATGAGTGAAAATATGTTACCATCTGCCTGTGAAGTAGATGTAACTGGAACCTTGAGTATGTATGCCATGCAACTGGCAAGTGGTTCACCTTCTGCTTTAGTAGACTGGAACAATAACTACGCAGATGATGAATCTAAATGTGTGTTATTCCATTGTGGAAACTGGGCTAAATCATTCTTGCCAGATCTGACCATAAGCACAGCGCCTATCTTGGGAACAAGTGTGGGAACGGAAAATACGTATGGCGCATTGGATGGCCGCACCCCAGCCATGCCTTTAACCTTTGGAAGAATTAGTACGGATGACTGCAAGGGAATCATCAAAGCCTATATTGGAGAGGGTGAATTAACAGATGATGCTTTAAACACTTTTGGGAATAGGGCGGTAGCCAAAATTGATCATTTGCATGGACTCATGAATTATGTGTGTAGAAATGGGTTTGAACACCATGTAGTCATGAATGCTAGTAAAACAGCAGGAATCCTAAAAGAGGCTTTTGAGAATTATTTGGGTTGGGAAACTTATATGCATTCCTAATCTTAAAAGCGGTATGTAATGACATTAACAGAATTGAATAAAAAATCAGTGATATATCGAAAGAATATCCTGAAATATATAGTAAAAGCAAAAGCTGGTCATACTGGTGGAAGTCTTTCCAGTATTGATATTTTGAATGTATTGTATAACCAAGTCTTACATGTTTCTCCTGATAATTTTTCATCACCAGACCGAGACAGATATATTCAAAGCAAGGGTCATTGTGTAGAAGCTTTATTTGTGGTGCTGGCAGACAAAGGTTTCTTTCCTGAAGAGGATTTAAATACTTTATGCCAATATGGTTCAAAATATATTGGGCATCCAACTAGAAAAGTGCATGGAGTTGAACAGAATACTGGTGCTCTAGGTCACGGTCTTCCCATTAGTGTTGGTGTTGCATTGGCAGCAAAATTGGATCAAAAATCTTATAAAACTTTTACCCTTTTGGGTGATGGGGAATTGCCAGAGGGAAGTAATTGGGAAGCTGCACTTAGCGCAGCCCAATACAAACTTGATAATCTCTGTGTAATTATAGATAAAAATGGATTACAGATTTCTGGTCCTACCAACGCGGTTTGTAATACAGATCCCCTAGACAAAAAATGGGAATCATTTGGATGGTCTGTAAAGGAGGTTGATGGGAATAATGTGGAACAATTAACTGCCGCATTTGCAGACTTGCCTTTTGAAGCGGGTAAACCCTCTGTGATTATAGCAAAAACTGTAAAAGGCAAAGGGATTAGTTATATGGAAAATGTATTAAAATGGCACCATGGAGTTCCCAATCAATTGGAATATGAGCAGGCGCTATTAGAATTAGATCAAGCATTAATCCAACTTTAAAATGGCAGTAGAAACAACCCATACTTCTTATAGGGCAAATTTGGATGTGTTCTCAGAGACGCTTCAACAATTGGCAAAAAATGATAGAGATATTCTTGCGGTAACCAGTGATAGTAGGGGGTCAGGAAAACTAGTGCCTTTTGCACAGAAATTTCCAGCCCAAATTATAGAAGTGGGTATTGCAGAACAAAATCTGGTTGGTGTTGCTGCTGGGCTGGCATCCTGTGGTAAAAAAGTATTTGCCGTATCACCTGCTTGTTTTCTTACTGCTAGGGCATTAGAGCAAATCAAGAATGATGTAGCGTATAGTGACAATCCTGTTACCCTTGTTGGTATAAGCGCAGGAGTTAGTTATGGCGCTTTGGGTAGCACACACCATAGTTTGCACGATTTTGCAGCATTAAGAGCCATTCATAATATGATAGTGGTAGCACCTGCTGACAATTTTGAAACCGAGCAAGCAATTCTAGCATCTGCTAAAAGTCAGCATCCTATTTATTTGCGATTTGGTAAAAAGCCAATGCAAGATCTAAAAGCTATTCATGACCAAAGTTTTGAATTTGGAAAGGGAAGATTAATTCTGGAAGGATCTGACATAGCCATCATTGCCACTGGCGAAACGGTTTATCCAGCTTATTTGGCGGCTATAAAATTAATAGAAGAGGGTATTAGGGTAACATTGGTTAGTATGCATACCATCAAACCCCTAGATACCACTTTATTAGAATCTGTGGCAAATACATGCAAAGCCTTGATGACCATTGAAGAACATAGTGTTTATGGAGGATTAGGGGAAGCTTGTGCTGCTCATTTAATGCAGTCCAATATATTCAAGCCCATTAAAATTATGGGATTGCCCGATGAAGCAACAGTAACTGGATCACAAATGGAAATTTTTCAGCATTATGGCATCAGTGAAGAAGGAATAATTCAAGAAGCTAAAAAGCTTTTGAATAAAGGCTAGGCGGATTGGTATTTATTATTTGAGTTTATTTTATTTAATATAGGCGCTACAAAGTAAAATTTGTTCCATGCAAAAACGATTGACTGGTTATCATTTGATAATCCTTTGCCTTTTGATTCTCAGTTTTGTTCAATGCAATCCTGGGAAAATCAGCAATAAGAAACACAGTATTGCTATTGTGGTTTCTACATTAAACAATCCTTGGTTTGTATTCTTAGCAGAAACCGCTGCTGCAAAATCAAAAGCCTTGGGTTATGATGCAAAAATTTTTGATTCGCAAAACAATACAGCTTTAGAAAGTGATCATTTTGACAATATCATTGTTTCTGAATTTGATGCTATACTGTTTAATTCTACCGATGCCAATGGATCTGTGGCCAATGTTTTAAAAGCCAAAGCCGCCAATATTCCTGTTTTTTGTATGGACAGAGAAGTGAATGCGGTGGATGCCCCAACTTCACAAATTTTATCAGATAGCTATTCTGGGGCAGTGGCCATTGGTAAATATTTCACACAATTATTACATAAAAAAGGCAATTATGTTGAACTACTAGGTCTTGTTGGAGACAATAATACATGGGCAAGGTCAAAAGGTTTTCATAGTGTGGTAGATCATTACCCTGGATTGAAGATGGTGGCACAACAAAGTGCCGATTTTGATAGAAATAAGGCCATGGAAGTAATGGAGTCAATCTTACAAGCGCATCCTGATGTAGACGCTGTTTTTTGTGGCAATGATGGCATGGCCAATGGCGCTTATCAGGCACTAGTTGCTGCAGGAAAAGCAACTAAAGTAAAAGTATTTGGATTTGATGGGGCAGAAGACGTAATCACTTCTATTGGGGAGAAGAAAATTTGTGCTACCGGAATGCAGTTTCCAAAAGTAATGGCAGAAACGGCAGCCTCTTTTGCTGATGAGTTTATCAAAGGGAGACGGGATTTTCCAAAGAAAATTCCGGTTTCAGTTGAGTTGGTGACGGTTAAAAATATTGCCGATTATATTGCTTACGGTAAAAAATAATCAACATGAATAAGGGTTTGAAATACTTACTTTTTTCTGCAATTGTTGTGTTAGTGCTATACAATTCTATCAGCATTGGAAAGTTGTCAGAGCTAAAAGCGGCAACCAATCAATCCTTTGATGCGGCAGCATATACAAAAGAGCTTTGGACAAAAAAAATAGCAGGAAAAATAGATAGTGCTATTGAATTGTCAAACTTAATTTCTGAATTAGCAAAGGACCAACCCTTAGCTTTAAATAAGTATACGAATTCATTGGGAATAGGAAACTATAGATACGTTTTTGTGAAGACCCAAGTGAAAGTGATTGCTGTAGAAGAAGATGAGATAAAAGTTCAATTCAAAAATGGTAACTCAATAACGGATGCCATAATTGCAACTGAATATATTTATGGAAATGCAGTTAGAGATGCTTCATTTTTGGTCAATGTGAAGGATTTTTCCAATACAACTGACCTAAATGCAATTTCAGAAGAGATGAATTCAATCATCAGAAAAGAAATCATACCTGGTTTCAAAAGCAGCATCAAAAAGGGAGACAGTGTAAACCTAGTAGCTGCCATTGAGCTAAATAAAGCTTTTATTAAATGGGAAGGATTGGAATTAATTCCTGTTCACCTTGAAATTCTGCCATAAATGTTGGAAGCCGTAAACATATCAAAACAATTTTCTGGGGTCTCAGCGCTTACTAATGTGAATCTTACACTTCATGCAGGTAAAGTAAATGCCATTATTGGGGAAAATGGAGCAGGTAAATCAACCTTGATGAAAGTATTTTCAGGGGTGTACACTAAATATGATGGACAGATTTTATTAAACGGTAAGCAGGTTAAGTTTGCAGGAACTAAAGACGCAGAGGAGAAAGGGATAGCTATTATTCATCAAGAGTTGAATCTTGTTCCGCATCTAAGTATTTCAGAAAATATTTTCCTTGGCAGAGAGTTAGTGAATCAGTTTGGCATTTTAGATAAAAAGAAAATGAGTTTCATTACTAGGCAATTATTGACTAGGTTGAACTTAGAATTGGATCCGGATACCAAAATTGTAGCAATTAAAGTTGGACAACAACAGTTAGTAGAAATAGCCAAAGCACTTTATTCTCAGGCATCAGTCATTATCATGGATGAGCCAACTTCAGCTATTAGTGACAAGGAAGTAGCTCAGCTTTTTTCTATTATTCAACAGTTGAAACAGGAAGGTAAAACCATCGCTTATATATCACATAAGTTTAAAGAATTGTTTGCCATTGCAGATTATTTTGTTGTATTAAGAGATGGCGCAACGGTAGATGCAGGAAGAATGGAGGATGCTACGGAATCATCTTTGATACAAAAAATGACGGATAGACAATTTTCTCAGCAAAAAAGAGAGATTGATTTAAGTGCCACGGAAATCCTTTTTGAAGTAAAGGAGCTCTGTTTGAAAAATTCCAATATTTCTAATAAATGGCTTTTTAAGAATATTTCTTTTTGTTTAAAAAAAGGAGAAATTCTAGGAATCTATGGTTTAATGGGTGCTGGTAGAACAGAAATATTAGAGACCATTTTTGGGTTGCATCCAGATTTTGCAACAGGCAGTATTTTGGTTAAAGATCAATTTTACCAAATTAAATCTCCATCAGATGCCATTGCTGCTAAAATTGCCTTAGTGCCAGAAGATAGAAAATTGCAAGGATTAATATTAGATCAATCTGTTGAAAATAATATATCAGTCACTATTCTAAAATTATTAGAGCGTTGGGGTTTCCTCTTAAGTAAAGACAAAGAGCAGGATCTTTCAGCGTCATATTCCAAGATGCTTGGTATAAAAACTCATTCAGGTCAAAATGCAGTTAAAACGCTGAGTGGGGGAAATCAACAAAAGATAGTCATTGCAAAATGGTTGGCTACTAATCCTTTGATTTTATTATTAGATGAGCCAACAAGGGGAATTGATGTAAAGGCCAAATCTGACATTTATGAACTGATCAAATCTTTAGCGGCAGAGGGTATGGGGGTGATCATGGTTTCTTCTGAATTGCCAGAAATCCTAGCCCTTTCCGATAGGGTATTAGTTGTTTCAGAAGGCGTTATTACAGCTAATCTTCCCATTAAAAATACTTCTGAACAGGAAATATTAAAATTTGCCATTTCTCAAAATAATTGATCCAATGAAACAATTGTCCTATTACAATACTTTGAAAAAGTTTCAATCTCTTTTGGCACTCTTAGTCCTATGCATTGTGTTATGTGTGCTAACCGACAAATTTTTTACAGCAGCAAATGGAATTAATGTACTTAGACAAGTGGCAGTAAATGTTTGTATTGCAACTGGTATGACATTGATAGTGTTAACTGCTGGTATTGACTTATCTGTTGGTTCCGTATTGGCATTATGTGGCGCCATTGCAGCTGGTCTCTTGAAAAATGGCATTCCTTTGGCTTCCATGGATCTCTATATTGGATTTACTGTATTTGGTGTGTTTGTTGCGGCAATACTGGTAGGTGCATTTTTGGGTGCTTTCAATGGTTTGGTAGTTACCAAATTTAGCGTTCCACCATTTGTAGCTACACTTGCCATGTTAACTATTGCTAGAGGATTTACCATGTTGTATACAGGTGGGCATCCCATTAGCAATCTTGGTAATCATTTTGCTTTCATTGGTACAGGTTCTGTAATTGGAATTCCAGTGCCCGTTTGCATTGCCATTATAGTTATTGTAATTGCAAGTTTTATAACAAAAAAAACTAGGCTAGGCAGATATATTTATGCCATTGGCGGAAATGAGCAAGCAGCAAAACTTTCAGGAATCAATATTAATAAAGTAAAAATGATGGTTTATATCATTGGTGCTTCATTAGCTGCAGTGGGAGGGGTGATTGTAACTTCTAGGTTAGATTCGGCACAGCCCAATGCTGGGATTAGTTATGAATTAGACGCCATAGCAGCTGTTGTTATTGGAGGAACTTCCTTAAATGGAGGAAAAGGAACAGTATGGGGTACCGTAATTGGGGCAGTGATTATTGGGGTGCTAAATAATGGATTGGTACTATTAAATGTATCACCATTTTGGCAGCAGGTTGTTAAAGGCGCTGTGATTCTATTGGCTGTTATTATTGATAAATTGGGTGAAAAGAAAGATTAAAGACTATTCTTACATGGAAGAGAAAAAATATACGCCACCTTTTGTTTTGTCTATTGATCAAGGCACAAGTTCCACCAAAACATTAATATTTGATGCAAAAGCACAAGTAGTAGCAAGAGGTTCGGAACCCTTACAAACAGCATATTTAGCAGACGGATTTGTTGAACAAGACCCGGAAGCTATTTTTCAAAATGTTTTATCATCTATCCATCACTGTTTAAAAGATTTTGAAGAGAAGGGATTTTGTAAAGATGTAATTGTTTCAATTGGTATTTCAAATCAGCGAGAAACTTTTGTGATTTGGGATCAATCTGGGAATCCTATCTGCCCAGCAGTTGTATGGCAGTGCAAAAGATCCATTGCAATATGTGAAGAATTGAAATCTAAAGGTTATGAGGCTAATATACAAGCCAGGACCGGTTTATTGGCTGACCCTTATTTTTCAGCAACCAAATTAATTTGGCTAAACAGAAATCACCCTAATGTAAAAGCATCAATTGCCAATGGCGATGCCTATTTTGGAACCATTGATACTTGGTTATTATATAAGTTAACCAATGGTAGTGCTTATGCAACAGATTATACCAATGCATCTAGGACCTTGTTTTTTAATTTACAAGAATTGAATTGGGACAAATCATTGCTTGATTTGTATGGACTATCAAATATTCACTTGCCCAAACTACAACCTTCTTCCAGCTATTTTGGAGCGTCCACTGTAGCAGGTCTTTTTGACAAACCAATATCCATACATGCCTTAATAGGTGATTCACATGCGGCAGCTTTTGGAGAAGGTTGTTACGAGTCAGGAACGGCTAAGGCAACGCTTGGAACGGGCAGCAGTATTTTAATGAATATTGGAAACAAGCCCTTGCCCTCAAAAAATGGAATGGTGACAACCGTTTGTTGGAGTACAGAAGAAAGGATTGATTTTGCTTATGAAGGAGTAATTGTTTCTTGTGGAGCAACCATTGAATGGCTAAAAAATGAATTGGGTTTGTTCCAGGATTCAAAGGAAACAGCAGCAATGGCAAATGCAGTGACAGATAATGGCGGTGTATACTTAATCCCAGCATTTAGTGGATTAGGTTCTCCACATTGGCAGATGGATAGAAGAGCTTCCTTGAATGGAATGAGTTTTTCAACTACTAAAAATCATATTGTTAGAGCTGCTTTAGAATCTATTCCCTTTCAAATTAAAGATGTAATAGTAGCAATGGAAAGAGATGCATCCATTGAGTTAAAGGAATTAAATGCAGATGGAGGTATAACGTCTAATGATTTTGTAGTTCAAATGATTGCAGATCTTTTAAATAAGCAACTTGTATTAATAGGTACCCCAGACGTATCGGCTTTAGGCGCGGCTTTATTGGCAGGGCTAAAATCTGGCGTTTATCCAAATATGGAATCTTTGAAACTATTGCAAACAGAGAGAAAATATAGACAGCCCATTAATAGCAATAAAGTGCAAGAAGTATATCAGGGCTGGTTGAAACTTGTTAACCAACCATAAGTTCAATAAATAGTTATAGCATTTAATAAAGGTTGATTTATGAAAGTATCGATCATCTCCAAAATAGCCTTTGTTTTAGTATTAGTTACCCTTGCCAATATTGCTTTAATGGCACAAAGTATAATCAAACCTAGGGTACTTATTAGTACTGATATTGGTGGTACTGATCCAGATGATAATCAATCCATGATTCATTTACTCATGTATGCCAATTTATTCCAGATAGAAGGATTGGTTTCAACGGCATTTAAAGGCGGGAGTGTTGCCAATATTCAAGCCATGCTTGATTTGTATGAACAAGATCGTGAAAAACTAGCCAAACAAGACAATGGGTTTCCTTTAACTGAAAAACTCAGATCCATTACAAAACAAGGGGCAAGAAATGCTGCTCCCTATCAAGGGTTTTCAACACCAACAGAAGGTTCCAATTGGATCATCGGCACAGCCAAAAAATCAAGTGAATCGCCATTGTGGATTTTGGTTTGGGGTGGTTTAGAAGACTTGGCTCAAGCCTTACATGATGAACCTTCTATTAAAAAAAATATTCGTGTTTACTGGATTGGAGGGCCAAATAAAAAATGGGGCACCAATGCCTATACCTATATTGCCCAAAACCATCCTGATCTATGGTTCATAGAAAATAATGCAACTTATAGGGGCTGGTTTTCTGATTATGCATCACCTGATAGTTTAAAAGGAAAATCTTACTACGGAAATTATATTAAAGGACAAGGGCAAATGGGAGTTGACTTTCTAAACTATTATAAAGGGGAAGTAAAAATGGGAGATACCCCCTCTTTGGCTTATTTGATTTTTGGAAATCCTGAAGATCCAACCGGAGAAAGTTGGGGAGGTAGTTTTGAAAAAATTCAAAGAAGTGCTAGACATTTATTTAAAGGAAATTCAAGTATCACTGATACCGTTGCAACTTACGCTATCCTTGAATGGAGTTTCAAAGGGCCTGAATTAGCTATACCAAAGGATTCTGCTTGTTTTTCAATAAATATTTCAGGGCAAAAATGGCCAGGATATTATTTAGGAAAAGGCATTTATTCCGTTAGGTATTCTCCAAAGCAAGTGGAAACAGGAACTTATATTACAGAAAGTAAAATTCTGGCATTAAATGGTTTACAAGGTAAATATGTGGCTGTAAATCCATGGCCCGGAAAACCTAATAAGTCTGATTTTAAATTAGGGTCTAGTTGGTATTCAGATCAGGTTTCAAAAGAGCTGTTTATCGGTGAATATCAAGGAGCACAAACCATCTCAAAACATCGAAAAGCATTTTTATTGGATTGGGCAAAGCGATGGGAATGGTTGAAGTAGTCAAGTTTTGTCTAGAGTTGTCTTGTAATTATATATTAGAAACATTATAGAACATTGAATATTAGCATCATGAAAAATATTAGCTTCTTACTATTGGGATTGCTCATTTCTCTGACTTCATTTTCTCAAACCAAATCTGAAAAGTTAAGGGTTATGGTTTTAACCGATATTGAAAATGAACCTGATGATGCACAGTCTACAGTTCGTTTTTTGACCTATGTGAATCATTGGGATGTAGAGGGGTTAGTTGCTACTACATCGGTTCACCAGAAAAAGAAAATAGCGGCTTGGAGAATCAGAGAGATCATTACAGCGTATGGAAAGGTTAGAGAGAATCTATTGTTACATGAAGCTGGCTATCCAGATACCAACTATTTAAAAGGAATTGTCAAAGAAAGCTTTCCAGACTTTGGTATGGGAGCTGTAGGAAAAGGAAAAGATAGTGAAGGTTCTGAGTGGGTAATCAAATCATTGGAGAAACAAGATGATCGACCACTGTGGGTTTTGGTTTGGGGTGGTCCCAATTGTCTTGCACAGGCATTATGGAAATTGAAAGAAACAAAATCGGCCAAAGAGCTGCAAAGATTGGTTTCCAAATTGCGCGTTTATACTATTTCTGATCAAGATGATTCAGGTCCATGGATTAGGAAAACTTTTCCCAATTTGTTTTATATCTGTAGTCCTGGAACCAATGATAAAGGGGCTTATCATTATGCAACATGGACAGGCATTAGCGGGGACAGATTTCATGGAAGATTTTCTGGAGGCAATTTCAGTATTGTAGATAATCCTTGGTTGGATCAGAATATCAGAAAGGGGCACGGGCCATTAGGTGCAGAGCACCCATTCACCAAATATTTAATGGAAGGAGATACGCCTACTTTCTTATACCTCATCAATAATGGATTAGGTAGTCCTGAGCACCCCAATTATGGCAGTTGGGGTGGTAGGTATGAATTGTATACCCCCAAAACAGAAAAGTGGTTTTATGAGCCAGAGACAAGACCTATATGGACCAATACAGAAGATGAAGTCATGGGAATAGATAGCGCCTATCAAACCAGCAATAAAGCTACTATTTGGCGTTGGAGGCAGGCGTATCAAAATGATTTTGCCGCAAGAATTGATTGGTCCATTAAGGCTTACGCCGACGCCAATCACCCACCTGTTGCAAAATTGACACACACCAATGAATTGACTATTTCAGCTAGCGATACGGTGCGCTTGAATGCAAGCCCCTCTTCAGATCCTGATCAACAACAACTATCTTTTGAATGGATCTATTATAGAGAAGTGGGGAGCTATGAATCTAGAAGTGCCATTAAGATTTTGAATGCAAAAAATATGGTTGCATCTTTTGTAGCACCTAAAGTGAGTACACCCGAAACCATACATGTGATATTGGCTGTAACAGACAATGGTACACCGGCATTGACAAGGTACCAGCGGGTGGTTGTGACGGTTGTACCGGGTGGGAAGTAGTTTTTTTGCTTCGCGATGTTAGGTGGTGAGATTGATACAAAGGACATGATGAAAACCGAGGCATTTTATTTTTAAATAAAGTCGCCTAGATTTCATATTTTAGAAATTATCAATTTAATATGAAAAGAATAATTTTTCTTGTCTTTACTATCAGCATTGCATTGGCCATTCAAACAATGGCTCAAAACCCTGCCATGAAAAAAGTAAAAGGTGGCAGCTTTACAATGGGAGGCACCGAATATTATGAAAAGCCCGATCATACCGTAACTATCAGCAGTTTTAAAATGGGTAAATATGAAGTAACTGTAGGAGAATTCAAAGCATTTTGCAAGGCCAGTGGCAGGGATATGCCTGCTGCACCTAGTTGGGGCTGGAATGATCAACATCCAATGGTAAATATCAATTTTGATGAAGCCAATGCATATTGCATTTGGTTGAGTGAAAGTACTGGCAAAAATTACCGGCTTCCAACAGAAGCTGAATGGGAATATGCAGCCCGTGGTGGGAAAAAAAGCAAAGGGTATACTTATGCCGGAAGTAATGATTTAGACGAAGTTGGTTGGAGTTACCATACTGCAGGTGGTCAAACACAGGCCAGCGGCCGTAAAAAGCCAAATGAACTTGGGCTATATGATATGAGTGGCAATGTATGGGAATGGTGTAGTGACTGGTATGATGCAACTTATTACGGCAGCAGCCCATCAACAAATCCCAAAGGGCCAGCATCGGGAACTGTCCATGTTTTGCGAGGGGGTAGCTGGTCCTACTTAGCCACTGACTGCCGAGTTGCTAACCGTAACCACTTCTTCCGCACTCCGGATTATCGTGGCGGCGGTTTAAGGGTGGTGCTTCAAAGTAAATAGGGGGACTATCATTTAAGAGAAAGGAAAATGTTGTTTTTTTCGTTTATATAAGGTTCTATTCGGGACTGCCTACCATTACTGCGGTTGGTAGGCTAAGGCCAAGCTTCGCAAGGCGGAGGTGATTAATCTCAAGACATGATGAAAAAGAGGGCATTCACGGATGGTCTGCCATTGCTGCGCTCGGTTTGCGATTTTTCCGCCTACTCACTTAGGTAAGCTGGAAAAACCACTTTATTTGTACCCCTAAGCCTTGGATACTTGACCCTTGTAAAATATCGACGGTATTTTGAATTTGCAATATTTATAATAAAATAATAATCAACTTAAAATGGGGGTCAAAAGCAAATGGATTATGGGATTGAATTAAAATGGTATTAGGGGGCAAGTCTCTCTGGAGAGCGGGGGGTAAATATGGTGATTTCTTCAATTATTAAAAAACCGTAATAATAAAAAAAATAATTTTTCTGTACAGAAACAAACCTTTCATCCTTACCCCTACCTAAACAAGTTTCATTCTAAGTATAAGGAGGAAAATATAATAAATCAATCAATATCGTTTTATTAAGACCTCTTTTGTTTCGTCAAATTCAATAATAACTTTTGTGTTATTTTTAAAGTCTGTACTAATAGGTATTTCAAACCTTTTATTTAAAAATGTTAAAACCATTAATGCTGTATTAGGATGATAATCTCCCAAATTTTCAGCAACAGCTATAATTTCTATAATTGGATTTTCTTTATTTAGATATAGTTGTATTGAAATTGGTACATAATCAATCATTTTTTTATTGATTAATAATTTACCATTTATAAAAACAGAAATTGTGTCTTTGTCTACTATACCATTATCATAAAAAGATATGTTTACATTTTTTTCATTAAGTCTTAAATAATGTACTAAATTAGTTTGTCTGCTTATATATTCTTTAGGTAGCTGATACTCTGGTAGAGTTTTTAAATTATTGGTGAGGTTCTTATTCTCATTTGCTAATTGAGGGATCTCTTTTTCTGGTGCAATATAATTATCTGTTTTGCTAGAAGTAGGTATTAAAATTTCGTTTTTACTACTTATGACTTTTTTAGGTTTTATGATATCGTTTAAAAAGGGTTCTTTTGGAAAAGTAGTTGTAGCAACTTTTTGCAGTTCGACTTTACCTTTATAACAGAATTTACTATTTTTTTGATTGAAACTAGTGAAAACTCCCGACAATATTTCTTGTTCTCCTCTTTTAGAGTACTTTAACATGCAAATCATTTTACAAATATCACTTTTAATACTATTTTCTACTTCTGAAATATCTGATTCATTAATTGTAACGGTATTTTTTGAAATATTAAATTCGCCTCTAAAAGTTGCTTTGCCGAAATATTCTTTTGTCTTGTATGAGTATGTTACTCCGGTTAGATTTTTTACATTAATTTGATTTAGTTGAATTTCAAAGTTATATTTATTGGTTAAGACTTTTGAACCACTTTCTTGTTGAATTTCAAAACTTCCTTTCCAAATACCCTTGAGTGATTGTGAATTTAAATATGATGCAGAAATACAAAAAATAAAAAGTAAAAGATATTTTAAAAAATAAATACTTAATTCTTTATTATTATTTTGTAAACCTAATAATTTCTCCTGTGTCATTCCCTCCATTTATAAACTTCAATATAATTGCTCTTGCATCTGCGAAATCAATTTTGCATCGTTCTAAAAGTTTATCTCGTACAGAAGTATATTGATTACTTGATAAATTCCCTTTAATTTTTACAGTATTTATATATTCGTGTGTTGTTAAAGGCTCATTATCTATAAATACTAATACACCTTGATACTGATTAACTTTGGCACGATTATTATTAGGGTTAACTTCTTTAAATTTTATTATAGTTGCTTTGTCTGAGCCACCGTTAACGAGAGATAAAATCAAGCCATCTGCTAAATAATTTACTTGTCTTGCAGTTTTTATTAAAAAATCTCTAACTGGAGCATATTGCCCTTTTGAATTTATGATTTCTTTGTCCGAGAAGCCATCAGTTGAAATCTCACCAATTATTTCATATTCGTTTGTTGGCAGGCAGTCATTAAAAATATATAGGCCTTGAAGCTTATTTACTAAAGCAATATTATTTTGACAAAGACCAACTTTTTGAAAAGAAATTAGTATTAAAGAAAGTAAAATGTATTTCATGAAATTAATTTAAGGAGTAAAAAAAATACCAACAATATAAGTTGGTATTTTTTTTACTAATTTATCTTAAATAAGAGCTAATACTACTATTACAATAAGCAATGCCCCAAAACCTTGCCAAGAACTTCTTCTGAAATCTTTACTTTTACTAAATATATGAGCAAGTCCAACACCAATTATTCCTAATAATAAGCCTAAAATAAAACCTCCAAAATTAAATGATTTTTCTCCATCTGCAACTGCCATTACAGAATTTATAGATGCGTTTTCATCGATTGTTTTATTTTTTATTTCTGAGCGTATTTTTTGTTGCGCTAAACGTAACCCCATACGCTCTTTGAAACTCAATTTTGAACCAGAAAGTTCTTTCCATGAGCGAGGTGTAAGAGCTAGGAATTGTTTATTTGTCATATTTGTTAATAAAGAAGTTTTGTCATTAGAAACTGTTTCTTCTTTTGAAATAGGTACAGAGGAAGTAAGGCTAATTACTAGTAATGCCATTACAAACATTGATGTAATTGATTTAAACTGTTTCATTTTGATATGTTTTTTGTTTTTCTTACTCGTATGGCTTTTCAGATACGCCCCGTTTTAATGGTTGCTGGACTCCATGTTTAGTTTAAAATGTGGGGGGGGCATTGAAACTATAAACAAAATAGGTAAATAATCTTATATTTTAATAAATTCTTAACAGAGTATTGGGATAACGTCTAGATTTTCTTGGAATAACCCTTTTTTTTTACGAGAATCTAACTCAGATAAGATTTGATTTAAAATACGATTAAATTAGAAATAAAATATTTCGAAATACCGCCAAGTTTTACGGCAAGTTCACGCCAAATTTTGAATTTTTTAAAGGAAAATGAGGCTAATGGAGGTGAAGGATTGGAATTGTTGGAACATGATTAATTATATAGTTTTAAAGGAATGTATAACCAATTTGACGATAACGATTATTGGAAAGGAGTGATTCTTTATGGATTAAACCAAGCAACTTATAAGATTGCTTTAGGTAAATCTTTGATTGAATTAACCTCACTAAATAAAGAGATCATTGATTGGAATGAGTTATCCAAATCATTTCTTGATAACTATATTGAAAGATTCAAAAATGAACATTTACCTCAACAATCAAACTCGTCAAGAATTACAAGGGTTGAAAAAATCTATTTGCAGCTTAAAACAGGAGCAATAGATTACAATAAAGCAATTGAGTTGATTGGATTACAAGCATTTGGTGATGTAATTCCAAGATTCCAAACTATCGGTACAGATAAAACATTGATTGGAGAAAAGTTCTATCACTTTGATTTTGGAAAAAAATTATACATCCATGATTCTTTATTTAAGATTGTAGAAACTGATAAACTAAACCTTCTTTCTGAAATTGATGTAAGATGGAGTTTATTAGAAGGGGCATTTAAAATTAATCAAGGGGATTGGACTCTTTCGAATGATATACGTGAAATGTATATTACTTCTGGTTATGAAAGAAAGCCTTTATCAAATAATATTCCATTCTTAAAAGGATACCAAGGGAATGTATGTTTCTATTGTGGCGAACATATTGACGACTCAGATATACATGTAGATCATGTTTTACCCAGACAAGTAGTTAGACATGATGAGATTTGGAATTTGGTCTTGAGTCATAGTCTCTGTAATTTGCACAAGGATGACTTTTTGGTCGGTAAGCACTATTTGGAGAAATTGATATTAAGAAATGAAAACATAATTGGTAGTAACCACCCATGGAAGAAAAAAATAGCAGAAATAGTTGGAGCAACAAAAAATGAAAGAGTAAAAACAACATTAAAACATTATGAAGATGTAAAGGTTGTTTTGAACAATAGATACTGGGAGAATAGTCCTTTATATAATAGAAAGACTGACCCTTTTTATAAAAGATTAATTACAGTTATAAATAATAGATAATGTCTATTTTTTTAGATATAAGTGTTGACGATAAAATTTATATTGGAATAAATTTCTTTCTTATAAAAGATAGATTTCCTGTTTCCCCAGGACATGTCCTTATTATTTCTAATGCTCTGAAAAAAGACTTCTTTGAACTAAGTGATATAGAACGTAATGAACTGTCATTGATGATTGCGGTTGCAAAGAATTTGATTGAGAAGGATTATAACCCAGATGGATACAATATCGGGATGAATTGTGGGGAAACTGCTGGACAAACAGTATTTCATTTTCACTGTCACGTGATTCCAAGATATAAGGGAGATATGGAAAATCCTAGAGGTGGCATAAGACATTGCATAACTGGCAAGGGGAATTACTAAAAGTAAATATTGAAAACATCAATCTCCAAAAATTAATCTATTTTTTCAAATCTGCAATTGGCTTAATTCTTTTTGGATTTTTCAGGACAAAGATTGATTTTGAAGAGATATTTAAACTGAGAAGTTGTTGATGCCTGCCGTTGCTGCGCTCGGCAGGCTTTGGCCAAGCGCAGCTTGGCCAATATTTGTATATACGAGCTTGTTGACCAAAAGGTACGGGATTGACTGCTATCGCTACGCTCGGCAGTCTTCCCCAGATAGTGGATTTACCCAAAAGCCTCGCACCGGTTCCCGGCGCTGGCTTTTTTCATTTGTTCACTCGCTCAAATTTCATTTGGCTCGTTCACAAATGAAAAAAGCCCCAGCATTTCATGCTGAGGCTTTTGTAGCCGGTACGGGAATCGAACCCGTCTTTGCCCCGTGAAAGGGGGCTGTCCTAACCGATAGACGAACCGGCCATTTTTATAATGGGTTGCAAAAATAGGGGAGGCGATGCTTTCAACCAAAATTTTTTATAAGTTTTTCTAAAAAAGTGATGCTTAAGGGAAAATCTTCATGTAAACTTTACACATCATTTTTTCCATGAATTCGTTAACTTCGCAACCTCTAAACTAGATTTTTCATTTAAATGCTTATATAATGAGTACAGTTAAAGTTGCAATTAATGGTTTTGGACGTATTGGCCGTCTGGTTTTCCGTCAAATCTATAATATGGAAGGAATTGATGTAGTAGCTATCAATGACCTGACTAGCCCTAAAGTATTGGCTCACTTGTTAAAGTATGATAGTGCTCAAGGCCGTTTTGATGCTGAAGTAACTGCTACAGAAGATGCTATTATTGTAAATGGTGAAACCGTTAAAATTTATGCGCAACGTGATCCAGCCCAAATTCCTTGGGGTGCACACAGTGTTGATGTGGTAATTGAATCAACTGGTTTCTTTACTGATAAAGACAAAGCTGCAGCGCATATTACTGCTGGTGCAAAACGCGTAGTGATTTCTGCTCCTGCAACTGGTGATTTGAAAACCGTTGTATTTAATGTTAACCACGCTATTTTGGATGGTTCTGAAACCATCATTTCTTGTGCTTCTTGTACTACCAACTGTTTGGCTCCAATGGCTAAAACTTTGAATGACAATTATGGCATTGTAACTGGTATCATGACTACTATTCACGCTTATACCAATGACCAAAATACTTTGGATGCACCACATCCAAAAGGAGATTTGCGCAGGGCTAGGGCAGCTGCAAGCAATATTGTACCTAACAGTACTGGTGCTGCAAAAGCCATTGGTTTGGTATTGCCAGAATTGAAAGGCAAATTAGACGGTAGCGCTCAGCGTGTTCCAGTTATCACTGGTTCATTAACTGAATTGACTACTATCTTGTCTAAAAAAGTAACTGCTGAAGAAATTAACGCAGCTATGAAAGCCGCTAGCAATGAAAGCTTTGGTTATACTGAAGACGAGATTGTAAGTTCTGATATTGTTGGAACAAGCTTTGGATCTTTGTTTGATGCAACTCAAACCAAAGTAATGACCGTAGGTGATACACAAATGGTTAAAACTGTAAGCTGGTATGACAATGAAATGAGCTATGTATCTCAGTTGGTTAGAACTGTGAAGCATTTTGCTGGTCTGATTTCTTAGTCTGACTACTATATCTATTTTTAAAAACCGCAGAGACGCAGCGCCGAGTAATTTTCTCTGTGCTAAGTTGTCTCTGCGGTTTTCATTTTTAAATCCTTTACCATGAGTCAATTTTCAGAACACAATTTCAAAGCTGAGAAAGCCTTGATCCGTGTAGACTTTAACGTACCCTTGAATGCGGAATTTGTTATTACAGATGATAACCGTATGCGTGCAACCATTCCTACCATTAAAAAAATATTGGCAGATGGTGGATCCGTGATTTTAATGAGCCATTTAGGTAGACCAAAAGATGGTCCAACCGAAAAATATTCATTGAAACATCTAACTAATCACTTAAGCGAATTATTGGATGGCGTAAAAGTGAAATTTGCAGACGATTGTATTGGTGCAAGTGCTACCGAATTATCGGCCTCCTTACAGCCAGGAGAAGTGTTGCTTTTAGAAAACCTGAGGTTCTATAAAGAAGAAGAAAAAGGTGATGCAGCATTTGCAGAAAAGCTAAGCAAGTTGGGCGATGTTTATGTGAATGATGCATTTGGAACCGCACACCGTGCACATGCATCTACTGCTGTGATTGCACAGTTCTTTGCCAAAGACAAAAAGATGTTTGGTTTGGTGATGAATGGTGAAGTTGCCAGTGCTGAAATTGTGATGCACAAAGCCGAGAAGCCATTTACCGCTATCATTGGTGGAGCAAAAGTTTCTGACAAGATTTTGATCATTGAAAACTTGTTGAATAGGGCAACCGATATCATCATTGGTGGGGGTATGGCTTATACGTTTATGAAAGCCCAGGGTGGTCATATTGGTAATTCTCTTTGTGAGAATGACCGTTTAGACATGGCATTGGAACTATTGAAAACAGCAGAAGCCAAAGGCGTTTGTATTCACTTGCCTTCTGATTCGGTGATTGCAGATGCATTCTCTGCAACGGCTAATACTTCATCTGCTCCAAGCAATAATATCCCTGATGGTTGGATGGGATTGGACATTGGTGAAAACGCTGCTGCACAATTTAGCAACGTAATCAAACGCTCCAAAACCATTTTATGGAATGGCCCCATGGGTGTGTTTGAAATGGAAAAATTCCAACACGGAACAAAAGCCATTGCCGTTGCAGTAGCAGAAGCAACTAAATTGGGTGCTTTCTCTTTGGTAGGCGGTGGCGATAGCGTTGCTGCTGTTAACCAGTTTGGATTTGCAGATCAAGTAAGTTATGTATCTACCGGTGGTGGTGCTATGCTAGAATATTTTGAAGGAAAAGTATTGCCAGGTATTGCGGCAATCAATGAATAAATTCATTTTCCAATAAAGAAAAGACTGTCTTAGGGCAGTCTTTTTTTATTTAACATATGCTTCTCAAGCCAAAAAGCTGAGATAAATGATTCTAAATGTGCCTAACTCAATAGGGATAAGACAAATTAGGCAGCAAACTGCCAAAAGAGGCAAGTTTTAGAGATGGCATTTATTTTGTAATATTTCATACGGTTTTACTACAAACGTTTAAATTACATCATAAATAAAACATCGTATGAACACAAAGAACCTAACCCTCATTGTCATTGCTGCCCTGGTATTGTTATTAGGCGGATGCGGTTGCAGCGGTTATAATGGATTGGTACAACAGGATGAAACTGTTAAGAAAGCATGGA
>Ga0209480_10000270_pt1 | contig 45161 bp, 35 predicted proteins | sample JI61114C2DNA_FD_187501 | JGI IMG/M metagenome (GOLD analysis project Ga0209480, IMG submission 187501) | Wastewater effluent complex algal communities from Wisconsin, to seasonally profile nutrient transformation and Carbon sequestration -... | ecosystem: Engineered > WWTP > Effluent > Algae...
GAGACTGATTGACAATCTGCCTTTAACAGAAGCTGTTCAGAATTTGGATTAAACCGGATTTCTTTTTACGAAGATTTCCCCGTCTTTTAAAGAACATAATGTAAAACCTGTTGCTGAATATGTGATCAATACAGGTATTAGGTTTTGTTTTTCCCCGGCATCGCTTTACTTTCGGGTCGGAATGAAAAAAAATTTCCGGACCATATTTCAATACCTGCTCTTTCTTAGTGTAGGCCTTTTCTTTGCCTGGCTGTCACTTAAAAATCTTGACCAGGAAAAAACTGAACAAATCAAACTGGCTTTCCGGAATGCCCGTCACTGGCTGGCCATTCCGGTTATTTTCATTCTCTTGTCGAGTCACCTCGTCAGGGCCCTACGCTGGCGCCTGCTGATGGAACCAATGGGGTATCAGCCAACCCGGAAAAATGCTTTTTTTGCCGTAATGATCGGTTACCTCGTTAATATGGGGGTGCCCCGCCTGGGTGAAATTGTAAAATGTACCGTGCTGGCCCGTTATGAAAAAATACCGGCCGACAAACTGGTTGGTACCATTATTCTTGAACGAATGATTGACGCACTGACCCTGCTTGTCGTATTCGGGATTACATTAGTGATACAGCCGCATTTATATGAACAGATCATCAGTGCTTTTTTCAGCAGTACCGGTAAGCCGGAAGAAAAAAAAATGTCCACCCTCCTGTTCACACTGATTATTGCGGGGACGATCTTCCTGATCACCGCGATATGGATGCTGGTCAAAAAGAAAACAATCAGCGATCTGCAGGCCATTTTTATCAGGATATGGAAAAGTGTAATACAGGGAATCAGTACTATTCAGCACCTGAAGAAAAGAAAAGAGTTTGTTTTCTATACATTTCTGATCTGGCTCCTGTACCTGGCCGGTGGCTATATCGGGTTTATGGCTTTTCGGGAAACAGAACTATATGGCGTGAAAGAAGCCTTTACTATACTTTCTGCAGGTAGTATTGGTATGATTGCTTCGCCGGGCGGAATCGGTGCCTACGCTTACCTGATTGAGAAAACAATGGAATTATACGGGCTCAATTATACCATTGCCCTGGCTTTTGGCTGGATACTCTGGCTGGCACAAACGGCGGTTATCCTTCTGGGTGGCATTGCCAGTTTCAGCGCCCTGCCCTTTTTCAATAAAAAAGAGAAAAAATGAAACGTGCAGACCTCATCCCCGGGAAAATTTTAACCCGGGAAGCCGCTATACAGCAGGTCGTCCAATGGCGCTTGTTGGGAAAAAAAATAGCCTTTACCAATGGCGTATTTGACCTGTTACATCCCGGTCATATCTTCTCCCTGTCTGAAGCCGCTCGGGAAGGTCATTTCCTGGTGGTTGGTCTCAATGCTGACGCATCCGTGAAACGGTTAAAAGGAGAAAGCCGTCCGGTAAATAACCAGGAAGCCAGGGCACTGATATTGGCGTCACTCGTGATGGTGGACGCAGTTGTGATTTTTGAAGAAGATACTCCGCTGGAACTGATCAAATCCCTGTTACCGGATGTTATAGTGAAAGGGGGTGATTATACCGTAGAACAGGTGGCCGGCGGACGGGAAGTGATGGCCAACGGGGGCCGGGTAGTAATTAACCCGATACTGGAAGGCCATTCCACCACTTCGATGATAGCGAAAATGAAAGAGCACTGACAGGCACTTAAAAACTTAACATAAGGTCCGGGTACGCTTTCTTAAATTGAGTCCCAATAAACTTATTATTCGGTCCGTTTATGTCTGAATCAGCCAAACGTAAAACCATTGCCCGTGATATCAGTTGGTTATCCTTTAATGCCCGTGTATTGCAGGAAGCAGCGGATGCCACTGTTCCGTTAAGGGAAAGAATCCGTTTTCTCGGTATATTCTCCAATAATCTGGATGAGTTTTTCAGGGTGCGTGTTGCTACCCTTAAACGAATGATTCAGTTCGGCTCCAAAGCCAGAATGCACCTGGAGAACAATCCCCAGCAGATCATTGATGAAATTCAGATGAATGTACTGAATCAGCAGGGGGAATTTAACCGGATCTGGGAGGAATTGCTCCAGGAACTGGCTGCAAAGAGAATATTTCTGAAAACGGAAAAGGAACTGAACAATGTTCAGCAGGAATTTGTCCGCAATTACTATGAAGATGAAGTAAGTGCTGACCTGATACCGCTGATGATCGAGAATATCCCCCTTTTTCCCAACCTCCGGGATAAATCCATTTTCCTGGCCGTCGTCATGTGGAAAAAGGAAAGTGCATTAAATAAAAAATATGCGCTGATTGAAATTCCCAGCCGGATACATGGCCGTTTTAAAATCCTTCCTTCCCCGGAAGGAGAACATCATATAATCCTGCTGGAAGATGTGATCCGGTTCAATCTGCCGGATATATTTTCCTATTTCGGGTATGACCATTACCAATCTCATATTTTCAAAGTAACCCGGGACGCGGAAATGGATATTGATGAAGATGTGTCCACGTCTATTATTCAAAAGATCGAAAAAGGGGTCAAAAACCGCCGGAAAGGGAAACCGGTCCGTTTTGTTTATGACCGGGATATGGAACCAGGCCTGCTGGAATACCTGGTGCGCCGGTTGAGTCTGTCAAAAAAAGACAACCTGATACCTGGAGGCCGGATTCATAACTTCCGTCATTTTATGGATTTTCCAGACCAGGTATTCCATGAAAAAAGGAACCGGAATCACCCATTTGATCACCCCTTACTTACGGAAAGACGGGTTACGGATGTGATCCAGGAAAAAGATATCCTGCTGAATTTTCCTTATCATTCTTTTCTCCCATTAATTGACCTGTTGCGGGAAGCCGCTTTTGACCCGGATGTGACCAGTATAAAAATCACCTGTTACCGGCTGGCCGCTCAGTCAAAAATTATCAATGCGCTGATCAATGCCGTCCGTAACGGGAAGGAAGTGGTGGTGATGATGGAACTGAGAGCGCGTTTTGAAGAAGAAGCGAATATCGCCTGGAAAAACAGGCTGGAAGAAGAAGGGGCCACCGTTCTGGAAGAAATCCCGAATATGAAGGTGCATTCCAAAATCTGCCTGATCCGGAAAAGGACAAAAGATAATACCTCACTGTTATATGGATTTGTAAGTACCGGGAACCTGAACGAAAAAACGGCCCGCATTTATGCGGATCATTGTCTCCTCACTTCCAACCCTAAAATCATGGGTGATGTGAACAGGATCTTTCATTTCCTGCAACAGCCAAAAACCGGGCAGCATTACCTGCATGACTGCCGTTATGTATTGCCCAGTCCCGGTTATGTAAAAAAAGAAATGCTCCGGCTGATCGGTGAAGAAATCAAACAGGCCAAAAAGAAAAAACCGGCTTCCATCATTTTAAAAATGAATTCACTTTCCGACGAAGATATGATCGCCGGTCTGGAGGAAGCCGCCCGGGCGGGAGTACAGATCCGGCTGATCGTTCGGGGGATCTATTGCCTGTTTTCTGAAAGCAAAAAATACCTGGTACCTATCCGGGCCATCAGTATCGTTGATGAATATTTAGAACATGCACGGGTGTGGGTATTTCACAATAAGGGTAAAGAGAAAGTTTACTTATCTTCGGCAGACTGGATGTTGAGAAACCTGGAACATCGTGTGGAAGCCACCTGCCCCGTATGGGATCCCGCGCTGAAACAGGAACTCATCGATATTTTGAATATTCAACTGGAGGATAATGTAAAGGCCCGCTGGCTGGACAATGAACTGCACAATGAATATGTGCGGAACCCGAATAAGAAAATCCGCTCACAGGTGGAAACCTACCACTACCTCCGCACTAAAACGTAAACCTGACGTGAGACTGGCCGCTATTGATATCGGAAGTAATGCAGCACGATTGCTGATCGCAGATGTGATGGCCGGGCCGCAGGGTAAAACTGAATTTATAAAATCGGTATTGGTCCGGGTACCTCTCCGCCTGGGATTTGATGTTTTTGATAAAGGGATGATTTCACCGGGTAAGGTGGAAAAAATCGTTAAGACCATTAAATCCTACCGGCTGTTGCTGGATGTATATGATGTAAAACACTGGAAAGCCTGTGCCACTTCCGCCATGCGGGATGCCGCCAATGCTCCTGAAATCATTCAGCGGGTAAAGGAGGAAACCGGACTGGAAATAGAAGTGATCAGCGGAGACCAGGAAGCTTCCCTGATATATGAAAACCATATTGCGGAGAATATGTCGGAGAAAGAATCCTACCTCTACATCGATGTCGGTGGCGGCAGTACGGAACTGACTTTTTTCAGTGACGGGAAACTGGTGTTCAAAAAATCATTTAATATCGGCACTATCCGGTTATTAAAAAGCCAGGTAACCGAAACATCCTGGGAAGAATTGAAGGAGGCCGTCCGGGAAAAGACCAAAGGATATCACCATGTAACTGCAATCGGTACGGGAGGAAATATCAATAAGGTATTCTCTTTATCCAAGAAAAAAGACGGTAAGCCGCTCTCCCTTGAACTCCTGCGTGATTATTATAAAGAGTTCAGTAATCTTTCCGTTTCACAACGGATCAGCCTGCACAAGTTGCGTGAAGACCGGGCAGACGTAATTGTTCCGGCCCTGCTGATTTATATAAATGTCATGCGCTGGGCAGACGCAGAAGAAATTTATGTACCCAAAATCGGCCTGGCAGACGGACTGATCCATACCCTGTACCAGGAAAGCAGACTCCGGGAACTGGAAGTATAACCATCAATCAACTTAATAATTTTTCAACATGCCAGTGAATAAGGATGTGAAGCGGGTCACCACCCACACTTTACAGAAGATGAAACTTTCAGGAGAGAAAATATCCATGCTCACGGCATATGATTATTCTTTTGCGCGGATTATCGATCAGGCCGGTGTGGAAGTGATCCTGGTAGGCGACTCTGCTTCCAATGTAATGGCCGGTCATGAAACCACCCTGCCCATCACCCTGGACCAGATGATCTATCATGCCTCTTCAGTTATCCGGGGGATCGAACGGTGCCTCGTGGTGGTGGATCTTCCATTTGGCGCTTATCAGTCCAATTCGGAAATCGCCCTTGCTTCTGCAGTCAGGATTATGAAAGAAACGGGCGCTCATGCCATTAAACTTGAAGGGGGTGAAGAAGTGCTTGACTCGATACGGAAAATTGTATCTGCAGGTATACCCGTGATGGGACACCTGGGACTTACACCCCAATCCATTTACAAATTTGGTACATATGAAGTCAGGGCCAGGGAAGAAAAAGAGGCCGGCAAGCTCAGACAGGATGCCATATTATTACAGGAGGCCGGCAGTTTTGCCCTGGTGCTGGAAAAAATACCCGCCGGACTGGCCACTGAAGTATCCGGCCAGCTCCATATACCGACCATTGGCATAGGTGCCGGTAATGGTTGCGATGGACAAGTACTGGTTATGCATGATATGCTGGGCATTAATACGGAGTTTAAACCAAGATTCCTGCGCCAGTATCTGAATATTTCTGAACAGGCCACCCTTGCCGTACAGCGATATATTCAGGATGTAAAGTCCGGAGATTTTCCGAACCAACAGGAACAATACTGATTGTTTGTAATGCCATTGTCAAACAATTTTTCCGGCATCTTCCATTTACCGGTACTACCCTATTTTTGCGCAAAACCAACGCATGCGTTTCTGGCCGCTGTTCCGAATAAACATTTTATTATTAATTATTCCTCTTGTGGCCCGTACACAGGACAGCAGTCTGTTGCTGGATAATGTGGTGATTACTGCCAATCTGGTAGCGCAATCACAAAAGGAAAGCGGACGGAATATTATTTCACTGAAAGGATCCGCAATCGCAACATTACCTGTTCAATCCTTGGATGAATTACTCCGTTATCTGCCCGGGATAGAAATACAACAACGGGGACCGCAGGGATCACAAAGTGATATTACCATCCGGGGAGGTACATTTCAACAGGTTCTGGTGATCATTGACGGCGTCCGGTTAAATGATCCGTTAACCGGTCATTTCAACATGTATATTCCCGTTCATCCGGGAGATATTGAACGGGTGGAAGTGCTCAAAGGAGCGGCATCAGCCATCTGGGGGGCCGAAGCGGTTGGCGGTGTTGTCAATATTATAACGAAATCTTTCTCTGAAAAAGTCCGGAAAAATGAAATCAGGGGCCGGATTCAGGGAGGCGGCTACGGTTTGCTCAACGGGGATGTATATGCCGGGTATACAAAGTCAAATTCACACCTGACCGCCGGGCTGGTTTCCAATAATGCGGAAGGCCAGACATTACGCGGCACCCGCAGCTACTTCAATCTTCATACTGCCCATCTTTCCTATGCCCGTCAATTACCCCGTCAATGGAGAATCGCGATACGGGGTGCCGGTGATTTACGTCGTTTCAATGCGCAAAATTATTATACCGGCTTTACCAGCGATACGGCCCATGAAAAAGTAAACAGTATCTGGTGGCAGGCCAGTCTGCAAAAAAAATACCCATCAGGGGTGTTGCAATCGGATATAGCCTGGAAAAGTCTGAGGGACCAGTACTGGTTCAGGCCTGCTGCGATCCCGAATGATAACCGGAGCCGGCTCTTTTCTGCGCAACTGTATTATACTGGAAAATTAAACAGGAAAAGCGGTTATACCGCCGGTTTACAAACCCTGCAAAAACGGATCCGTTCCAATGACCGTGGGAATCACGCACTCTGGCACGGGGCCGCTTACTTTATCCTTCGTCATAAACCGGTCCACAACCTCTCCCTGAGTGAAAGTATCCGGGCAGACTGGGATGAAGGATATGGTTGGGTGTTGGTACCACAGGTGAGTATAGCCTGGATGCTTAACCGGTTCACACTTCGGGGTACGGCCGGCCGATCGTTCCGTGATGCAGACTTTACTGAACGCTACAATAATTATAATAAGGCTCCGGTTGCCAGTGGCCGGATCGGCAACCCGGCACTGGAAGCTGAGCATTCATGGAATTTCGAGGCCGGGCTGGATTATTATATCTCCCCCCGTTTCAGCCTGCGCAGCAGCTTGTTTTACCGGGATCACCGTAACCTGATTGACTGGAAGAATACAGCCTACGCCGATATGCCACGTAAGACAAACCTGGTGCTGGGAGGTACCTATTCCCTTGCGCTTAATGTGGAAAGTGTCCGCACCCGTGGTATTGAACTGGATATACAATACCAGGAAAAAACAGGATCCAACAGCCAGTTACTGGCCATGGCCGGTATTACCTGGCTGCATTCCGCCAATGAAGACCCGGTTCCTTCACTGTACATCTCATCGCATGCAAAATGGCTGATCAACCTCACAGCCGCCTGGACCGTTAAAAATTTCACCCTCTCGATGAACGGGCTTTATAAAGAACGGGCTGAACAAAAATCAACGGCCCTGAATACTGCTGTTGCACCATCCTATGCGCTCTGTAATGTAAAAACAGGCTGGCTGGTACCACGGGTAAAAGGAAAATTGTTTTTGCAGGCGGACAACCTATTTAATAAAAAATATACGGATTTATTAGGTGCAGAAATGCCTGGCCGATGGTTATCAGGGGGAATTGAAATAGCTTTGTAGTCTTAATTTAACCATATGGAATTTCTGAAGACCCTCCGGATCGATACTGTAAATCCCGGTGTAAGTACAGGTACCGCCTGGATCCCTTCCGGTGGCGAAACAATTGACTCTTTCTCCCCTGTTGATGGAAAAAAAATCGCCAGTGTTATTGTGGCTGATAAAACCGGATATGAAACGGTTCTCCGTGCCGCGGAAGCTGCTTTTAAAGAATGGCGCCTGGTACCCGCTCCGAAAAGAGGAGAAATCGTACGTCAGATCGGGGACGCACTCCGTACATATAAAGAACCTTTAGGCAAACTGGTTTCATATGAAATGGGTAAAAGCCTCCAGGAAGGATATGGAGAAGTGCAGGAGATGATTGATATCTGTGACTTTGCCGTTGGCCTTTCCAGGCAATTGCACGGACTGACCATGCACAGTGAACGGCCCGGTCACCGGATGTATGAACAATATCATCCCCTGGGTATTGTGGGAATCATCTCCGCATTTAATTTCCCGGTGGCCGTTTGGAGCTGGAACACCATGCTGGCCTGGGTTTGCGGCGATGTGTGTGTGTGGAAACCTTCGGAAAAAGTTCCCCTGTGTGCAGTAGCCTGTCAGCATATCGTGGCTGACGTATTCCGGAAAAATAATATCCCCGAAGGTGTAAGCGGACTGATTATCGGCGGTCGTGAAGTTGGTGAATGGATGGCGGCGGATTCCCGTCTGCCATTGATTTCTGCCACCGGTTCCACCCGGATGGGCAAAGCCGTTGGCACTACAGTAGCTGCCAGGCTGGGCCGGTCTTTACTTGAATTAGGTGGAAATAACGCCATTATTATAACCAAAGAAGCGGACCTGGATATTGCCATTCTGGGTGCATTATTCGGGGCTGTGGGTACCGCCGGACAACGGTGTACCACCACCCGCCGGCTGATCATTCATGAAGACGTATACGAAACCGTAAAAAATAAACTGGTATCTGCTTACAGCCAACTCAGCATCGGAGATCCGCTGGATCAGAAAAATCATGTTGGTCCACTGATAGATACGGATGCGGTAAAAATGTATCTCTCCGCCATTGAACAGTGTAAAAAAGAAGGAGGTCATTTTGTAGTGGAAGGGGCTGTGCTTGAAGGGGCCGGGTTTGAAAGTGGCTGTTATGTAAAACCCTGTATAGCGGAAGCGGAACCGGGTTTTGAAATTGTCCGGCATGAAACTTTTGCTCCCATACTTTACTTATTGAAATACAAAACGATCGAAGAAGCAATTGCAATTCAAAATGAGGTTCCGCAGGGATTATCTTCGGCAATTATGACCCTCAGTTTGCGGGAAGCCGAATTATTTCTTTCACAGGCCGGAAGTGACTGCGGGATAGCGAATGTAAATATCGGAACCAGTGGTGCCGAAATCGGAGGCGCATTTGGCGGAGAAAAGGAAACCGGGGGCGGACGCGAAAGCGGCAGCGATGCCTGGAAAGCCTATATGCGCCGCCAAACCAATACGATTAATTACAGTTCTTCTCTGCCCCTTGCACAAGGAATCCGGTTTGACCTGTAATAAATCTCCACAGCTGTTGAAAACAATTGAAAACCGGTATATTATGAGATACCGGTTTTTTTGTTGACTTTTGTAAATAAACCCATCATAGTATAATCATCGCCTATGAGAAAGATTATCGTGCTATTCTATACCCTTTTTATTTCGGGACTGATCATTTCAGCCCAGGTGAGGGTGGCCATTGTAGCCGGCGGGCACCAGTCAACCGTTATTGAAGAAAACAATCTCCCCAACTGGAATACCATAAAGAATAATTTTGAAGGCCGTATCGGTTTTCATACCGGATTAATTGCGGATATCCCCTTTTCACCAAAATCAAAGCTGTTCTTTCAGCCCGGGGTGGTTTATTATAACAAAGGCAGGAAATTTGCGCAAACCTTCGACCCTCCGGTTGGTACTATTGTCAGCCAGAAAAGCACACAATACATTAATTACATCGACCTGCCCCTGAATCTCGTTTTTAAATTCGGTAAAAAGACAAAGTTTATTATTGGGGGCGGCCCCTATGGCTCCTTTTTCTATACGGGAAAAGAAACGTCTCAGCAGGAACTGAGTTCAGGGGTGGTGGATACCGACGAAAACAACGATTTATCAGTAGGCAACCAACCCGGACAATACCGAACATATAATTATGGGGTCAATGGACTCGCCGGTGTGGAATTTCACGGTTTTTTTATTACAGCCAACTACAGTCGTGGCCTGAACGACTTTTATGAACCAACGGCATATACAGGCAGCCTTCGTCATCAGGTAATGGGCGGCACTATTGGCGTTTTCCTGGGTAAAGGGGAGAAACTGGAGAAAAAGGTTACTGACAAAGACAAAGATGGAATTGATGATATTAAAGATAATTGCCCGGATGAGGCAGGCACAGCGGCCACCAATGGATGCCCTGATAAAGATGCCGACGGAATTGCTGATAAAGAGGATAAATGCCCCGATGTAACCGGTTTAGCCCGGTACAATGGCTGCCCTGTTCCGGATACGGATAAAGACGGTATTGACGATGAAGCGGATAAATGTCCGGCGGAGTTTGGCGTGGTTCGCTACAACGGCTGCCCGGTACCTGACAGTGACGGAGACGGGATAAATGATGAGGAAGACAAGTGTCCTAAAGTGAAAGGACTTAAACAAAGAAACGGATGTCCGCCCGAAGAAATAAAGAAAGAAATTGTGGAAAAAGTGAACTATGCCGCAAAACGCATTCAGTTCAAACTCGGTGAAGCCACCCTCCTGCCGGCCTCATTAAAAGTGCTCGATGAAGTGGTTAAAATTCTTCAGGAAAATCCTGATCTGCAGTTAGCGATTGAGGGCCATACCAGCGGTGACAAGTTTGCGGATGCCAATATGATTCTCTCCCGAAACCGGGCCGAAAATGTGAAAGCCTATATGGTTAAGAAAGGAATTGATGCCGGGCGGCTTACGGCGAAAGGTTTTGGCCCTACTCAGCCCCTGAATAAGGGTATTACCCCGGCCGAAAAAGCGCTTAACAGGCGGGTGGAACTTAAACTGAGTAATTGATCCTGCTCATAATAATTTGCTAAAGCCCCGTCTCCCGGGGCTTTTATTTATGTAAAATGTATGAGTGGTAATCATTATTTTTATGGCTTTAGCATATTTGTAATATAAAAAATTCCTTCAATGATGACAGTAAACAAACGTACCTGCCTTTCACTCGTTTTTTCCCTCCTTGCCGGGAGTGTTTTTGCCCAAAAAGATGAAGTACCCAAGGGTTGGCACATGCTGGATAAAGCAGGCAGTGGTTTTTATGGAATCAGTACCGATAAAGCATACCAGTTTGTAAAGACAAAAAAACTGAAAAGCAATACCGTGATTGTGGCGGTTATTGATTCTGGTATTGATACACTGCATGAAGACCTGAAACAGGTGCTGTGGGTGAATCCCAAAGAAATTCCCGGAAATGGCATTGATGACGACAAAAACGGGTATGTGGATGATATTCATGGCTGGAATTTTCTGGGTGGCAGGGATGGTAAAAATGTGGAGAAGGATTCTTATGAAGCGGCCCGGGTGTATCATTCCCTGAAATCCAAGTATGCAGACAAGGATATTAAGGAAACCGAGTTGAGTCCTGCTGATGCAGAAGAGTATAAAATGTGGCTCCGCTCTAAAACCGACGTAGTGGGTGACAGTAAAGAAAGCGGCATGGAGCTGATCTTTATGAAGCGGGCCTATACCAATTGTCTGAAGGCTGACAGTATACTGCAAAAGGCCATGGGAAAGGAAAAATATACCGGGAAGGAACTGGAAGCCTTTACTTCAGATGATGCGGCCGTTAAAAAAGCAAAAAACACCATTTTTGGGTTAATGTCAGGGAACGACGCCCTGGATGCCAGTAATGTTGAATTCCTTGAAGGCTTTGGTGAATATATTGAGTCTGAAGAAAGCAAAGCGAATGCGCGGAATACGGCCCCACCAACCTACCGTAATGATATTGTAAAAGACAACTATGATGACTTCAATGACCGTTTTTATGGAAACAATGATGTGATGGTCAGCAATAAATCTGCTTTGCACGGCACACACGTGTCCGGCATTATCGCCGCGGCCAGAAACAATAATAAAGGCATGGATGGCATTGCGGATAATGTGCGGATCATGTCTCTCCGCGCTGTACCGGATGGTGATGAGCATGACAAAGACATTGCCCTTTCCATCCGTTATGCGGTGGATAACGGAGCCCGGGTAATCAATATGAGTTTTGGTAAAAGCTTTTCTCCGGAAAAGAAATGGGTGGATGAAGCGGTAAAATATGCGGAAAGCAAAGGAGTACTGATTGTACACGCGGCTGGTAATGATGCAAAAAATCTTGATTCCTCCTTCAATTTCCCTACACCCAACCTGCTGGATGGCACCCGTCCGACCAACTGGATTACGGTAGGGGCCAGTGGTGATCCTAAAGCAGGCGGACTTACTGCCAGTTTTTCAAACTACGGTAAAAAAGAAGTGGATGTATTTGCGCCCGGGGTTAAAATTTATGCGACCGTACCGGGAGGAAATACTTACCAGAATCTCCAGGGAACCAGTATGGCTTCACCGGTGGTAGCCGGACTCGCCGCTTTTATTATGGAGTATTTCCCCACATTAAGTGCGCGCCAGGTGAAAATGGTGATTGAAAAATCGGCCAAAGGCCCGGGAGAAAAAGTCAGAAATCCGGGTACGGATGAAATGACGGGTTTAGACGAACTCAGCAAAACCGGTGGAATTATCAATGCATATGAAGCCATTAAACTGGCAGCAACTATCAAGGGTGAAAGAAAACCGGCAGTGAAAACTACTTCCAAAGTAAAAGTGAAAACAAGAAACTGACAGATAGAACTAACGTTGCAGATTAAAAAGGAAAGGCTTTACTCATGTAAAGCCTTTCCTTTTTGTGGGCACTGAAGGAAAATGGACATTTAACTCATATTATTATTTACCAAATATGTATTATGTGTATTAAAAAATTGATATTTAAAATGAGAATTGTATAATAAGTAAAAGAGATTTTGTACTTTTAGACAGTAATCCCTGTATAAATCATTTATACGGTTGTAAAAATTTCAATAGTACCTGTCAATTCCAGATTTTGATTAGTAGCCGTCGGTGAAAAACCGATGAGAACAGATATCAGGTTAAGCTGATTGTACAAAGTGCCAATCAGCGACCGGTTTTTGTTAATACCTGTTTGAATAAGCTTTATACCAACCAACTAATCCCGAATATGGATATTTTAAGAAAGATAAAAAATTCCCTTACTTATCATATAAATGATAAACTCTATTATCACCAGTGGATATTAGGATTCTCCAGAACTGATATCAGGTCCATTATTGAGACCCGGCAATTTGATCCCGAAATAAGTTGGCTGCATATTGAAAACCTGAGAGAAAACCGGGCTGATCCGTTCATTATCCGGAATATGGATAATGGATATAGCGTTTTTTATGAAAAATTTTTTGATGATGAAAAAAATGGCACTATCTGGCATCTTCAGTTAAATGATAAACTGGAAGTACTCAGTGACGAATTGCTGATTTCCCCTCAACACCATATTTCATACCCTTTTATTTTTAAAGAAAACGGGAACATTTATATAATACCGGAGACAGCAAGTAACAGCCGTTTATCAGTGTATGAATATAACCGTGCTGACCGGAGCCTTCAATTCAAAAAGCATATACTTGATATTCCTATCCTCGATGCGACCTTTCTGAAAACGGACAATAAGTATTGGCTTTTCGGGGTCCGAAAAAACAATGACAGTGATCATCATTATGAATCCTGGGTTTATACCGCGGACGAACTGCTGGGTGAATATACCCCGCATCCGATGAGTCCGGTGAAAAAGGGGTTGAAGGGCACACGGGCAGCCGGAAATTTCATTGAAGTGGATGGCACATACTATCGTCCAACCCAGAATTGTGAAGAGGAATACGGGAAGTCAATAATCCTTTTCAAAATGGAGGAATTATCGCTTTCCCAGGTGGCAGAAACAGACCATATGAGTATTTCATTCAGTGGATGTAAGCAGAATGCCAAAATAAAGAGGATTCATACCATTAATGTGGAAGACGGCCTGATGGTGGTGGATGGCGTTAAGAAAACATTCTCCCTGCGTAAACCGTATCTGCATTTCAGGAAATGGCTGCATTCTATTGCTTCCTCTTTCTCATTCATTTTTTTCCAATGAACGGTTGACGCCTGGGAATGGATGGTTTATGAATCCGTTTATGAAGTTGAATTCCTGTACGCAATCTGACGTCAAAACATTACGGCATACATATTGAAATACCCTTTATTTTTGGGCGGAGGAAATTATTATGATTTCGTACAACCCCAGAGACTGGTTTAGTTTTATCACCCGTTTTCACAAGGCGGATACGTTCAGGCAATTACTGCCCCTTATCATCCTGATTTCGCTGTATTCAGCCGGTATTGCCTGGCTTGAACTTTATTATTTCAGACTTTCGGAAAAAAGTTTTGTACGGAATATCCCCATAATGCATTCCCTGCTGGGGTTTGCCATTTCCATGTTACTGGTTTTCAGAACCAATACGGCCTACGACCGCTGGTGGGAAGGCCGGAAACTCTGGGGCGCACTGGTCAACAACAGCCGTAACCTGGCCATGAAACTCGACAGCATGCTTGCACCAGAAGAAACAGCACACCGTGCATTTTTCAGAAAAGCAATCCCGGCCTTTGCGTCTGCCCTGCACAATCACCTGCACAAAGAGCAAACCCGGATCGAACTTTTTGCCGATGAGGAACACAGTCATGTATTCCGGCAGATTGACGAGCAAAAACATATTCCCAACCAGGTGGCACTCCTCCTCTACCGGCATATTCAGTTACTGGTAAAAGAAGGAAAACTTAGTCCGGAACAATTGCTCTTTATCAATTCAGAACTGCAATCATTTACCGATATATGCGGGGCCTGTGAACGGATCAAAAACACGCCGATCCCCTTTTCGTACAGTGTCTTTATCAAAAAATTTATATTCTTCTATATTATGACACTGCCGGTCGGGTATGTTTTCCAACTTGGTTTTTATGTGGTACCCGTGGTGGCTTTTATTTTTTATGTGCTGGCCAGCCTGGAACTGATCGCAGAAGAAATTGAAGACCCTTTCAGTGGTGACTCCAATGATGTTCCCACAGAAATGCTGGCAAAAAACATTCACCGGCATGTAGCGGAAATTATTTAACGGGTTTAGTTCATCAGTTTTTTCAGCTTTGTACCGGCCGATTCAATGATTTTATCTGAGTTATTCATGATCAACCGGGTCACAAAAGAGTTTTTTGATGATTCGCGTACATGCACACTTATGGCATACTGCCCCTGGCTATACGACTTGCTTGTTCCTCCATCCGGTTTGATTGAGGACCCCAGTGACCGGGGTACAATAAAGCTGCGCCCTTCCAGCATCCTGCCTTTTAATCGTTCATAATACGCCGCATACCCCGGTGCCGATTTATCCACCGGTGCATTACGCAGGAAAAGATAAAATTTACCTAAGACCACATTATCAAACAACTCCCCCTGCTCACTGATATAGGAAGACGTCAGTGTGATTTCAAGATCCAAATTCAGTATACGCGGGCCATTTTTCTCCATTTTGGCCCGTGGAGTATTTAACTGAAAATCCTTCAACCGGAGACGAAATGTACTGTTGTTAAGTATCTCATACAGATTGCTGTCATCCAGTTCAAATTCAGCCAGCATGGCAGTATCTTCTGCCTCTCCTTCACCGGGCAGCAGCCGGAGAACCGTAAATCCGTTAAACTTCATGCCTACCGGATCAAAAGCCCGTTCCTGGGATAATTGGTCATAGAAAAACAAATCCCGCTGCCCGATTGTGTATTCTGCGGTGTATTTACTTTTATCTTTTTTAATCATTTTTTTTACCGCATTCGTGGCCAGGGATATCAGCCCCCCCGACATAGCCGTGAGCACGCCCCGGTTACCTTCTTTCAACACATTGGCTCTTTCACTGAACGTATAAATTTTCTGCTCCTTTAACCCGGCAAAATCCAGTTTGTAAGGGTCTTCCAAAACCTGCATTTCGGTACGGTCTTTGGTCACTTTATGTCCGGCAGAACAGGAAAAAGCCAACAGTCCAATAAGGAACAACAGGGGAATTGTATTTCGCATGGTCATTATTTTTTCCAAGATAGTTATTACTGTAAGAAATTTGTATCCGTGCCAGTACGTAAATCCAAAAAAACAGGAGCAAATGCCATTATGGGAGGCAACTGTTTTTCCTATATTCCGTTTAGGTCTTAAACAAAAACCAATGATAAGAAAAATCGTAATAGCAGCCCTTGCTTTCAGCAGCCTGTGCTTCATTAATGCATGTAGCAAAGACAGTGACAACGGCGGAAACGGAGGCGGCACCTCGCTTGATTGCTCAACAGTAACCAATAAAGCCTTTGCAGCCGATATTAACCCGATTATTCAGAGCGCCTGTGCGGTTGCCGGTTGCCATGCCAGCGGTAGTGTAAACGGCCCCGGGGCTTTGACCAGTTATACGACAATTTTTAATGCCCGTGCAGGGATCCGTTCAGCCGTTTCTTCCGGTTCTATGCCTAAAAACAGCAGCCTTACCAGTACACAGAAAAATGCGATTCTCTGCTGGATCGATGGAGGGGCCCTGAATAACTGATCTGCCCGCTTATCCAAAAAAATAAGAAGCCGGTCCGTCAATGGTTATTCTATAATATATTTATAGCTAAATAACCGGGTTATGAAAAAACTGGCTGCCTGCTGTCTCCTGTTACTGAGTCTTCAAAGCCTTTCCCAAAACGGATTATCACCACTTACGGTAAATAAAATAATGCGGGATCCCTCCTGGATAGGAAGTTCGCCTTCCAATCCATATTGGAGTAATGATGGCAGCCGTCTTTATTTTTTGTGGAATCCGGATAAATCTCCGGCAGATTCACTTTATTATATCACAGCGGCCATTACCACCCCGGTTAAGGTTACTGTGCAGGAAAAAGCGGAGTTAAATGCCACGGGGAACTATATATACAATAAAAACCGAACGGCATTTGTCTTTACCAGAAACGGCGATATTTTCCTGCGTGATGTAAAAGCAGGCAGGCTACGACAAATCACGCAAACCACAGAGCAGGAAAACAATCCTCAATTCTGTTTTAATGATACCCGGATCGTTTATACCCGTAATCAGAACCTGTTTGCCTGGGATATCAGCGGAGGTGAAACAATACAGCTGACCAATATAAAACAGGGAGAAACGGCCCCGGCTCAGCCGGCAGGAAATGCCCGTGGAGGAAACCCGCCTGTTGCCGGACGTGCCGCTGCCAATACACAGGAACAATGGCTGCAGCAGGACCAGCTCAACTGGTTCCAGGTTTTAAAAGAAAGAAAAATTAAAAGAGAACAGACGGAAGCGTACAACAAGAGTATTCCAAAGCAGAAAGAATTACGCAGCATTCCAATGGACGATAAATTGCTGCAGGGTCTTAGCATCAGTCCTGATGGCCGCTTCGTTACTTACCGGCTGCTGCGGACAGCCGGTTCAAAATCAACCATAGTTCCGTCGTTTGTTACAGAAACAGGTTTTACCACTGATATTCCTGCCCGGGCCAAAGTGGGCGCCTTACAGGGATCAGCTGAGCTGTACTTTTATGACCGGGAAACGGACAGCCTGTTTTCGATAAAAACTGATTCAGTACCCGGTATCAGAGACCTGCCGGATTATGTCCGGGATTACCCGAAAATGCAGGAAGAGAAAACAAAAAAAGGAGCCAACAGGGCTGTCAGTTTTGGAAACATCAGTTGGTCCCCCAACAGCAACTATGCTGTTTTTGAAATCCGTTCCCAGGATAATAAGGATCGTTGGCTGATGAGATTTGACAAGGCCACCGGACGTTATTCACTGCTCGACCGGCAGCGGGATGAAGCCTGGATTGGTGGTCCGGGTACCGGGGGTTTTGGAAGTCAGTCTTCCGGCTGGACCGATGATAATACATTCTGGTACCGCTCAGAAGTCAGCGGCTACTCACATATTTACCTGGCCAACCTTATTACGGGTGAAAAAAAAGCACTTACATCCGGAAAGTATGAAATACAGCAGGCCCAACTCTCGCTGGATAAAAAATCATTCTATATCACCACCAATGAAGTGCATCCGGGGGAACAGCATTTTTACAGGTTGTATATTGCGGATGGAAGAAAAGAACGCATTACTACAAAAACCGGAGCCCACCAGGTAATGGTCTCACCGGATGAAAAATGGCTGGCCGATCTTTACTCCTATTCCACCCAGCCATGGGAATTATTCCTGCGCGAAAACAAAACTAACAGCAGGGAAACGCAGATCACGAATAAGGCAAAAAGTGAAGCTTTTAATAGTTACCCCTGGAGAGATCCGGAGATTATCACTTTTACAGCCCGTGATGGAGCGACCGTATATGCCCGTTTATATAAACCGGAGCATCCACACCCCAATAAACCGGCGGTTCTATTTGTACATGGAGCCGGGTATCTGCAGAACGCACATAAATGGTGGAGCAGTTATTTCAGGGAATATATGTTCAACAATCTCCTCGCCGATCAGGGCTACTATGTAATGGATATAGATTACCGGGGCAGTGCCGGGTATGGCCGCGACTGGCGTACCGGAATATACAGACATATGGGGGGCAAGGACCTGAGTGATAATGTGGATGCGGTGCAGTACCTGGTAAAAAATCATGGGGTTAATCCAAAAAATGTAGGGCTTTATGGTGGATCCTATGGAGGTTTTATCACACTGATGGGTATGTTTAATGAACCCGGTACTTTTGCGGCTGGTGCCGCTTTACGTCCGGTCACCGATTGGGCGAATTATAACCATGGATACACGTCCAATATACTGAACGAACCCTTTACGGACAGCCTGGCTTACCGGAGAAGTTCGCCCTTCTATTTTGCAGAAGGCCTTACCGGACACCTGCTGATCTGCCATGGGATGGTGGATGTAAATGTCCATTATCAGGACGCTGTAAAGCTCGCACAGCGGCTGATCGAACTGGGCAAAGACAACTGGGAACTGGCCGCCTATCCAATGGAAGACCATGGCTTTGTGGAGCCCAGCAGCTGGACAGATGAATACAAGCGGATTTACCGGCTTTTTGAGTCCGTATTAAAAAAGTAAAATGCCGGCCAATGAAGGCTGTAATCCATTAATTTCCCGTTCTTTATCCAATAATTACAAAGTCCCTATATTTGTAACTCAAGATTTGGTTATGGCGAAACAATTCGAAGATTTTGATGCCAACCTGGCTGGTGATGAAAGCAAAGCAGAAGAGACCAGGGCCAGTTGGTTTAAGCGTATTAAGAAGGGCATTAATACCAAGACCTCTGAGAAAAAAGAAACACCGGAAGGTCTCTGGGTTAAATGCCAGGAATGTAATTTCATTTGTACTGTTACAGAATTAAAGGAGAACTATTTTGTTTGTCCAAAATGTGGTCATCACCACCGGATCAACAGCCAGGAATACTACGAAATCCTGTTTGACAACGGGGAATACACAGAACTGTTTGATAATATCCGGAGCAAAGACTACCTCGGATTCACCGACCTGAAACCTTATAAGAAAAGACTCGAAGAAATCTGGAGCAAATCCGATCTGACGGATTCCATGCGTGTGGCAACGGGAAAAGTGGGCGGTATCGATATTGTCATTGCCTGTATGGATTTTGAATTCATTGGCGGTTCACTGGGAAGTGTGATGGGCGAAAAATTCTCCCGGGCCGTGGACTATTGTATTCAGCACCGCATGCCCTATATGGTCATCAGTAAAAGTGGCGGGGCCCGGATGATGGAAAGTGCTTTTTCGCTGATGCAACTGGCAAAAACAAGCGGCAAACTCTCCCAGTTAAGTGATGCACGCTTACCTTATATTTCCCTGCTTACCGACCCCACTTTTGGCGGTATTTCCGCCTCGTTTGGCATGCTGGGCGATCTGAACATTGCTGAACCCGGTGCCCTGATCGGATTTGCCGGTCCCAGGGTAATTAAAGAAACCATCAAAAAAGATCTTCCGGAAGGTTTCCAACGCAGTGAATTTATACTTGAACACGGGTTTCTTGATTTTATCGTTCACCGAAAAGAGCTGAAAAACAAACTGGCTACAGTGCTGGTACATTTTAAAATCTGACGCGTTTCTTCGCACAACTGAAAGATAAGCGGTAATTTTACCGGCTTGCCCGACAGGCAGGTATTCTATCTATATTCCCCATGGCTGAACTCAAAAACAGGCAGGCATACCACGACTACTTCATCGATACTAAATTCGAAGCAGGTATGATGTTGCTCGGTACAGAAGTGAAATCACTCCGGGGTGGCCGGGCCAGCTTTAATGACAGTTATTGCCTTGTACATGGGGGTGAAATCTGGGTAAAATCGTTACATATTACACAGTATTCACATGGAACTGTAAATAACCACGATCCGCTGCGTGACCGTAAGCTCCTGCTGGAAAAGAGAGAAATCCGCAAGATTGAAACCCGCCTGAAGGAAAAAGGCTATACCCTCATACCGCTTCGGATTTTTTTTAACAGTAAGAACCTGGCCAAACTGGAAATCGGTCTGGCCCGTGGTAAAAAATTACATGATAAACGGGATAGTATCCGGCAAAAGGATGCGGAACGGGAAATCAAGCGGTTTCTCAAGTAATACTGTGTAAAACTTCCTTTTTTTAAGGCATGGCTTTTGCCGATCTTTCAGCACTATGAGGAAGTTTTTCCTGCTTTGTTTATTGGCGATTTCACTGACAGCCCGTACCCAGACTGTATTTGGCTACTGGTATGGGTATGCAAATGTGAAATCAAGCGGGGCGGCCAACAATTACCTGGTGGAAATGATCCTGCAACCGGAAAAAAACTATGTGAAAGGTATCCTGAATTACTATTTTAAGAATACCTACCGGAGCCTGTCTGTAAAAGGCAGTTATAACGCCACTACCCGTCAGCTTATCATTTATGATGTACCCGTCGTATACTATGGCTCAGATTCGCGCTTTGAAGTGGATTGTATAATGGATATGAACGGAACCCTGCGGGTAGCCCAGGCCAAATCGGTGCTGAGCGGTTTTTTTACAGCCAAACCGGAATATAAATATACCTGCACCAATATTGGCTTTAACCTGACCCTTGATGCGGATATCAGTAAAAAAGATTCGGTACTCAAAGCCATCAGTGAATTCAAGGAAACCAACCAGGTCTGGAAACCGGCGGATGAGGATACCCTGGTTTCGGCCAAGGTAATACCACGAAAAGTCGTGAATTACGTAATTGAAAAACAGTACACCGAACGGGAAAACGAAATTACCAATGAAATTGAAGTGGAATCAGATTCACTCCGGGTGGATGTATTTGACAACGGCGAAATTGACGGGGATATTATTTCCCTGTTTTACAATAAACAACTGATCCTTTTTAACCAGAAACTCACCCATAAATCAATTCATATTGATTTGGTGCTGGACAGTACCCTGGAAGTGAATGAAATCAGCATGTTTGCGGAAAATCTTGGTCTGATTGCACCCAATACCGCCTTGTTGCGGATCCGGGATGGGAAAAAAATAATTGACCTGCGTGTTTCCAGCAACCTGGAAAAAAACGCGATTATCCGGATCCGGCGTAAAAAGGGTCAATAAACCTTATTATCAGAATAATTCCGGCTGGTTATCTTCCTCTTTTGGTTTTACCCATTCCATCTCAGTGGACTTGCTGTAGTCAGCCAGCTTAGTCCCTACAGTTCTCCAACCGGTCACTTCTGCGATTTTATTGATCTTCAGTTTACCTTTCCGGATCTGTGCACCCCTTCCCTGCTGCATTGCCAGGATGGGATCTTCCATCGTAGTCACCGCTTCCACATAATTACCTTCTCCTTCCTTAATAAAGGAAAATTTATTCTTTAAAGTGGTGGTTTCTATCTTAAACCGCTTCACCATGAACTGTTTCTTTTCCATGTCTGCATACACGGCTGTCACCAGTTTTTCCGGTTTGAATTTTTCAATAAAGATCACTTTTTCCGAATCCAGTTTCTGTGTCAGTTCCTGATCAGTAATTTCATAATTCCCGTCCCTGAACATCACCAATATCTTATCCTCCGCTTCAAACACGCCGAGGTAGGACCCTTTTTCTTCAGTGCTGAGACGTCCAAACTGGTCATCATACCAGAGTTTTTTTCCGGCGATGGTACTGCGCCCTTTTTCTTTGAACTTAACCGATTTAACGGGATATTTGGTTACCTGGTTCCCCTGACTGTTGCGGCCCTTGATCTCCAGTTCTTCAAAATAAAAGTCAAAGTCCTTGATCCGGGCCGTACAATTACCCAATACAATCTTTACCACTTCCGCCTCCCCATTGGGATTGGCGGTGAAATAATGCACTTTTGATTTTTCATGTCCCTTGGTAAGATCATACTCCTTATCGCGGGTTATACCGGTCACATTGAAGCGCTTGGCATAACTCACGCCGGTAGCCCCGTCGAGGTAGATCATATTATACGTGGTCCTTTCGTCATTTTTCTGAAAAACGGCTGCATGCAGAATATCTTTGCCAATAAAGGTCTTGTCCGATACTTTCACCACTTTCATGATCCCCCGTTTGGCAAAAACGATAATATCATCCAGATCGGAACATTCAAACAGCAATTCATCCTTTTTCAAACCGGTACCAATAAAGCCTTCCGCCTTATTCACATACAGTTTGGTATTGGCAATGGCCACATGTTTGGCTTCGATCACCTCAAACTGTCTGATCTCCGTTTTCCGCTCCCGGCCTTTCCCGTATTTTTTCAACAGATTTTCATAATAAGCTACGGCATAATCCACCAGGTTGGCCAGATCAAAACGAACCTGTTTGATCTCGGCCTCGAGCCCGCGGATCTGGGCATTCAGTTCATCAATATCGAGGCGGTATATCCGGCGTACCGGTTTCTCCGTCAGTTTAATAATATCTTCCCGGGTAACCGCTCTTTTCAGTTGCCTGACAAAGGGTACAAAAGCTTTGTCTATCGCTTCAATTACTTTATCCCAGGTCTCATGTTTTTTCTCCAGTTCTTTATAGATTTTTTCTTCAAAGAAGATTTTCTCCAGCGAAGTGTAATGCCATTTTTCCTGTAACTCCCCGAGTTTGATATTCAGTTCCTGTTCCAGCAGATCCTTGGTTTTATCCACGGACAAACGGAGCAGTTCCTGCACGCCGAGAAAGCGGGGTTTCTGGTCAACAATTACGCAGGCGTTGGGAGAAATGGAGACCTCGCAATCAGTGAATTTATATAAGGCGTCAATGGTTATATCCGGAGAAATGCCGGGTGCCAGGTCTACCTGAATTTCCACCTCAGCAGCTGTATTATCGGTTACCTTCTTAATTTTTATTTTACCCTGGTCATTTGCTTTAACAATCGATTCCATCAACTGTGTGGTGGTAACGCCATAGGGCACGCTGCGGATTGCCAGCGTTTTCTTATCAACTTCTTCAATATGTGCCCGGACTTTAACTTTTCCTCCCCGTTTCCCCTGATTATAATCAGCCACATCAATCATGCCTCCCGTCAGAAAGTCGGGATGCAGAACAAAATTGCGGCCCCGGAGATATTTAATAGCGGCATCAATCAGTTCGCAAAAGTTATGGGGAAGAATTTTTGTGGATAACCCGACCGCGATACCGTCAGCCCCGTGTGCCAGTAATAAAGGGAATTTCATGGGCAGGGTAACCGGTTCATTTTTCCGTCCATCATAGCTAAGCTGCCAGATAGTGGTCTTGGCATTAAATGCCACATCCAGGGCAAATTTACTCAGGCGGGCTTCAATATATCGGGCTGCCGCCGCATCATCGCCTGTACGTACATCACCCCAGTTTCCCTGTGTATCAATCAGCAGGTCCTTTTGGCCCATGTTAACAAGGGCGTCACCGATACTGGCATCCCCGTGCGGGTGATACTGCATAGCCTGCCCGATGATATTCGCCACTTTATTAAAACGTCCATCATCCATTTCCTTCATGGCATGCAGGATACGGCGTTGTACGGGCTTCAGTCCATCCTCTACGGCAGGTACGGCCCGCTCCAGAATAACATAGGATGCATACTCCAGGAACCAGGATTTATACTGACCGTGTAAGCCGCTGTCGTTGTTTTGTACGTCTGTTATTTTATTCTTTGCTGCGCTCATATACTCTTCTATTGTACTGCTTCGTCTGTAATTGATACTTTCTCTTCTTTTGCACCGGCTATTTTCACATCAAAATCTTTCCATGATTTTGACGGGTCTCCCGTGGTTTCAATTTTACCATCCGCTATCAGCTGCTTCATCCGCCACATGATAAAAATGTCCCCCGTTTTAATTTTCATCCGGTTAAGGGTATTGCTGAGAACGCGTGTGGCTTTCTGCCATTCGCCGGTTATGTTTTTCAAAATCTCACTATCATAAAAGCCAGCTTCTTTTCCGGCAATTTTTTTCCCGCCTTCCAGCATTCTGACCACGGCATTTTCCTCTACCAGTTTACGCCATTCATCCGGATCAATTTCAAATTCGCTCAGCGTAACAGGACGAGCCAGTTTACGGGCTTTGGTAAACTCCCGCGGCTGAATTTCACTCAGCCAGGAAGGATAAAAAATATGGCCTTTTTCATTTATAAAGGGAAGATTATTCAGATACAAAATCATCACCCTTCCCTGGAAATCCTTTAATTGGGGCATCAGCCAGTAATAACCGGTTACATCATGCTGGTTTTGTCCCATCCAAATCCACAGTTCTTCCTCCGGGTCAGCAGTCAGTTTTTCTTTTATAGCGGCTACTGTCAGGCGGTCATCAAAACTACCCGTGTTATCCCCATAGGGAGAACCCAATGAGATTTCTTTCCACCAGGATAAACGGGCCTGCCATCCTTCTTCGGTATCCAGTTGCTCCAGGGGGCCGACGGCAAAATCATCCCGGATCAGCAGCACCTCCCCTGACATGGTCTCATCCAGCACCATTACTTCCTGCATCAGGGCTACTTCACTTTCATTAAAAACAATATGAATCATGTTACTTGTTTGTCGGTTGTATACAATAATAAACACAGGTAGTCAGGAAATTCCGGAAAAACGGAATGGCACTGATCCATCCCGCCTGCTTACGGGGTTTCCAGCCAAATTTCCATTCATAAATCGGATTCAGCAGGTAATGCCGTTTGTCCAGCAAACTGTATCCTTCCCGGAAACATATTTTCTCAAAACGTTCAATACTGATACCGGTTTCACGGATCTCCATCATTTCTTCCACATTTTCTTTACGGTTTTTCAGTATCCATTTATACAAAGGGCCGGGTAATAAATGAATATAGGGAAGCCTCGATATTTTTGATTTGCAGATTTGCTGATGACCGCCAAATGGCATGTACCAGGGAGGAAATCCAAAAAAGATGATACCACCCGGCCGGAGAAATTTTTTCATCCATCCAATCAGTTTTGCCTGGTCATGGATATGCTCAATCACGTCTTTGAGGAGTACAATATCAAAAAGACCGCCAAAGTCCTGTTCAATATCCACCTGGTAAATATCCTTTACCACAAACCGGAGCCGTCCGGCAGCAATATCCTCCGGCAGGTATTCGCTGGCCAGGTCAATACGGGGAGCATCCAGTTCCACCCCTACTCCTTCACAGCCTCTGTTGATAAACGCCTTGAGCACACCGCCTTCCCCGCAACCGATTTCAAGTACACGCATACCGGTTTTTAACGGAAATTTTTCTTCAATAAAGGGAATGACATATTTCTCCGCATTCAATACCTGAATGTCAAAATACCGTTTCCTGTCTGCGTGAAATTCAAACATGATTATACCAGTTCTTCTGCTTTATCGGATTCAATACGCAGGTTATCAATAATAAACTCCTGGCGGTCGGGCGTGTTTTTCCCCATATAATATTCCAGCAGGTGCTGAATATGGTCGCCTTCTTCCACCCGCATCAGTTGCTTACGCATATCCTGAGCTATAAATTGGGCAAATTCATCCGGACTGATTTCCCCAAGTCCCTTGAAGCGGGTTACTTCCGGTTTGGCTCCCAGTTTTTTCATAGCCGCCTGCTTTTCACTTTCATCGTAACAGTAAATCGTTTCCTGCTTATTCCGTACCCGGAACAAGGGAGTTTCCAGTACATACACTTTTTCATGTTTTACCAGGTCAGGGAAAAACTGCAGGAAAAAAGTCATCAGTAAGAGCCGGATATGCATCCCGTCCACATCGGCATCGGTGGCAATCACTACGTTATTAAAACGCAGGCCTTCCAGCCCCTCTTCAATATTCAGCGCATGCTGAAGCAGGTTGAATTCCTCATTCTCATATACTACTTTCTTGGTCAGTCCGTAGCAGTTAAGGGGTTTACCACGCAGGCTGAACACCGCCTGTGTTTCCACATTCCGGGCTTTGGTGATGGAACCACTGGCACTGTCACCTTCGGTAATGAAAATGGTGGTCTCCTTCTGTTTGGCAACAAACTCTTCCTTATTCTTTGCCGGGGCGTCATCGTCGAGATGGTAACGGCAATCACGCAGTTTGCGGTTGTGCAGGTTGGCCTTTTTTGCTCTTTCATTGGCCAGTTTTTTAATACCGGCCAGTTCCTTTCTTTCGCGTTCACTTTGTTCGATCCGTTTTTTCAGCGCTTCCGCAATCGCCACGTTTTTATGCAGAAAATTATCCAGTTCCTTGGATAGAAAATCACTCATGAATTGCTTCATGGAAGGACCGTCCACATCCACATTCACTGAACCGAGTTTCGTCTTGGTCTGGGATTCAAATACCGGCTCCACCACGCGTACGGAAACCGCCGCCACAATACCGGTACGGATATCAGATGCGTCGTAATCTTTTTTAAAAAAATCACGGATCGTTTTCACATACGCTTCACGGAAAGCCTGCTGGTGAGTCCCCCCCTGCGTGGTATGCTGTCCGTTTACAAAGCTGTAAATGTCTTCTCCATAATCATTGTTATGGGTAATGGCGATTTCAATATCCTCCCCCGAAATGTGGATGATCGGGTAACGGATTTCATCTTCATTGGTTTTGCGTTGGAGCAGATCCAGCAAGCCATTTTTGCTGACATACGATTTACCATTGAATAAAATGCGGAGCCCTGCATTCAGGAAGCAATAGTTCCAAATCTGGTTTTCAAGGAATTCCGGGATATACTTATAGTTCTTAAAGACCATTTCATCCGGGATAAAAACCACCTGCGTGCCGTTTTGCTCAGTGGTTTTAGCCTCCTTATGTTCCTTAATCAGTACCCCTCTTTCAAATTCTGCCGTCTTTTCCTTTCCTTCCCGTACTGCAGTAACTTTAAAATAATTACTCAGCGCATTCACGGCCTTGGTACCCACTCCATTTAAGCCGACTGATTTCTGGAAAGCTTTGCTGTCGTATTTGGCACCTGTATTTATTTTACTCACCACATCCACCACTTTCCCGAGAGGGATACCACGTCCAAAATCCCGGACAGTAACCGTCTTTCCGTCGATGGTCAGTTCAACCGTCTTTCCATATCCCATGGTAAACTCGTCAATACAGTTATCCATGACCTCTTTCACCAGTACATAAATCCCGTCGTCCGGAGAAGAACCGTCACCCAGCTTCCCAATGTACATACCCGGACGGAGGCGGATATGTTCTTTCCAGTCCAGTGATTTTATACTGTCTTCTGTATAATCAAAAAGGTTGGTCGTTTCTTTGTCCTTTGCCATGATCAAGGTACGTTCTGAAATGAAAAAATCTGATTAAGAATCGTTTGTTAAAAAGCTGGTTTTACCAATGCGTACATTCGGGCAAATATACCAAAACAGAAGGGCCGTACCCGATTCATAGTTATTAACAGTTGGGGAAAATTGAATACCGTAAAATCATGCTTTATGAATATAAAAAACAACTGCTCATGGCAAAAGTCAACTCTATTTTACCTTTTTAATACGTCAGATCTGCTTATATAATTTAGCTTCCTGAAACCTGGCTGGTTTTGTTCCTGATTTTTTTATTAAGACTCACTCCGCAAGTTTCCAGACAATCATATATCATAATTTACGTATATTTAATGGATTTTTTTCAATTCAGTAACTGACATTATCTGGATATATTTTAAATATAAAGCTCATTAATAATTATATATCAATCCATTATATTTAAATATGCAAAAGCGAAGCGCGGTAATTTCAGACAGCCACCGCCTTTTTTTCGTATTTTTGTTAACTGAACCGGCATTTACCGGACAGTGTTTGTATACAGGTTTAAACTGTTGAAGAACGTAGTTGTGAATTTTTAAAAGAGGAAAGATGTATACGTATGATTTGCTGGAAAACGGCTGTTATTACCTGATAAAGGAAAAAGAAGATGCAGGTGTTCTATTGATCCGGGTAGCCGTGATTACCGATCAGTGTGTCTTTATACAGCGGTATGATGTCCCGATGCTGACCGAATGGAAAATGAAGAAGGATGTCATTTTCGATATTATTGAATGCCTCAGTGATGAAGCAGTGAAATCCTGGGAACAGTATTTCCGGAGCAGTCAGGATGCGTGGTTCGGTGATGAGGGCGAAGAATAACCACTGGTGTAAATCCAGGCTTAGGCTCGATGAAAAAAGCTATTTTAGCCGGACAATCACTTCCTCATGTTTAAATATAATCTCCGGACTGTATTACTGATTTTCGTATTCCCCCTGTACAGCATTTCCCTTGTAGCACAGGATGAATTCCTGCCGGTTGACTACCTGGGCAAAGAATTCCATGCCGGACGCCGGGATGCATTACGTGCCGTTATGCCCGACAGTTCTGTAGCCGTTATTTTTGCCTACCCCACCCGCACATTTTCCAACGATGTGGAGTACCTGTATCATGCCAATCCGGATCTGTATTATTTCAGCGGATACAAAGAGCCCCATGCTCTCTTAATGATTTTTAAAGAGCCCCAGACAGATAGTTCCGGGAAAACATATACATCCGTTTTATTTGTACAAAAACGGAATCAACAGGCCGAGCAATGGACCGGAAAACGCCTGGGAATTGAAGGCGCCAGGGAAAAACTGGGATTTGAGCAGGTTTATAATGGCGGGGATTTCAAAAATTTTCCGGTTGATTTCAGCCGTTTTAAAAAGATACTCTGTGACCGTTTCCCGGCGGATGTGGCGAATGGTTATGATGCCGCAGATCTGTATGACCTGCTGGATCAGTTTAAACAGAAATCCGGATTTGCATCAGCAAAACCGCCATCCCGGTTTGATTTCCGCCTGTTTACTGATCTCACAGGAAAGCTCAGACGGATTAAGACCCCGGAAGAATTACTACTGCTCCGGAAAGCGGTGGAAATTTCCTGCCAGGCACATACCGAAGTCATGAAAGCCATTCATCCGGAAATGTCGGAATTGGAAATACAGGGACTGCAGGAATATGTGCACAAAAAACAGGGTGCTGAAGGAGTTGGTTATGGTTCTATCGTGGGCGCTGGTGAAAACGGCTGTGTATTGCATTATATGGAAAACAGCAAAACCAGGATTGGCGGATCGCTTCTGCTGATGGATGTGGGGGCCGAATACCATGGTTATACTGCGGATGTTACCCGCACCGTACCTGCGGATGGAAAATTCTCCTCAGAAGAAAAGTCAATATACCAGCTTGTATATGACGCGCAGGAAGCCGCCTTTAAAACACTTAAAAACGGGTCTAAATTTGCTGATGCCAGTAATGCGGCCCGGGAAACTATCGCTGAAGGTCTGCTGAAACTGGGTATTATTTCAAATAAAAATGAGGTAAGTAAATATTATCCGCACGGGCTGGGACATCATATCGGGCTGGACGTACACGACCGGGGTTCCATGGAAACTTTGCTGAAGGATATGGTCATTACCATTGAGCCTGGTATTTATATACCCGCCAATAGTAAATGTGATAAAAAGTGGTGGGGTATTGCTGTCCGTATTGAAGACGATCTGCTGATTACAGAAAACGGGTATGAACTTCTTTCTGCTTACGCTCCCCGGAAAACGGAGGATATAGAAAAGATGATCAGCCAGAAAAGTGCCCTGGATGACTTTAAACTGGCCCCGCTGAAATCGGAAAAAAAGAAGGGATTCTGATTGCCGGCCGGATTAATTCACATTAATCTGCACATCACAAAATGTGGTATCAAATGCCACCCTGAAACTGTTTACCCCGGCAGCAAAAGGAGTCCCGGTACTTCTGAGCTTTACACTGTTGGTCCCCTGGGTGGTAAACCGGCCTTTAGCATTAAAAAAGAAACCGTTAATGGTATCGGTAGTTATCTGGTAGTTCCCGGCTTCAGTTACATTCACACTGATGGTGATTGTATTTGAATCAGCCACCAGTGGTACAGCTGCCTTATAGGTACCGCTCACCGTTTTCGGAAGGCAATCCCCAGTCAGGTCACTCTGCAAACTTCCTTTAGCCGGAAGATCAGGTCCTTCATAACTTAATTCCTTAGTACAGGCAGCCAGCACCACTCCACCTAACACCAAAACAGCAATAAATCTTTTCATATTCAGAAAGTCCTTTAGATCGATAAAAATAAGATTATTTTGTCAACAGCTTAGCCTTATCAGCGGCCCGCAAGGCAACAAAGGGCAAATATTGTGCTATTTTTGCAAAAAAGACACGGATGAAAAACGTATTATTTTCTTTCTTATTATTCTTTACGGTTTCTTGTCAGTCTCAATCAGGGTCTGGTGATATACATGCAGGTCCAGCTGATTTTGAAAAAGGGCTGCTAGCCGGAAATGTACAGGTGCTCGATGTCCGGAAAGCCACGGAGTTTAAAGGCGGACACCTGAAAAATGCCTTGCAGGCTGACTGGACCAATAAAAGTGAGTTTTTTGAACGCATAAAATATGTGGACAAGGATAAACCTGTGTATATCTATTGTCTGGCCGGGGGGCGCAGTTCCGCTGCAGCAAACTGGATGAGGGAAAACGGTTATAAAACTGTTATCGAGTTACAAGGAGGTATAAATGCCTGGAAAAATGCGGGTAAACCGGTCGAGGGCAGCAGCAATGAAAAACAGATTACTCCAGAGGAGTTTGCCGCTTCTATACCAGCCGACAAAACGGTACTCGTGGATTTCGGTGCGGAATGGTGCCCGCCCTGTGTAAAAATGGAACCCGTTCTGGCTGAATTACGAAAAGATCCCTCACTGAAATTTGAATTTATAAAAATTGATGCCGGTATACATACAGACCTGATGAAAATAAAAAACATTGAAGCTATACCGGTTTTCATCGTCTACCGCAATGGTATTGAAATCTGGCGTAAACAGGGGCTGGTCTCCCTTGAAGACCTGAAAAGTCAGTTAAAATAAGCCCTATGCAATCCCGTAATCTTTTTATTTATCTCTGCATTTTCTGTTCATTCACTGTTGCCGCACAAACGGCCACCGTTGAAATAATCAGTTCGGGTACATCCACCAGTATCCGGGGCCTGAGTGTGGTCAGTGATCAGGTACTGTGGGTCAGTGGCAGTAAAGGAACATTTGGCCGGTCAATTGATGGCGGACAAACCTGGAAATGGTCGGTGGTAAAGGGTTTTGAAACAAAAGATTTCAGAGATATTGAAGCCTTTGATGCCAATACTGCTGTGATATTATGTGTGGAATCGCCTGCCTATATATTAAAAACCACCAATGGAGGGGATACCTGGAAAATTGTATATGAGAATCCGGCAAAGGGTATGTTTCTGGATGCGATGGAGTTCTGGAATGAAAAAGCAGGGATTGTTATAGGAGATCCGGTGGATGGAAAGTTTTTTGTTGCCCGCAGTTTTGATGGGGGCCAGACCTGGCAGGAATTACCTGCAGACAAACGACCTGTGGCGGATAGCGGGGAAGCCTGTTTTGCCGCCAGTGGCACCAATATCCGGGTGTTAGATCTTGACGAAGCTGTCTTTGTCAGTGGCGGTTTACGCTCCCGTCTTTTTTCACGGGCAACCCCTGCCCTCTTACCTGTTATTCAGGGTAAGGAAACTACCGGGGCCAATTCAATAGCCATACTCGATCACTTTAAAGTCCGGGGTGGTAAATACATGATCGTGGTGGGCGGGGATTTTGACAATGCCGGTTCCACGGAAAAAAACTGTTTCTACAGCACTAACCGGGGCAAAACCTGGAAGGCACCTGAAACAGCCCCGCATGGTTACAGGAGTTGTGTGGAATATATCAGCCGTAACGAGGCAGTGACCTGCGGCCTGAACGGGGTTGATTATAGCACCGATGGAGGACGTAACTGGAACTGGATCAGCAAGGAAGGTTTTCATGTATGCCGGAAGGCCAAAACAGGTACTTCTGTTTTTTTTGCCGGAAATAACGGAAAAATCGGTAAAATTGTGTGGAAGTAATTCCCATTAAACCTTTATCTGTGCTGAAAAAATTCCTTGAACAGCTGCGCTGGAAAAAACTGGCCCGGCAACTGCGTAAACCCACCGGAGCGATGGGCCTGGAAGTCGCCAGGCGTATGAATACCAATAATGAATTCCTGTACAACTTCACCCTGGACGAAATGATGATCCGGGACAATCAAACCATTCTTGAAATTGGTTTTGGCAATGGCCGGTTTTTTAAAAAACACTATGATTTTGCGGAGAACCTGCGGGTGACAGGTATCGATATTTCAGATGATATGCTGGCCGAGGCCCGGGAATTTAACCGGGATCTGATTCGAGACAAACAATTGGAATTGCTGAAGTCGGCCAGTAATCAGATGCCTTTTCCTGATAACAATTTTGATAAGGCCTTTTCCATTAACGTAGCGTATTTCTGGAATGATCCCCAGGAACACCTGAGTGAAATCGCCAGGGTATTGAAACCCGGCGGACGTTTGTATACCACGATACGGAGTGCCGAAAGCCTTTCCCGTATGCCATTCAGTCAATATGGATTTTCCAGTTATTCGGAACAGGACTGGAAACTGCTTTGCCATTTAAATGACCTTTCTTTTATCCGCAGTTCATTGGTGGTGGAGCCGGATCTTCCCGGCGCAGAGTTTACCGGAATCCGGTCCTTTTGTTTTGTAGCGGAAAAGATGAAATTATAAGTTGGCCAGAATCTCTTTTACGGAAGGTCTTTTCCGGTAGTCCGCATCAAAAAAACGGTACGTAACCGTAGCTTCCTTATCAATAATATAAATGGCGGGCACCGGCAGAAACCGGCCGTTCACTCCGTTGTTTTTCTCAATATCAATACCACTGCTGCGGTACCGGGCGAGCACTGTTTCTTCCACCTCGTACTCCACATCATACCCTTTCATTATTTTCATGCCTTCATCGAACAAGACCGGATATGAGGCTTTTGTCTTTTCAACCGTGCTGGCGATATTTTCAGTTTTTTCCGGGGAAACGGCAATTACAGTAGCCCCTTTTTCAGTAATCAGAGCTAAAGAATCCTGTAAACGGGACAACTCCCTGTTGCAATACGGGCACCAGTATCCCCGGTAAAAAACCAGCACCACCTTTCCCTTTTTCAACTGGTCTTTTAATCGAATTTCCTGGCCGGACTGATCTTTAGCTTTAAAATCCGGAGCTTTTGAGCCTATAAACAGCCCCTCTGGTTTCTCCTGGGCAATAACCTGAACTGAAAAAACCAGTATTAGCAATATAAAAGCGAAAAATTGTTTCATTGTCCCCGTTTTAAGCATCAAATTTAGTGACTGTACCCACAAAATGGCCGCCCTTATTCTGTATTAACGAAAGATTATTTTTCCGTAAATTTACCCGCCACTTTATTCTTTATAAAATTCATTGTATGCCTGGCTCCCATCCCAATTCACATGCTGAGAAGTATACGACACAGATTCTGGTAGGCTTTGCCTCTTTGGCCGGTTTTGTTTTTGTAACTTATTACTCCATTTTCGAACTTAAAAAAGATAAAACCTGGTATTTCTGGGCCGGGCTGGCCACGTTCCTGTTACTGGCCGGTATTTATTTCTGTTTGAGCGCATTTGTCCATAAAGTAAAATCTGACTTTAACCGAAGGGCCAAACAAAGGGAACAGCACAAGACATTTACCGCTGACAATTGATCAGGTGGTTTCTTTACTGAACATAAAATAGACGGCAACCAGCAGGAATGCAAAACTGACGAGATACCGCCAGTGAAAAGGCTGCTTCATCACCCATACGGCAAAAAAACAAAACACGATAAGGGTGATAACTTCCTGTATCATTTTTAACTGGAAAAGATTAAATCCATCCGTATTCCCAAACCGGTTTGCCGGAACCATCAGCATATACTCAAATAAGGCAATGAACCAGCTCACCAGAATCGCTTTCCATAGCGGCCATCCCTGCTGCTTCAGGTGATAATACCAGGCAAAGGTCATAAATACATTAGAGGCAAATAAAAGGACAATGGTTCTCATTTTAAATAATTTTTATTCCAAGGACATTGGATCGGTTTCCCTATACAAAAAGCCCGTTTGCACGGGCTTTTTGTTTTACATTTTCGCCAGGCATTTTTTCCTGGTCAAACAATTATTCAATCGTTCGGTTCTGACTACCGGCTAGTTTTGAGCTGTTTTCAGGTTTCTGAAATCCACAGGTACCAGTTTGCTAACACCGGGTTCCTGCATGGTAACTCCGTAAATCACATCCACGGTACTCATGGTCATTTTATTGTGTGTTACAATAATGAACTGAGAATTATCACTGAACTGGCGGATCATATTGGTGAATTTACCCACGTTGGCGTCATCCAGCGGTGCATCCACCTCATCCAGGATACAGAAAGGTGCCGGCTTAATCAGGTATATCGCAAATAGTAGCGCGGTGGCGGTCAGGGTTCTTTCTCCACCGCTCAGCTGAGTCAGTGAAGACGGGCGTTTGCCCTTGGGCTTAGCCACCACATCAATACCGGTATCGGCCAGGTTTTCCGGATTCTCCAGCACGAGGTCAGCCTGGTCATCTTCCGTAAACAGGGTCTTAAATACTTTCTGGAAATTTTCACGTACCAGGTGGAATGTATCCAGGAATTTCTGGTTTGCGGTTGCTTCCACTTCTTCTATCGTTTTCAGCAGACTGTCCTTAGCATTCACCAGGTCGGTTTTTTGCTCAACGATGAAGTCATACCGTTTTTTCATTTCCGTAAAAGCTTCAATTGCTGTCGGGTTCACTTCACCCAGGTTTTCAAGCCGTTTTTTCATACGATCGGCTTTTTCCTGAAGTTCTTCCACCGGCGTTTCCCCGGCGCGGGCTTCACCCAGAATTTCTTCCAGGTTGATCCGGAATTCCACATTCAGCCGCTCCTTCATACCCGCCAGTTGCAGTTTCAGTTCATTCAGCTTATCCTTGATCGCAGCCAGCAGGTATTCGATTTGCTCCTTCTCTTTTACCTGGTGGCGGATGGCACTTTCCTTTTCACTGAGCTGGTTTCTGTAATTATAATAGGCCTGGTCGGCTTCATTCAGGTTCTTCTCTTCTTCATCCTTGCGGCGCAGTAATTCAAGCAGTGCTTCTTCAATTTCTTTTAAAGACTGTGCGGAATGCTCAATACTGGTACGGGTGTCTGCCAGATGACTGGTATTACTTTCAATCTGCTGACGCAGATCATTCAACTGGTTACTTTTGAATTCAAGCTCCTGTTTCAGTCCATTGATTTTACTCTGCTGACGGGTGACATTCAGATTAAATTCATTGTACTGACGGGAGGATTCATTGTACTCACTTTCAGTCAGCTTAAACGTTTCATCCGCCTCGGCAAGCCGGGCTGCATTGGCTTGCAGCAGTTCATTGAATTGGGCCAGTTCACCACGGACCGTTTCAACAGAGCTGTTTGTTTGCTGCATCTGGCTGTTCAGTTCCTCCAGCCGGTTCAGGCTGCTACCTTGCATGGCCTGCAGATTTTCCAGTTTGTTATGCAGGGCAAACACGGCATTGGTCAATTGCTGAATCTCACGCTCCGTTTCCCGTATGGCTGATTCACGCAGGTCTTCATTAAAGGCAATCACTTCATTATGGCGTGCCTGGATATCCGCACGAAGGCTTTCCACCACCACATCCTGCGCCATAATTTCGTCCTGCAATTTCTCCAGGTTCTTGGCTCTTCCTATTTTTTTACCTTCAATCAGTCCCACACTGCCACCGGTGAGGGAATATTTTCCTTTTACATATTTTCCATGTTTCTCAATCACTACAAACCCGTTGCTGTTCTGTAATGAATCCTCACTATCTGCGATAAACACATTACCCAGCAGGTGTTCGGCCAGTTTGCGGTATTTCTCTTCTACTTCCACCACACTCAGTGCCGGAATTCCGCCTTCCAGCTGGTGCGCGGCAATACCGGATGCCCCATCATTCACTTTATCCAGCAGGAAAAAATTGGCCTTCCCTTTTTTGTTTTCATCCAGCAGGTGTACCGCCTGCAGTCCCTCCTGAAGATCATTTACCACGTAATAGCTCAGGTAAGGTTCCAGCACATTTTCCAGCGCCGTTCTGAATTCTTCTTTTACATACAGGACATCAGAGAGAATAGGTGCATTGTGATTCCAGTTACTGTTGTTATGGAGGAATTTCACTGAATCAGGATAACCTTCCATGGAATCAATCATGCTTTTCAGCAGATCATGCTCATTCTTTCTGGCATCCAGTTTCCGGGTTTCATCAGCCAGGTTATTGCGGAGACCATCGAGAATGGATTGCGTCTGCAGAATCTGTTCTCTGGTATATTCCTGGTGTTGCTGTAATTGTTCCAGGTCAGTTTTCTTGATTCCCAGTTCTTTTTCCTTCAGTTGGCGGTCATTGTCGAGATGTCCGCGTTGCTCTTCCCGTTGTACCCGTTCTTCTTCAATCTGCGCTATCACCCGTTGCAGGTTCTGTACGGATGTATCGGCAACCGCTACTTTCTTTTCCGCTTCAAACTGGTTGCGCTGTATCTGCTGGTATTCATTCCTGAGACTATCCAGCATCCGGCGTTTCTCATCCAGTACTTCCCGGCGGGCACTTACATCACTGTTGAGCCGGGTCAGCTGTTCACTGAGCAGTTCAAGGCTTTTCTCCTCATCGGTAATCTGCATACTGGTAAAACCGATCCCTTCTTCTATGCCTTTCAGTTGCCCTTCCGCTTTTAACAGGAATTCCTGCAGACTGTTTTCCTTCTCATGCAGGTGCTCGAGCCGCTGAGCAGAAAGATTTTTATCATTTTCCTTACTACGGACGGTCTGAAGGATTTCATTGAATGCATGTTGCATGGACTGGAGCTGCCGTTCTTTTTCCACAAAAGCCAGCTTCTCCTGTTCCAGTTCCGCCTCACGGGTTCCGATTTCCGCCTCGAGCTGGTGCTTCTTATCGGTCTCCGCGTCATTTTGCTCATTAAGCTCCCGGTAGCTGAGATTAAATCCTTCGAGGGAAGCTTTTGCCAGTTCAATACTGATTTCGCGGTAATCCTTTTTAATTTCGTGATATTTCTCCGCTTTCCTGGCCTGACTTTCCAGGGCTTTCAGCTGGTTATTAATTTCGAAAAGAAGGTCTTCAATACGGGCCAGATCGGATTCAGTGGCTTCCAGTTTTTGCTTGGCTTCTTTCTTACGTGTTTTATAAATGGAAATACCAGCGGCCTGTTCCAGCATTTTACGGCGGCTGTTGTCTTTGTCTTTGATCAGATCATCCACCATATCCAGTGCAATGATGGCGTAACTGTCGGTACTGATACCGGTATCCAAAAACAGGTTCTGAATATCTTTCAGCCGGCATTGTACATCATTCAGACGGTATTCGCTTTCTCCGCTTTTGTAAAATTTACGGGTAACGGTCACCGTGCTGAATTCGGTTGGCAGCAGGTTGCGGGTATTTTCAAAAGTCAGGCTTACTTCAGCCAGTCCGCTGGCACTACGGGTTTTGGAGCCGTTAAACACCAGGCTGTCCAGGTTCTCACTCCGCAATGAACTGATCTTCTGCTCACCGATCACCCAGCGGATACTGTCAACGATATTTGACTTACCACAACCGTTGGGTCCAACGATACCGGTAATATTTTCGTCAAAATTCACGACCGTCTTGTCAGCAAAGCTCTTAAAGCCCTTGATTTCTAAACTCTTTAATCTCACGGTTTGCGTTTTAATTTCGGGTTAAGTCAGGCGGCGAATATAATGCAAAGGCACAGAAAAAAGGGGGGACCGAAAAGGCAGTTATTCACATAATTGGGCAAAAAATGTGGGAAGATTTCGTATAAATGAAATAGGTATTTTCAATTCAAAACTAAGCTGCTACAATGCCCTCATTTCTGCGAAAAACAGGCAGAATTGACTAAACAAGGACCATTGTACCCGGAAAATTACAAAACCTTCCTACTGAGCTACTGAATGATGAGTTTACTGCTAAAAACCTGCTTTGATCCTGCTGAAATGATGCGAAAAAAATAAAGACCTTTTGAATAAGATTTTAAGTCAAATTCTATATTTTGTTGATTTTCAATATTTTTCTGAAATAGCATTCTGCCGGAAATATCGACAATTTCAGCATATTTATACTTCCCAGGTTTTTTGATTTTAAGATACATTTTGTCTTGTGCTGGTACCGGGTAAAGTAGAAAGTCAATCCCGGAATTTGCAACTGGAGGTAATCCGGTAAACAAGGAAACTGTTACGGTATAAGTGGCCGGTGGGCTGATCCCACAATAGTTTTTTGCATACGCGGAAACCGTGTATGTTCCTGGTGCCGGCCATTTAAACACAACTCGTTCAGGCTGGCTGGAGTCATATGTAATCTGGGGATTACCAGTAGCTTCCCATTTTGTATCATAGGAAAAAAGATCAAGTGGAATTATATACATTGCTGGAGTGTTTATGGCAATAGTAGCCGGTCCTTTGATCAGGTCTGGTTTGGAAGGCGTGTAATTTTCAAACTGGTCGACGCGTAGGTTTGTCCCAAAAGCATAGTACTTATCCTCTCTTATAAAACGGATACCTTTTATAATCCCATTATTGACTAAGCCGGCTAACTGCAAAAACCATGTCTTTGCAGAATCAGTGGTTATATAGACGTGATTATCACTCGACAGCACACCTGTTTTTTCTGAATAAAACCGAAAACGATGAATGGTTCTGGAATTGGAGACCATAGAGGAGGGCAGTGGTATTTTCGTCCAGGAGACGCCCCGGTTAGTGGATTTATAAAAAGAAAAATGATCAGAACCGGATATTATCAGGGTACTGTCGTTCAACACTTGCCCAGGAGGTTCAAACCCATAATAATTAGTAGAATCAGGATACCTCAGATTCTCCCACGTAATCCCCGCATTATCGGTTCTATAAACCTCCCTTTTGCCATTTCGGGTTCCATAAATATATCCGGTAACTTTATTCGTAAATTTTGCGAATCCTTCCAGATCAATGAATATTCCATACGGAAGTGGAATAACCTGCCACGTTCTGGCTCTGTTCTGTGTTATTAACATAACAAACTTGCCATTTGAATTCAAGGTTCCTGTAAAAAATATAGTATCGGGTGTACTAAGGGCACCAAACATATTAAAAGGAACCCGCGTTACGGTATCTGGCAAATTCAGATCACGGGATATCCAGTTTAACCCTCCGTCTCCTGTGACATAAAAACGCCTGTCAAGAATATAAAGCAGACTGTCATTTTTCAGTAAGAGACCCTTTTTTGCCGAATACTGCAACGTATCCCGGGTCAAAGTTAAATCGCATCGCCAACTGCTACCTCCGTCCCTTGACACATATACATCACCAGCATTTGTGCTTAGAAACTTGGTGAGCGGATTAACTTCAACGAGATCCTGGGCTTCTTTGGAAAATACAATGTTGGGTGCCCAAGAAACAAGTGTATCCAGCATTTCCCAATGCTGCCCACCATCGATAGTTTTAGTGATGAATCTACCGTTCCCCCCAACAAAAAAGTTGGATGAGCTGATTCCATACCCCACATTATTATTTAAAAAATGTAAATCAACGAAGTTGGTATTGGTAGTCGGGAAAACTATACTATAGCTAAGCCCTCCGTTTGTGGTTTTCCTTACTCCCCCCGCCGTTGTAATATAGCCCGTTTGCTCGTCCAGAAAGTTAAACGTCATATCTGTATAATATACCTGTGTACCCACCCTGCTCCAGTGAAGTCCTCCATCTGTTGTTTTTAAAATAGAGGGATCCACATTTCCAGGGTTTGCATAAATAACAGAAAGGTAGCCGGTAGTTGCGTTCAGGAACTGTACTTGTTTAACGGCCTGATTATCCAAGCTGCTGAACTGTTCCCATGTGGTTCCTCCATCTTTAGTCATAAACGTTCTGGGGCTGTTATAATTTCCCAATCCCCATGCAAATCCGTGTTGCGAATCGGCAAAACAAACACCAATTAAATTGCCCGTATAATTTAGACTAATCTGCCGCCAGTTGTTCCCCCCGTCAGTTGTTTTGTAAATCAGTCCCTCTTTTCCTGCCACAAATCCAGTAAGCGTACTGGTGAAAAAAACGGCAGAAAATGATTCAATACCGGTAATTCCCAGTAACCTTTTCCAGGTGGCTCCTTTATCGGTGGTTTTCAGAATTAACCCATAATCCCCAACAACATAAGCTGTAGTTCCATCGACAATACAGATATCGTTCAACGGATTATTAAACAAGGACTGAAACATGGGAATACCCGCATTGATCCAATGGTGTCCACCATCAGTGGTTCTCAGGAGTGCAGATTGATAACCGAGAATTATACCAGTATTTTCATCCCAAAAACGTACTTTATTCAATGAGGTACCAAGGCCTCTGAAATAAAATCCACATTGTGCCTGTACAGGAATGTACCCTGTAATGAAAATAAATAAACTTAAAAATAAACGCTTCATGTGTGCTTGATAAGGTTTGTTTGTCCGTGAAGACGTAGCAAAATACAACATGACTATTAAATTACCGATATTGTACCGGATGATTTTTATCAATCCTGCAATTCATGAACTGAATTATATATGTCAAGACACATTAGTACATTCTTACTGCTTATTTTAGTTTACTCTTGCCAGCAACACCGGTTAACCGGAAAAAAAGCCACCGTTGTGGTCTGGCAACCCTCCCACCAGACCGATACCGGCAAGGATTTCAGTGAGGCGGCCACCTGCAATGCCATCGTGGAAGCCGCGATGAATACAGCACCAGGACTGCGGGAATATAAGGTCTGGAGCCTTGGAAAGACGGACTACCATCATGCAGATTCAGGCAGTAATACCAAGATCCTGCATACTTCGGCGGTACTCGACGGAAAACTATCCGGTTACGCTTTTGAATTACAGGAGTCAAATAAAATGAAACCCAAGGTGTTTATCTCCGTTCATAATAACGGGGGCACCAAACGGAATGCAGTTTGGGGCTATATCCATTACGGGGATAAGTATGAAGCAAACAACCGGGAACTGGCGGCAGTGCTGGTAAAAGCCATCTGTGAGGTATCGGGGATGGAAAACCGGGGGGTGCTGCTGGACAGTACGACCGGCCGGAACGACTATCGCTGTTCCGCCACCGGCAAACTCAGTTTTTACAGCCTGGATGAACAGGTGAATGCTGCCCCCTACCGGGTGTTGCTGGAAATAGGCGATAATGCCGCCAGCCGGGAAATACTGACAGATCCTGACAAACAAAAACTGATCGGTCAGGCTATAAAAAAAGCCCTCAGCGAATGGATCAAACTACAATTAAACGCTAAACTCTAAACCTTAACCCCCCTTAAAATAATCCTAAAACGTCCTGCCCCTCATTATTCCGCTTCCATTCTGAATACCTTCGCGGCAGATGAAAAAAATAAACTTCATTACAATCCTGTTGTTTTCTGTCATATCATCCATTGCGCAAACCGGTGAATGGGATACTTATATCGCGCGTTACGAAAAAGGGCCAGGCAGCACATTGGTCAATATGTCGCTGAAGAATTCGGCTCCTGACAGAAATTATCCTTTTCTGTTTGCCGCAGGTGTAAAATTCAATAACTGTACCAGTGAAGGGCTTCCCGGACCTTCCGCATTGAACAGTCTCAATAAAATTTCAGACTCTATCGTGGCGCTGATCAACCAAAAAACGGGTGCCCGCCTGGCGGGTACATTCACCTACCTGTGTGAACGAAAGGATTATTTCTATGTAAAGGATACTGCCGGTTTAAAAGAAGCGGTTTCAGCATTGCTTACCACCCGGTTTAATGGTTATACACCCGCTTTCCTGGTAAAAAAAGACCGCGAATGGGATGCCTACCTGAATTTTCTGTATCCCAATGAGGAGACGCTTGATTATATGGGCAACCAGAAAATCATTCAACGGCTGATCAAAGCCGGAGATAAGCTGGATCAGCCCAGGGTTATTGATCACTTTCTGCTTTTCAAAACAGAAAAAGACCGGGAATGTTTCGCTTATATTGCGATCAGTAAAAAATTCAAAATTGAAACAAAAGACAGCAGCGGAAATGCCGCTTTCCCCTTTTTATTGCAACTTTCCCGCAACGACAGGGCCGACCTGACTTCTATAAACAATCTTACCCGTTGGTTCAGGGAACAGGTGACTTCATGCAAGGGAAAGTATGACGGATGGGAGACAATTGTCATAAAATAAAACCCTTCCCGGAGTATCAAATTTATCAGCCTGACAATCAGAGTTTCAGCGGCATTTCCGGTTATTCCGTCTATACCGGAGCGTAAGTAAAAAAAACTCTGTTCGTCGAAATCATAGCCCTTACGCAACAAAATAGCTTAAATTACAGTAAACACGAATCATGTCCGAAAACGGACAAGCATCATATGACAACGAGGATAAGATAAACCTGGAAGGGCTCAGGGTGGCGGATCAGATGCCGGCGCTGCTGGCCTACTGGGATGACACATTGCGCTGTCTGTATATCAACAATAAATCGGCAGAGTGGTTTGGGAAACCAAGGGAACAGTTGATCGGCAAAATGACACTGGAAGAATTTCTGGGCCCTTCTCTTTTTATTCAGCAACAACCTTTTTTACAAGCCGCATTGAAAGGCCAGGCGCAGTTTGTAGAGCGCAAAATACCCATCCGGCAAATGGCCAGGCATTGCCTGATCAATTACTTGCCGGACAAACAGGGGGATTCAATCAGGGGAATATTTTTCATGATAACAGATATTGGTCTGCTCAGGGCAAAAACGGACAAACAATTGGCCGATGAGAAAGAATTGCTCCGGGCCATCATCAACATCCAGGAAGAAGAACGATCCGGAATTGCGGAAAAACTGAGGGATAATGTAAACCAGTTGCTGGTGTATGTGAATCTCATGCTCCAGGGGACAAAAAACGAGCAGTACACCCCGGCCTTTACAAAAGAAATGCGCCAGACAATCCAGCAGGCCATCACCGAACTGAATCTGCTCAGTAATCATTTATATCCTTCCGGCCTGAGCCTGCTTGGTTTATTACCCAGCCTTGAAAACCTGATCAGCAGTTACCGGATCACTCATCCGGAAACGGATATCAGCCTTACCTGCAATACAGCTGAAATTGAAAATTTACTGGAACCGGAAAAATTGTCCGTTTACCGGATCGTACAGGATTTCCTGACATTAATCCTGCAAAAAAAGCAATGCAGGCTTATACAGACTGAACTGAGTTACCGTGACCGTTGCCTGATGTTCCGCATCTTTTTTGATAATGCGGGAACCGGTATTGACAAATCAAGTAATGCTTACCGGGATATTCAGAGCCGGATTGATTATTACAATGGGAAAATCAGGGGATTTGGCGATACGGATGAACAGGTCTATATCATTCACCTGGTCTTTAGTCAGTATCAGTCATCAGAAATTGATTAACTGTTTCACTTTCCGGGTCAGCAGTGCCATACTGAGGTATTTGATATTCAGAAATTCAAAATCACGGATCAGTAACATCGGGATGGCGGTTTCCTTCAGGGCCACGGCATTATTAAAACATTCGAGGGCCTTTTCCCGTGAACCTGCATGGGCGTATTCAATACCCATCCATAACTGGGATATATATTCACTCCGGTTGCGGAGTCCTTCATACTGCGCATCCACGGTCCTTTGCAGGACAGAATAATCCCCGTCGGCATAAAATTTAAGTAACCCCAGATTTCCGGATTTTTTGGCGGCAGCCAGTGCTTCTGTTTTTTCATTAAAAGCCCAATGAAGCCGGGATAGTTCTTCGTACCTTTTCCGCTTGACCAGACTGTCGTGGGCTTTATCAATGAGTACCTGCATCAGGGTCAGGGCTTCCTCTTTTTTATTCATATTCACCAGCAGCATCACTTTATTTTTCTGCAGGTAGTCCCACATGGGATTTATCTCGGAGCCCATATTGAAAACCTTGAGGGCTTCATCATATTCACCTTTCGCTTCCAGCAATATGGCCAGCCATAGGTACACATTCGTCTGATTCGGATTCAGATTGATTGAACGGCGATACGTGATTTCGGCCGCATGCCAGTCGAAACTCTGGAAATAGAAATACCCCAGTGATGCCTGTGTCTCTCCGGAGAAAGAATCCAGACCGGCGGCTGTATCGATATATTTTTTAGCCTGCCAGAGCATTTGTACCGGATCTTCATAACCCCGGAAAGAAGACAAGAGATATGTATCAGCCAGTCCGGAATATGCATTAGCAAATGTTTTATCCCGGGCCACAGCCTGGAGAAAATGTTCCCGGGCCAGCAACAGATCGGCTTTGTTGCGGTTTTCCACGAGGAGTTTCCCCCGCAGGTAATAATCATAGGCCTGCAGATCGGTGGTGGGAATATAATCCAGTTCGCGTGTTTCTTTATTAGACAGCGTGGTATTCAGAACGGCGGCAATGGCCAGTGCCACTTCCCGCTGAATGGTAAAGATATCCAGCATCGGCCGGTCATACGAATCGGCCCATATATGTTCATCGGTTACCGCATTGATCAGCTGGGCCGTAATACGAACCTGGTCGGCAGATCGTTGCACACTCCCTTCCAGGATCAGCGTAACACCCAGTTCCCGCCCGATATCCTTTATACTTTTCGGTGAGTTTTTATATTGCATCACGGATGTCCGTGAGATCACTTTATACGCCCTGATTTTTGACAACTGGGTTATGATGTCCTCCGTCAACCCATCACTGAAATAATCCTGCTGCGGATCACTGCTGAGATTGGTAAAAGGCAGCACGGCAATACTGCTCGGACTGACCGGAGAAGCGGCGTCTGCACCCAATACAGCTTGCGGAAAAGGCGCTGCGCCTTCTGTCAGCAGCTGGTAAATCCTAACCGGGCCTTTGATATTTTTCAGTTTTTCCTCCCTGACAAAAACCGATTCGAGTTCTTTCTTATTGGCGATATTCCGGTATACCATTTCAGACATATAAATACCACCTACCGGAGCTAATGACTGTATCCGGGCGGCAATATTCACCACATCGCCGAAAATATTTCCGCTGTGCATCAACACGTCGCCCATGTGGATTCCCACCCGGACCGGAATCCGGGGTTCGTTCTGCAGATCTTCCTGAAGAAGTTTGGCAAATTCGGCCGCATCGGTGGAGCTCTGAAACAACAATAAAGAACCATCCCCGTAGTACTGAATGATTTTA
>Ga0209480_10000271_pt1 | contig 45136 bp, 40 predicted proteins | sample JI61114C2DNA_FD_187501 | JGI IMG/M metagenome (GOLD analysis project Ga0209480, IMG submission 187501) | Wastewater effluent complex algal communities from Wisconsin, to seasonally profile nutrient transformation and Carbon sequestration -... | ecosystem: Engineered > WWTP > Effluent > Algae...
CTGCTAAAAAAAATTAATCCATATTTAAACGCTAATTTTACTCAAAGGATTTTTAGTTTTGAAAAACGAAAAGAAAAAACAATCTGCATTAGTAGAAAAAAATGGAATTTCAACTCCCGAAATTATCAGCCTAAATGCTGTGGAACAAATTCAGAAATTCAGAAAAAAGCAACCTTCTTCAAAAGAATTAATTGACGGGATTTTATCTGGAAATATTACTTATTTAAGCCGAGCCATTACTTTGGTCGAAAGTACTAATGCCAACCATTTGGCGAAAGCCAATGAAATTATAAATGCTTGCTTACCGTATGCCAACAAATCAGTAAGAATAGGAATCACAGGAGTTCCTGGCGTGGGGAAAAGTACTTTTATCGAAGCTTTTGGAAAACATCTGACTTCTTTAGGAAAAAAAGTGGCTGTTCTCGCCGTTGATCCATCTAGTACAATTTCGCACGGCAGTATTCTAGGCGACAAAACCCGAATGGAAGAATTAGTAAAAGACCCGAATGCTTACATTAGACCATCGGCATCTGGAGAAACTTTGGGCGGTGTGGCGCGAAAAACTAGAGAAACCATCACCCTTTGCGAAGCTGCTGGATTTGACACGATTCTTATAGAAACTGTTGGTGTTGGTCAAAGTGAAACTGCGGTTCATAGTATGGTTGATTTCTTTTTATTGTTGAAAATTTCTGGTGCTGGCGACGAATTGCAAGGCATCAAACGAGGTATTATGGAAATGGCCGATGCGATAGTCATTAACAAAGCCGACGGCGATAATATCAAAAAAGCGAATTTAGCAAAAGTAGAATTCAATCGTGCTTTACATTTATTCCCTGCCAAGAAATCGGGTTGGACACCCACAACTGGAACTTGCAGCGCCATAACTCACGATGGAATTCCCGAAGTTTGGAAAACAATTGAGAAGTTTCTTGAACTTACAAAAGGAAATAATTATTTCTTCGAAAAACGGGCAGCACAAAATCAATATTGGATGTTGGAAACTATTAACGAACAATTGAAAACTGATTTTTACAATCATCCCGAAATTCAAAAGCTTTTAGAATCTACAAAAAAAGCAGTTTCAACTGATAAAATGTCGCCTTTTTCAGCCGCTCAAGAATTATTAAATGTGTATTTAAATTACAAGAAATTATCCTGATACCACTTTACTTGTTCCTCTAACCCTTCCCTCAAACTCGTCTGAGGATTATAGTCTAATAATTTTCTAGCTTTATCTATTACAGCATTAGTCCGCATTTGGTCTCCTGCCCTTGCATCGACAACTTGAATAGCGATTTTTTTATTAAGAATCTGTTCTACAATTTCAATCCCTTGCTGAGTTGTATTTTCAACTTCGGTACCTAAATTTATGATTTCATTGTTGACTACATTTTCTTTGCCAATAACACTAACCACACCATCAACGATATCCTGAACATAGGTAAAACTTCTCAGATGCTTCTCACTACCTTTAAACAACGGAAATGGAATATTATGAAAAGCATTGGAAATCAATTTCGTATATAATTTTTCTGGTCTTTCTCGAGGCCCATAAACCGAATACAATCGCAAAGAACAAGCTTTGATTTTGCCTGCACGACTATTGGCCAAAACGAGTTGCTCGGCAGCCAATTTAGTTACTCCGTAAAACGAAGCGGGAGTTGGAGCAACAGTCTCATCAAAAGTTGCGTGAATACCGTAAATAGAAGAGGTAGCAATATTTACAAAAAGTTTAAGATTTTTATTTTTTAAAGCAAAATCCAATAAGTTTTTTGTGCTTATTACATTGTTTCCTAAATAATCTTCAAAACTAGAGGACTCAGAAATTCCTGGTTGTGCAGCAAAATGAAAAATATAATCAAAATCAGTTGGCAAAATATTCAATTGGTCAGGAAACCTAAGATCTATTTTTTCAATTTGTATTCCTTTAATTTTCAAAACACTAGCATTCATTTCCTTCAAAGAAACATCATAGTAATCAGAAAAATTATCTAATCCTACAACTTCATTTTCAATGGATTGCAAACGCTCCGCAACATGGGAACCAATGTATCCAGCAGCTCCTGTTATTAGTATTTTCATAGTTTTCAATATTACTGTCCAAAAGTAGAAATAAATATTGCTTTTTGTGTTGGTCATCACTAAATTTTAATAACTTATTAAGTTATTTCTTCTCAAAATAAAATACTTTTGCATAAATATATATATAAAATGGAATTTGAATTAACAATAATAATACCTGTATATAACGAAGAAGGCAATCTTGATCGTGTTCATGATGAAATGAACAAATTTTTGAAAATTGCCAAGAAAAAAACTAAAATTTTATTTGTAAATGACGGATCCAAAGACAATAGTCAGCCTTTAATCGAAAAAATCTGTGCCAACAACGAAGAATTTACGTTCATCTCTTTCGAAAAAAACTGCGGATTGAGTGCTGCGGTAAAAGCGGGTTTTGACTATGCCGATACGCCTTGGGTAGGTTACATCGATGCTGATTTACAAACTGCTCCCGAAGATTTCAATATTTTAATAGACTTAACTGGCGAATACGATTTGGTTACCGGAGTGCGTTCAAACCGAAAAGATTCGTTTGTAAAAAATATGTCTTCGACTATTGCTAATGGGATTCGCAGGGCGTTTACCGATGACGGAATGGACGATACAGGCTGTCCGCTAAAAATCATCCGTACCGATATGGCGAAAAAAATCCCTATGTTTAATGGTTTACACCGATTTTTGCCAGCGATGATTTTATTGCAAAATGGTAAAATCAAGCAAACTCCCGTAAGACATTTTCCAAGAGTGGCTGGTGAATCAAAATTCAATCTTTGGAACAGACTTTTAGGACCATTACAAGATTGTTTTGCCTATTTATGGATGAAGAAAAAGTACATTAATTACCGTGTAGCAAAACAGGGATAATGAACCAATATTTAATATACTCAATAGGATTTCTGGCTCAGATATTATTTTCGAGCCGAATGATTTTACAATGGATAATTTCCGAAAAAAACAAAAAAGTACTGAATCCAGTATTGTTTTGGGAAATCAGTTTGTTAGCCTCATTTTTATTATTTGTTTATGGTTATTTAAGACACGATTTTTCCATTATGCTTGGACAATCCATTACGTATTACATTTACATTCGCAACATCCAATTGCAAAACGATTGGACAAAAATTCCAAAACTATTGCGTTGGTTCATATTAATTTTCCCTGCATTTATCGTTTGGTACGGGTACAATAATAATGTGATAGATGTGGATCATTTATTCAAGAATGAAAATATTCCGCAATGGCTTTTGTTTTTAGGTATATTTTCACAAATCCTTTTTACCTTTCGATTTGTTTACCAATGGATTTATTCCGAAAAACGCAAAAGTTCTATTTTACCGATGGGTTTTTGGGTCATTAGTTTGATTGGCTCTGCATTAATTTTTATTTATGCAATAATTCGAAAAGACCCCGTTTTATTTGTAGGAAACGCAATGGGATTAGTAGTTTATTCCCGAAATATAATTATCATAAGAAAAGATGTCAAAATTAACGCATAATTACATTTGGTGGCTTTTATTGGTTTCTTGCTTAATGCTCATTCCACATTTAAGCGTAATTGAAGTGAACATTATGGAGGCCAGAAACTTTATTACCGCTCGAGAAATGGTGAGTAATAATAATTGGATATTGACCACCATCAATGATTTGCCACGTTACGAAAAACCACCTTTACCTACTTGGATAACAGCTCTTTCTGGACTACTTTTTGGACTCGAAAATATTTTTGGATTGCGATTGCCAGTAGTTTTTGTTACGCTATTATTAGTCTTTAGTACTTTTAAATTATCAGAGAAATTAGGTTTAAGTAAACAGCAAAATTTCCATAACGGACTCATTTTAATCACTTCATTTTACATCTATTTTGCAGGAAGAGACAACCAATGGGATATGTACACTCATAGTTTTATGATGGTTTGTATTGTTTTTTTATGGAAATTTCTAAACGACAAAAACTACACCTTTCTACACGCAATTTTGGCTGGATTATTTTTTGGATTATCCTTCCTGAGCAAAGGCCCAATTTCAGTTTATGCCTTATTATTGCCTTTCCTGATTGCTTACGGCATCATTTATAAATTTGATTTAAAAGACAAGAAATTTTACATCTTTTTAATTTTATTAATCGGATTTTGCATTGGTTTATCATGGCCTTTGTATGTTCGATATATCGATCCCGAAACAGTTGCCAGAGTTACCAAACTAGAAAGCAGCCGATGGGGAAGTTACAACATCAGACCGTTTTACTACTATTGGAGCTTTTTCACTCAAAGCGGAATTTGGACTGTTCCAGCATTAATTGCACTCTTTTATCCGTATTTAAAAACCAAAGTTAGCAATTTGAAAGCCTATCAATTTACTTTAATTTGGACCTTGGCAGCCGTAATTTTACTTTCGATTATTCCGGAAAAAAAGTCAAGATATTTATTGCCTGTGTTAATTCCGATGGCTTTAAACACTGGATTTTATATTGATTATTTGATTCGCAGTTTTAAAAATATCAGTCTAAAAATCGAAAAAAGAATAGTCTATTTTGCCTTCGGATTAATTGTACTTATTTGTGTCGCCATTCCTATCGGATTATTTATAAAAATAAAAAATAACCTTGCGGGATTTGAATTCTGGATAATTGGATTGACTATTTCATTATTTATTTTAGGCTATATTCTTTTCCAAAACCTTAGAAACAAAGACTTTTTAAAGGTGTTTTATGCCGTTGTTGGCGTACAAGTTGCAGTTATCCTTTTTGGTGTGCCACTAACCAAAGCCATATTAATCAATCCAGATTATCACAGTGCTAAAGAATTAAAAAAATTCGAAAAAGAATTAGGTATAAAAACTTATGAAATGAGTTCGTTTACACCTGAAATTGTTTGGGATTATGGACATAGCATTCCTGTTTTACAAAACGAAAAAACCAATGAACTAAACTTACCTTTGGAAAAGAAATTTGGCATATTGGCTTCAAAAACGGACAGTATTCTTTCGAAAAAGAAATTGGAGAACTACAACCTAAAAAAGATAACGACCGTTGATTTGAATAGAGTTCCGAAGGAATCCAAAAAACACAACGATCGATTATTCAGAATTTATTATTTAGCTACAAAGAAATAGTTTATTCTTTCTCGTAACGTTCCATTTCTCGGTCATAAAATTCATTAGCAAGAACAATTAGCCCTTCCATTTCGGCATTGAGTTCACCTTCGTCTAGATCTTCGGCTTCTTCCATAAATTCCACTTCATCATCTTTTAAATTGATTATGAATCGAGGATAATCAAGGTGAATGATAAAAATATCTTCAGGAAAATCGGTGTTGTCGCCTAGTAAAAATTTTGGTAATTCCATTTTGAATATACGATATTAAATATTAGATATACGATTTGAAAAATTGAGGTTTGAAATCGTATATCGTATTTCAAACCTCGTATATTGAATTATTTATCAGACAAAATTACAGGTGCACTTCCTTTTCCCATAAATATAATTTTGGCATTGGCAGAAGTGGCAATTTCTTTTTGTGCTTTAATTTGTTCGTATTGTAATTGTTTATCGGTCAATCCCAATGAAATAATCCTTTGATAATCAGCAATACCTTGTGCTTCTACTCTTTTTCTTTCAGCTTCTTGCTTTTCTTTTTGAAGTACGAAAGTCATTTTTTGTGCTTCTTGCTCTGCATTGATTTTACTCTCGATAGTAGCTTTAACCGATGCTGGAAGATTGATATTTCTAATCAACAATTGTTCTAAAATTAATCCTCTAGTTTTAAAATCGGCCTCAATAGTTTTGAATATTCTTTGTTGAAATTCATTTCTTTTGGTCGAATACAGAGCCACAGCATCATAATAAACGGCATTGTCACGAATACGTGTTCTAGTTACTGGACGAACAATTTTATCATTATAATTAATACCAATTTGTTTGAAAATTTTTGGTGCATCGGCAGGGGTAATTCGATACAAAACAGTTAAATCTATGACCACTTCGAGTCCGTCATTCGACAAAACACGAATAGCATCATCACCTTCTTGTGAGCCTTCGTTATGAATCGCAGACATAGTGTAATTTTGAGTTTGAATATCAAAATCAGTTACATCCAAAAGCGGGTTTATCAAATGCAGACCACTTTCTAAAACATCGGGCTGAACGCTTCCGTAAAGTGATTTAACCCCTACTTTTCCAGCGTCAATTTGTTTGAACATCGACGAGAAAACACCCAATACAAGTACTAAAAGTCCAGCAAACCTAAGTGGGCCAGAAAACTTAAAAAAAGGATTACTTGCATTGCTTTTTAATGCAAAACTTACAATCAGTAAAATAACCCCAATAATAATTAATAGTATCATTTTTTAAAAATTAATTTGTTCGGTTATTATACGTTAAATTAGATTAGAAGTTACAATTCTTATTAAGAAAAAACTTTATAATTCTGAATTCTCCAAAACCAATTTTTTTGTCAATCTCGCAAAGCGAATATACAAAAATAAAGCGGCCGCTGTGAGTCCAGCCAAAAGTCCCATCCAGATTCCGGTTGCGCCCAAATTAGTATGTCTTCCTAAATAATACGAAATCGGAAATCCTACAATCCAATAGGCCACAAAAGTAATATACATTGGGATTTTCACATCCTGCAAACCTCTCAAAGCGCCCAAAACCACCACTTGAATTCCATCCGAAATTTGAAATACAGCAGCTACTAAAAGCAATTTGGATGCAATAAATATGATTTCAGTATTATCCAATTGCTGTGAAGCATCGGACATATTCAAAAACAAATGTGGGAGAAAATTATGCGAAATCACAAAAACAATTCCAAAGAAAGTTTCGACCATAATGGCCAATAAAAAAATCGAACGAGCCACAGTAATTAATTGTTTGTAATCTTTTGACCCCTTGGAATTACTCACTCGAATCATCGCCGCCACACTAAAACCCATTGCCACCATAAACGTTGAAGAAGCCAATGTTAACGCAATCTGATTCGCCGCCTGACTATTTTTCCCTAGCGAACCCGAAAGCCAAATTGCCGCTGTAAACAAAGTCACCTCAAACAACATTTGCATCGCCGAAGGCAAACCAAGATTGATAATTTTCTTCAAAATAGATTTCTTGATTTCCTTGAAGGTAAAATTCTTGAAATACTTTTTGAAAGCCGCATTCTGTCGAAGGATGTAGTGCATAAAAACCACCATCATAATTCTGGAAATTACTGTTCCCAATGCAGCTCCTAAAATCCCCAGTTTTGGAAAACCCCAAACTCCATAAATCAAGACATAATTAAAGAAAATGTGAACCACATTGGCCAAGTAAATAGCATACATCGAATATTTGGTTTGCGACAAACCGTCGGCAAATTGTTTGTATCCTTGAAAAATAATTACCGGAATTAAAGAAAAAGCAACCCAATCAATATAAGGAGCGGCTAATTCGACAACGGCTTCGGGTTGATTCATCAATCGCATTATTGGCTTAGCCAAAACAATTAAAATGAATATGGCGATTCCTAAAAGAGTACACAACAACAATCCGTGATGAAAAGTAGTTCGAATTTTTTTGTCGTCTTTTTCAGCATCAGCTTCGGCAATTAAGGGAGTAATGGCAGTAGAAAATCCAATCCCTAAAGACATTCCAATAAAAATAAAACTATTGCCTAAAGAAACCGCCGCCAACTCTGTCGAGCCAAGGTTTCCGACCATAAAATTGTCAACTATTCCAATCAACGTATGCCCAAGCATTCCCAGAATAACGGGGAAAGCCAATCTTATATTATAGGAGAATTCTTTGGTGTATTGGGATAAATTCAATTTATTTTATTTTGGTTGGCAAAGGTAATTAGAACAAATCGATTCTATAAAACTATTTCAACAATAAACCCATAATTATATAACAAACGCCAATAATTGTATAATAATCACGCTCAATCACCCACCTACATTTGTACCGTTGTCTACAAACACAACACTAAAAACAAAATTATGAAAACTACAGAAAAAATTAAGATCGCATTAGTATTTGCCATCTCAATGATGTTCGCAACTAATTCTAATGCACAAGAAACTCCAACTGCAAAAAACTATGACCAAGGATTCCGTTTAGGAATTGGATTAAATGCAGGTTACGCAGTGCACGACCCTTATAAAATGGCTTTGGGTGCTGATGCAAGATTACAATATGATCTTTCAAAAAGATATTCTGCTACTTTAACAACTGGATTTACAAATCTTTTTGTAAGCAAAGTAGATGGTTCAGATTTAGGATTTATTCCTGCAAAATTGGGTTTCAAAGCATTCGTTTGGAATGACGAATTTTATGTAATGGGAGAAGCAGGTGCTGCTTTTGCAGTGACAAACGATTATCACAAAACCTCATTGCTTCTAGCGCCAAGCATTGGTTATGCTTCAAAATACATCGATGTTTCCTTGCGTTACGAATTTTACAATGACTTTGCAAGAGTAAACAATAACGGAAGTTTAGGTAAAGGTGTTGGCCAAGTTGGCGTTCGTTTAGCTTATGGTTTCGAATTGTAAAAATTCAAAATTCTTAAAAAATGCGCTCTAATCCAGCGCATTTTTTTTGCTAAAAATTCAAATTCCATTTTATATACCGTATTTTTGAGGAGCTTAATCCAGCTGTTCATTGCAACCTTTTTCAATAAATTCATTTTTTCTAAGCCATTGCAGGAGCTTCTTTGGTCGCTCTGCAACAACAAGAAAAAAAAGAATTTCTTTTCAAAAGGGTTTCCATTTCCATCTGGGCTAGGGCATTTATTTGTAAAACTATCTTATTATGGAACAATTCACAATCGAACTCTTGTACAAAATCATCGGTCTTGGTTCAGCCTCGGGACTTATTTACAAAGACAATTCCTTATTCATAATTTCCGACAACAGTTCTTTTCTATACGAATATCACATTCTAGAAAACCAACTTTCCAAAATAAAGCTACAGGAAAACGGCCAAGAAAACATTCCCAAAAAAGACAAATTCGACTTTGAATCCATTGCCTTGAAAGGAAACAAACTCCATCTTTTGGGTTCTGGTTCCACTTCAAAAAGAGAAAAAAGAATAACCTACAATCTTGAAACCAAAGAAGTACAAGAAAAAAGTTTGTCAAAATTGTACCAAAATCTAAAACAATCTGCCTCCATTTCTGATGATGAACTCAATATTGAAGGTGCAATTTTCTGCAACGATAATTGGTTTTTATTTCAAAGAGGAAACGGAGCCAATTCCAAAAATGGAATCATTAAAACCCAATCACTTGAAGTAGAATGTCACACTGAGCTTGTCGAAGTGCAATTACCAAAAATAAAACACGTAGAAACTTCCTTTACCGATGCTATTTCAGTCGAGGACAAAATTTACTTTTTGGCCACAGCCGAAGATACTAATTCCACTTATGATGATGGCGAAATATTAGGAAGCCTCATTGGACGAATGAAAAGCATAACTTTCGAAATTGAATTCACCCAAAAAATATCGGACAACCATAAATTTGAAGGATTAACACTTTACAAAAAAACCGAAACCGAAATTCAATTGCTGCTTTGCGAAGACAATGATTCGGATCTTTTGGAAACAAATATTTATAAATTATCCATTCCTCTATAATCTTTGTCAAAGTTTTAAATTTTGACAAAGATGTTCAAAATCAAAATTATTCAAAAATATTTCAATCTCCTCCCAACCTTTTTCTCTTTTCAACCCTCTTTAGTAGAAAGACAACAATTGTGATAAACGAAAACTTAATTTCTGATTGCAAAAAAATGCACCGCGATGCCCAGCGTCAAGTGTATGAACTTATGGCTCCAAAACTGTATCGCACTTGCAAGCGTTACCTAAAGAAAGAAGAAGAAATAGAAGAAGCCTTGGCCGACGCTTTCTATACTATTTTTACAAAACTTGACCAGCTCAAAGAATTTGGCGCTTTTGAAGCTTGGTCCCGAAAAATTGCAGTCAATCATTGTTTGGCGACTATCAAAAAGAAAACCAATTTCAATTTGTATCTCGAAGATGTCAAAACTATTTCCCAACCTTTTACTGACGAAGTAACCGAATTGGAAGAGGAAGATTTACTGAATTTGCTAAATCACATTCCCGAAGGTTGCAAAACCATTTTTAATCTTTTCGTCATCGAAGGTTACAGTCACAAAGAAATTGCGGCTATGCTTAACATTTCCGAAGGCACATCCAAATCACAATTGAATGCTTCGAAAACCAAGCTAAGGGAATTAGTAAACAATTTGTATTACCAAAAAGCGAAATAGTCATGGACAATCAAGATAAAATATTCGACAAAATAAAGAACGCTGCTCACAAAGCAGAAGAAAAAGACTTTCCAGGAATGGAAAGGATTTGGCAACGAGTGGATGCCAAATTGGAACAAAAAGAACTACAAACCAAAAACAAAAATTGGAAAAAAATTGCCCTTGCAGCATCAGTTGTCCTTTTGGTTTCCTTGGGTTATCAATTCTTAAAACCAACTGAAATCAGCTCAACAAAAAATGAAGTTGTAGTAAAAAAAGATACTTTAAAAAGTGATTCTGAAAAAGCAATTGTTAGCGCACAAATTGACACCGCCAAAGTAATAAATGTTCTCAATGAAACAAAAACAACTCTTGTTGAAAAGAAAAACCAAAACTCAGTTGTTGCATCAAGCGCAATAGCTTTAGAAGAAAAACAGAGTGAAATGGCAGATGAGATTGCCAAATCGGATAAAATAAGAAGCGAAAAAGAAACTATTTTAAAAAACAAAACTAACGCTTTCCGAACCCAAGTCTTTGATGCTATCGTAGTAAGATCTAATTACTCCGAAACAGAAAAAAAGAAACAAAAAGACAGTATTACAACCCAAAAAGCTGCCGAAACTAATGGCCCTTTGGTGGTAGTAAATGGAAATGTAGCACAAACAAAATTCAAATCGGTTCAGGAAGCCAAAAAAGAAATACCAAAAAAACTGGGTGATGAAGAAATTGAATCACTAATTGTTCTTAAAGAACCTTTGTACATCATTAATGGTGTAGAATATTCAGAAGAATCGCTTTTTGGAACGCATCCAACAAGTCCTTATGCTCCTTTGAATAAACAAAAAATTGAAACGCTAACCATTTTACAAGATGAAGAAGCCATAGAAAAATATGGAGAAAAAGGTAGCAAAGGAGTCGTAATTATTACCACCAAAAACAGAGTGCCCATCCAAAAATAATTCGTAAAAAATCATTTCTAACTTATTAAAAAACAAACATTATGAAAACTACAAAACGTATTTCATTAGCCCTACTTATGCTTTTTTCTATCCTAAGTTTTGGACAAAAAACTACTATTACAGGAATAGTAGCTGAAGATACAGGTGCGCCACTTCCTGGTGTATCTATTTACATTAAAGGAACAAAAAATGCTACTAGCACCAACATCGATGGGAAATACAGTATCCTCGCAGAAAAGGGAGACAAACTCGTTTTTTCTTATATTGGGTTTGAAACAAAATATGCAATTGTTGGAAAATCAAATATAATAAATATGACACTTAAGAGTAGTTCGAATCAATTGAATGAAGTAGTTGTTATTGGTTATGGAACATCTGAAAATGCCGATTATTCAAGTTCTATTACTAGAGTTTCTAATAAAGAATTGAAAAAACAAAAATCAGCCAATAGTAGCCAAGCTCTCCAAGGAAGAGTTGCTGGAGTTCAAATAAGTTCTAATTCAGAAGAAAAAAGAGCAATAAAAAAAAATAAAAATCGAGATACGATAATTACTCCAAAACCTGTAAATGTTAATGACGAAGATTACGGAACATTCATAGAAAACCCATTCGAAAGTCCAAAATCGGCTCCGCTTTCTACTTTTTCCATTGATGTTGACAACGCTTCTTATACCAATGTTAGACGCTTTATCAACAACGGACAAACAGTTCCAAAAGATGCCGTGAGAGTCGAAGAAATGATGAATTTCTTTAAGTACAAATATCCACAACCACAAGACGAGCATCCGTTTTCGATTAATACTGAATACAGCGATTGTCCTTGGAATCCCAACCACAAAGTCTTGAAAATTGGCTTGCAAGGCAAAAACATTCCCACCGAAAACTTACCCGCTTCCAACTTGGTTTTCTTGATTGATGTTTCAGGTTCGATGAGTGACCCCAACAAATTGCCTTTACTGAAACAATCACTAAAAATTTTGGTAAATGAACTCCGCAAAAAAGACAAAGTAGCCATTGTAGTTTACGCGGGTGCCGCCGGAATGGTTTTGCCACCCACAACCGGAGATGAAAAACAAACCATAATTGATGCTCTTGAAAAACTCAATGCTGGCGGAAGCACGGCTGGTGGAGCAGGAATAGAATTGGCTTATAAATTAGCGCAAGAAAACTTTACCAAAGGAGGAAACAACCGAGTGATATTGGCTACTGACGGCGATTTTAATGTCGGTGCATCCTCCAATACCGATATGCAAACCTTGATTGAAGAAAAAAGAAAATCGGGTGTTTTCTTGACTTGTTTAGGTTATGGAATGGGTAATTATAAAGACAGCAAAATGGAAACTTTGGCCGATAAAGGAAACGGAAATTATGCCTATATCGACAATATTCAGGAAGCCAATCGTTTCTTGGGCAAAGAATTTAAAGGTTCGATGTTTGCTATCGCCAAAGATGTAAAAATCCAAATCGAATTCAATCCAAAACAAGTACAAGCCTACCGATTGATTGGTTACGAAAACAGAAAATTACGCCCCGAAGATTTTACAAACGACGCTATTGATGCGGGAGAATTAGGAAGCAATCATACCGTTACAGCTTTGTATGAAGTAATTCCAACAGGCGTAAAAAGTGAATTCCTGAACAATCAACCTGATTTGAAATACACCAAAACAACTGCTACCGAAAATGATTATTCTGATGAACTAGCAACCATAAAATTCCGATACAAAAAACCAGATGGAGACAAAAGTATCGAAATGGTAAAAGTGATTGAAAACAAATCTATTCCGTTGAAAACTTCCTCCGATGATTTCAAATTTAGCACTGCTGTAGCTTGGTTTGGATTAAAATTGAGAGATTCCAATTTGGTTCCCAATAAAACCACGGAAGACATTAAAAAACTAGCAAAAGAAGGATTGTCCAATGATGAAGATGGTTATAAAGCAGAATTCATTCGATTGGTTGAAACTGTGAAATAGGTTTTTAGACCAAACAGGTTTCTAAAACCTGTTTGGTCTTTTTTATTTCCTTCCGAAAAATTATCTTTTTTTTCACACGTACAAAACTACTAGCCTAAACAAATAGCTTAACTTTGTAAAAAACAAAACAAAAACAAAATGTACGACTTAAAAAATAAAAATGCCCTAATCACGGGAGCCGGAAAAGGAATTGGAAAAGCTATAGCTTTGGCTTTGGCCAAAGAAGGAGTCAATGTAATTTTAGTGGCAAGAACACAAGATGAAATAGACAGTGTTGCCATCAAAGCACGTTCGTTGAGAGTAAAAGCACTAGCAATAACTGCCGATGTCTCGGATATCAATTCGGTAAATGCTGCCGTTGAAAAAGCTTTGTCCGAATTCAAAACGATTGATATTTTGATCAACAATGCTGGAATTGCTGCTTTTGGAAAATTCTTAGAATTGGAACCAACAGAATGGGAACGCATTATTCAGGTCAATTTAATGGGGACTTACTATGTAACTCGTGCCGTTTTGCCGAGTATGATTGAAAGACAAACTGGTGATATCATCAATATTTCTTCAACGGCAGGACTCAATGGAAATGCTATGACAAGTGCTTACAGTGCTTCTAAGTTTGCTGTTTTTGGATTGACAGACTCATTGATGCAGGAAGTTCGCAAACACAATATTCGGGTTACCGCTTTAACTCCAAGTACCGTTGCCACGGATTTGTCAAAAGAATTAAAACTTACTGATGGTAATCCTGAAAAAGTAATGCAATCTGAAGATGTGGCTGAATTAATTATTGCTCAGTTAAAATTAAACCGACGTGTTTTTATAAAAAACAGTAGTATTTGGTCGACCAATCCTTAAGAAAAAATGTATTTTTAACCATATAAGGCATTTAAGGTCATATAAGTCTATCACTCTTATATGACCTTAAATGCTTTATGTGGTAAATTTATTTTAAAACTTCAACATTCAAAAATTCCATTCTTACACTTCCATCTTCATCAATTTTGGTCAAATTAATTTCTTGTAAAGTGTTTGCCAATTCAGGATTCCAAGGCGTTTTTACTCGCACGTAATTTTCGGTAAAACCGTGAATGTAGCCTTCTTTGTTATCGCTTTCGAAAAGGACAGTTCTTTTGGTTCCAATTTGGCTTTCATAAAAAGCTCTACGCTTTTTTACCGACAATCCCCGCAACATTTTGCTTCTTTTCGCTCGAACATTAGAAGGAACAACGCCTTCCATTTCCGCGGCTTCGGTATTATCACGTTCTGAATAAGTAAAAACGTGTAAATAAGAAATATCCATTTCATTCAGAAAATGATAAGTTTCTAAGAAATGTTCGTCGGTTTCGCCCGGAAAACCAACGATGACATCCACGCCAATGCAAGCGTCTGGCATAACTTCACGAATTTTGTTTACTCGTTCGGTATAGATTTCTCGTTGGTAACGGCGTTTCATCAATTTCAGGATTTCGTTGCTTCCAGATTGCAACGGAATATGAAAATGAGGCACAAAAGTTCGACTTTTGGACACAAATTCTATGGTTTCATTTTTCAATAAATTCGGTTCGATGGATGAAATTCTTAATCTTTCGATTCCTTCCACTTTATCCAATTCCTGTACTAATTCCAAGAAAGTATGTTCGTGTTTTTTATTTCCAAATTCCCCTTTTCCGTAATCGCCAATATTCACACCAGTCAAGACAATTTCTTTGATATTTTGAGCGGAGATTTCCTTGGCGTTTTTTAATACATTTTCCAATTCGTCACTTCGCGAAATTCCTCTTGCCAATGGAATCGTGCAATAGGTACATTTGTAATCGCAACCATCTTGCACTTTCAGGAAAGCACGAGTTCTGTCACCAATGGAATAACTTCCCACGTAGAAATCGGCTTCTTCAATTTCGCAAGAATGTACTTCGCCAAAATCATTTTTGGATAAATCGTTGATGTAATCGGTGATTTTAAACTTTTCGGTAGCTCCTAAAACCAGGTCAACTCCATCGACATTAGCTAATTCTTCGGGTTTTAATTGAGCATAACAACCAATAGCGGCTACAAAAGCTTTATCATTGAGTTTCATCGCTTTTCGCACAACTTGCTTGAATTGTTTATCGGCATTTTCAGTTACCGAACAGGTGTTGATAACATACATATCGGCCACTTCTTCAAAATCGACGCGGTCAAAACCTTCGTCCTGAAAACTTCGGGCAATGGTTGAAGTTTCCGAAAAATTCAGTTTACACCCAAGGGTATAAAAGGCAACTTTTTTTCTGTTTTCCATAAAATCACTCAATTGATGAAATCGTTGTCAAAAAATTGAGGTTGCAAATTTACGAACAAAATTTCTATAATTATTAAAATAAATATCTATAAAATAAAACCGCAGATTCGCAGATTAAAAAGAGTAATCTGTGAATCTGCGGTAAACCAAGTATAAATAACTTTATTCTTTCCTCCAAATTTTCGTTTCATCAAAAACGTGTTGCAAAATGGCGGCTTCTTTTTCATCAAAGTCAATATTCCTGCGATTCATTACCAGTCTGGCAGTTTCAAAGGCTTTCCGAGTCATATAAACAGTTGTACCTGCTGGCCCTCCCCAAGAAAAACTAGGCACGAAGTTGCGTGGAAATCCAGCTCCAAAAATATTGGCACTAACACCTACTACAGTTCCCGTATTGAACATTGTGTTGATACCGCATTTGCTATGATCTCCCATCATTAATCCACAAAATTGAAGTCCTGTTTTTTCAAAACTCTCGGTTTCATAATTCCACAGTTTGACTTCTTCGTAATTATTTTTTAAGTTAGACGTATTGGTGTCGGCTCCAATATTACACCATTCGCCAAGAACTGAATTTCCTAAAAATCCATCGTGACCTTTATTGGAATAGGCAAATAATACCGCATTATTTACTTCTCCTCCAATTTTGGAATAAGGACCAACGGTGGTTGCTCCATATATTTTTGCCATCATCTTCACGATAGCTCCTTCACACAAAGCAAACGGTCCACGGATAACGGAACCTTCCATTATTTCGGAATTTTTTCCAATATAAATTGGTCCATTTGTAGCATTCAGCGTTACAAATTCCAGCTTAGCTCCTTCTTCAATAAATATATTTTCTTTGGCAATGGTATTGACACTTTTAGGAATGGGTTGCGATTTTCGGTCTTGAGTTAAAAGTTCAAAATCTTCTTGAATCGCAGCTGCATTTTTGGAAAAAATATCATAGGTATGTTCAATTCTGATACAGTCGCCTTCGAACTCTATAATTTCGTAAGTATCAAAGTCAACTTCTTGCTGATTTTCGTGGGTATGAAAAGCAATTACATCCTCTCCTTTAAAAATGGCTTGATTGATTTCAAGATTACTCACCATTTCGGCCAAAATTGCATTGGGAAGAAAAGAGGCATTTATCATAACATTCTCCTCCATTTCCACCATCGGAAATTTAACAGACAGATATTCCTCTGTTATTGTGGTTGTGGTGGAACCCAAACGCATTTCCCATTTTTGACGAATAGTCATTATACCAACAAGAATATCGGCAACAGGACGCGTGAAAGTAAAAGGCAATAAGGCATTTCTGGCTGGTCCGTCGAAAAGTATATAATTCATAGTAAGTTTTTTGTTAGGGACAAATCGCAACTTGTCGGTACTTTAAAAATTCAAAGTTACAAAGTTTTGGACGCAATAAAAATAAAAAAAAGTCCCGATAAAATCGGGACTTCCTATATTATTAAACTGATAAATATTATTTACCGTGTTTAGCGTATTTAGTTTTGAATTTATCGATACGACCTGCAGTATCAATAAGTTTAGATTTACCTGTGTAAAAAGGATGAGAACTTCTAGAAATCTCCATTTTTACAACTGGATATTCAACACCGTCAACAGTGATTGTTTCTTTTGTATCTGCAGTAGATTTAGTGATAAAAACGTCTTCATTTGACATGTCTTTAAAAGCAACTAATCTGTAATTTTCTGGGTGAATTCCTTTTTTCATTTTTATTTTTATTTATTTTTTGAGCGTTTTAATTTTGAAGCTTTCTCGACTTTCGAAAAAGGTGTAAATGCAACTACTCTTTTTGTTTAAAATCCTTTTCTCATTTTGAGTTTGCAAATTTACACATATTTTTTAATAAACAAACCTTTAAATTACTTTTTTTATGTAATTACAAGAACGATTTTTGGCTGTGAATATATCAGGAATTGTTATATTTGTAGATTATTAAACAAAACCTTTCAATTATGAACGAAGTTATAAAGAAAAACGGAATTTCCTATGGGATCATTACAGGTGTTGTAGGTGCATTAATTACATCAGCTATTTATGCTATTGATTTAAATCTTTTTACTAAATGGTGGATCGGAATTTTGATGCTTTTGGTTTATATTATTATTGGAATAGTTTTACTGTCAAAAACAAAAAAAGAATTAAAAGGCGTCTTCTCCTTCAAAGAGGCATTTACTACTTATTTCATTTCGGCAGTTATAGGAGTATTAATTTCAGTGGGATTCACCATTCTTTTATTTAATGTCATAGACCCCTCGGCAAAGGATACATTAAATGAGATTGTCATAAAATATACTGGTGAAATGATGCAAAAATTTGGCGCTCCATCATCTGCAATTAATGAAGCCCTGAAAAAAATGCAGGAAAGCAATCCTTATTCTACTATTGAACTATTAAAAGGAGCTGTCTTTACCATTGTTTGGTATTCACTAATTGGATTACTATTAGCTTTAATTTTTAAAAGCAAACCTACTCAAGAATAAAAAATAAATGAATTTATCCATACTTATTCCGCTTCTTAACGAAGACGAATCAATCAAAGAATTGTACACTTGGATTATCTCGGTAATGAAGTCTAACAATTATTCGTACGAAGTAATTTTTATTGATGATGGAAGTTCAGATAATTCTTGGACTATTATCGAAGAATTAGCATCCGAAAATCCAAATATTAAGGGCATTCGCTTTATGAAAAACTTTGGAAAATCGCAGGCTTTGCACGCTGGTTTTGCCAAAGCTCAAGGTGATGTTATTATCACAATGGATGCCGATTTACAAGACAGTCCCGAAGAAATTCCTAGCTTATACGAGATGATTACTACTCAAAATTTTGATTTGGTTTCGGGTTGGAAAAAGAAACGTTACGATTCTGTTGTTGCCAAAAACCTTCCTTCAAAATTATTCAATTGGGCTGCTCGAAAAACTTCGGGCGTACAACTGAACGATTTTAATTGCGGACTTAAAGCCTATAAAAATGTTGTTGTGAAAAATGTGGAAGTTTCGGGCGAAATGCACCGCTACATTCCAGTTTTGGCAAAAAATGCGGGTTTCAATAAGATTGGCGAAAAAGTGGTGCAACACCAAGCTCGAAAATATGGTGAAACGAAATTTGGAATGGATCGTTTTGTTAATGGTTTTCTGGATTTAATTACGATTTGGTTTTTGTCAAGATTCGGAAAAAGACCAATGCACTTGTTTGGCGCTTTGGGTTCGATGATGTTTATTATTGGATTTGTTGCGGCTGGTTATATTGGAATTTCAAAATTATACCATATGTATAATGGTATGAAATACACTTTAGTTACAAACAATCCTTGGTTTTTTATTGCTTTGACAACAATGGTCTTAGGTACTCAATTATTTTTAGCAGGTTTTCTTGGTGAAATTATTTTGAGAACCAAGAATAATGAAGAACGCTATAAGGTCTGGAAAGAAATAAATTAAAAACTTGAGGACACAATTTGTGACCTCAAAAGATTATAAAAAAGATATACAAATTTCAAAAAACAAATAAAATGGAAATCAAACCAAACATTTTAGACGCAGTAAACGAATGGTTAACACCAACATTTGACGCAAAAACACAAGAAGCCGTTATCGAAATGATGACCTCTTCTCCAAAAGACTTGGAAGAGAGTTTTTATAAAAATTTAGAATTTGGAACAGGTGGAATGCGCGGTGTGATGGGAGTGGGAAACAATCGCATCAACAAATATACGCTTGGAAAAAGCACGCAAGGACTTTCGGATTATTTGAAAATTGCCTTTCCAAACCAACCTCTGAAAGCCGTTATTGCTTTTGACTGTCGTCACAATAGCAAGACTTTAGCAAAAACTGTTGCCGATGTTTTTTCTGCAAACGGAATTCAAGTATATTTATTTTCAGATTTGAGACCAACTCCTGAGTTGTCTTTTGCCTTGAAACATTTGGGTTGCCAATGCGGAATTGTATTAACTGCTTCCCACAATCCACCGGAATACAACGGATACAAAGTATATTGGGAAGATGGAGGACAAATTGTTCCTCCTCAAGATGGAGCTATTATTGATACTATCGAAAAATTGAATTACACCCAAATCAAGTTTGACGCCAACGAAGATTTGATACACTATATAGACTCAGAAATTGATCAAGCTTTCATTAAATCGACTATAGAGAATGCTAGTTTTGGAACTTCGCAAACAGCAAAAGACAATTTGAATATTGTATTTACATCTTTGCACGGAACTTCAATTACTTTGGTTCCTGACACTTTTGCACAAGCAGGATACAAAAACGTGAACATTGTTGAAGAACAAAGGGTACCAAATGGTGATTTCCCAACGGTAAAATCTCCAAATCCTGAAGAACCAGAAGCGTTGACATTAGCATTGGCATTGGCAGACAAAACCAACGCCGATATTGTTGTGGGAACAGACCCTGATTGTGACCGTTTGGGCGTAGCTGTTCGAAATAACGAAGGCAAAATGACTTTATTGAACGGAAACCAAACGATGATTTTGATGACTGCTTTCCTATTGAAAGAATGGAAAAAAGCCAACAAAATCAACGGAAAACAATTCGTGGGTTCTACCATTGTTTCTACTCCGATGATTATGGAATTGGCCACAGCTTATGGCGTGGAATGCAAAGTAGGTTTGACCGGTTTCAAATGGATTGCCAAAATGATTAAGGATTTCCCAGAATTGGAATTCATTGGCGGTGGAGAGGAAAGTTTTGGGTATATGGTAGGCGATGCAGTTCGTGACAAAGATGCTGTTGCAGCCACTTTATTGATTTGCGAATTGGCAGCTCAGGTTAAAGCTAACGGAAGTTCGGTTTACAAAGAATTGCAACAATTATATGTAGAACACGGTTTTTATAAAGAACATTTAATTTCTTTGACCAAAAAAGGAATGGACGGTTTGGCCGAAATCAATCGAATGATGGTTTCGTTGAGAGAAAATCCAATTAAAGAAATCAGCGGACAACGTGTGATAATGTTGGAAGATTACAAATCATCTGTTGCCAAAAACTTGCTTACTGGCGAAGAAGAAACCATGAACATTCCAAAATCGGACGTATTAATTTACTATACTGAAGACGGTTCAAAAATTTGTGCTAGACCAAGTGGAACTGAACCAAAAATTAAATTCTACATCAGCGTAAACACCGAATTGGACAGCGTAGAAAATTTCACGAAAGTGGAAGCTGTACTAAATGACAAAATCAAAAATATTATTGCAGCAATGCAATTGAGCTAATAACTTTCAAATAATTTTTTCTAAAAGACCCGGCAGCTTTGAAAACCTGTCGGGTCTTAAAGGTAAAAAACAATTTAAATGAATAACTTCAAGAAAATATTTCCTTTTATAATACCCTACAAAAAATATGCTTATCTGAATATATTTTTTAATATCCTGTACGCTATTTTCGGCACACTTTCGTTTGTTTCGCTTATGCCAATGATGGATGTTTTGTTTGGGCAATCAAAAAAAAATTACACTCTTCCAGTATATAAAGGATTTTCAGGGTTAAAAACATATTTATCTGATTATTTGAGTTATTATTTGACTTCAATAACCGATACTAATGGAATTGGTTACACATTATCCATATTGGTGGCTGGCATCATTACTATCTTTTTATTAAAAAATTTATGCGATTATCTCGCTATGTTTTTCATCACCTTTTTGCGAAATGGTGTTTTGAGAGATATGCGAAATGCGATGTACAAAAAGACAATTGAATTGCCATTGGCTTTCTATTCTGAAAAAAGAAAAGGAGATGTTATTGCTCGAATTTCTGGCGATGTAAATGAAGTTCAAACTTCTTTTTTATCCATTCTGGAGCTTGTTGTAAAAGAACCTTTAACGATTGTATTTACATTGATTGCGATGGTGACTATTAGCCCACAATTGACTCTTTTTGTATTTATTTTCATTCCTATTTCGGGTTATATTATTTCACTCATTGGAAAACAATTAAAAAGAAAATCGACTAAAGCTCAAGAAGAACAAGGTCAATTTTTATCTACAATTGAAGAAACTCTTGGTGGATTAAAAGTCGTGAAAGGTTATAATTCTGAGAATTATTTTAACCAAGTTTTTCAAGAATCGACTCAAAGATTTTTTTCTTTATCCAATAGTATCGGCAACCGCCAAAACCTAGCTTCCCCAGCAAGCGAATTTATGGGAATTATGGTTATCGCCATTTTGCTTTGGTATGGAGGTCATATGGTTTTGATTGAACACAGCCTGAAAGGTGCTGCATTTATTACTTATATGGGATTGGCTTACAACATTCTTACTCCGGCAAAATCTATTTCGAAAGCTTCTTATGCCATCAAAAGAGGAAATGCAGCTGCAGAACGAGTTTTGGAAATTCTGGAACAAGAGAACCCAATTACCAGCAAAAATAATGCTGTAGAAAAATCAACTTTTGAATCTGAAATTACACTCAAAAACATCAACTTCAAATACGAAGAAGAAACAGTTTTAAAGAACTTTTCACTCGAAGTTAAAAAAGGACAAACCGTCGCTCTTGTAGGTCAATCAGGAAGCGGAAAAAGTACGATTGCTAATTTGCTGACTCGCTTTTATGATGTGAACGAAGGAACCATTACTATTGATGCTGTCGATATTAAAGATATGAATTTGCAATCGCTTCGTGGTTTGATGGGATTGGTAACTCAAGACAGCATTTTGTTTAATGATACTATAAAATCCAATATTTCGCTCGGAAAACTAGACGCCACCGACGACGAAATCATCGAAGCTTTGAAAATTGCCAATGCTTATGAATTTGTCAAAGATTTGCCCCTTGGCATTTACACCAACATTGGCGACAGCGGAAACAAACTTTCGGGTGGTCAAAAACAACGATTATCAATTGCTCGTGCGGTTTTGAAAAACCCACCAATTATGATTTTGGACGAAGCCACATCGGCTTTGGATACTGAAAGCGAAAAATTTGTGCAAGTCGCTCTCGAAAATATGATGCAAAATCGAACTTCGATTGTGATTGCTCACCGACTTTCGACTATTCAAAAAGCAGACAAAATTGTGGTAATGCAAAAAGGAGAAATCGTTGAACAAGGAACTCACGATGAACTGATTGCCTTAAACGGAACCTATAACAAATTAGTTATGATGCAGTCTTTTGAATAATTGTAACTAATGGTAAATAGACGAAACGGATTTACTAAAGCAAAAAGCAGATTTTAACGGATTTTTATTTTTCAATTATTGAATCTAAAAAATGTATCTCGACAACAAAAACATAAAACTCCCAGAAGATCCCGACACTGTCGTATGGAAATACTTGGATTTGTCTAAATTTCTCGATTTGTTGTTGTCGAAAAAGTTGTTTATGTCGCGTTCGGATAAATTTGAAGACCAATACGAAGGTACTTTTAGCGAACCAACCTACGAGGAAATAAAAAAATTATCAATAAACAATCCTGAATTTCTTAATTATTACAAATCACATCGCGAAAAAGTTGCCGTTAGTAGTTGGCACATCAACGAATATGAATCCTTTGCAATGTGGCAAATTTTCACCCAAAACAGCGAAGGTTTGGCGATTCAATCAACTATTGGAAGATTGCAAAAAGCCGTTATTCCCGAAAAAAAATACGAACAATATATTGGTGAAGTAAACTACATTGATTACAAAAAAGAATACATTCCGTTTGACGATATGTTTTTCCCGTTTTTGTTCAAGCGCAAAAGTTTTCAGTACGAAAGAGAAGTTCGCATCATTTCGGATGTGACTCAAAGCAATATCAAATTGAACGATGGGCTGAAAATAAATGTGGACATCAATCAGTTAATCGAAAAAATCTACATTCATCCCAAATCAGAAAACTGGTACAAAAACCTCGTTATCGAATTAGTTTCAAAATTAGGATTTGATATCACGATAGAAAAATCGGATTTGGAGAGTGATATACTTATTTAGGTTAAAACCTCATATTCACCTTCACATTAAAAACTCGTGTAGTCATATAATTCGGAATTGCGTATTGATTTTTGGAATACACATCACGCACCCAAGTATTGGTAATCGCATTTTGATTGTCGAAAAGATTGAAAATCTCCAATCCAATGGCCAATTCTTTGAAAGGTTGTAACCATCTTTTTGAGGAAGGATTTTGTTCATCAATCAAAACTTTAGAGAAACCTACATCGGCACGGCGGTAATCATTCAAACGACTTTGGTATAAATAAGGATCAGCATAGGAAGGCGAACCACCAGGCAATCCAGTATTGTAAACTAAATTAAGGTATAATTTTATACTCGGAATCTTAGGCATATAATCCTGGAACAAAAGGGCAAATTTCAATCGTTGGTCGGTTGGTCTGGAAATGTAACCTCTATCGTCGCTATTTTCCTCGGTTTTCAAATACCCAAAACTAAACCACGATTCCGTTCCGGGAACAAATTCTCCGTTTAATCTAAAATCAAATCCTTGGGCGTAAGCTTTGGCATTATTGGCGGCTTCGTATCGAATTCGAACATTGTCCAAAGTATAAGGATTGACATCCGTCAATGATTTATAATAAATTTCGGAAACCATTTTGAAAGGTCGCTCCCACATTTTGAAACTATAATCGTTGCTTAAAACGATGTGTAAAGATTGCTGCGCTTTGACCTCGGGTTGCACTACTCCATTGGCATCACGCAACTCTCGATAGGAAGGCGGCTGATGATACAATCCTCCAGAAAGTCGAAAAAACATATCTTTATTCCAATTGGGTTTTATCGAAAATTGTGCTCGTGGGCTAAACGTAATTTGTGTGGAACTCGTGATATTATCTCCAGAAACAGTCCAATTTTGAGAACGAAATCCCGCATTCATCCAAATTTCGTTGCTGCCAATATAGCCTTTTCTACTCCATTGCACATAACCTGAAAACCGATTAATATCCACAAAATTAGTCGCTCTCACATTTTGATACGGAACTAAAGGCCCTGTATAAGGCGAATACGGTTGATCGTTTTTGGGTAAAAATTCAATTGGTGGATTGATGGAAAATCCTGCCGAATCAATTACTTCCCACTCAATCACTCGGTCTCGAATGGATTCGCGTGTGAATTTTGCTCCCCATTCGAATTGGTTTTTTTTCCAATTGTGAATTCCTTTTAATTCAGTGTTGATAATTAAGGCATCCAAATCATTTCTCGCATGGTTAAGTTGTGCACCAATTCCACGAGTAAATTTCACATCACCAAAATTTTCAGAACCAAAATTAGAATCCACTTCGCCCAAACGATATTGAGCCAAAATATCATAATATTCTTGTTCTTGAGTATGATATGTTGAGGCAATCAATTTGTAAGTAGAATTTTTTGATGCCGTATAAGTAGATTTTACAGCTCCAAAAACGGTAGTATATTTGTCTTTTTCTTGTCCTTCATAATAAATCAACAACGCCATTGGATCATCAATAGTTCCAAAATTTGTCTGACGTGTCAAAGGTTGGTATTTGTAATCGTTGGAAGAAACATTTCCCAGAAAACTAAATTCCCATTTGTCCGAAGCTTTGAAATTGACATTCGTTTGAAAATCGGCAAATATGGGTGTATAATTGGTTTGCGTTTCTTGGCTATCAACCAAAAGAGAATTGTTTCGATAGCGAATTCCATTAACATTTGACCATTTCCCGTTTTTGGAAACCACATCTACGGCAACGCTTGCGCCAAGGAAACTCGCCTCAGCAACGGCTCCAAATTGAGTTGGTGTTCGATAGGTAATATCTAAAACAGAAGATAATTTATCGCCATATTTAGATTGAAAACCACCAGCCGAAAAATCAACATTTTGAACCAAATCGGTATTGGTAAAACTCAATCCTTCTTGCTGACCCGAACGAATTAGAAAAGGACGATAGACTTCGATTTCGTTTACATACACTAAATTTTCATCATAATTTCCGCCTCGGACAGCATATTGTGTACTCAATTCATTATTAGAATTTACACCCGGTAAGGATTTCAAAATATTTTCGACACCTGGATTAGCACCTGGAATTTTTCGAATTAATTCAGGTTCAATTGCCGTTACGCCCTGAACTCTTTTTTTATTGTTTACTGTAATAATCACCTCTCCCATTTGCTCATCCCTTTCATTCATAACCAAATTGAATTCGTAATCCTCATCTGGTTTTAGGGTGATAGTAACCGTAGCTTTTTTCAAAGAAATATGCGAAAAAACAACGACAAGTTTCTGATTTGCAGGAACCGTCAAAGCATAGAAACCGTTGGCGTTGGATTGCGTCCCGATGCTTTGGCTCGACACATTTACATTGGAAACGGGTTGATTATTTTTATCAAGAATAACTCCTTTTATCCGAGCAGATTGTGCAAAAGTAATTGACCCCAAACAGAAAAAAAGGAAAACAAGTATTATTTTATTTAAACCCAAGGAATTTGATTTTATTGTTTTTGACTTCTAAAAAACTTAGTTTCAAAGATAGTAGAATTTCCTAAATTATCCACAACTATAATTTTTAATTCATTGGCACCTTCGGCTACTATTCCATCGCTAAAATTATGTGTGATTTTTTTGGTTTTATTGTCATATTCGAATAAAATCCATTTACCATTCAAATAGCCATTATAGGATTTAATTCCAGATAATGTATCGCTGATGGTGAATTGAATTGATTTTTTATCGGACAACCATTTGCCTTCAATGGGTTTTGCTATGGTCACTTTTGGAGGAACGTTGTCTAAAACTAAAGCATATTTACCCAAAGTTTTGACATTGGTTGTAAAAACACTGTCTTTTCGATAGGTTCGATTGTATCCAATCGAATTGACGCCAATCAAGCCAATAAATAATTTTTCTCTTTGAGCTTCGCTAAATTTATAATCTTCTATTTCAATAGTAAAATTCGAATGCGCAGGAACAATATCGCTATGGAGAATTAAGGTATCGTTTTTAACATCAAAATTCAAATTGAAATCTTCATAAAATGTATTGGCTGGAAAGAAAACCGACATATTTCCTTTAGTAAAATTAGATTCATTTTTTGCTTTTATAAAATATTTAGAAACGGGCTCATTGCCAATAATCACAGGCAAAACTTCATTAACTATTGGAATGGACACAGAAGTCATATTACCAAAAAAATCAGAAACTTCGACACGATATTGAGTAGTTAAATTGGGAACAACATTGATAACACCATTTGTAGCATCCGTTTTTATTATGCTCAAATTGTATGGACTTTTCATAAATAATTTTTGTACCCTTTGCTGTGTTTTTTTATACATTGAATAATCTATCAACGCATTGACATAGCGCATTTCATCAAAAGAGTACGTATCGAATTGGTAACCAAAATTAGGCATTCCGTTATAAAAGGTTTGCACTTTATAAACACCATTCTTATTAAAGGAAACATCGTCATAATCAAAAGTATTGATACCAAAACCAATTCTACCATTTGCAACCACCTTATCAGCAAGATACGTTCCGTCTTTTCGCAAAACAAGGTTAAGCAATAAAGGCCTTTTGGACTGATTTACTAAAGTTTCATTGTCTAAAGGATAGACATATAAATTATAGATGATTGGCTTTTTAGTATCTTTAAAGAATTGATCAAAACCAAAAAGCATTGGATTAATAATATTCTCTGTGATATTATCACGGAATTCGAAATGCAAATGGGGTCCTTCAGAAGCGCCAGTATTACCTGAAAGCCCAATGATTTGGTCTTTTTTGACAACTAATTCACCAGGTTTTAAATACTTTTCAATTTCAAAAGATTGTTCTTCATAATGGATTTTTTTAACAAAATCTCCAATCTCACCAACAGCATTTTGCAAATGACCGTAAACCGAAGTATAACCGTTTGGATGGGTGATGTATATTGTTTTGCCGTTACCAAAAGTCGAAATTTTTATTCTAGACACATAACCATCGGCAACTGCATACACCGATAATCCTTCTCTTTGCAAGGTTTTAAAATCAAAACCAGCGTGAAAATGATTGGGTCTTAACTCTCCAAAATTTCCAGACAATTGCATTGGAATATCCAAAGGAGATCTAAAATAATCTTTTGGATAATTGACTTGTGCGAAAATAGAATAACAAAAAAACGATAAAAACAGGCTCAATCTCATAGAATAGATTTTTGCTAAGATAAATAAAAGTAGATTATAAAAAATTTTAAAAGCTTCAAAAATCCTAATCAGCTGTTATACTGACGATTGATTTTTTTTATATAAAAAAGCTCATAAAATATTGTAAAAATAAAAAGGAATACTAACTTTGTAAGATTAAGTAATCGTTAGGAAGAATATGAGTGTAATTGTAGAAATAATTGATACTCTTGAAAATAAGATTGAAAAACTATTTGGAAAAATAAATAGTTTAGAGAAAAAATCTCAAGAATTGAAAATTGAAATAACAAAATCTGCAGCCATCATACAAAAACAGACTCAAGAAATTGAAGATCTTAAAAAACAGTATGAAACACTAAAAATAGCCAATGCATTACTAGGCAGTGAAGAGAATAAAAGAGATACAAAGCTTAAAATAAATTCATTAATTCGTGAAATTGATTACTGTATAGCACAGCTATCAGATTAGTAAAAAATATGGACGAAAAGCTTAAAATTAAGATATCGATTGCGGACAGAGTTTATCCATTAACTGTGGAACTCTCTCAAGAAGAAGGACTGCGAAGTGCTTCGAAGAAAATTGATACGATGATAAAGCAATTTGAAGAAAATTATGCCGTTCGCGACAAGCAAGATGTACTAGCCATGTGTGCTCTACAGTTTGCCGCACAAACAGAACAAAAACAAATTGATAATGCCATAGATGGAGTGGAAACTATCGAAAGAATTAAAAAAATCAATGCGCTTTTAGATCAATATCTCCTAGATTAACAGATTAAACACGTTCTTTACAGAAACTAAGATACTGCCTACATTAGTTCACATTTGGTAAACTCAACACTAACAATTTAGAATGAGCAAATCATCGTTACTATAGCAAGCCAATTCAGTTTGGAAGCTTGAACAACGAGTTAGCTCAAAACTTGTATTTCAGAGTTTATACAAGCAATCTAATGTAGGCTTTTTTTATATATAAATTTTAATAAACTATGGACATTTTAACAATAATTATTTCGGGAATTTTAGGTATTGCAGGAGGTTTTGGATTAGCCAAAATAATAGAAAAAAGCAACATTTCTAATTTGATTAAAAACGCTAAGAAAGAAGCCGCTTCCATCTTAAAAGACGCTAATCTTGAAGCCGAAAACATCAAAAAAGATAAAATACTTCAAGCTAAGGAGAAATTTATCGAATTAAAATCAGAACACGAACAAGTAATTCTATCTCGCGATCAAAAGATGGCAGAAGTCGAAAAAAGAATTCGTGACAAAGAATCACAAGTTTCAAATGAATTGTCAAAAGCCAAAAAAGTAAATGACGATTTTGAAGCTAAAACGATAGAATACAACGCTAAAATTGAAACTTTAGAGAAGAAACAAATTGAGGTGGACAAATTACACAAAAGCCATTTGCAACAACTGGAGGTTATTGCCGGTTTATCTACAGAAGATGCCAAAAATCAATTGATTGAAGGTTTGAAAGCGGAAGCCAAAACCGAGGCGATGTCACACATTCAAGATACTATTGAAGAAGCAAAACTTACCGCTCAACAAGAGGCCAAGAAAATTATCATCAATACTATACAAAGAGTTGGAACAGAAGAAGCTGTAGAAAACTGCGTATCTGTTTTCAACATTGAATCGGATGATGTGAAGGGTAGAATTATTGGTCGTGAAGGTAGAAATATTAGAGCTATTGAAGCTGCAACAGGAGTTGAAATCATTGTTGATGACACTCCAGAAGCAATCATTCTTTCTTGTTTCGACCCCGTTCGTAGAGAAATTGCGCGTTTGGCTTTGCATAAATTAGTAACTGACGGACGTATTCACCCGGCTCGTATCGAAGAAGTAGTGGCTAAAACTACCAAACAAATTGACGATGAAATTATCGAAGTTGGAAAACGTACCGTTATTGACTTAGGAATTCACGGTTTACATCCAGAATTGATTAAGGTTGTGGGTCGAATGAAGTACCGTTCTTCTTACGGACAAAATTTATTGCAACACTCTCGCGAGGTTTCTAAACTTTGTGGAATTATGGCAGCCGAATTAGGATTGAATGTGAAACTAGCCAAAAGAGCTGGTTTATTACACGATATTGGAAAAGTTCCAGATGCCGAAAGTGATTTACCTCACGCTTTATTAGGAATGCAATGGGCTGAGAAATACGGCGAAAAAGAAGAGGTTTGTAACGCCATTGGTGCACACCACGACGAAATCGAAATGAAATCATTGTTGTCTCCAATTATTCAGGTTTGTGATGCTATTTCAGGTGCAAGACCAGGTGCAAGAAGACAAGTTTTAGATTCATACATTCAACGTTTGAAAGACCTTGAAGAAGTAGCTTATGGATTTGGTGGTGTGAAAAATGCTTATGCCATTCAAGCCGGTAGAGAACTTCGTGTTATTGTAGAAAGCGAAAAAGTTTCGGATGAAAATGCGGCTAATTTATCCTTTGAAATTTCCCAAAAAATTCAAACCGAAATGACGTATCCTGGTCAAGTAAAAGTGACCGTAATTAGAGAAACAAGAGCGGTAAATATCGCGAAATAGATTTCAGATGACAGTTGGCAGATTTCAGAGCCAGCATAGATTATTTAAAAAATGGCTTGTTTTTCAACAAGTCTTTTTTTTTTTTTTTGCAATCTAAAATCTGCCAACTGATTACTTTCTAGGATGATAAGTATTCATCACTTCGGTTAAAAATCGCCTGTCCAAATGCACATAAATTTCAGTAGTCGTTATCGATTCGTGTCCTAGCATCAACTGAATCGAACGCAAATCGGCACCGTTTTCTAAAAGATGCGTTGCAAACGAATGACGTAAAGTATGTGGACTAATACTTTTTTTTAATCCAATTTTTGTCGACAAATCTTTAATAATCGTAAAAATCATTGCCCTTGTCAACTGCCCTCCTCGTCTGTTTAAAAACAAAGTATCTTCGTGTCCTTTCTTTATGTTTAGATGTGTTCGTATTTCGTTTCTATAAATTTGGATGTATTTTTGAGTTAAATTCCCAATAGGAACAAAACGTTGCTTATTTCCTTTTCCAGTAATTTTAATAAAACCTTCATCAAAAAATAAATCGGAAATTTTCAAGGAAACCAATTCCGAAACTCGAAGTCCACAACCGTAAAGTGTTTCCAACATCGCTCGATTTCTTTCTCCTTCATTAGAACTTAAATCGATTGCCGATATCAAAGCATCAATTTCTTCGACCGATAAAGTATCAGGAAGTTTTCGACCTGTTTTTGGCGTTTCAATCAATTCCATTGGATTGTCTAGGCGATAATCTTCAAAAATCAAATAACTAAAAAAACTTTTTAAACCCGAAATAATTCTGGCTTGAGAACGAGGATTTACTTCTTTTGAAACGCTATAAATGAATTGCTGAATAGTTTCTTCGTTTATTTTTATTGGCGAAACTGAGATGTTATTTTCCTCCAAAAAAAGACACAATCGTTCGATATCGAAAGAATAATTATCGATGGTATTTTTCGACAAACCTCTTTCAATCCTTAAATAAGATTGATAACTTTTGATATCCGTTTTCCAATTCATTAAAGCAAAGTAAAGCTATTTTTGGACATAAAAAAACCACGCTTTTGCGTGATTTTAAATATTTAAATGCTAAAATTTAGAATTTATAACCCACAGAAAGTAAAAAAACAGAATTTTGAGTTTTAGAATCATCTCCGTTTTCCGTTTTAAAAATATTGGATAAACCCAAATTATAGCGAATTCCAGCAGAAACATTCTTTGTAAAATCATAACCTGCTCCAAAATTTAATCCAAAATCTACTGATTCAAAAGAATCTTTTATATCTTCATCAACTGTTTGATTAGAAACATCATAATGTGTTGAAGATTCCGCAGAAGTCAAAAAACCAATTTGTGGACCAACTTCTAGATTCAATTTATCAGCAACATAGTATTTAATCATAACTGGAACATTAATATAGGACAAATTAACTTTAATATCAGCTAACGTAAGTATGTCTTCCATAATTATCATTGTAACATTTGAAACTTTTGCACCCTGAGTAGAATACAAAATTTCGGGTTGTAATGTAATTTTCTCAGACAACTTTATTGCTGCGAAAGCTCCAAGATTAAATCCAATTCTAGATTTAAAATCTATACCTTCAGTATCTCCACTAAAATTTGAACTGTTCAAACCTCCTTTAATACCAAATTCAGCTTTTTGAGCATAAGTAAAACTCACTGCAAGAACGAATAACGAAGACAAAATAATCTTTTTCATTTTTTTAATTTATTTTTGATTAATAAGATATAAAAGTAATTAATTTTCTTACTAAAAAAAGATAAAAGTAAAATATTTAGTACATATAGCGAATTTGTTATTTAGTCTAATTACAAAGTAAATCCAATTATATTTTTTAAACATAAAAAAACCACGACAAGGCCGTGGTTTACTCTATTTCATTTTTAATATTATTTACCCCATTTTCCTCCACCTACAAAAAATCCAATATGAATTCCAAGATAGGCGTTTTTTGCAGTACCAACTTTATCACCATCTACATTTTCTAAGTCTGAATCTGGAAGAAAATTATATTCTAAACCCATTCTAAATCCTCCCCATTCAAAACCGCCTCGGATTAAGCCACCCATTACTCCTGATACTGCGGGGGTAATTTCCTCACTGTCTGCACTAGAATCATCAACTTCAACATTTGCTAGAGAATAGTAACCAACTCCCCCGCCAATATAAGGTGCAAAAGAACTTCCTGATTTATGAAAATAATAATCATAAGTTCCAACATAAGAACCAATTCCAGCAACTTTTGCAGTAAATTCTTCATTATCATTAGACACCAAATCACGAATTACTGCTGCACCACCAATTCTCAATCCAACATTCATATTTTCGGTGATATTAAATTTAGGCTCAATAGAGAGCAATCCTCCACCTCCACCACTAGCAGGAACATAACCAAAGTCTAAACCAACTCTAAACTTTCCTTTTTCTTGCGAATAACCATTGGCGAAAGCCAAAACCACAAAAGCGAACAAAATAATTTTTTTTCATAATTTTTTTTTAAGATTAATAATTATAATTATTTGTTAAAAATATAGAATTAACATTTCAAAACTTACTTCATAAACTTTATTTATTAACAAAAAAAACTAACTGAATTTTATTGACCATATAATTAAATAAAGACACATAAAAAAACCATCCAAAAAGCGGATGGTTTTTTAAAATTTAACCCTGATTAGATTACCATTTGTATAGCAAACCAAACTGTGGTTGAGCGAAGATATTGTTAAACAAGTTTACATTTACGTTCAAATCACTTGAATTATTACCGTTTTCTGGATTTGCGTTATTATAACTCAAGATGTTAGCTAATTCAAATGTAGCAGCCCAATGAGAAGTAAAGAAATAATTCATTCCTAAGTCGATATTAGCATTAATAGCATTATCTGTAGTTTTACTTCCTACATTCGGATCGTTAGTTAAAGCAGAATATCCTAATCCAATTTCACCATAAGCATTAAAACTTTTGCTTGCACCTAAAGTCAAGAAATAATAACGAGCGAAAGCACCAATTCCGAAAGTGTTATTCTCTACATTACCATTATCTTGACCAGCAAGAGCTAAAAAGCCTCCAACTGCCCATTTATCATCAAGCATTACACCCATTTTTGGGGTAAATGACCAGCTATCTTCCACATCACCTGAACGAAAACTAAAAGCCCCTTCAACAAACTTATCTCCTTTTGAGAAACCATTGCCGGGAGCATCTTGTGCGTTTGCAACACCAAATGCGAAAATCGCAACTACTGATAAAATAATTTTTTTCATTTTGTTATTATTTAAAGTTAGTAACGCAAATTTAAAGTAAAAAATAAGTTGTAAACATTATTTTTTTGTTATTAACATAATTATTAACATAGTTTTTAACAATTATTCATTTTCCAACATTCTTTTTTATCATATTCGTTATTTCAAACTAAAAAATGGCAAGCTTTATGCTAACTAAAAGTAGTTTTTGTTGGCAAATACAATAATTAAATAATTATCGAGTTTTAATCACAACCCTAATTCCTAAATTTAAAAATTATGAAAAAAAATCCTTTTTCTTACAGTCACGTTGTTATTCCTAACAGCAAACACCCAAGCTCAACTATTGCAAATTGGAGCAAAGGCCGGATTAAATTATGCCAATTTTTCTGGAACTGAAATTCAAACCGATGCCATAACGAGCTATCATGCTGGATTGATTGCAGAAATTAAACTTCTAGACAAATTTGCAATTCAACCAGAGCTATTATACAGTACACAAGGTGCTAGTTATGAAAATGCTGGAGAGGAATTTAAAAATGAACTAGGATATATTGCCATTCCTGTTTTGGCAAAAATATACCTTGGCGAATCGTTTAGTATGGAATTAGGCCCTCAGGCTTCCTTTTTGTTAAGCGAAAAAAACAATTTTGATGTTGCAGATTACAATACATTTGATTTTGCAGTTGCTGGAGGATTAAGTTACAAAATCACAAAAAACTTCTTCGTACAAGGAAGATATGTTCTTGGACTAACAGAAGTTTCATCTAATGCAGATGCAAAAAACTCAACACTGCAACTCTCAGCAGGACTCATGTTTTAACAAAATTTAAAATAATTAGTGAATTAAAACCGTTCTTAATTGGAACGGTTTTTTTATTTTTACAAAAATATAACTATGAAAATTTGCATCATCAACGGACCAAACCTCAACTTATTAGGAAAACGTGAACCAGAAATTTATGGCTCGCAAACTTTTGAAGATTATCTAGAAATCTTAAAAACTAAGTTTCCACAAATAGAATTGACTTATTTTCAATCTAATATTGAAGGTGAATTGATTGGCAAAATTCAAGAATTTGGTTTTTCTTACGATGGAATTATTCTCAATGCCGGTGCTTATACTCATACTTCTATTGGCATTGGCGATGCTATAAAAGCCATAACAACTCCGGTAGTTGAAGTACATATTTCAAATACCTTTTCGCGTGAAAGTTTCCGTCATCAATCCTATATTTCAGGAAATGCCAAAGGCGTAATTCTAGGTTTTGGAATGAAAAGCTATGAATTGGCAATACAATCCTTTTTGTAATTCTAATAATTTCTTTATAATCTCTTTAGCATTTAAATAACAAAATTTTGTGATTGTAATTAAGTCCTACTTGTATATTTGTAAGAAAAAATTACAGTATGAAAAAAAATTACTTGCTCCTATTCCTTTTAGTTTCGTTTTTTTCTTTTGCACAAATTAAAGGAACTATTACTGACAACAAAGGAATTCCGCTTTCGCTTGTAACTGTCTTAGAAGAGAATACCTATAACGGAACTTCCTCAAACGAGCATGGAAATTATGAATTGAACATAAAAAAAACGGGGAAACACACTATTGTTTTTCAATATTTGGGGTTCAAAACTCAGAAAATAACGGTCACAATTGAAAAATTTCCTTTTATCCAAAACATACAATTAGCTGAAGAAAATTTATCACTTTCAGAAGTGGTGATCAATACTAAAGACAATCCAGCCAATACCGTAATCAGGCAAGCTATTGCTCACAAAAAAGAAAATTCCGAAAAAACAGCTCGTTTCAAAGCCGATTTTTATTCCCGTGGTATTTTTAAAGTAAAAGATTTACCCAAAAAAATTCTAGGTCAAAAAGTAGGTGATTTAGACGGCGCAGTCGATTCAACCGGGACTGGAATTATCTATTTATCAGAAACCGTTTCGAAAATAATCTTTGAAAAACCCGATAATTTAAAGGAACGCATTATAGCATCGAAAGTAAGTGGAGACAACAAAGGCTTCAGTTACAACACCGCTCGATCAACGATTTATGATTTTTATGACAATACGTTAGACTTTGGTAGCAAAATAATTTCGCCCATTGCCGACAATGGTTTCAACTACTACAAATACAAATTAGAAGGTACTTTTCAAGACGAAAACAACTTGATGATCAACAAAATAAAAGTCATTGCAAAACGAGATGCCGAACCCGTTTTTGAAGGCTACATTTATATTGTCGAAGACTCTTGGGCAATTTATGCCGTAGATTTAGACATCAAAGGGTACAGAATGCATCAAGAATTTGTAGATGTAATGAAGTTAAAACAAAATTTTAATTATAATAAAAACAATAAAATTTGGGCAAAAAACACGCAAAGTCTTGAATTTTCAGCGGGTATTTTTGGTATAAAATTCAACGGAAAATTCTCTTATGTTTACAGTAATTATGAATTCGAAAAGTCGTTTGCCAAAAAAACTTTTACCAATGAAATTGTAAGTTTTGAGGATAATTCTAACAAAAAAGATACTGTTTTTTGGAATACAATCAGGCCCATTCCTCTAACTATTGAAGAGAATACCGATTATATAAAAAAAGACAGCGTTCATACGGTTCGAAATTCAAAAAAATATTTGGATTCGATTGACAAGAAAGACAATAAATTCAAATTTCTGAGTCCAATTACGGGTTATTCTTGGAGAAATAGTCACCAAAAAAAATCCTTTCGTTACGATGGCTTGCTCAATTTATCTTCCTTGAGTTTCAACACGGTTCAGGGTTGGAATCTGGATTCGGGATTTTCTTTCCGGGATTGGGCAGCGCAAGAAGAAAAAGGGAAATCGACTTCTATCAGCACCAAGTTCAATTATGGTTTTTCAGATGATCGATTAAGGGTCACAGCAGATTATTACCATCGTTTCAACAATCAAAATTATGCAACACTAAGTGTTTTTGGAGGAACAAAAGTAAACCAATTCAATCCCGAAGAACCCATTACAAAATTCATAAACACAATAAGATCTTTGTTTTTCGTTGACAATTATATGAAATTGTACAACAAAGAATTTGCTGGTGCCACTTATGGTCAAGACTTAGGCAATAATTTATATCTAAAAGGAACTTTAGAATATCAGCAAAGAAAACCTTTATTCAACACCACAGATCAAGCTTTTATCAAAAGTGATGATGTTTATAGTTCTAATAATCCGTTGTTGCCAGACGATAATTTGACTCCCGCAATTGAACAACATCATCTTACGAAAGCTTCTGTTTTTGCAAAAATAAATTTCGGAAACAAATACATTTCGAGACCAGACGGAAAATTAAATATTCGGAACTACAACTACCCCACTTTGTCTTTTGGATACGAAAATGCCTTTGCATCTAATGAAAGCAAATACGAATACCAATTGCTTTCAAGTCAAGTTAGATATGATTTTGACGCGGGAAACAAAGGAACTTTAGGCATAAATCTGAAAGCTGGAACTTTCATTCATGGCGATAATATTTCGTTTGTGGATTACAAACATTTCAACGGAAATAGAACCCACGTGGGAACTAGCGACCTCTATTTGAACGTTTTCAACCTAATGCCTTATTATTCGAACAGCACGAATGACAGCTATTTTGAAGCGCATTTGGAGCACAACGACAAAGGCTATATTATGAATAAAATTCCTTTGTTGAACAAATTAAATTCGACTTTGGTTTTAGGATTTCACGCTCTAGCCGTTCCAAATGTTAAACCTTATTCCGAATTTACAGTAGGTTTGGATAACCTAGGTTTTGGAAAATTAAAAGTATTTCGTTTGGATTATGTGCATTCCTATCAAAACGGAATTCAAGAAAATGGAGTCGTTTTTGGTTTGAAAATTTTGAATGTTTTAGAATAGAAAAATATGTAAACTGCAATGAAAACTTTTTAGTTTTAAAGAAAAAGAAAAAATAATTATTCCACTATCACAAGGTTTTTTTAAATCATTTCGTATCGAAAAGTAAATGATTATGATTTATGAAATTAGTTTCTGAGATTTCAACTAAGAGTAAAAAACAAAAAATGCCTCACTTTCGAGGCATTTTTCATATAAATATTCAAGTATTACTTACTCAAATACATTTTTCTTCGAGAGTACAATTCATAAAACTGATCGTCTTTCAAATCGTCTATAAACAAAATGCTTTCTCCGGTTGATTTCATTTCTGGACCTAACGCTTTGTTCACATTATGGAACTTGCTGAAAGAGAAAACTGGTTGCTTGATGGCAAATCCATTCAATTGTGGATTGAAATCAAAATCGGTTACTTTATTTACACCAAGCATCACTTTCGTAGCATAATTTACATACGGTTCGTTGTATGCTTTTGCAATAAAAGGTACTGTTCGTGAAGCTCTAGGATTGGCTTCGATGATGTAAACAATATCATCTTTTATCGCAAATTGTATGTTGATTAAACCAACGGTTTGCAAAGCCAAAGCAATTTTCTTGGTATGCTCTTTTATTTGTGTCATCACAAATTCACCTAAATTAAACGGTGGCAAAGTCGCATTACTATCACCCGAATGTACTCCGCAAGGCTCGATGTGTTCCATTATTCCAATGATGTACACATTTTCGCCATCGCAAATCGCATCGGCTTCGGCCTCTATGGCTCCATCCAAATAGTGGTCTAAAAGCAATTTATTACCAGGAATCGTTTTCAATAAATTGATTACGTGTTCTTCTAATTCTTTTTTATTAATCACGATTTTCATTCCCTGACCACCCAAAACATAAGAAGGACGAATCAATAAAGGAAAATCTAATTTATCTGCCAAAGCAGAAGCTTCGTCGGCCGTTTCAGCAATTCCGAATTGAGGGAAAGGAATTTTTAATTCGGTTAATAAATCTGAGAAACGCCCTCTATCTTCGGCTAAATCCAAAGCATCAAAGCTGGTTCCTATAATTTTAATTCCGTATTTGGCTAACTTCTCGGCAATTTTCAAAGCTGTTTGACCTCCTAATTGTACGATAACACCTTCTGGTTTTTCGTGTTGAATAATGTCGTAAATATGTTCCCAGAATACAGGTTCGAAATACAATTTGTCGGCTGTATCAAAATCGGTCGAAACCGTTTCGGGATTGCAGTTAATCATTATCGTTTCGTAACCACATTCTTTGGCAGCCAATACACCGTGAACACAAGAATAATCAAATTCGATTCCTTGACCAATTCTATTTGGTCCTGAACCCAAGACGATTATTTTTTTCTTATCGGTTACAATACTTTCGTTGTGAACGTAGCGTTCTCCATTTGCTTTTTCGATTTCAGCTTCAAAAGTCGAATAATAAAAAGGAGTTTTGGCAACGAATTCCGCAGCACAAGTATCCACCAATTTAAACACTCGGTTGATGTTCTTTTCCATTCGCAAAGAATGAATCTGACTTTCCAAACAGCCCAACATATGTGCAATTTGTCTGTCGGCAAATCCTTTTTGTTTGGCTTCAAGTAGCAATTCTCTTGGTAAAGTTTCTAAATTAAAGCTTGATATTTCTTTTTCTAAAGTATATAATTCCTCATATTGTTTCAAAAACCACATATCTATTTTGGTAATTTCGTGAATTCTCGAAAGTGGAATTCCCAATGCAATAGCATCATAAATCACAAAAACACGATCCCAACTTGCGTAGGTTAGTTTCTCTATAATTTGCTCGTAATTGGTATAACCTTTACCGTCGGCTCCAAGTCCATTTCTTTTAATTTCCAATGATTGAGTCGCTTTGTGTAGAGCTTCTTGAAACGAACGTCCAATTCCCATAACTTCTCCCACCGATTTCATTTGAAGTCCCAAAGTTCTGTCCGCTCCTTCAAATTTATCGAAATTCCAACGAGGGATTTTTACAATAACATAATCCAAAGTCGGTTCAAAAAGAGCTGAAGTTGATTTGGTGATTTGGTTTTGCAATTCATCCAAGTTGTAACCCAAAGCCAGTTTCGAAGCAATTTTTGCTATAGGATAACCCGTTGCTTTTGAAGCCAAAGCTGAAGAACGCGACACACGAGGATTGATTTCAATCGCCACAATATCTTCTTTTTCGTCTGGTGAAACAGCAAATTGTACATTACAACCTCCAGCAAAATTTCCAATACTACGCATCATCAAGATGGCATAATCTCTCATTTTTTGGAAAGTTGTATCCGACAAAGTCATTGCTGGCGCCACGGTAATAGAATCTCCAGTATGAATTCCCATTGGATCCATATTTTCGATAGAACAGATAATCACAACATTGTCGCTTTTATCTCTCAACAATTCCAATTCATATTCTTTCCAACCCATCAAAGCCTTATCAATTAGCACTTCGTGAATAGGTGACGCTTCTAAACCACGGGTCAAAAGTTCATCAAAATCTTCTTTTTTATAAACGATAGCTGCTCCGGTTCCTCCCAAAGTAAACGAAGGACGAATTACTAATGGGAAACCAAACTCTTGTGCGATTTCTTTCCCACGTAGATACGAAGTACAAATTTCGGCAGGTGCAGAAGGAACTCCAATTTTCTTTAGTAATTGTTTGAATTGTTCTCTGTCTTCGGTAATATTGATAGCGTTTACATCGACACCAATCAATTTTACCCCAAAATCTTGCCAAATACCTTTTTCTTCTGCTTCCAGACACAAGTTCAAAGCAGTTTGCCCACCCATAGTTGGCAATACCGCATCAATTTGTGGATGTGCTTTTAGAATTTCAATAATAGACTTTGTAGTTAATGGTTTCAAATAAATATGATCGGCCATCGATGGGTCGGTCATAATAGTTGCTGGATTCGAGTTAATCAAGATAACCTCAATTCCTTCTTCACGAATAGAACGTGCTGATTGGGAACCTGCATAATCAAATTCGCAAGCTTGCCCGATAACGATTGGACCTGAACCTATAATTAAAACCGATTTTATGGAATTGTCTTTTGGCATTGTGCAGTTGTTTTGTTGTTTTTTAGTGTTCTAAATTCCTAATTTTATAGTTAATTCTGTAACAATAAATCCTGAACTCAATTATTATTTAACGAAAAGGTATAAAAAAAGGCGATACTAAAAAAAGTAACGCCTTTATGATGTTTATAGAAACATTATTTTTTATGTCTTGGTTCGCTAGAAACAGTCAATTTGTGTCTTCCTTTGGCTCTACGACGAGCTAGGACTTTTCTTCCATTAGCAGAAGCCATTCTGTCCATAAATCCGTGCTTATTTCTTCTTTTTCTTTTCGATGGTTGAAACGTTCTCTTGCTCATTGCTTTGTATCTTTAAAAAATGTATTTAAGTGTCTTTGGCGGTTTCGAATTCCGTTATTCTAAAACCGAGTGCAAATATACAAAGACTTTTATTTCTGGCAAGTGGTTTTATAATTTTTTTTTTAATTCCTTTTGCTATCTTTGCTATTATAAATTTACACACTATGTTTCACAAGAATATCAAACTTATTATCGCTGGACTTCTAGTAGTTGCAGCGATTTGGCAATTTACAGAATCTAATATTGGCAATGGAATCTTCCTAATATTAATGACTGCTTTTCCAATTTTTCTTTATTTTAAAAACGAATTTATTCTATTGGCATTCCTAAAATTGAGAAAACAAGATTTCGAAGGAGCCAAAAAATGGCTGGCTTACATCAAAAATCCCGAAGGAGCTTTAGTTAGAAAACAACAAGGTTATTTCAATTATTTACACGGAATTATGCTTTCGCAAACCAATCTCAATCAATCCGAGAAATATTTCAAGAAAGCAATAGAGTTGGGATTGTCTATGGATATGGATTTGGCTGTTGCCAAATTGAATCTTGCTGGAATTGCAATGAGTCGAAGAAGAAAATTAGAAGCGACAAATTTGCTAAACGAAGCTAAAAAACTAGACAAACAGAATATGCTTACCGATCAGATTAAAATGATGAAAGATCAAATGAAGAAAATATAATCCTAAAACAGGTACTTTTCTAAGAAAAAGAAAAAAAAAGGCGATTAGAACAAACTCTAATTGCCTTTTTTATTTTTACTCTAAAATTATTTTGGGCAAATTTTCATTCAACCATTTGTATTTGCTCAGAATCATAACGTGTGTTCCCCCTTTTACTACAATACAGTTTTGAATGTTTTTTATCGGGAAAACATCATCCTCATCGCCGTGAATGTGAATCACATTTTCATCTGCAACGGTTCTTTCCCACAAAATTACTTGTTCCACAGCCCAATCCAAATAACGCTTGTCTCGAACACGAAGAAATTTTTCATACAATTTAAGCCTTTGATTTATTTTTTCGCCAAAAGAAAATTTAGAGAGACTTTCAATATTGGCAAATAAAGCAGTTGGAATCAATTTATACGCTTTGGTGGTTTTGGCCACTTTCATTCTTCTGGGAAACTCGTGGTTTGTTTTGACACTCGAAATGATGATCACTTTTCTAACTTGGATAAATTGAGCCATTTCCTGAACTAAAATCCCACCAAAAGAAACTCCAATCAATACAGGATTTGGATGTAGAATCTTCTGAGTCATTCGTTTGGCATATTGAAGTAAAGTTTCATTATCCAAAGGGATTTCCCATTCTAAAAGCACGGTTTCAAAAATAGCATCTGGAAGAACTATTCGTTCAAAAATTTGAGCACTTGCAGCCAAACCAGGCATAAAATAAACTGGAATTTTACTCATATTATCTTTTTTATAACTGAATTCTTATTAGCATTTTAGAATATCGAAATTTTGTATAAAATTAAACGATTTATTTGAAACCAATACCGTTATACTAGCTATAATCGTTTGATATTGAAAATCAAATTGATACCTTTGTAAATCCTGTTTTTAAACCCAAATACTTTTGGGTTAAATACCAATAACATTAAATTTAATATCATGGAATCTGGAGTTATTATCGAAATAAAGGACAATACTTTTGCCAGACAATTTGAAACCATAACCCAAAAAGGATTAGTTACAGTTGAATATTCTTTTCAGGAGAAAAAAATATTCTTAACAAAAATTAATACCCCAGACTCATTTGACGATGAGCTGTTTATTTCTAATTTATTGAAAGAAATTATGGCAATTGCTATAGAGAGAAAACTAAAAGTCGTTCCTATACTTCCCAAAATAGTTGTTTTCTTCAAAAAGAACCCAATTTACAAAGAGTTACTTCCGCCAGGAATTCGATTATAAAAAAAGGCTGTTTCGATAAAAAGAAACAGCCTTTTATATATCTAAAAAGCATAACTAGTTGATTTTTTTTAGTTCTATCTGCGACCACCTCGGCCTCCGCCTCCGCTGCGACCACAAGGTTTAAAAATGGGATTGAAAATGGTTTTGACAACTCAGGAAGTTCATGTTTCTAATGATGGAATGAACGTAACTGAAATTGGACAATTCAAATTAGTAGATTCGACAGATACTAAACTTGAAGGCGGAAATTATTTCAGTGTATTCGAAAAAAGAAACGGTAAATACGTTTGTGTCAGAGACATTGCCGCTTCCGATATGCCAAGAGAAGCCAAATAACACTCTTAAGTTTTTCTACAAAAAAGAAGCTTTCTTAAAATTATTTTAAGAAAGCTTCTTTTTTTGCTGTTAGTTTAGCTCACAAAAAAAAACTCAAACAAGTCAAATTTTCAAAAAACAACTCTCAAAAAACCGTTACCAAATCGCCATTATAGAATCTGTAAATTATATAAAATTAAAATAGAATGATGTAATATCGCACTAAAATTTAAGCATTTTCTTTGTTTTATACAAACTCGAAACAGTGGCTTTACTCAAAAAAATTCTTATACTATTTTTATTTATAATCGGCTTTTCGCATTCCAATGCACAGATTCAAACTTTATTTAATGACAAGATTGAACTCAAATCGATGGTTGCACGATGGGAATTAGACTCTACTTCGGCAAGAGGAACTTTTTTGGTAACTCCTTACAAATCAATATATATTTTACCTTTTGTTTGGTCTAATAACATCAACGAAAAGCCTAGTTCAGGTAATGAATCTCCAGATTATATTGCGCCGAATGTAGATTATGACAATATTGAATTGAAATTTCAATTGAGTTTTAAAACTAAAATTTTGCAAAGTTTTTTATGGGGAAAAGCCGATTTATGGGTGGCGTATACCCAGGTTTCACATTGGCAAATTTACAATGCTGACCTGTCTCGTCCTTTTAGAGAGATAAATTATGAGCCGGAAATTATTTTAAATTTTCCGCTACAATTTGATTTTCTTGGTTTTAAAACCCGAATGACGGGAATTTCTTTCAACCACGAATCAAACGGTAAAGGATTTCCAAATACTAGAAGCTGGAATCGAGTAATTATGTTTGCAGGTTTTGAAAGAGAAAATTGGAATATTTACATCAGACCTTGGTACGTAATTCCAGAATCGAAAGGCGACAATCCAGACATTTCAGATTACGTTGGCAATGGCGATTTGACCCTGATTTACTCCAAAAACAGGAGCGTGTATTCTTTTGAAGGAAGCCACAATTTTAATTTGAACGGAGAAATGAGAGGTAGTGCAACATTTTCTTGGTCTTATCCAATAAAAGGAAATCTGAAAGGATATTTACAAGTTACCCACGGCTATGGGAATTCACTTATAGATTACAACCACAATCAAACTACCATAGGAGTTGGCGTTTCTTTAATTGAATGGCAATAAAATTTAAATAAATTCGAATACAGCTCTCTTTTGATTTCTATAGAAAAAAGTTGTATCTACTATAGATTTAAAATTCATGCTACTAAAATAGACCGAAGTTGGAAGCATAAAAAAAATTTGAACCTACTTCTAAACACAAATTCTTTTTGGTATAAATTCATACTAATTCCAGTTTCTTTCTTGTTCGAATGCTATATTAATCAAATAGCGTCCCTTTAAGTAGATTTAATTGTACCTTTCACAAAAAAGGATTGCTGTTTTAGCTTTTAAATCAAATAGAAAGGAAGACAAAACCTTTATAAATAGCCTAATTATCCTAACACTTTCCAATCTGAAATGTGTGAATTATACAACTTTTTCTTAAAGTTATATAAGTCTTTTAAGGGCGAATCGTTGGACTTTTACATTAACTATTTTTAATCACAAAACAATTTGAAATTATATATCAAATACATGGTTAGCAACCGCTGCAAAATGGCAGTAAAAGAAGAGCTAAAAAAACTTGGGCTCCATTACATTGTAGTCGATTTAGGCGAAGTAGATATCATGGAAAATATTTCTATGGAAAAAAGAAATCTATTAAAAATTAATTTGCTTCAATCAGGTCTTGAATTGATGGACGACAAAAAAGCCATGCTAATCGAGAAAATCAAAACTATAATAATAGAAATGGTACACCACTCGAGCGAAATTATCAAAGTTAATTTTTCTGATTATTTGAGTGAAAAAATGAACCACGATTATACCTATTTGTCTAATTTATTTTCAGAAGTTCAAGGAACTACCATCGAGCAGTATATCATTTCTCATAAAATTGAACGCATCAAGGAATTAATTATTTACGGTGAGCACAATATCACCGAAATTGCTTGGAAAATGGGATACAGCAGTGTAGCACATTTATCAAGCCAGTTTAAGAAAGTTACAGGATTAACTCCTTCCCATTTCAAACAATTGAAAGATAAAAGACGAAGTCCTATTGAAGAAATTGGAAATTCAAAA
>Ga0209480_10000272_pt1 | contig 44974 bp, 40 predicted proteins | sample JI61114C2DNA_FD_187501 | JGI IMG/M metagenome (GOLD analysis project Ga0209480, IMG submission 187501) | Wastewater effluent complex algal communities from Wisconsin, to seasonally profile nutrient transformation and Carbon sequestration -... | ecosystem: Engineered > WWTP > Effluent > Algae...
TTGTTTTTAGTGGTTACTTTCCAATACAGAAACTACTAAAGATCTTCCCCAACACATCTCTGTCCACATCCACCCTGCCGGTGATCTCGCCCAAATAATGCAGACATCTGCGGATATCTAATGCGAGCAGATCTCCGGATATGCCGGAATCCATGCCTAAAGAGATATCATCTAAACTTTCAGAAACCTTAATAAGCGCTGCTTGATGCCGGGCATTGGTGACAATGGTGTCTTCTGTATTGATAGTAGCGCCAATTGCATTTTCATATAATTTTGACTTGAGAGAGTCAATACCAATGCCACTTCGGGCAGCTATGTGTATTTCTGCATTGAGGACTTCGAATTGTGGAGGGTCATCCTGCAGGTCTATTTTATTGTAAACCCTGAGCGTTTTGTTAGCATATGGCTCCATCCATTTCAGATTTTCTCCGACTTCGTCATTGATGTCCATGAGGTGAATGATGATATCCGCCTTTTCAGCATTTGACATGGAACGTTCTATTCCTAAGTCTTCGATAGTGTCCCCTTTGCTTTCGCGAATCCCGGCAGTATCTATGAGGCGAAATAATACGCCATCTATGTTGAGACTTTCTTCAATCGTATCACGTGTAGTACCTGCAATATCGCTTACGATGGCCCGTTCCTCATTGAGTAAGGCATTTAGCAAGGTTGATTTGCCGGCGTTGGGACGACCAATGATGGCGACCGAAATACCATTCTTGATGGCGTTACCAAGGGAAAATGACTTGATTAATTTATGTGTGGAGGTTTTTAATTGTTCGATGAGTAATCGAAACTGAGTCCTATCTGCAAATTCAACATCTTCTTCTGCAAAGTCTAGTTCCAATTCGATCATAGCAGCGAAATGTATCAATTGATCCCTCAAATCATTCAGATCTTTGGAAAATCCTCCTCTTAATTGATTAAGTGCCGTTTGCTGTGCAGCTGTAGTATTGGCAGCGATGAGATCTCCGACAGCTTCAGCCTGAGCGAGGTCCATCTTACCATGGAGAAATGCCCTCTGAGTGAATTCTCCCGGTTGTGCAAGTCGTGCACCTGCTGACAGACATGCTTGAAGAATCTGTGACAATATATACGGCGAACCATGTCCACTGATCTCAGTGACGTCTTCCCCGGTATAACTGGCCGGATTTTTATAAATGGAAACAACAACTTCATCAATAAAAATGGCCGTTTCAGGATGAATGATATGTCCAAAATGTAGGGTATGAGTCGGTTGATCCTTTAGTTTTTTTCCTTTAAATATGAGGTCCGTTATTTCAATTGCTTTCTGACCGCTGAGCCGGATAATACCGATTGCACCTATGCCCGGAGCAGTGGAGATGGCAACAATGGTATCGTCGAGAGAAGTGTAGATAGTTGTTAGTTATTATTTGTTAATTATTATTTTTGGTTTGATTGATGAGTTCTAATTAAATTTAAAGATAGTGTAAAGATGTGAGAATGTGAGAATGTGAAGAGGTGAGGAGATGAACAGCGAACAGTTGCGAAGATGAGAATCTTGCTCTTAATTTATTAAAGTTGTTATAAATGAGATGATGAGGGAATTGGAAGTTGATCAAAAATGGGTCGGCACTATCCAACAAAAATTATAAAGCAAATGAATAAAATGTCATCAGCTGCGTTACTATTTTATCATATCCTAATCATTAATTAATTTTCGTTATCTTGTCATATCATTAATGTAAGTACAATGAAGATTCATCCATTCATTATGTCCATAGTAATTCAATTAATTTGCCTGAATAGTATCTCGTGTCAATGTTGGGACCCGGGACCATTTCCACCGGCATTGGATTCTTTTTACACAAGAATTAATCAGGCAGAATTATTTATTACTGATAATAATTTAAATGCTGCTATCAAAAGTTATGTAAAAGCATCGGCATTTCGGCCGCTTGATTATTATGATAGAGTGAATTTATTGGAATGTTATTTACAATCTGAGAGGATGCCCGAGGCAGTCAGTGTTATAATACAGATGGCAGAAGATCAATTTCCCTTGGTTTTTTTGAATGCCAAGAAATATGAGGATTTGATCAATGATGAAACCTGGATATATTATGTTCAAAATAATTATAATGCTCCTGCTCCCTTCCCTGTCAGAAAAATTATTCGAGAAACTTACGATGAATTTCAAAAGTACGTAAATTTTAAAAAGCCTGATTCAGCGGCATTAGTATATCATAGTATAGCTACCAAAATGAAAAAAATGATACTAGAGTACGACTATCCATCCGAACAGGCGTTGGGCTATGGAGGATCGATGTACCAACCATCGATGTATCAGCCAATATTTATGTTTTTCGTAGTTGTATCTGATTCAACTTTTAATTCGGATTCAGTCTTTCAAGACCAATTACTGCGGGGAAAAATGTCCCCGGATTTAATTGCAACCTACAATAAAATCAAAGGAATGACGGATTGCGGTTGCGCTCCATTTACTGATGCTATTTATTTTGAGTACAATAACAAGCTTTATTCTTGCACAAAAGAAAGAGAAATTTTTGTTAATAAATGTCGGGAATTACTCCATATGCCCTTATTAGCCGATGTGAAAAAACTCATAGCTTATCAAAATAATAATCCACAATTTAAGTTCAGAATTGGTTACAATGCCGGCAGCACCTATATTAAAACTGAGAATTCAGGTGAGCCATTTGACATTAATAATTATAGCGATCAAATTGAGTTCGTAAAAGAACTCGGACAAAATGATTTTCATTATTCAAAATAATAAATTAACTTTGAAATAAATCTAAAACCCAAGCATTATGAAAAAAATTAGTTTAATCTCCGTCTTCCCTCTTTTCCTTTTTATTTTATTTGGCTTAAGCAGCTGCCAAACGGTCCGAAATGTTCATAATGATGCCATAGACATGGGCTTCTTAAAGAATAAGGGAGATGGTAATACCAATCTTGTATTTGACGTAAATAGTAAAACAGCAGGAATCAATGGAAGTGTCATATATTCTCCTGCAGAAAATGTGTTGCTTGGAGCCGGCATAAGTGCTTTCTCATACAAGTTGTTTGACGACAATTCCGAATACAATGATTTAAATCTTGTAGAGGATGTTGGAAGACTGAAGGGTTATAAAGCAAGAGCAAATATTGGCTATTATGACAACTTTGGACAAACAGGCAAGGGCTATTTTGAATCTATGCTTACTTTGGCTTATGGATCGAATGTCCTAAGATTGGTCGATTTATATAACCCAGATAATTTAATTTTCAAGTACAAATATGATCCATTCTCATTTGGGTTACAATTTGGAGTAGGGAGAAATTCTGACAATGTAAGTTTGATGGGAGGATTGAAATTCCAAAGATATCTTTTTGGCAAACAAATTCCTGTATACAGAAATTACAATGATGCTATAATTACGGTTGAAGGAATATCTATATTCCAAATATTCTATGGAATGCGTTTTGGAAAGGGCCCTGTAAAAGGAAATTTCCAGATCAATGTAAGCATTAATCCAAATGATTATAACGATTCTGTCATTGAGCCATATCCAGGCTTTTCTTTTGGAGTGACGTATGCTTTTGGAAGAAAGAAGAAGGATATTTAATAAAGTAGTCAGAAACAAGTGAAGATTAAAAATCAATGTGGTACTAACTTATAGAATACCTATTAAAACTGCATCAAAGTATACCGATTTTTGGTAACCGATTACTTACCATAATTATGGCAGTCTTTCTAATCTCTGCATATTACTAACTAAAGGATTTCCTATAAATATTTAAATGGTTTCATTTGCTGGACTCAATCATCGAAGTTTCATTCTAACTAACTACCTTCTAACTTCTAATTTCTACCTTACCTTGAGTAATCGCAATCTTTTTAGGGTTTATTTATAACGTCGAAAATTCAGCTAATTACCCATTACCCATACCATGTCACTCATTTCCTTCATTCAAATGTGGGTCTGAAGATAAATTTTCTGTCGGAAAGGCATGATTAAAACCAATTTTTGTTGGCAATATTTCTTCATCATCGTCATAGTCTTCCCAAGCCGTAATCTCCGATACCAGCGTCTCCACATGCCTTAAAATGAAAGGTGTTTTGATCTCTTCAGGTCTGTAAATAGCAATAGTTTTAGGTGGACGCGGCTCCATGTAGTTTTCAATGATCGGATAATTGATCATGACAAGTATTTTACCATTGAACAATTGCTGATATACCAAACTGCCATTAAACCTGATTAAATGTTTTTCAATATCCGGTTCCATTGTCTCATAAATACCACTTCTTACATTGCCCAAGGTGCAAATGATGGCGTTGAGATTGCTGAATTGATCTGAATCAGATAGCTCAATTTTCAAACCTCCTTCCCCGCATATATCTATCAGATCTGTTTTAATCTGCTCCCTTAAGCTTTCATTCCAGATCTCCCGGTATTTGTTTGTATTTTCTAAAACAGTATTATAGTTTTTAACCTTATTCTTCAGGTTATCAACATTAAGGTCAATCATCGTGTTATTTATTTTTACAGATAATATTATCAACTAAGATACATATATTTCTGATATTTGAATTTATCACAACAACTAAAATAATGAGTAGAAAAGTACTATTAGCGGGAGGAAGCGGACTTATTGGTAAAAATATTTATCAACTTTTAACCCGATTTGGATACGAGCCTATCATACTATCCAGAAATGAAAAGTTATCCGAAAGAAATGATTTTATATACTGGGATCCTTCAAAAAGCTATATTAAAATAGATGGTCAACTCAATGTGCGTGCCATCATCAATCTTTGTGGTGCGGGAATAGCTGAAAAAAAATGGACAGATGATAGAAAAAAGGAGCTTGTAGATAGCCGTATTATTCCTGCCCATTTCATCGCAGAATTAATTAAAACTGAAAAGATAAAAACTGATGTATATCTGGGGTCCTCAGCCATAGGGATTTATGGTGATCGCCCAGGAACCAATGCCTGTAAGGAATCAGACCAGATAAATGGCGACACATTTCTGAGCAAAATATGTATTGAATGGGAGAAAGCGCAAGACAATATTCCAGACACTGTCAGAAAAGTTCTTGTTCGAACAGGCATTGTATTGGCGGAAGAAGGAGGCGCTCTCGATCAATATCGCCCTCTACTTAATTTGAGGATGGCTCCATATTTTGGTGGTGGGAAACCTTACATGTCATGGATAACGATAGATGACCTTTCCAACATGTTTTTGCATGGAATAGAAAGCAATATATCAGGAACATATAATGCGGTTGGCGACCTTCCTGTAAATTCCAAGGAATTTGCCAAGGCTTTTATCCGGAGTCAATCCAAATGGGCTGTGTCAAGAAGTGTGCCAAATTTCGCAGTTAAGTTAATGCTCGGCGAAATGTCTGCCGTCGTCCTAGAAAGCCAGTTTGTCTCGAACGAAAAGATCAAAGCGACAGGATTTGACTTTAAGGCCAAAACTATTGATGAAGCTTTCGAGCAAATAAAGAAATAAAACGAACGGCGAGACAAGCGTGCGCAATGGAGTACCGGCGGATGGCTCCAAGACATCTGACGTTTTGGTAGTTAAGAGAAGTAAAATTTATGAAATCCATTGGTACCATTATCTTCATCGTAATATTGCAATATTACAATTAAACCTTAATGCACCCTAAATTCATTCAACTTTCTAAGCAATAATTTATTCAATCAAACGAAAACATCCGACGACGCCAAATATCAGCATACATTGTTATTTGAATTGAGAAATATGATGGTGAAGATGCGTCGGATGGCGTAAACAAATTAAGCTGCGGAGCACCGTCGGATGGCTCCAAGACCTCTGATGTTTTGGTAGCCTAGAGAAGTAAAATTTATGAAATCCATTGCTACCATTATCTTCATCGTAATATTGCAATATTACATTTAACCCATAATGTGCCCTAAATTCATTCGACTTTCTAAGCAGTAGTTTACTGAATCAAACGAGAACATCCGACGACGCCAAATATCAGCAATACATTGTTATTTGAATTGAGAAATATGGTGGTAAAGATCCGTCGGATGGCGTAAACAAATTAAGCTGCGGAGCACCGTCGGATGGCTCCAAGACCTCTGATGTTTTGGTGGCCTAGAGAAGTAAAATTTATGAAATCCATTGCTACCATTATCTTCATCGTAATATTGCAATATTACATTTAACCCATAATGCACCCTAAATTCATTCAACTTTTTAAGCAGTAGTTTACTGAATCAAACGAAAACATCCGACGACGCCAAATATCAGCATACATTGTTATTTGAATTGAGAAATATGATGGTGAAGATGCGTCGGATGGCGTAAACAAATTAAGCTGCGGAGCACCGTCGGATGGCTCCAAGACCTCTGATGTTTTGGTAGCCTAGAGAAGTAAAATTTATGAAATCCATTGCTACCATTATCTTCATCGTAATATTGCAATATTACATTTAACCCATAATGTGCCCTAAATTCATTCGACTTTCTAAGCAGTAGTTTACTGAATCAAACGAGAACATCCGACGACGCCAAATATCAGCAATACATTGTTATTTGAATTGAGAAATATGGTGGTAAAGATCCGTCGGATGGCGTAAACAAATTAAGCTGCGGAGCACCGTCGGATGGCTCCAAGACCTCTGATGTTTTGGTGGCCTAGAGAAGTAAAATTTATGAAATCCATTGCTACCATTATCTTCATCGTAATATTGCAATATTACATTTAACCCATAATGCACCCTAAATTCATTCAACTTTTTAAGCAGTAGTTTACTGAATCAAACGAAAACAAATTAAGCTGTGGAGCGCCGCCTGATGGCCCCAAGTCATCTGTCGGTTTCGTTTAAGCTCCACGTTGTCGTTAACAATTTGTCAACTTCTACCAAATCCTTCAGTTATTAGACGAAGGGAATACTATTTTTGTAATTAGAAAGTTTATACATCTTTATGTTTGGAATAGGCTGAAAGCAAGCCTATACTTGCATTTTATTTATGAGTTTTAATTTGAGATTCAAGGCAAATCAAAACAACAGATAATCGTACTTTGTATATTTAAAATTTGGTTTAATTACCTTTGATAAATTATTAAAAAAAGCTTTCAATGCAACATACTGAAATAGAAGCATTAAATGACCGTGTTTTTGCTGGTAGCGAATTTATTGCCAGACTTACCAAGTCCACCGCCCATGTAATAGTGGGTCAGGATCATATGATAGAAAGGCTGCTAATTGGATTGTTGACCAAAGGTCATGTCCTGTTGGAAGGATTGCCAGGCCTTGCTAAAACACTTGCCATCAAGACACTCGCAAATCTTGTCAACGGCAAATTTTCAAGAATTCAATTTACTCCGGATCTTTTGCCCGCAGACATTGTAGGGACAATGATATACAACCCGGCCCAGAATCAATTTTCAGTAAAAAAAGGGCCAATATTTGCCAATTTTGTGCTTGCAGATGAAATAAATCGTGCTCCCGCCAAAGTACAAAGTGCGCTATTGGAAGCAATGCAGGAGCGACAAGTGACCATCGGAGAGGAAACATTCAAGCTCCAGGAGCCATTCCTTGTCATGGCAACTCAGAATCCGATAGATCAGGAAGGGACTTATCCACTGCCAGAAGCACAGCTGGATCGATTTATGCTAAAGGTGACCATCGATTATCCAACTAAAACAGAAGAACAAACCATCGTCCGAAGACATATGGATTCTTCTATCGATATGCTGCAAGAGCCTGTAGCGACGACTGAAGAGATTCTCCATGCACGTGAATTATTGAAAGCCATATATCTGGATTCCACTCTGGAAGGCTACATTCTTGACATTGTGTTCGCTACGAGAGATATTGCAGCTGCAGGCATTCCCAAATTACAGCCAATGATCCACTATGGCGCTTCACCAAGGGCAAGTATCAATCTTGCTCTGGCTGCCAAAGCTATGGCATTCATTCGGAGAAGAGCTTATGTCATCCCTGATGACATCAGGGCGATTGCCTTGGATGTATTGCGTCACAGAATCGGCATCACTTATGAGGCAGAGGCAGAGGGTATCACCAGAGAATCAATCGTGACGAGTATCCTCAATACGATCAAGGTCCCTTAAGTCATTCTTCGATTTAACTTTTATCACAATTCGTGCTTATGCGTTTTTTCTTTCTTTTGTTATTATTTTTTTATGCGCTGACATTCCTACAATCTCAGAATACAACCTGTAAAACATTATGGGAAGGAGAAGGTAGTGATGGCCAATATTACCTTGGAGGAAGAATAGACAAGATTCATGCCATACGCATATTTTTGTGCAGAAATGGAAATAAGCTGAAAGGATATTATGAAATGGTGAGTTCTAAAAAATTAATGGACGTAGAGGGTTTTCTAAAGGGCGATTCTATCTTTTTGGCGGAATATTCTGCTAACCAAAAGGTAATGGGCATGATCAAAGGCTATCTTAGAGACAGTAGTTATGTGGCTGACATGACCACGCCTGAAGGTATCTATAACGGTACGATCACCGCAAGGTTACAAAAAAACTGGGCATTATGTAAGAAACCAATTAATCCGGATTTTGCCAAAATTATTTTATATAAATCTGCTGAAAATCCTGATCAGCAAATGCTCATTTCCTATCCGAACGACTACGCTTTCAGGGGCATATTAAATGATGAGAAGCAACATAAGACTTTTTATTTTTCAGGGCGCAACCCTGAGAAAAAAGAAAAACAATACAAGATTACCACCCTTACGCATGCGGTCTCAACAGGAAAAATTACTTGCAGCCTCCAGAATGACCAATTTGTTCAATCTACCCTTACCGGTATAAGCAACAAAATGAAACCTACAATCACAATTCCATTAGATTTTATTGAAAAAACTGACCGCAGAAGTGCTTATGAGATTCATTTTCCGTTTACCGGAAACAAAAAAGCTGATCTTAGTATAGAAATGAAAGTCAGTGAGATAAGCCATCAATTTGATTCTATTTACAATTTGGGTTCTGTAAAAGATATGGAGGATGAACCATTTGGAAGATCTACCAATATGATCGCATGGTTTGAACCTTCATTCGTATCCAAAAAATGGCTTTGCGGACATTTTATTGTACACAATAGTTTATTGAATCAATCTAAAGTTATTGCCTATAATTACAATTATGCATGGAATAGAACTATCAATCTCGAGGAGTTAATCCGCATAAAAGCAGGACAGGATATAAATTGGGACAAAGTAATAGCAGACGAAAAAGGTCAAGGCAGTGTCGATACATCTTCAGAAACATATGGCGAACCAGCTGTCGCCTACAGTGGCGTTTTACTTACATCTAACTATGATAGATTATATGATAGACAACAATATCAGACTGCATCGAAGATTAAAGGGTTGAAGTGGAAATGGTGGAAAGCAAATTATTGGATATTCAAAAGTCAGCAGATCTAAATCATGGAAGTTAATAAGCTACTTCAGAAGGTCCGTAAGATCGAACTAAAGTCAAGAGATATTTCCAATCACTTGTTTTCTGGAGATACGATGAGTATTTTCAAAGGTCGCGGAATGTCCTTTTCTGAAGTACGAGAATATCAATATAGTGATGATGTAAGATTTATAGACTGGAATGTTACAGCCAGAACCGGAGTGCCCTTTGTTAAGATCTATGAAGAGGAAAGAGAACTCACGGTTATGTTGGTGGTGGATGTGAGCAATTCTTCTTTCTTTGGATCAAAAGAGCTGTTAAAAAGTGAGTTAATTACAGAATTAAGTGCAGTACTCGCTTTTTCAGCGGTACAGAACAATGATAAAGTCGGACTGATTCTATTTTCAGACAAAATAGAGAAATACATTGCCCCTTCCAAAGGACGGAATCAGACATTGCGCATCATTAGAGAATTGGTCGATCACAAACCAAAGAGTGCTAAGACAAGTATTAATACTGCAGTTCAGTTTCTAAATAATGTAGTCAAGAAGAAATGTATATGTTTCTTAATTTCAGATTTTCTTGATGAAAATTATGAACAATCTCTTCGTATTGCCGGCAGAAAAAATGACCTGATAGCTATACATATCGAAGATCCTGTCGAAAGAATCTTACCACATGCCGGAGTGATAAAGGCTATAGATCCGGAGACAGGCATCTCTCATTGGGTAGATACTGAGGATGAAGTATTCCGAAAAAAATACTCCGAATTTTACATTTCGAAAGTAAATAAACTGAAACAAGTATTGGGAGAAAGCAAGGTTGACCTGATCCGAATATCTACAGATGAAGACTACGTCAAAGCATTGTTGAAATTCTTTAAATCAAGATGATGCTTATAAATAAACTGCGCTTTTGCTGGATTTTTCTTGTTTTAGTCATCACAGGATCGACTGGAGCTTTTGGCCAGATCCAGATGGAAATTACTGCTGATACCAATAGAATGATCGTCGGTGATCAGCAAAAGTTGATTTTTACTATCACTTGTGACCCGGAAATTAGTATCAATAAGCTAGACTTAGACAGCATCACAGCAGTGGAAGGTTTCGAATTGAGTGAAGAACAAAACTGGGTTGAAAATACGACACCGATGTCTAAGATCCTGACCAAGGACATCACCTTTACAGCATTTAACCCCGGTGAATATAACTTTCCTGAAGTTACTTACCATTATTCTTACAAAGGGAACAATAAATCCGGTAAGTCCAAGTCTTGGAAACTAACTGTATTTCCGCTCAACACTAGTGAGGAGGACATCGCACCTAATAAAGATATTATAGTAGAAGTGTATTTTCTAGACAAATACAAATGGGTAATTATAGGATTAGGAGTGCTTGCTATAATCGGTATTGCAGCCTATTTCATCAGGAAAAAGCTCAATAATAAGCATAATCTTGAGTTTTTAAATAAACCGAAAGTCGATCCTGCACTGACAGCAAAAACAGCTTTAGAGAAATTAAGAACCGGAGATCTATGGAAAAGTGATGATCATAAGCCTTTCCAAACTGCATTATCCGGGATACTCCGTAGATATCTTGCAGATGCTCACAGCATTCGTGCCATGAATATGACCAGCCATGAGATCGTCCAACGCATGGGTCGTGCTCGTATGCCTGAATCCATGATCGATGTGGCCAATAAGGCATTGAATATAGCCGATCTGGTCAAATTTGCAAATGCTCAAAGCCGCAATGAGATCAACTATTCGTTCATTGGAAAGGTAGAAAACCTGGTGGATGAAGCAGAGCTTTTTCAAAGCCTAAAAGATAAATCCGACTTATGATGTGGGAGATCGGTTCAGTAGGTTTTAAACAGGCGTGGGTACTATTATTACTGCCACTCCTTTGGTATCTGATTTATTTCTTTCAGACCAGAAAAGCAAAGCCTTCAGGGATTTATTTGCCTACACTTTTTTCAGTATTAAAAACACATAATATTAAGACCAGGTTGATCCGACTATTACCCTGGCTTAAGTACATCGCCCTATCTCTTTTTCTAATTGCGTTGGCACGACCGCAAAAGATCAATAAAGAAGAGGTGATCAATTCCAGTGGAATCGATATTTCTATGGTGATCGACCTTTCCAGCTCTATGCTGGCTAGAGACTTTAAACCTAACAGACTTGAGGTGACTAAACAATTGGCGCAGGAATTCGTCAAGGAACGCCCAAATGACAGAATAAGCATCTCAATATTTGGCGGGACTGCACTGGGACAATGTCCACTAACTTCTGACCATAGGATGGTCCTGGACATACTGCAATCACTTGAACAAGGAGTCCTTGATGATGGTACTGCTATCGGTATGGGACTTGCATCTGGTGTCAATATGCTTAAGGACAGTAAAGCACGCAGTAAGGTCATCATTTTGTTGACTGATGGTGAAAATAATGCAGGTTATATAGATCCACTCACTGCAGCGAAACTGGCAGAAGGCTATGGCATCAAGGTTTATGTGATCGGTGTCGGAACAGAAGGTCAGGCAGAAACGCCGCTAAGCAGGACACCGTCAGGTCAGATCATATATGTATATCAACCTGTGACGATAGATGAGCCGCTGATGACAGAGATCGCCAATCTTACAAATGGGCAGTATTTCCGTGCTACTGATGAAAGTTCACTGCAAAAGATTTATAATCGGATTAATACGCTTGAAAAAACAAAAATTGAAAAGACCGTCCTTAAGAAAGGCGTTGACTATTTCAGAATATTTGTTGTGACAGGTCTTCTGCTGATCTTATTAGAAATCCTACTAAAAAACACCTGGTTGAGAACTCCGGTCCTTATAGAATAAAAATGATCCTTTGGTGAGTATAATGAACATAACGGTAGAAAATCCATATGCATTGTTACTATTGCTGACAGTGCCTATACTTGCTATCATGATGACATCATGGAGGAAAGGACGGATTATTTTGTCAGAAAAAATAGTCAACAAGACAATTTTTGACAAAATTTCTGTGCGCAAATCTGATAGGTTTGGTTTGCGGAGAGCTATCACTTTATTCGCCATCACATTCATCATTTTTGCCATCTCAAATCCACAACTACCGGGTGCAAAGCAATTAGTAAACAAAGAATCTTCTGATATCTTTATTGCCTTTGACATTTCCCGAAGTATGCTTTCACAGGATATTGCCCCTGACAGAATTACTAAGGCTAAACTTTTTGCAGTAAAGCTGGTCGAATCCATGCGGTCAGAACGCATAGGATTGATCGTCTTTGCCGGGGCAGCTTATGTATACATGCCGCTGACCAATGACTATAATGCTGCGATAGATTTTATTAATGGACTTAGCACGGAAATGGCGAGCTATCAGGGCACAGCTATAGGTGATGCGATTGAAGTAGCAGAAAAGGCCTTTACTCAAGAAGCTAATAGGAGCAAGGGATTGATAATCATATCTGATGGAGAGGACCACGATTCGGATGCCGAAAAAGCTGCAGAAAAGGCTTCACAGGGAGGGATGGTCATTACTACCCTTGGAGTAGGAACCGAACGGGGAGGGATGATACCTGACAACTCAACTGGTGGAGCCAATTATAAGTTGGATGACCAAGGCAATCCTATCCGTAGTAAGTTAGATGCCTCGGCTTTGAAAAAAATCGCTACCAAAGCACAAGGATCTTATTACAATATTGGTGATAATACGGAATCACTCAAAGGTGTTCTCGACATGGTTTCTAAGCTAGACAAAGGAGAATATCAATCAATAGATACGGCGAATAACTTTAGTTTGTACCCGTTTTTTCTCTGGCCTGCAGCCATCTTACTAATGATAGAGTTGCTAATGGGTATGGGTTTATTGATCACAAAAAAGCAAACACATGAAGTGTAGATTAATAAATGATCGGACAATAACTTCATTAATCTTGATGATGGGATTCTTCATTGTAGAGATGCAAGGCCAATCTGTGCGTTCCTTAATGAAAGAAGGTAATAATGCTTATAAAGCCCAAAATTTTGCGGAAGCTCAGTCGGAATATAATAAGGCAAATGCACTAAAACCGACATTCAATGGACTGTTCAATGAGGCAAATGCCTTATTTCAACAGAATAAATATAAGGAGGCCTCAGAACTGAATATGGCTGCGCTTGGGCAAGCAAAGACCAACAAAGAAAAGGCAATAGCCAGTTATAACCTGGGTAATAGTTTCTACAAAAGCCAGGACTATAACAAGGCCATAGATGCTTATAAACAATCTCTCCGGCTAGACCCTTCAGATTTAGATGCTAAGAAAAATCTGACCAAGGCTATTGAAAAAAAGAAACAGCAGAGTCAGCAAGACCAGAAGCAACAGCAAGAGCAAAAGGACAAAAAAGACGATAAGCAAAGCCAGGCTGATCAAAAAGAAAATCAAAAAAACGATAGTGGCGATCCTTCCCAACAGGATTCTGATCAAGAGCCAAAATCGCAAGAGGATCAAAAATCACAAAAAGATCAGGCAGGCAAACCCAAAAGCTTAACTCGCCAGGAAGCTGAAAATATGCTGCGCATCATGAAACAGGAAGAGCAGAAGACCAGAGCTAAACTCATGAAGCAGCAACGTCCGGAGGAAAGGAACAGTGGAAAAGATTGGTGATTTTGGTAATTGAAAAATGAGGATTGAAAATTGAAAATGAGATTTGGCAGGACTTCAGAATCCAATCTGCAGGCGATCATTTTTATAACTATTGATGTTGGATGATTAGCGATTGAGATAGTTTTTAACTTGTGAAATGGACAGTATTTAGGTAGCCACCTACGGGGCTAGTTTTCATAATATGATGCGCTCTTTACAAACAGGTAGGACCTACGGCCCATAACGTTGTTAATAAGGGCTTACTTTTATTAATTTCTTGTATTTCATTATCAATGATGATTCTTTGCCCCTTTAGGGGTTTTCTGTTTGTAACGATGGTGTAATGGGTTACACATGCCCCACTAGGGGCTACCTGTTACATTCCACAAACTGGCATCAGAAAGCTCATTACCAATTACTAGTAATCTCCATCATCCATCAAAATCAAGCACTTCCGCCCATTTTAACATATTACCTATTACTCATTACCCATTACTTATAACAACCTTTATTCTTCATAAAAATATTCCCTACATTTGCAGCTACTCAAGCAAGATGTCGAAACAATTAGATCAGATAAAGCAACCTGTAAAAGAAGAGCTGGAGCGCTTCGAAAAGCATTTCCGCAAGGCTATGAAAAGCAATGTTGCCCTGTTGGACAAGATCATGTTTTATATCGTCCAGCGGAAGGGTAAGCAAATGCGCCCTATCTTTGTATTTCTCAGTGCCAAAGCAGCCGGAGGCACCACGGAGGCCACTTACAATGCAGCATCACTGGTAGAATTGCTCCATACGGCCACTTTGGTGCATGATGATGTCGTAGATGAAAGCCTAGAGCGCAGAGGGTTCTTCAGTATTAATGCACTTTGGAAAAATAAGATCGCCGTTCTTGTCGGAGATTATCTCTTGTCACAGGGTCTGCTGTTGGCCGTAAATAATAACGAATTTTCATTGCTGAGGATTTTGTCCCGGGCGGTAAAAGAAATGAGTGAAGGTGAGCTCATGCAGATCGAAAAAGCACGTAAACTTGACATTCAGGAAGCGGTTTATTTTGATATAATCAGACAGAAAACAGCTTCTTTAATAGCTGCTGCCTGTGAAGCAGGTGCCGTGTCGGCCGGTGTCAGCCCGGAAGTTTCTGAACAATTCAGAGTTTTCGGAGAGAAGGTTGGTATTGCCTTCCAGATCAAAGATGACTTGTTCGATTATGGCACACAGGATGTTGGAAAACCGCTGGGTATAGATATTAAAGAGAAAAAGATGACGTTGCCGCTTATCTATGCCTTACAAAACACTGATCGCCCTACTAAAAAGCACATAATTAATTTGATCAAAAACCACAGTAAGGATCAGAAAAGCGTGAAGGAGGTGATAAGTTTCGTTCACGCCAGCGGCGGTCTTCAATATGCTGAATCTCGTATGATGGACTATTGCAGGGAAGCCATTGACCTTCTTAAAACGTTAGCAGATAATGACGCTAGTAAATCACTCGTTGAGCTAATCGATTATGTGACTAATAGGGAGAATTGATAAGATATTTATTATCTTTACAATTACTTGAAGAGCAATAGATTACATACATTCATTATTAATAAATTTAGAAATTACAATTGGAAGTACCTATTAGTATCTCTGATTCTTTGTAGCTCCTCTTTTGTCTATGGTCAAAGTAAATTGATTCTTACTACCGGAGTTGATAAAGGTTGGACCATTACTAAGAAAAATCAGCCCTATCCTACCAACCCACTACCTCCTAATACTGACTGGCTCATCAATAAAACTCCAGATGTACTTAATGATCAATGGACGGATAAAGTAGTTCTTGCCAATATTACACTTGACCAAATAATTCCCGTTCAGAATGTAGGTAATAAAGCTAAGCCTATTTGGATCGCTGAAAATCTCTGCAACTACCTGTACGATGCCCCCAGCAAAGCAAGTACCTATAATTTCAGAAAGACATTCTATCTTTCAGATTGCATTGACATCAAATCGGCAATTTTACTATTTACCACGGACAATATTTGTAGATTCTATATCAATGGAAAGCAAATTGAAAGGTCCGGCGGTTTGATAGATTTCCCAGGCAGTATTAGTCAGTGTCAGCAGATATGCGGTGTGTATAGCTCTGTCTATGTTGAAAATCCACCTGCTTTTATGTTTAACAGTCAGGGTGTCAACATTCTTGAAATAGCCGATGTCAAGGACTACCTGCAAACAGGCATGAATGTCATAGCAATTGAAAATCTTAATACCGGTGGCTGTGAAACTAACTATGCATGGGTGTGTGCCAACATGGAGATCCAATACACCGGAAGTCTTATTACTACGCAAATAGATAATCTTGTTCATCAAGATTGCAGTCATGATGGTAGTTTTGAAGTAGTGCCTACCGGTGGTATAGGTCCCTACATCTTTAGACTTGGGAGTATTAGTCAGAATAATGGAAAATATAAAGATCTTTCGGCAGGAGATTATTACGTCGTAGTAGAAGACGCCACAGGATGTGAGGAAAAAGTCGCAGTGACCGTCCAAAATTGGAAGGTATTGCCGGAACTGGTGGTTGAGGATATTGACATAAGCACAGATTGTTTTGACACGACCGCTTCCATCACTTTGAATCCCAAGGACAAAGGTTATGACATTCAGTATTCAATTGATGATGGGCCCTATTTAGATCAATCTTTGTTCACAGATCTTTTGCCGGGAGTCCACAAAGTAATTGGCATAAATGAGTTTGGTTGTAATACAAAGCCATATGAATTTGAGATCTTTTTTGACGAAGGAAAAATCGTCAAAAATGAAGTGATTAATCTTTGTCATGGTGAACAAATTCTGTTATTTGGTAAATTGTATGATCGATCTCAAATTATATCAGATACCACAGAAATGGCGGGAAGTCGTTGTGATACAATACACCGTATCGACCTGAGAATAGCTGAATTGAAAGAAAAGGAACTTTCTTACGAGATCTGTCCTGGTGATACCATTGATTTAAACGGGACGATTTATGCGGAGTCGGGTAATTATTCACAGCATATCATCGATAAGTTTGGATGCGACAGCACGATCTATATCAGAATAGATGAAAAGGATGAAAAACTATGTGCTGCGTCAGGATGTGACTTTTTTATTCCCAACGTTTTTTCACCAAATGATGATGGAATAAATGATGTATTTAAAGCAGATGCTTACTATATCAAAGTAGGTCAACTTTCAATATTTAACAGATGGGGTGCTATGATCTTTGATTCAAATGGTCCGGAGTTCAGTTGGGATGGCTCTGTCAATGGGCAAGTGGTAATGCCCGGTGCATATGTCTATATCCTTAAAGGCGTGTGTGTCAATGGGATTCCATTTCTGAAATCCGGAAGTGTGACTGTGATGAGATAAATATTTACGAAAAAATTTATTATAAATTATATTTGCAAAGAAGTAGTTCTTAAATTCAAATTACCAACTTAAAGAATAATGCCAGTTTATAAATTTCTAAAAAGCCTTCTTTTATTATTCTTTTTATTGAGCAAAAATCTTGCTTTTACCCAAAGTAAGTTGATTCAAACAACAGGACTCAACAAAAACTGGGCTATTACAAAAGTCAAGCAACCATATCCAACGAATCCCAAACCTTCAAATACAGACTGGTTGGTTAATAAATCTACTGGGCTATTAAATTCGGATTGGACGTTTGATGTAAAAAAAGGTGCCTTGGCGGGAACTCAAACTTTTATTGTTGGTCAAATTGGTAATAGTGCAATCCCTATATGGATCACAGAAAACCTCTGCAACTACTTTGAACCTATTAATGAGCCAAGCACTTACAATTTTAGAAACACCTTCTCTCTGGATAATTGCATAAATATAACAAGTGCGACGATAAGATATGCTACTGATAATTCTTGTAGAATTTATATCAATGGAAATCAGGTAGTATCTCAAAGTGGCTTTTATGATTATGAAGGTTCTACTATTGATTGTGATCAGGTTTGTGGCAAATCAGGTATTTATTCTGCTGTGAATCCTCCCGCAACTAAATTTAATAGCAGGGGATTTAATGTGGTAGAAGTCGCTGACATAGCATCCTTTTTGGAGCAGGGTGTTAATGTCATAGCCATTGAAAACCTTAACTCAGGAGGATGTGGTGTTAATTTTGGTTGGATATGTACCAATCTTGAAATAGAATATAGTACTACTGATTTGAAATTGCTGGTAAATGAAGTATTCAATTCTACTTGTGAGAAAAAAGGCAGCTTTACAGTATTTGCCTCTGGTGGCACCGCTCCATATATATATGAATTTAATGGAATTTCGCAGACAAATGGTATATTTAACGACATTGATCCTGGCCTCCACAACGTAGTCGTAAAAGACAAAATGGGTTGCGAGCAGAATGTGGAAATTCTAATTGAAGATAAAGGCACTGCGCCATTGTTGGTGGTAGATGAGTTGGATAATCTCAAGGAATGTGGTGATGAAAGCACATTCGTAAAGATGTCCGTATCGAATGGGGGGAATGGCGTGAAGTTTTCATTAGACAATGGAGTATTTACAACAAATAATTTCTTCGATAATTTAAATAATGGGCCCCATTCAATAATTGCGATTGATGAAGACGGATGCGAATCAATCCCCTTTAACTTCGAAGTAACAGGGAGTTCCGAGTTTATCCTAAAGTATATAAATGAAAGAATATGTTTTGGAGAATCCATTGAAATCATGGGGACAAATTATTCTACATCAGGAGTATATCTTGACACAATACCTTCAAATGGACCATGTGATACTCTAATTAAGATTGACATCAATGTAAGATCATTGATTACCGCCCAGATTAATGCTGAGGTCTGCTATGGTGATTCGATTAGGATAGGTAATAAGGTGTATAATTCATCATTCAATGATAATCAAATACTTACTTCCAGCACTGGTTGTGATAGTATTTTGAATATTTCTGTCAGACTGTTGGATGTTAAGGAAAGCTTTGTTGAAACCGAATTATGTGCCGGAGAATCAGTCAAAATTGGTCAGGAAAATTATACAAATGACGGTACATACTCCCAGGTAATTCTTTCTGATTCAGGATGTGACAGTACATTGACGATCCGTATTTCGATGAAGGATGAAGAATTGTGTGAAAATGGAGTATGCGGCAGATATTACATTCCGAATGTCTTCACGCCAAATGGAGATCAGATTAATGACTATTTTGAGGTGGAAAGGAAAAATGTCACAATCAGCCAGATGTATATATTTAATCGATGGGGAGCGGTATTATTTTCTTCTAATGAACCAAATCCTAAATGGGATGGAAGATTCAAAGATCAAGATGCTGCTACTGGAGTTTATGTTTATATGGTTAGAGGTTTTTGTAATAATCATGTACCATTTTTCAAATATGGCGATGTGATACTCATAAGGTAATTACCAACTATCAGTCACCGCCAAGGTAAGGATAGAGATCAAACAATCCGGATTGGATAATCTAAGAGCATCATAACATGTTTCTATCGTCGCTCCTGTCGTTAAAATGTCATCAATGATTAATAGGTGCTTATGTCTAATAACATTCTTAGATGCAACAATCGTACCTTCCTGATTTTTCAACCTGTCTATTCGTCCAAAATGAGTTTGTGTTTCAATATTTGATGATCTTTCAAGCACATGAACCAAAGGTAATTCCAGTTTATCCGCCACAACCTTAGCTATTATAGCACTTTGATTATAACCACGTTTTGATAATTTTATTTTGTGGATTGGAACATAGCAAACGCCGTCTAATTTCAGGTCGACCGGGAGAATTTTCATAAACTTTTCAGTTGCAAATTCAGCCATTTTTTGGGCAACATCGGGCCTATTGCCATATTTGATTTTATAAAAAACATTTTTAACAGGCGCATCTTTTTTGAAATATAGCGGGGCGTAAGCGGCTTTAAGGCTTCCTATAGACACCAGTCTATCTACCATTTCATTTTTCAATACTGATGGATAGGATGTAAATACTGTTTCTGTAAGACATTTGGCACAAAAAAGGTTTTTCTCATCATTGATCGAAGCCCCACAAGAGACACAACTAACAGGAAATAGGATCTCAAGAATATATTTTAGAAACTTCATATTGGTGATTTTAGGTTTCCAAAGATAAAAAACTTTTCATCCATTCAGATAGCTAAGTCCCTTTTTCAGGATTAATTTCCACCAATTTCTCTTTACAAGTTTCTGCACAATTAATGGATCAAGTTGATTATTTTCATCCTGTATATAAGCTATACATTCTTTAAGTTGAGATGTTACAGTGACAGGATTGTTCAAATCGAAATTTAAATTTGCAGTAAAGTTTTTTAAAAAATCCTCTTCCAGGTATTTCCCCATATCAATACCATTTAATGTGCCGAACTTAAGTAATTGATTGTCAATATCATCACCATATAAAAAAAAGGGTATACCCATTTCCAGCGCATAGAAGGAATAAGAACCAGTATGATTGCTGGTGATATATTGAAAGGAAGAAATATGGTCGTAAAGCCTATCAACAAAGCCTGCATCGCCAACATATCCATTAGTTATTACAGTGAAGCCTGCATCCGTAAATGTCTGGTGGTGGCCTTGTAGAATGTCATAATAATAAAGACAAATCGTAACTGGTTGAAATTCATCAGGAAGTTTTTTTAAATCCTCCGCATACTTTGAATACCCTTCACTAAAATCAAACTGGCTTGAGGAATGAGAGGGAAAAGCTAAAGTGCCCTTTCTATCAAGCTTTGGAACAATATTTTTAAACCTCCTGTACTTCGGGTATAATGGCCCGATGGCATAAGCTTGGTTTTCAGTCTGTTTTTCAAATTCATTAACTCTATGAGAATTGTCAAGGAAAATTAATTCATTTTTACTTGATTTTAATCTTTCAAAGAATAATGAAAACTGAAAGTTGACGCCATGTTCCAGAAGACAGCATTGTGCAACTGGAATGTAAAAAGGAATTTTATATACCAATCTGAAAATACGATCCATTCCATAAAGCGTGCTAAGTCTTGGCTTTTTCTTCTGCTCCTTCTTCAGCCTTTCCACATATTCCTGATCTACTACCAGCATACTTTTATTATTATTGAAGAGATAGTGATCATGTTAACTTAGCTGCTGACATCCCCTTAAATCCTTTCATCAACACCACCATCGATATCATCATGATAATATGAGCCACGTCATTGTGATTGAATTCCGGTGAAATACCGAGCTTAAAGATATACACAAATAACACAAGAACTCCAATTCCTATGCCCCACATATAATTCTTGCTCCCACGATTCTGTGTTTTTCTGAAGATCTTCATTTCTAAATATAATCCTATTACAGAGATACATACAGCAGTGTAAATCGTAACAACCAGGAAATTCATGTAAAAGTAAGTTAGTACCATAAAAACGATCAATAACAGCATTAATATTTGCTCTGTAATCTTGATTGTTGTTGGCTTTATATCCTGCCAAAGCTCATTTGCTAAAGCATGTCTAAAGGCAGCGATACTGGCATAATAAGCTCCTCCTAATGCTATAAGCCATCCCGGAAATGAATAACTTAGACCAAAATAATATTTAAAACCATGACTAAATATACCTCCCAACAGCGCAGCAATACCGGTAAATAATAGAAACAAGCTATATTTTTTGACAAAATCATACCGACCGGCGGGTGAACGCATTACTGAGATAGCGCAATAAGTGCAGATGATAAAAAGTGCAATATTGGTCGCAACTGTTGCAGGTTGGTCTAATTTAACCCCAAATAATTCAATCATATATTCACATTTAAACTTTGCAATCTTACTAAAATTAAACGATTTTGTAAAAATATTTAAGCCCATTCAATCCAATTACGCATTTTCCGTCTATAAATGCCGTGTTATTTGTCATTTGGATAATTTTACATAACTTTGTAAAATAACTTTATACCAAATGTTCCATCTAAACTTGAAATATCTCCGTCATAGACGCCAACTTTCACAGCAATTACTTGCTGAGGAACTTGGAATTCCACGCACGACTTATTCAGAATATGAAAAAGGGAACACAGAGCCAAACCTGCGTCTTCTGACCCGGATGTCTGAATTGTTTACCATTTCTTTAGATCAATTGATCAGAGAGGATGTTAGTTTGGAGCGTTTGGAAGTATTTAAAGACAACAACTTAAGAATTCTAGCCATGACGATGGATGGAAATGGCCATAACAATATCGAACTAGTAGAAACCAAGGCTGAGGCTGGCTACATGAACGGTATGTCAGATCCTGAGTATATCTCTGATCTCCCTAAGATCTCTTTTCCTTCTATGAAGAGTGGCCGCTACAGAGCATTTGAAATACGTGGTGATTCAATGTTACCACTAGAATCAGGATCCATCGTCATTTGTAAATATGTAGAAAAGCTGACAGAGATAAAAAGTGGGAAGACATACATCGTCATCACACACAAAGATGGCGTCGTATATAAGAGATTACAAACATTAAAGGACGAAGCCCGCATAATCGCAATATCTGATAATGAACTATTTACGCCATATTCCATTGAATATGCGGACATTCAGGAATTGTGGTCTTATCATGCACATATTGGATTCAATGATGTCAAAAATACACAAGATAATCTGCTGGAAGACAAAATAAATGACATCCAAAGGAAGGTTTCTGAACTTCACAAGGCAAAAATCGGCAATTGACAAAAAAATGTTTTCACCCCAAAACTTGCCTTAGAGGTGGGTGGTAATTGGGTATTAGAAAGTTCCTACTCAATGAATTTCAATTATTTATGAAAAAAAACAGTCAGAAATTTTTTAAAATGATAAAAAATACGAAATTTGCCACGCTTTTAGAGAAGCATCATTTTTATTTCATAACTTATTATAAACCAACGTCTAATGAGAAAAGCTGACTTAGTTGCAACAATTGCAGAAAAAACAGGAGTTCCGAAAGTAGATGTACTTGTCTCGATCGAACACTTTTTTACTGAAATTAAAAACTCTTTGTCTAGTGGAGAGAATGTTTATGTTCGTGGTTTCGGATCATTTATTATCAAGAAAAGAGCGAAAAAAATAGGCCGTCACATTAAGAAGAATGAGGCGATAGAAATACCTGAGCATTTCATTCCTGCTTTCAAGCCGGCTAAAACTTTTACTGATCAAGTTAAGAATAAGGTACTAGTAGCGCCTGTAGTAGAGGAGGATTAGTATGTCGAAAGGTTCTGTTTCCAATATTAAATACCAGAAATGGATCGCAATTGCCTCTGCGGCTTTACTATTCTGTATTATTTATTTTGGATTTAGTCTGACAGACAAAAATAAAAAGTCAAAGCTTGATAAGGAAAGAGCTTTGATCACAGAAGTTACAGGACCGGAAACGCTGGTCAAAGAAGCTAGAGCTTCTGCTTCGAAAGACACGCTGGAACTTGTTGGAAGATTGGAACATCTTACTGAAGGAACAGATACTGCGCTTATCGTTGAGAATCTAAAGAGATTATCAGGGGTTTGGTATAGTCAAAAAAGATACGGAATGGCGGGTTATTATGCCCAACAAGTGGCTACTATTGAGGGAAGCGCTCAAGCATGGTCTATAGCTGGTACCACTTATGGTGTCGGAGTTAGAGCTTTGCCGGAGGGGAAAGAGAGGGAATTCTGCGTTGGAAGAGCTGTAAAAGCTTTCGAAAATGCTATCTCGCTCGACCCAAAAGAAACAAACCACCGTGTCAATCTAGCAACCATATATGCGGAATCGCCACCAAAGGATAATCCGATGAAGGGCATAATGATGCTATTGGATATGAGCAAAAGCGAACCAGAGAATATCACAGTGATGAATACTTTGGGTGAACTGGCTATCAAAACAGGTCAATGGGATAAGGCGATCACCAGATTGGAAAAGTCTTATCAATTAGATCCAAAAAATAGAGAGACACCTTGCCTGCTTAGCATGGCTTATGAAGGTGCCGGTCAACATGAAAAAGCACATGAGATTGCAAAACTTTGTAATCAAAAAGGCTAATTCAGAGAGCATTAAATAATATTATTAACAAAAAAAAATACGAGTATGCCTTGCGGTAAAAAACGTAAAAGACACAAGATTGCAACCCACAAGAGGAAAAAAAGATTGAGAAAAAACCGTCATAAGAAAAAGAACCGGTAGGTAAATAATTTTATGCAGCGCTTAATGTTAGTCGTTACAATATCATAACTGTTATTGTTGAGATGTATACACATTAAGCGCTGTTTTATTCTTTTAAAACAATCAGACTGTGAATAAAGAGCTGATTATTAATTCTTTGCCTTCTGAAGTTGAAATAGCCTTAGTTGAAAACAATAAACTTGTTGAAATTCATAGGCAAAAGACGAGTAATTCTTTTAATGTTGGGGATATATACCTTGCCAGAGTAAATAAACTGATGGCGGGACTCAATGCTGCATTTCTGGATATAGGGAGCAGAAAAGATGCATTTTTGCATTACACTGACCTTGGACCCAAACTTCCTTCTGTTATAGAATATACCAAAGAGATCACTAATAAGTCTCCTGGTTACTCCATTCATACCATGGATCTTACTAAAGAGATCCACAAGAATGGCAAGATACAGGACGTCATGGACAAAAGGACCATGATGCTGGTGCAGATCCTCAAGGAACCTATCTCTACGAAAGGTCCAAGATTAAGTTGTGAGATCACTATACCGGGTAGATATCTTGTTTTAACCCCTTTCTCAAATGCTGTTACAATCTCCAAAAAGATCGTCAATGTTGATGAAAGGAAAAGACTTCAATTACTGATTGAAAGTATCAAACCTAAAAATTTTGGCATCATTGCCAGAACTGCCGCAGAAGGGAGAAAGGTTGCTGACCTCCACGATGAGATCAATGGCCTAGCGCAGAAATGGAATGACATGGAAGAAAGTCTGAAGGAAGCCAATGGCCCTCAGAAAATCCTAAGTGAAGCAGACAAGACCACGTCTCTTATAAGAGATTTCCTTACTAATGACTATCAGCACATTGTAGTCAATGACAAGGAAATTTATAATAATGTCAAGACTTTCATGACTGCAATCGCACCCGATAAAGTTAAGATCGTAGAGCATTACACCGGCAAGGCAGCCATTTTTGAACACTACGGCATCAATAAGCAGATTAAAGCTTCGTTTGGGAAGACAGCCACCATGAACAGTGGTGCATATCTTGTCATAGAGCATACTGAGGCCATGCATGTCATAGATGTCAATAGTGGTCCCAAGATGTCCAAGTCAGAGATGAATAATACCTCACTGACTGTCAACATGGAAGCAGCTGAAGAAATCTCCAGACAATTAAGACTTAGAGACATCGGCGGACTGATCATAATCGACTTTATCGACATGAAAAGCCTGGATCACAAAAAAGTGTTGAACAGTCGCATGATCGAACTCATGGAGAAAGATCGTGCTCAGCATACAATATTACCATTGAGTAAGTTTGGTCTCATGCAGATCACGAGAGAACGTGTAAGACAAGTAGTCACGATCAATACAGATGAAACTTGCCCCACATGTAATGGAAGTGGCAAGGTTCAGCCTACGATTCTGCTTACGGACGAGATAGAGAGAGATCTGGTATATCTTTTGGCAAACAAATCGATCTCTAAGGTGCATTTGACAGTCCATCCTTATGTGCATGCCTTCCTCACCAAAGGACTTCCAAGCATTAAGATGAGATGGTATATGAAACACAAAAAATGGGTCACTATTAGGCAAGATTCCAATTTTGCTTTGACAGAGTATCGTTTTTACGATACTGCAGAGGACGAGATCAGGTTTACTTGATTTGAACCTGAATAAGAATAATTGATCCCGGTTTTTGCTATGGCAGAAATCGGGATTTTTTTATTATAATAATAGAAATTGCCAATACAGCGAATAATTTATCCGAATCGGAATCCTTTATTTAACAACATTAAATAATTCGATTTTCATTGAATTATTTAAATGGTTTTATTTGATGGGCTCAACCATCGAAGTATCCCCGCCGTCGTTGCACTTTGTCGGGCAAGCTTCTGACTTCTAATTTCTAATTTCTACCTTAGATTGAGTAATAACATGTCTTTTGGAATATATTTATACCGCCGAAACTTTAGTTAATTAAGGTCTGCTTTCCATATCAAAAAGATTGCATTTTCTGTACTGGACATAGATTCAATATAAGCCTCAAAATTAAATCCATCCCATTTAGATACACGTTCATATATAACATCATATGAATTATTGCCTTGAGGTATCCTGCAATAGGTATCTATGCCGATCAATACTAACCAGACATCAGGTCGGTATGGACCTTCATCTGTAGTCTGTATATGAATTTCAGTTATATTGTCCCATAGTACTGTTTTGTCATTTTCCTGAGGATGGGTGACCTTGATGAAATCATTTGTAATTTCTATTGTGTATAAGTCTTCAGGATACATGTTGCATTTGTTGTAGGATGTGATTATTTAATTAACCAAATTGTAATGTATAGAAACGCATCGATTGACATTTTGACCGAATAATTTTGATCAAATAAGTACCTTTGTTCAGTATAAAACTATTCACTCCAGCCTTTAAATTAACTTTATTTAGCGCTTAACAAGAAACTCACCCTATATTTTTAATATTTTTCAAGGTATTTTTTTCAAAACTCACTATGGCACAGGCTGGCGCCAGTTTGAAAATGGTGACAATGCCTTAAGTTGATATTAAATTTTTCCTAAAATCAAAAGCTTCGATGCTTCGCAATTTTTAGCCTGGTCATTGAAAATATTTATGATATTAAGTCTTCGCAAGGTCAACAGTCACAGACTGGTACCAGCGTGGGTACTCAGGCGGCGGAATTATTGCTTTCTATTCTGGAAACTAAAAAAACGATATCGTATCAGACGATCACGCTTAAGAATGAGTTGACGGTAAGGTGAGAGGGGGATTACTATTTCTATCATCGCAGAAGTACATTTGCATTCTCTGAATAAATACTTTTTATTAGAAGACTCCCCCTTGGCCCCCTCAAGAGGGGGAAATCGTTGTGGCATCATACTTTTAGCCCATAGGGTAGTTCTGTATAACTTGATAATTATGATTTATTGAAAAACTATCAAAAAGAAAATCAAATATGAGGCTAACCGGATTTCCCCCTTTCAAGGCTTGCCCGACTGAAGAGGCGGGGGCCAAGGGGGAGCTATTTTATTCAGCGCTGACCACAGCAGAAAACTGTTGTGGCATCATACTTTTGTAACGTAGGGTTATTTGTAATAGATTGATAATTCTGATTGGTGTACAACTTTCAAATTTATTAGTAAAAATCAGTGCCATCGGTGTAATCAAACCAATCCCCGCCTTTATCAGCAGGCAAGCGTGATTCAGACAAATATCCCACAAAAAAAAAGAGTTAAGAAAAATGAGCTTTAAACTCATTCTTTTTAACTCTTCATATTTTAAAAGAATATAGCTAAAAGCTTTTTTTATTCCTTTTTCTTTGCTCTCGTTACTTTTGGTTTGGCTTCTGCAGGAGCATCCGCTTTCTTAGCACGTGTTGCTTTCGGCTTCACTTCAGGGGCTGCCTCAACTTTTTTAGCACGAACTGCTTTTGGTTTTAATTCTGCAGGAGCGTCAGCTTTTTTTGCACGTGGTTTTGGAGCCGGAGCTGCAGGAGCCTCTTCCTTCTTAGCTCTTGTCACCTTTGGCTTCACCTCAGGTGCAACATCCGCTTTTTTAGCGCGAACAGCTTTTGGCTTTTCCTCTACAGCAATCTCCCGTTTTGGAGCAGCTTTTTTGAAATCTTCTCTTTTAGGTTCGTCTTTCGTAAAAGCAGAATAAAATCCTTCTTTTTTACCAGACTCTTCGTTGCCAAATTTCTTCTTGCTTCCAAAGTCCTTGCCTCCTTTATCTTTACGTTTGCCATTAGACTCAATGCCCAAGCCTACCAAGATGTCTTCCAAAGATGGTTCCTTGTCTGAAGATGCCGGTTTTTTCTTTTCAGAGAATCCGTCATCTTTTTTGAAGTCACGGCCTTTGTCACCAAATTTTGGACGGTCATCGCCGAACTTTTTAGGGCGATCATCACCAAACTTTGGACGATCGGAACCATATCTTGGTTTATCATCGCCAAATCTTGGCTTGTCGCTTCCATATTTTCTATCTCCCCCTGCAGGTCGATCGAATGATCTTCTTTCGCCACCCGGCTTGTTGTCTCTATCAAATACTCTTCTCTCGCCGCCCGGTCTGCTGTCAGATCTCTCAGACCTTCCTGCAAAACCTCTGTCACCTCCTCTATCTCTGTCACCTCCTCTATCTCTGTCACCTCCTCTATCTCTATCACCCCCCCTGTCAGATCCACCTCCGAAACTTCTTTCAGAACCGCCGCTATATCTGCGTTCTCCACCTGATGGTCTGTCATCACGTCTTCCTCCTGAACGTCTATCATCACGTCCACCACCTTCATATCCACCTCTGCCACGATCTCGACCTCCGCCATCACCGCGTCCGCCTCTATCACCCCTGTCACCCCTATCACCCCTATCACCTCTATCACCACGGTCACGGTCTCTACCTCCGCCACCTTCTCCTCTATTATATGGATTGTTGCCGCCTGAAGGCTTCATCCAATCATGTTTGGATGGTGGCATCAACTTAACCATCAGGGCTGCGAGCACCTGAGTTTCTGAAGCACCTTCCGGGATTAGATCTTTAGCTATATCAATATAAAATTTCTCCTGGTTAGCTTCTATAATTGCTATCACCTGTCTTTTTAGTTTTTCAACTTCAAGTTTTGCAACGTCTTTTGCTTCCGGCAACTTGTACTTTTCAACGCGCACCTTAGCAAAATCTTCTATCTGTCTTAAAAGTCTTTTATCACGTGCACCTGCCACAAAGCTGTAAGCCTTACCTTCTTTACCTGCACGACCTGTGCGACCTACACGATGCACATAATATTCAGGGTCAAATGAAATATCGTAATTACATACAAGATCTACATTCGGTACATCTATACCTCTTGCTGCAACATCTGTAGCGACAAGTACTTTGAATTCTCCTTTGCGGAATTTATTCAAAATTCTATTTCTTTTCTCTTGACTCAGATCACCATGAAGTACATCATTTTTAATCTGATTTTCTGCCAATTCATTTGACAATTCATCCACCTTCGCTTTCGTATTACAGAACACAATGGCCTGCGAATAATCATCCTGACTCAATAGAAAGATCAGGGCTTTCAACCTGGACTTCATATCAGTATCAATGAAAAATTGCTCTACATTAATGGCAGTAAGTTGAGCCGGTGTTACCTTGATCAGCTGAGGGTTTTTCTGATAGATATGTGTGATGTCCATGATTGCTTTCGGCATTGTAGCTGAAAACAGGATCGTCTGCCTCTCTTCTGGTACCGAGGTCAATATGTGTTCAAGGTCCTCACGGAATCCCATGTTTAACATTTCATCCGCCTCATCCAAAGCCAACATTTCCAATTGGTCCAGTTGTAAAGTACCTCGTCCGATATGATCCATAACCCTACCAGGAGTACCTACTACTATGTCTACGCCTGCCCTCAATGCTCTGATCTGCGGTGTGATCGGATCACCACCATAGATGGCAAAGACAGTAACATTTTTAGTGTAATGGGCAAGTTTTTTTAATTCGTTTGTGACCTGAATACAAAGTTCGCGTGTAGGACAGAGGACAAGTCCTTTGGTATAACGTCCGTCTTTGGATATATTCTGGATCATCGGTATACCGAACGCAGCAGTCTTTCCTGTACCTGTCTGTGCCTGACCTATTATGTCGACACCTGTCAATGCTACAGGAATGGCTTTTGCCTGAATGGGAGATGGTATAGTGTAATCTATTGCTACTAATGCTTTGAGAAGACCCTCATCAAGGTTCAATTCTGCAAATGTGGTTATTTCCATGTAAAAGTTGTTGATAAAAAGGCAGTAAGGATATTCGAAAAAATAAGGGTTCCTATTCCGGAAATGCGTAAGCCTTTTCTATTTAATTTTAATGCTGTCCCTTAATTTTAGGGAATCTAGTGCAAAGGTATCCTTTTTTTGGAAGGGACTCACAAAATCACGTCTTTTTAAAAAGGGTTTGATAGGAATATTTTCAATATTGGAAGAAAAGGACTCCGCAAAGGGTCTATCGGGACGTTCGGGCCTGGTCAAAGTGTCGGCACCAATGAAGAGCGCTTGCTCTAATAAAGCAGAATCTACCATTGCAGCAGCTCGGTCCAGAGCAATGGATCTGCATTCATCTATTTTTCTTTTTTTATATAAAATTTTTCGCGCTTCAATTTCTTCTAAAGCCGCTTTGGATAAAGGTATTATCTTAACAGGGTCGGCTGCTGATGACCATAATAAAAAGCTTAACACTCCAATCAAGCAAATCAAAACTGTAGATATTATTGCCTTCATTTTTGCTTCTTTTCTGCTCTTTTCAATGCTTCTACCGCCTTCGGAAAGTTGTTTTCTTTGGGTGGAATTCCAGGACCTTTGATTGAAGAAATATCTTTTACCCTAAGCCTTAATAAACTGTCATATGAAGACCTGAAAAGCTGTTCAGAAATCTTTTCACAGTCTATTTTTACGATGGAGTCTATTTTTCTATATTCTCTGTACATAATCGTGTCAATGGTGTATTTCTCACCAGGAAGAAATTTACCCTCATTTTTAGAACAAGAGGATAAAAAAAATACCGCCAAAATTAAGTAAGAAAAAATCTTCATTAAATACCCTCCCTCATTTCTTTTTTAACATCCAGATCGATGACTTTTTTACGTAATTCAAAACTTTGGCCTAAATAAACTTTTCTTACTTGTTCATCCGCTGCCAACTCTTCGGCTGTCCCGGCCTTCAAGATATTTCCTTCAAACATCAGATAAGACCTGTCAGTGATTGAAAGTGTCTCCTGCACATTATGGTCTGTGATAAGGATGCCAATATTTTTGGTTCTTAATTTGGCCACGATATATTGAATATCTTCCACTGCTATTGGATCGATACCGGCAAATGGTTCATCCAGTAATATAAACTTTGGATTGGTGGCCAATGCACGGGCTATCTCGCATCGACGACGTTCACCTCCGCTCAGCGTATCTCCATTGCTACTTCTTACTTTGTTTAATCCAAACTCATCCAAAAGTGATTCAAGTTTGTCCCTTTGTTCGGTTTTACTGAGGGGCATCATCTCGAGAACCGCCTTGATATTGTCTTCTACAGTAAGCTTCCTGAATACGGAAGCTTCTTGTGGTAAATATCCAATTCCTTTTTGAGCCCTTTTGTACATGGGTAAATGTGTTATTTCTTCTTCCTCCAGATACACTTTTCCTGCATTGGGCTTGATAAAACCTACTATCATATAAAAAGAAGTTGTTTTACCTGCACCGTTAGGTCCGAGTAAGCCAACGATCTCTCCCTGTTCTACTTCTACAGAAACACCCTTTACTACCTGGCGTTTGCCGTACATTTTCATTAAGTCTCGCGCTATTAGTTTCATGTATGAAGGTTAGAAAGTGAGGGGGTTATGGGGTGAGAATGTGAGAATGAGAAGATGTGAGAAGGTGAGGAGGGTCCACCCCCTTGGCCCCCTCCAAAGGGGATATTCGTAAAATATGTAATTTTTCCCATAAAATAATAATTAATAATTAACACCTAACAATTATTTCTGAAACTCGCTCATGTTTATTACAACATCAAGACTCCAGTTTTGTCGCAATTGTTCCAATTTTTTAGTGTAAATATTTTCTGGAAGCTCTTTTTTCTCAAAACTTCCCTTGTCTATTTTGCCATTTTTATTTCTATCTTCCAGAATATTGATTTGATACGTATCTGCAGGAAGTCCGTTAATTTCAGTTTTAAAGGTGGTCTGACCTTTTACGATCCATTTTTGTAAAAGCTCATTGCCCTTAGCCAGTTGTATGCTATAATTATAGTTTGCATCAAGGCTATCAATCATTAATGATATTGAGCCAAGGGTAGCCGGATCTGTTATTTTGAAATTAACGTTCATTGAATCATTCGTATTGCCAACATAATCTAGGATAGCATTCGGCGCAAAAATCATTGTGTAAGAAGTATCACTGATCCATTTTGAGGATACATTAATGAATCTGGCATTGGCACTGTCTGCACTTATATTAAATGGAACGGGTGTTTTACTTCCTGTTTTTATTAACTGAATGAGATCGCTGTCCAAATTTTTAACTCTCGTATTGAATCGGATCACCACATCTTTATCTGGTGTAAAAGGAAGTGGTTTTATGTCTGGCTGTTCTTCTGCAATTCTAAATTTACGATTACCTATTTTCTTTGAGAGTTGATGTTGAATTGTATCAGCTTTGAAGCCAGGTCTGGCAACGATAAAGGCTGCTTTGCGCAAAGTATCCCCATAATAAATATCTATACTTTTACTGTTGATTTCTATTACTGTCCCGTCATTTTTATCAAGTGGTTCTACAGTGACTCCAGCCGAAGCTGGCTCCATTATTAGTCTGATTCTTTGATTGGAAGAACTATCAATGCTTGTGATCCTGACAGCAGGTTCTTTTGCAAAAATACTGATGGCTAAAGGTTCGCCCGAATAAGGCAAGGTTATAGGTTCTCTGACAAAACCTGCCTTTTCATTGGTAAGGTCGTATTTATAGTTTAAGTTTTCATCTTTTAAAGCAACCACCTGATATGTACCTGCCTTTAGATATTTAAGTGTGACATCACCACTTTTATCAGTTCTTGCGGCATAGTCAGGTTTACTTTTGTACACTGCTGAATCAGAAAGATCTGAGTACAACATCAATACTGTTTTTTCGGCAGGTTTAGCTTCATCCGCATTGTAAACTTTCGCTGAAAGTTGCAATGAATCGACAACGGATGAGGTACTAAATACAAATTGAAAGTCAGGCACTATATTTCCTTCCGTATAATCCTTCACCGATTCACCAAAATTTATGACATAGGTAGTATTTTCCTTTAAGACCTCGCTATCATCGAATTTGAATAAAACGGTTTTGTCTTTTATTGAGATTTTAGGCCGGAACTCAAGAGGCGGGGAGATAAGTACTTGTTGGTCTGCTTTGTCCAACAGGATGAATTCGTCGAACTCAAATTCCAGTGGTTGTTTTTTAAAATTTGTTTGAAAATTGGGAGTGCTGCGCTCTTTAGAAAGTCGGGGAGGCGTCGCATCCTTATCTCCGCCAGTAAGTACTCCAGGATGAGCGCATGCTGACAATAATGCCAATGCAAACAAACAAAAGTAAAAAGCAAGAGATCTTCTCATAGTTGTAAATAACGCGCAAAGATAGCTTTTTATGAAGGAGGCAATAAAATTTGTTGAATTTTCTCTTTGAATTGCTTATATTTACTTGACTTACATCAAATCCTTTTTTCTACCCAGGATGTAATTTTTTAATTTTTAAATTTATAAACTATGCGATTAACAAAACCATTTTTCTGGTTACTGACATTTCTATGGTTTTTCGTTGGTCTTTGGTGGTATCATTGTTCTGATTGTTCAGGATGTTGTACCGACAAAGTATCAGAAATTCCAACTGGAGTAACGCCGAATCTGCCATCCCTTTCTATTAGCGATGGTAGTTGGAACTTTAATCCACCTGGCAATATTAAGTTTGGTAAATCAAATTTTTTACCTGTGTTTGACAATGGTGTAAAATATGTCATGGATAGTCTGGCACTTTATTCAAAACTTAATCCGGGGAAATCATTTAAAATAACCGGACGATATAGCTCGGAAGAACAAAATACTACCACATTTCCGAATCTGGGCGTGGCAAGAGCTGAAGAACTTAAAAAACAATTAGTAGCAAGAGGCCTTTCTCCAAATGTTATTACTACAGATGGTGTATTGGCGGACGATCTTACTTTTTATCCTGCAGATACTCTGGTTGGTGGTGTAAGTTTCGATATTTCCGGAGATCAGGTAATTGCAGAAACAATTGACAAACCCGCAGTAGATGATTTGCTGGGGCCTAGAACAGTCTATTTTAATACCGGGAAGGTTTCGCTGAAAGTTGATGACAGTCTTGAAAAATACCTCAGAAATGCAAAGAGCTATTTAGCTTCACACACAGATGTGAATCTGGTAGTAACAGGACATACAGACAATGTAGGTAACCCTGAAAATAACCGCAAATTATCCTTAGACAGGGCAAATTTTGTCAGTTCAGAATTGATCAAAAATGGAATTGACAAGAACAGAATTTCTACTGAAGGAAAAGGTGACACAGAGCCAATATCTGACAATGCCACTCAGGAAGGACGCGCTGATAACAGACGTGTGATAATCCAAATCAAATAAATATAAACTATAAAAACTCGGAAAATGAAAATATTAATTTTATTAGATTTAAACCTTAGTTGTCTGCTGCCAATGCTGCTATTTATGTTGGGTGCCTTCCTGTTGGGATGGTTGCTTAAACATCTCTTTGGGCGTGAAAAAAGAGAATTGGCGGAGTTACATATCACACATGATGAACTGAATAGTAAACACAACGCGTATGTTAGTGATTCAACTACAAAATATAATTCATTGGATGGTCGATATTCATCTCTTCAGTCAGACTATAATATCGCAGCAGAAAATGGCGAGAAACTTAAGAAGGCCGAATTAGAGATTGGACAGTTAAAAGCGTCCCTTGATATTGCCGCCAAAAAACCTGCGAACGAAAAAATTGTTGAAGTTCCGGCTATGGGATTAGCTGCTGAAACGATAGCTACATCTACCACAGAAGGTGATAATTACACAAGATTCTATAAAGCAATCAGTGCATTTTTTGGTGCAAAAATTGTAAAAGACGATTTAAAATTAGTAGAAGGAATCGGTCCTGTTATAGAAAAGGTGTTTAATGATGCAGGGTACAATACCTGGGCATCAGTAGCCGGTGCGGATGCCGCCACTTTAAAAAGCATCCTTGACGGGGCAGGAGACCAGTTTGCAATGCACGATCCGGGCACTTGGCCTAAACAATGTCAACTAATGGTAGATGACAAATGGTCTGAATTAAAAAAATATCAGGATGAATTAGATGGTGGAAAAATGAATTAATAATCTAAAAATAACATTTGATTTAATGAGGAGAGGTCCATTTGGCTTCTCCTTTTTTTAATGCCCGCCTGATTAACCTTCACAATAAGATTACAATTTTACTTTTTAATAATGAACAGGGCTGTCTTTCATTTTCGGATACATTACTTCATATAATCAATTAAAATACGGCCCATGACTTTTTTTACTTTTAAAATTTCTTAGCTTTACTCAATTGTTCAAAAAACATTTGTAATGCGTATTTTTTTATTATTATTCATTTCCTTCATTTGGTTCAGCAATGCTGTTGGCCAAACAGGACCAAAGTCATTTACCTCGCAGTCAATCCTCTTCACGAGTGCCACCATTCATACAGGTGATGGAAAAGTGATCGAGAATGGCATATTGGCTGTAAAGGACAAAAAAATTGCATTTGTCGGGAAGTCTTCGGATCTACCCGGCGAAATGACCAACTGGACAAAAGTCGATGCAAAAGGCAAACAAATCTATCCGGGCTTGATCGCCATGAACACTCAACTAGGCTTAACAGAAATTGAAGCTGTAGAAGCTACAAATGACTTTAGTGAAGTAGGATCCTATACACCCAATGTTCGTGCCTTAATTGCTTACAATACTGACTCGAAGGTGATCCCAACAGTTAGGTCTAATGGTATTCTTATGGCCGAAACAACGCCTCAGGGTGGTATTATATCGGGTCGTTCAGCATTGGTGCAACTAGATGCCTGGAATTGGGAAGATGCAGTCATTCAGGATGATGCAGGCATTCATATCAATTGGCCAAGTATCGGTGGTAGATGGCGCCAAAATACAAATGACAAGGAAGCAAAGGAAAGATATAAAAAACAGATGGATGAAATGGCTTCCTATTTTAATCAGGCTATGACTTACGGAGGGACGAAGGATCCTGAAAAAAACCTGATGCTGGAAGCTTTATATAATTGTATCAAGGGAAATACAAGATTTTTCATTCATGTAGATAACGCAAGTAATATCCAGGATGCAGTATTTTTTATCAAAAAATTTAACTTAAAAGGCGTGCTCGTCGGTGCTTCAGGCGCTGCATCAGTATTAGATCTTTTAGCCAAAGAGAAAATTCCTGTCGTACTTGTCAACACCCAAAGACTTCCCACGACTGAAGATGCTCCTGTGGATGAAGGGTTTGATCTTCCTTCCAAACTTCAGGATGCCGGTATCTTATATGCCATTTCGGTGGAAGGTTTCTGGCAAACCCGCAATCTTGGCTTTCAGGCTGGCCAGGCAGTTCCTTTTGGCATCAGCAAAGAACAGGCCTTGGAGTCTGTAACCCTAAATCCGGCTAAAATTCTTGGTGTCGATGATAGAGTTGGGTCTCTGGCTGCAGGAAAGGATGCTACCTTCATTATTACTAAAGGCGACATTCTGGATATGCGTCAAGCATTGGTTGAGTCAGCTTATATTCAGGGTAGAATGGTTGATCTGGACAATAAGCAGAAGGAGTTAAATGAGCGATATATGGCCAAATACAATCAAAGGTAAGTGGTGGAGAAAATGGGTAATGAGTAATGAGTAATGAGTAATGAGTAATGAGTAATGAGTAATGAGTAATGAGTAATGGCGAGTTGATGAAACACCTTATGGTTGCCGATTCACGCAATTATATTTCTAGCACTAAATTTTAATCAAAGATTAAAATCCCTCTGACACCTCTCTTTAGTTCCGGGATAAATTATAAATTAAATAAAGCCATTCTCATTTGACGATCTATACATCTATATCTCCCCAATATACTTCCCCTCTATGAAATCACTTTCAAATTTAGAAACAAATAAATTAATAAACCTTTGTCTGCCTAACTTTATTTCAAGAATTCTCGGATCAACTTATTCACCTCATCCGCCTTTTCCCATTGTACAAAATGTCCGGCCTTGGGAATCATGACTAATTTCCCATTGGGAAATTGTGCTATCCCCTTCTCTGCAAAATCTTTGGTACGTCCGCCATTCAGGTAGCGGTTCGGAATCAAGTTATCATTTTCACCATAGATGGCCAATACAGGTTGCTTGATCTGAGGCATGAAATCAAAGATCGGCTGATCAACCATCCCCTTTACATTCTTGGTAATCATGTAGCAGTATGGAATAAAATCATCCGCCGATCGTATTGCAATGCGGTCATTGACCATAAAGTCCGCATCCTTCGGCATATTGTAAAAATTGTACGCATAGTTATTACGGATCTGCTCCACTGTGGTGAGGCGCACACCATCCACTGTCATTACATCGCGAAACCATTGCCGCTGACCTTTATTGAAAACTTCAAAGCCGGCAGGTGCGAGTAAGATCAACTTATCCACCAGTTCGGGATATTGCAATGCCATTGTCATGGCGATCTGTCCGCCCATGGAGTGACCTGCTACGACGATGTGCCGGATCCCTTTTTTCTCAAGAAATTCTTTCAGCACTCCTGCATAAAAGGTCATAGACCCTTCATAATTGCCCTTCGATGAGTGGCCATAACCCGGCAAGTCCACTGCGATACAATCATAATGATCAGAGAGCGCCGCCACGTTCTTGTTCCATGCAGGCAGATAACTGCCGAGTCCATGGATAAATAAAAGCGGAGTTCCACTACCCTTCTGAGTATAAGCTATCTCTATGTCATCTGATAGCGACATTCGCTGCACTTCTGTACCGTATTTGAGCTGATCCATGGAGGTTACCTTGGGAAGTTTAGTGGTTTTACAGGCGGATATTAAGAGCGCAATGATTGCGACGGATATTAATCTGTTCATGTGTTAGCTTATTAAAAAATTAACCATTTAAAGCAAGTAAAAGCTGTCCATGGATTGACCGGACGGCTCGACTTATTGCCATTTACTGAAGGGCTATCGTAGAAATTGCCTAGTGCAAGATAAGCACCATGAGCTTCGATACTCATGAATGGACCCAGGTCATAACTCAATTTGGCATTACCTTCATACCCGATAATATTTCCACCTTTGGCAGGTGTGATATTTGACAAACCAAAAGCACCACCCACTTTAGCGTGCAGTTTGTTTGGAATGAGGTCTTTGGATACATTGATGGTGCCACCAGTGATACCATATCCCACATTAGACAGGTCCGTAACTGCAGCCATGAAACGATTGACTACATTGCCGTGCGGAAATAGAAGATAGGCGCCATGACCTATAAAGATTCCTCCGGGGCTCCCCCAGGTATTGCCGGTCATGACACCGGTATATTTGCCATCCGAGATGCCGTCTTTATTGCCTGAGGTATAAACCAAATCCGCTGTGATAGCATCTCCTGTAGTCTGTCCATAGCGATAACCACTGCGAATATTCGCAGCTATTCCACTGATAGAAACTGTTTTTTTATAGTTCGTTTCACCTGCTGCTTTTTGAGTAATTGAGCCGAGATTGGCATTTACAAACCCAGTGGTGAACCATCTGTCGAGCATCATATCTTCATTTCGACCGAAGAAGCCTCCGAGCCAGACCACGTCACAGTGAAATGGATCCGGTGAGAGAGGAAAACGATAAGTACCGTTGTAATTGGCCAACTGGCTTGCCGGACCTTGTCCAAGTATACTGATTCCTCCCTTTCCATTGGATCGGTCGCGCACATAATAAGCAGAAGCACCTGCATTCCATTTCGGAGAAAGGTTGTATTGCCCTGAAAGCTCCATCAATGTGACATCATCATTGAGCTCTACATTATTTTCATATAGTTTATAATAACCGCCTTTGATCTTGTATAGATCTGCATCCTTCCGTACCGACACTCCCACTCCGTCTGTACCCCAATAGGCCAGTCTGTATGCTGTCGTGGTAAATTTATCAAAGAGAGTCCGGTAAGGATCATTTGGTGTGTCAAACATCCGTTGAAGGCCGGCATTGATCGCCCAGCCATTGCCCGGTCTATATTCGACCTCAAGGTTCTGGGTCTGAAGGTTAACCTGATCACCAGATATAGCTGAACCCGCATTGCCACCGACACCATAATTTACATCGCCCCAGGTCCAGTCGATTTCGAATGAGGCTCGAATTATTGCTTTGCCATCAAATATTTTTGGTGTATACACAAAGAAAGGAATGGCGCGCTGCTCTGCATACATAGAAGTTAGTGAATCTGAAGTTTGAGTGGTATTGCCGCCGAAGAGCCGCCCTACAATCTGTCCCTTTAGAAAATCACTTTCAGGGTAGTAATTCTGCGCCACGAATTGTTGGTAAGCGTAGATATATACCTGTAGGTCTTTATTGGCCTTGGCCGGGGTTGTTTTGTCGAATGGGGTGTTGTTGATCCCCACATTCTGCCCAAAGGTCTTCAATGTCAGGCAAAAAATAGTAAAAATCAGGGCTAAACGTGTCATAGTGAGTCAGAAATTAGTTAAAGTGATAATTTCGAAAATAATATAAATAAAAGGCCGGCCACCTTAGGCTCCGACCTTTTATTATTACTTGTATTACTTAGCAGTGTAATTCTGAATGTTAGCCTGACCGAAGGCACCACCTGAAGTAGAACCCAATCCGCCGACTGCTGTAGGAGGTGTTACACCTGCAATAGGTGGAGTAGTCTGTGCTACTTCATATTTCATTGACTTACGATCTACTGATACTTCAAAAATACCTTCTGAAGTTAAAGTAGAAGGAGAAGTTTGATTTACTGTAATTGTCCAGATATTACCAACACCTGAAGCCGTTTGCACATAAGTACCTACAAGATCTGTAGCTAGTCCATCTTTGTAAGATTTTACCAGATATGTACTGTTGGTCTTAAATTCTGCTACAATTGAATCAGCAAAAGAAGTCAGAATAGGAGCCACCGGATAAGATTTCCATTTGCCCTGAAGTCCTACGATACATGCTTGGCATGCGCCACCGCAGTCGATATCGGTTTCATCCTGGTTTTTGATACCATCGCTGCAAGTACCATTGTTTTCATCTTTTCCACAAGAAGTCAACATCAATGTTGCTGAAATCATCAGCATTCCAAATAACTTAAAAAATTTCATCTGATTAATAATTTTAGATTTATAATAAATATTATGAATAAAGTTTTTTCAATTTAGCCCTGTCCAGTTTGCCCGCATCATTCTTGGGCAACTCTTCCAATGACATAAAATATTTAGGTATTTTGAACTTTGCCAACTGAGTGGCAATATTGTCCCTTATCCTTTCATCTGACGGAATATTTGCTCCAGGTCTCCAGGCAATGATGGCCTTTCCGACTTCGCCCCATCTTGCATCTTTCACACCTATAACCACACTTTCGGAAACACCTTCTATAGTATTAATGACTCTTTCTATCTCTGCCGGATAAACATTTTCGCCACCGCTGATGTACATATTTTTAAGCCGGTCTACCACAAAGATATAACCTTCGTCATCTCTACGAACCAGATCTCCGCTTTTAAACCATTGACCATCAGGAGAAAATGCCATTTCAGTCAAGTCTGTATTATTCCAATATGCCGGCATCACCATCGGTCCTTTGAGCCATAATTCTCCGGTTTCATCTATATTAGCATCCGTGCCGTCATCTTTGACGACCCGAATATCTACATAGAAATTTGGCCAACCTATCGAGCCTTTTTTACGTATCGCATCTTGCTCTGGTAGTGAAGTCAGATTGGGGCCCACTTCGGTCATTCCATATCCTTGACGAATGGCTACGCCAAGAGCATCGTACTGCTCGATCAACGGTATAGGCATCGGCTCTCCACCCACGATGATGTAAAGCAATGTGTCAAAATTTGAATGAGTAAAATTATCTTGCTGCGCCATCATATGGAGCATTGTAGGGACGCCCATAAAGACAGTTACTGACTCACTGCTCATCAATTCATTGACCAGATAAGGGTCGAATTTTTTCACCATACAAACATAGCCGCCATGATGTAGAATGGGAGCCAATAGCACGTTCCATCCACCCGTATGAAAAGGCGGCATCACGTTGATAGTATGTGTATTGGAGTTGATGACGAGCGACATAGCCGTATTGATACTGTTCCAAAAGGTCATTTTGTGGGTATACAGCACACCTTTGGGCAGTCCGGAAGAACCGGAAGTATATAAAATCAGCAGGGCATCATCTTCCTCTACATCTCCGTTAAAGGCCGGAATCAGTTCATCAAAATTCCAATGATTTCGGATGTCCGTCAGCGGCTTGATCTTTTCCTTATCTATTAGAAGATGGCTAAATTTATCTTCATATAAAATGCATCCTGGCTGAGCTTCACCCAAAATATATTCCAACTCAGTCGCAGACAAACGGTAGTTTAATGGCACCAGCACTATTCCTGATTTCTGTGCTGCCGCATATAAAGCTATGTATTCCAGGCAAAATTCTGCCAATACTGCGATCCGATCGCCTTTCTTGTATCCAAGTGACTCAAACCATAGCGACAAGTGGTTTCCCGAGTTATTCAGTTGCCTATAGTTCAATACCTCACCCGTCTGCTGATCCTTGATCGCAGGCTTCTCGGGACGATATATCGCCCACTTTGTAAACCAGTCTAATCTATATTGCGACATGATAATTAATTGAATGTTACATTCTAAACAATGCGGCTCCAAAGGCCAACCCTCCGCCTGAACCCATGAATACTGCCAACTCACCTCTTTTGATCTCCTGCTTACTGAATCGAGAGTCGAATGCCATGGGTATGGCTGCCGAACCCGTATATCCATATTCGTGCATCACTGTTGCTGCCCGCTCTCGCGGCACCTCTAGTGCATCCAGAGTCTGCCAGATGGTATTGATATTGATCTGTGTGAAAAAGAAATGGCTTACGTCTTTCACGTTGATACCCTCTCTATCACACAATGTTCTGATCATTTGTTCCCAACGTGCAGGATTTATTTCAGTAGGTATTTTCTTTACAAATTGCAATTTTTCACCACCTGCCTTCAGCACCTCGTGAGTCACCGGCTGCGCACTGCCACCGGCATATATACCCATCCAACTATTATATTCGCCCAAAGCTGACAACTGACTTTGTAGCAACCCCCTACCGTCTGTTTCCGCCTTTAATATGACAGCGGCTGCACCATCTGCAAACAGGGTGGCGGTCTTCTTATCTTTTACATCGAGGTAGCGGCTCATTGCATATGCACCTACCACCATTACATTGTGATACTGGCTGTCGGCCTGAATGTATTTACTGGCTGTATCCAGTGCGGCGACAAATCCGGAACAGGCGGCATTCAGGTCGAAAGTGCCCGCATTGACCAACTTTAATCGGTCCTGAATGACCGATGCGGTAGCGGGAGAAACGAATTCAGGAGTATCTGTAGCTATGATGAGGAGATCGATCTCCTCAGCTTTTATATTACCACGTTCCATAGCCTGTAGGCAGGCAGTTTCTATGATATCCGCCATAGATTCACCATCACTAAGCCACCTTCTATTATAGATCTGTACATTATTTCTCAGCCAGGTATCCACATCCTCTCCGAGCAACTCATTAAAGTAACTGTTAGGTACGATCCGGTCAGGTACTGCCATTCCGGAAGCTATTATAGCTCCATTGCGCTTAAACTCAAGCATTTATTATCTTTTGACTATTGATATTGGTTTTATTTCGGGTAAAGAGGTACATAATCCCTGCAGCCAATATTGCGGCTAATATAGCATACGTGCCAGCCACAGCCGGATTGCGTATTACTCCGGTAGTATAAAAGCTCAGTTGTCCATAGTACGTAGAGAAATATACCACTACTGCTACTATAGTAGATGTAATAGGTACTGATTTGTGAATATTTTTGGTGAAAATACCCAATAGTACAGGCATGAAGGCTGCTGAGAAGAATGCATATACCCCATTTTGACCAAGAATTGCCACACTTAGATTTGGGCTCACCAATTGACGATAGCTGACAGTGATTGCAATAACTGCGAGTAGCATAATTACTCCGCGATTGATCAATTTTTTACGATCCTCAGATATCTCTGATTTAAAGGAGGGAAGTATGATATCATTAGTAACAGTAGTACTGACCGACTGGACCAAACCTTCGAGCGTAGATAATCCTGCAGACAACAAACCAAATATTACCAATAAGCCGACACCTGTATCGAATCGCTCGAGCACATAAGCAGACATAATGCCATCCATGGGCAATTTCTTACCTGCAAGTGTGAGATCAGGCATGTCCAATCGGGCAAATAAGCCTACAAACAAAACCATGAAAAACAACATTTCCACTACGATTGCAATCGCCAGGTATTTGTTGATATCTTTCGATGAACGTAACATTAGAGATCGGGTGATGATATGCGGTTGACAAACTATTGCTAGACCTATAATAAAATTACAAAAAATCACTTCAAAGAAATCACGGAATATCGGACTGGTAGGATTGAATGTTTTAGAAAGCATTGGATCTATTTGGTTCAGCTTTCCCCAAAAAGCACTTAAGCCACCATCAAAATGACCTGTTCCAGAGAAAATAAGGATCAGTGCGACTACACCCATCACAATGGCCTGAAAGGCATTGGTATAAGCCATAGAATTAGCACCGCCATACATGGTATATCCAAATACGAAGACCACCAATCCTATCAATACATATAGTTCACTTGCTTGCAACGCTGGGGCTATGACCTTCACCATTCCCACACATATTAACACTATAAATGTGATCAAGAGCAGGGAAAGCACCGCCATCAATCTGCCGTAAGCGGGACTATTGTATCTTTTATTTACCCACTGAGCCAAACTAATCGCCTTGAAGGCTGATCCGTGCTTCTGAAAACTTCTGCTCAATATGATCAAGGAAATCATCAAGCCCAGAGGCACCATTACAGACATGGCTATGAAGGCACTAAGTCCAAACATAGCCACAAATCCAGGATTGATGATAAAGGTAGCGGCACTGGTAATATTGGCGGCTAGTGACAAACCAACTACAAGTGGTGAAAATCCGTTACCAATAGCGAAATCAGTCATAGAGCGGGTGCGAAGTGCCCCTCGCACTACAAAAAATATCATCACCGCCGCATAAGCGATGAGCAAAATCCTGGTCGCAATTACTATATCTATATTCACCTTTTTCTAAATGTCGAGTGAAATTAGATAAGATTTGTCTGAAAAAAAATGATAAATTTATGTTAAATATCTATGACAATTAGCAAAAACAATTCTTAATAACCTGTATATCATATAATTATATTGATTTAATTAGCTTAAGACAATTCATTTATTTTACTAAATTTATATCAAAATAAATACAAAGAGATAAGGCGCGTGATATTACATTTGTTTGGTTAAGCACATTTTTTAAAAATAAATATTTTGTAAATGGAATTATTACTAGATAAAATAGCAATTGTAACGGGTGGGGCTAATGGTATAGGAAAGGCTACCGTAAGAAAATTTGTGGCAGAGGGCGCGAAAGTCGCTATTTGGGATCTAAATGATTCCGCCGGCAATGAACTACAAGCTGAATTGGCTGCCGGGGGTGCAGAAGTTATATATAAGCATGTAGATACCACCCGGCCGGAAGAGATAGCAATAGCGGTAGCCGATGTCAAGTCAAAGTTTGGCAATATCGATATTCTCATTAATAATGCCGGAATCACGCGTGATGCGACCCTACTCAAGATGACCGACGAACAGTGGCAGACAGTAATCGACGTCAACCTCACCGGTGTATTTAATTGTATCAAAGCTGTTGCTCCAGTCATGGTGGAGGGTGGAAGTGGATGTATTGTCAATGCCTCCTCAGTAGTGGGCCTCTATGGCAATTTTGGCCAGGCTAATTACTCAGCCACCAAAGGCGGGTTGATCGCTATGACAAAGACTCTTAGCAAGGAACTCGGCAAAAAGGGAGTTCGTGTAAATGCTGTAGCCCCGGGTTTCATTCTAACGGATATGGTGAGTGCGATGCCACCTGAAG
>Ga0209480_10000273_pt1 | contig 44916 bp, 29 predicted proteins | sample JI61114C2DNA_FD_187501 | JGI IMG/M metagenome (GOLD analysis project Ga0209480, IMG submission 187501) | Wastewater effluent complex algal communities from Wisconsin, to seasonally profile nutrient transformation and Carbon sequestration -... | ecosystem: Engineered > WWTP > Effluent > Algae...
GGGATGGTCTGTTAGAAAAATAGGATTGGTATAAGAATCCTTGGCCGATTCTGTAGACAAATACACTTGGTCTTGCACAGGCAAAGGAGACAAGTATTGAATCACCGAATCCCATGTAGCATTGCGTTTCATACCTGAGCGAACACGCCAATCCTGAGCCGTTTTCAATGCCCAATCCCAATAGGCCAATTCATAACTAGGATTAAATGTTTCTTCGGGTTTGAATCTTTCTTGTGCAGGAATCAAACCCTTACCCAATTGGTATTTTTTGGTTGCAGGATTCCAAGAAGCATAATCTGCCATAAAATCGGCCGTAGCAAAAACCAAGTCTCTGTATTTTTTCAAAGTAGCAGCACTGGGATTTTTCCGATACAATAGTTCTGCAAAACTGATAAAATGTGGTTGCTGCCAAATTAGAAAAGCGCCTACAGAGGAGGGCGCTTCTGCGCCTTTAGGATCTGTCATTTTCTGCCACCTAAGTCCTTTATAACCTTGCCGTTTGGCAATAGCAAAAGCCATGGGTGCTACATCTTGGTACCAGCCCATAGATTTTTCCAAAAGCTCGGCCCTATTCCACAAAGGAAAATGAACCCCATGCCACCAATGCATTTCTAAATGGGGTTTACCAAACCAACTATTATAAGTAAGTCCTGTTTCCTGAGGAGGCTGACTATTGACGCACTGAATCCTTGTTAAGTAAAGCGATAACATCATTCTGCGCTCAATCTCTTTGGCCCTTGGGTCTTTACAATGTGAAAAATCTACTGCGGCTCCTTTGGTCCAGAAACCCTGCCAAGCAATTTGATTGGCAATGGCTACTGTTGCATAATCTGGCGCTGCTGAAACACTTGCTTTTTGTTGAAAATGACAGGTAAACCTCAATTCATTGCTAGCTGATGCTGCAATGAAAAACTCATGTGCTTTTTTTTCTTTCCATTGCAAACTTGCGTTAGATTGAAGGTTAACAAAATAGCGGGTACTGTCTAATTGGTGTTGAAACAAAATACCCTTTTGAAAATCTGTAGCTGTTGAAAGATGATTGTTTCTATGTGTGTAATCAACACCCATATCTGTAAAAGCGTTTGATGGAAAAGGGAAGATCAATTTTAATCGGACCCTTTTTTCTTGCAATAAAGTTGATCTAAGTTTTACGGCTATTAGGTCTTGGTTGGGATGCACCATGGTTTCTACTGCAACAGGCACTGATTCAAGTGTAAAGGAACTTTTGATCATACCAGTCCACAAATCAAGTTCTTGTTTTACATCTTTTAAGTCTTCTATTTGAGCAATGCTTCCGTCCTTTTTTATGAATTCAAAACCTAGATTGCCTAGCTGCAAACGATGCGGGTTTTGTCTAAACCAATTTCCAGCTTCCAAACTTCTTTTTGGGTCTTTAATCTGCACCCCATAAGAAACCTTTCTACCATCAAAAGCATAGTCTCTTAATGTTTCATCAAACTTGTAACCAACCGTATCTTTAAAAGAATGCCATCCCCAAACTGATTGAGTACCTAAAGGAATACCAGACTGATACTGTTCTGGAAAACTTTGCAATCCTGTAGCATCCACCGTAAAGGCAAAGGAACCATTACCCACTGAAAGAGAAGAAAGAGAATCAAATTGATTAACATGTACATTATTTCTCTTGGCCAATGCCAGTCTGTCTATCTTTTCTTGTGCTTGTATTGATAGAAAAAATAAACAACTCAAAAATAGGTTGATGGCTTTCATGTTACTGCTTGTTAACGGGTAAGGTTTTCTTTAATTCATCAGGCGAGTCCCTGGTAAATGGATCAAAGATTTCTTTGGATGGTTTTTCTGTCAGGTCTTTGATGCGTTGAGGATCTATTGCTAGTTGCGGTTGAAATTTATCTGATAGCATGTATTGGTGTAAGCTGCTATACAACTGCTTTGCAACCAATGCATCAGTAGATTTGAGTTTGTCCAAATTGCTTTCGTTTGCTAGATTCAAACTACTCACCAATAATTTACCCTTTCCAATTTTCACTTCAAATACACTGGCCAATCTTCTATTGATAAACCAAGTATCTATTGGTTGCACCAAGGGTCTTAAGCTAGAAGGAAAATCTTCCAAATGCATTACTTGTGCTTTGTTAACCAGTGACCACCATTGAAAATTACTATGGTACTCTGTTGGGAAATTCTTGAATGCTGGATGTTTGGGATCTACTACAAAACCCAAAGTATGTGGGGGGCGCATTTTAAACCAACTGGTATTCCAAAAAACAGGCGTAAAATTCTGTACTATCTCTTTACCCTTGGTTACCCTTCCTGCTAAATTCAAAAACACTTTACCACCTGACTCTAATACTTTTAATGCAGCATCGTCTAATACAGTACAATCGTAAATACTAGAGAAATCCTTAGCTGGTATGGCAACGGGATATACCCAAAATTCCCAGTCATTGGCAAATACGGTATTGGCAATACTTACTTCCAAGGTTAACTTGGTTGGTTGTTGAATAGCAGCCAAATCAATGTCAAGGTCAACAATGGGATTTTGTGCAGCTATCAGTAATTTCTTTTTAATGCTTTTGATACTGCTGATTATTTTTCCTGTAGGGTCTTTAAGCGTTATTTGAATGTTAGCATCCAAATCCTTTTCTCCAAAATGATAGACTTCAATAGCCGCTTTTAAATGCTCGGCATTACTGTAAACAAATTTGGCTGTTTTCATCAACGGAACCGTACTATTACAAAAACGTGCAAATGCTTTGGCAGAGGAATATGGTTTATCCTTCCAAAACACATTCATGGTTCCAACCAACGCCGTGCCTTGTCCTGGAAAATCTTGTAATCCCAATAATTGGAATCCACCTAGCCCGGGTGTACGCAAAGATTTTTCAATTTCTGCTTTGTAACAGAGCAATTGCAATTTGCCTGAAGAAGCAAGGAATTTTTCGGCCATATCAGCCATGCCCCGGTCTTTTAAATCTTCCTGAAACATTTCATAGTTTCTGGCTTTGTAAACTCCAGTAAATTGTTTGATCTCAGTAAAGTCTGGATAAGCACACCACTGTCCCATTTCATGGGTAACATAGGGCATGCTAAATGCTTTAATGGCTTCGCTATAATCAGTTAAAGATTCTGGTCCCTTACCCCAAGACAAACCTCTAGAACCAGACTTGATCATATAATCATTCTCAGGTACCAAGGGCCAACTCATGGCAACAGATGCGCCAGTATAAATTCTTCTATTATCCCTTGCCTTCCATTTTAAAATAAAATCTGCCAACCATTTGGCTTGGTTTCTACCTGCGGGTTCGTTCCCAGCAGAGAGCATACAGAAAGAAGCATAATTCCCATAATTGCGCACCATTCTTTCTGTTTCAGTCCAAAGAAAAGCATCAATGAGTCTGCCATCGCCCAAGCTGGTTCCGTGATTGGGCCAACTAGGACCTTCAGGTTGTAAATAGATCCCTACCTTATCAGCTGCTTGAAAAGCTGCTTCTGGAGGGCAGAATGAATGAAACCTAAAATGGTTTAACCCATGTGTTTTGGCAACTTTGAAAATTTTTTCCCATGCAGCCAGATCAGTTGCAGGATATCCTGTAATAGGGAACTCACTATTGTTCACCGTACCCCTCAAAGAAACAGGTCTACCATTGACCAAGATCTGTTTGCCAACTACTTTAATTTCGCGCATCCCAAAGTTTTGAATGCTGGTATCCTTAAGCCCTTTGGCGTCTGTTATGATGGTAGTAAGTTGGTATAAATTGGGATGAAATTCATCCCATAATTGCATGGATTTTCCAATAGGAAGAACTACTTCCAAACTATCATTAACTGAAGCCATTTGAAATTCAACCTGCTTTACAGGTATGCTTGCTTTACTTGCAAACAAGGGCTTGATTTGAAAACGAATATTCCCTTTTTGTGTACCGGTAAACAAGGTCTTTAATTGCAATTTCAACAAGACCAACTGTTGGTGAATATCAGGATATACTTGCAGATTATCTACCCAAGTAGTATTGCTAGGTATTAGTTCTAGTTTTCCCGTTAACCCATTCCAATTTCCAGAAGTATGGTCCGTAACACTATGTGAGTCTGGCCCCACATTAATGGCACCTGGTCTTCCTTCTATTCTATTATCTATTCTAACAGAAATAGTATGTGTTCCCTTTTTTAAATATTCGGTTAAGTCATATTCATGTGCTGCTACCAAAGAATTACGCATTCCAATTTCCTGATCGTCTATCCATACCCTTGTTTCAATATGTGCTCGTTCAAAAGACAAGACCCATCTTTTGTTCTTCCAATCCTTTGGTAATTGAATTTGTTTCTGATACCAAGCCACACCCACATAGTGTTTTGCTGGAGTTAACCAGAATGGAATTTTTAAATTACCGGGCTCACGATATTTTTTGAGGCGGGGATTAAAAAAGAAAGAACTATCATAAATACTACCCGTCCACTTGGTTTTCAAACTCACTTCATTACCCTTGCCATTTTCTGCCATGGAGCCAGGCAAGTGAACCCGTTCTGGAAGTGGTTGATTAAACCATTTGGCAACTACACCACTGTCTTTGGGATCAGTTTTAAATTGCCAGTTGCCGGCCAAAGAAATGGATTGGGCCAACAATTGGTGCCCTGAAAAAAGCAATAACAAAATAGCAAACCCAATTTTTACACGCATCTTATTTTGATTTCAATAAGTATTTTTTCAGATTGGTCTCTTTTAAGTCTTTGATAGCATCAGCCACAATGCGGGCATTTAATTTGGCACCTGCATCATTGGTATGGGTATGATCTTTTTCCGTAAAATATTGCTTCACGGCTTCTTGACCAGCTACATCATAGTTGTCTGCAATCAATCCATTCAATTCAATAAAAGGCACATTAGCTGCTTCTGCAACCTGTTTGGCCCAAAGTCCATAACCTGTATTGGCCCTATTTACTTTACCCTCTTTCCAATCATTGCGTGGAATGGGTGAACAGATGATGGCTGTAGCGCCTTTTTGCTGAATGTCCGTTACAAATTTGTTCAAATACCAACCATAGCTATGAACGGTTTCGGGGATTTTCTTGATAGGATTATAGATGTCTTTGGTTTCTGGTCCAATGCCCTTGATGGTTCCTCTGGCCCTAGCCGTATCATCCAAAGGGCTGCTATCGTTATGTCCAAATTGCATGATCACATAGTCTCCTTTTCTAACGCGTGCCAATGCTTTTTCCCAAAGTCCATTGGTTTGAAAAGTACGGCTACTAGTACCTCCCAGCGCATGATTCTCTACCACTATTTGGTTACTGTCAAATAGGTCTCCCAAATAACTACCCCATCCCCAAAGATTACCATCGCCCTTGCCCTTACCATTTTTTACTGTGCTGTCTCCGATTAAAATACAGCGTGGTCTTTTGTCTTCCTGTACGTTAGTAAATGCCATTAAAGAAAAAAAGGCTAACAAGCAATATTTGGAAAATCTATGATACTTCATGATTGATTTTTAAAAGTTTTTTATTTCTTACACAATCAACTTTATTTTTTGACTTTTGAGTGTAGACTTTTGGCTTCCACAGCATTTGGCTTTGGTGGTTGCTGCATCTCATGCCCCATAAAGAAACTGGTATGCGGTGGTTGATTATACCCTACATTCTGCCAAGCCACACTTAGTCTATATTGTGGGTCCTGCATCAAACTATAAAATTTACGCGTAGTGGGCAGATTGGTAGAAAAGATTCTCAACTCTTTATTATCTGCAGAGCGATAAATTACTTCCTCTCTCCAATCACCTAATAGATCAGCAGACAAAACAGGATTGGACTTTGTTCCATTATTGGATACACAACCATAGGTTCTTGCGTCAAGTATTCGAACTAATTGTTTGCTATTATAATCCCATTTTTCAATGCTTGTTCCATTCAATAATTCATACATAGGTTCTCCATCCCATTGAATAATAAAATTCACACTCCGTGGAGCAACACCAATACGTTCACCCTTGGCCGATTTTAAACCCTCTGAACCTCCCCATGCTTCTGCACCAGGATAAGTTGGGTCAATATCGGCGGCAACGCCCCTACCTACGTCTTGATCCATTTCAGAAGTCCAAAGAATCTTACCCGTTTTTGCATCATACATAGCCGCACCGGCACCCTTGGTATGTTCTTCTATTTCGTGAACACCATAAACTTCTAGTCCCGGATTGCTCAAGTCTAAATCACTTACATGAATGGCATCGCCATGTCTCAAACCTGTGCTATACAAACCCTTGCCATTATCGTCTACACACATGGCACCAAAAATGATTTCATCTTTTCCATCTGCGTCAACATCGGCTACACTCAAATTATGATTACCCATTCCTGAAAAAGGATTGGCCCCATTTTCAGAATCAAAAACCCATCTTGAACTTAATTTTCCTCCCCTCCAATCCCAAGCAGCCAACACCGTTCTACCATAATAACCTCTACACATGACCACCGATGGCAATACCCCGTCTAAATAAGCCACACAGGCCGTAAAACGGTCTACACGATTACCCGATCTATCATTGCCACCATTGCCGCCAGTTCCACCCCAGGCACCAATATCGCCACGGGCAGGCAAATAAGGAGCGGTAGCTAAAGCAGCTCCAGTTTTTCCATCAAACACCGTAAAATATTCAGGTCCATCCAAGATTTTTCCATCTTTGTTTCTATAATCTTTACTAGAATCACCAATGGGTTTTCCCAATCCGTCAATTGTGCCATCGGCTGTTTTCATACAGACTTCTGCAATGCCATCACCATCTAAGTCATAGACCATGAACTGTGTATAGTGTGCCCCCTCTCTAATATTCTTTCCAAGGTTGATGGTCCATAATAATGTTCCATCTAAATGATACGCTTGAAAGATGGGGGCATCTGAAAAACCAGCAGAAGCATTATCTCTTCCCCTACCTGTTTGGTGTAAGATAATTTCATAGCCACCATCGCCATCTAGGTCACCTACGGAAGCATCATTGGGGCTATATCCAGCAGGTGTTTGTAGTGGGATACTCAAATATCTTTGGGCATTAGCAGCAAAGACAAATTTGGAAACTGGTTCAGACTCTTTACCATTGCTTAATAGGGTAATACTATAGGCATATTCCTTGATGGAATCTAAACCACTATCTAGAAAACTGGTCACGCTATTAATAGGTGAGGCATTGATTTTGATTTTCTTAGCTCCCTTTTCTTGTCTATACAAATTAAACGATAGGTTTTCAGGATCAGTAGCCAAGCAGCGCCAACTTAAGAAAGCTTTACCAGCGCCATCAGGCACAGCCACCAAGGCCCTATTGAGTTTTTCCATAACGCGTTGCGCGATGGCTACTCTAGTATGTAACGCAAGCACTAGTAACAAACAGATGACTGGCAGTACTAAAGACTTAGGATTATTGTTCACAGAGTGGTGAATGCGTTGACTCATTCTAATTTCATGTTTTGTGCATTTTCAACCAAAATAGGTTTCTTATCTGCTGCAACTAATTTCAGGTTGCTCATGATCCAATTTCCCGCAAAACGAATTTCGCCGGCAGTAGCCACTTCTATTTGCAACTTGTCAAAATAAAATCCACTAAGTGCCGATTCTTTGAGTCCCGTAGCAGTAACAAATTTTCTAGAATGTTTAGCTACTACACCAGACACATGGATATTTCTGAATATAGGAATACCCAATGATGCGGGTTCATTTTTTTGCAACAATGTTTTCCAATGTGCAGGAACAGTTGCAGGATCATATCCCGCAGGTAAGGCAGAATAACTATAACTAGGATTCCAGTTCATGTTGAATTGAAATACATTTCCCACACTGTCTAGTTGAATGTCTTTGAACCAAATGTCCTCAACAATCCCACCCCTAGTTACAGCCGATTTTATATGCAATCCATTACCCGTTCCAAATCCTTGTAGGTTCTTGGCCAACACGTGACGAATACCACCCGAGGTTTCACTACCCAAGGTTAATAAGCCGCCACCTTTGCGCGCAATGCAATTGCGAATCACAACATATTCGGTTGGTTTATTTACCCTAAGACCATCCCAATCTCTACCAGATTTTAAACAGAAATCATCGTCATTGCAATCAATATCACAGTTTTGAATCAGTACCCAAGTAGAAGAATCAACGTCTATTCCATCGGTACTTGGCCCTTTTCCGTCTTCATTATTTTTAACCACAATGCCGTCCACGGTAATCTTGGTGGAATACAATAATTGCACTGTCCAGAAACCGGCATTCTTTAAAGTAATATTGGATACAACAATATTTTCAGCGTTTTGAACCAAGATAGTTCTCACCCTTTTGGCGTCATAGTCAACTATCCAACGCAAACCCTTTGGTTCATATTCTTTGCGCATGGCCCAGTATTTGTCCCAACAGAATTTACCCCTTGCATTGATAGTTCCATTCCCGGTAATCTGGGCATTTTTTTGACCAATGATATTGATCAAAGCAGCTGGCCATTTCATCTCTATTCCTGCAATCCTAGTATCAATTTCAGGATAATCTTTAAAGTCTGTGCTACCAAGAATCAGTACATTCTTGTCAATATTCAGTGTAACCCCTGTTTTCAAAAAAACGGCCCCTGTTTGATACACGCCTGGTTTAAAAGCTACAACGCCTCCTCCTTTTTGTGCACAGGCATCAATGGCTTTTTGAATGGCTGTTGTAGACAAAAAATTAGAATCGGCTTTGGCTCCAAAATCATTAACCCAGTAATTGGTTTTTTTGAGTCCAGTTATATTGGCTCCTACTTTTGAAGCCCATGCTGGGTCTGCATCTAATTTGGCTGCTTCCTTTTTCAAAAGTTCTAGCTCTGCTTTGGTAATGGTTAAAACGGTGCCATGTCTTAACCCTTTTGGAAAATGAACACTGTCAGATATATCGGTCCAATTGATCAGGTCCTTGGATTTTACCGCACCATATTTGTGGTCACGGTATTTATCAAAATAGACAATCCATTCCTGTCCAATTTTTAAAGCCGTAGGACCTTCTGCCCAATAATTACCGGTAATGGGTGCTGATGGTTTTCCATATCCACCACTGGCTTGATTGCTAAAAGCCACGCGCAGGTTTTTCTGAACTGGTTTTAGGGTTTCATCTTTTAGAATCATCAGGTATTGCTTACCCGCTTTTAGAATGCTGGCATCAATTACGTTAAACCCTTGGTCATATAAGAGTTTGGTATCGCTAAAGCTTTTAAAATCCTTGGTAGTTACATAATAGATTCTGTGGTTATTGTCACCAAGGTTTTCTGTTTCTGGAAACCTACCTGGAATAGTGGTGGCCCAATAAATCAGGTATTCTTTTTTGGCATCATCATAAAAAATTTCAGGAGCCCAACAATTCTTGGCCGTTGGTTCTTTTTCCATCACGGGAACAAACACTTGTTCTGACCAATGAATCAGGTCTTTGGAACTAGCATAACCAATCCCTCTGTCTTTCCAACTCACGGTCCAAACCATATGAAATAAGCCATCCTTTCCCCTGATAATACAGGGATCACGCATCAATTTGTCTTTTGCAACAGTTGGTTTTAAAAAGGAACTATCTTTTTTTAAACTAGTCCAATTAAGTCCATCTAGACTATAAGCCAAGTGTAGTCCGTCTTCCCCATTTCCTTTAAAATAAGAAAAAACATAAGCTGGACTATCTTTTTGCTGTGCAGTCAATTCCTGACTCAAAAAAAAGCAAGCACCAATAACAACTATTAAACGAGACAAAATTTGCATCTACTTATTTTTTCAAAGTCAATAAAACTATGGATTGAGCTGGCAGGTCTACTACCAATTCATTCCCCACTTTTTTAGCACCATTAAACACTACGGGTTTAACCGAATTGGGTTGATTAAACGTATTTACATCAGTTAATTTAGCAGATGTTAATACCATGCCTTCTACCTTGGTCCAATCAACTTCATTCAAAGCTGTGTTAATGTGCATCACATTTTTAGGATCCAGGTTGACTAGGGTCATGTGAACCACTTGGTTACTGTCTTTGGAAGCAGATACATTGAGTGCAGGTATTTTGTTTTTTCCATTTACTAATTCAGGACTACTGAATTTTACAGGAAGTAATTTGGCGTCTTGGTGCACTTTGAATAAATCAAATACATGATAGGTTGGAGTCAACAACATTTTGTCTCCCTCCGTTAAAATCAAAGCCTGCAATACATTAATGGTCTGTGCAAGATTTGCCATCCTGATTCTATCGGCATGGTTATTGAAAATATTTAAAGTGGTTGCAGCAACCATGGCATCGCGCAAGCTATTTTGTTGATACAAAAATCCTGGATTGGTTCCTGGTTCTACATTGGTCCAGATACCCCATTCGTCTACTACCAATGCTACGCGCTTGGCTGCGTCATATTTATCCATGATAGTAGCATGCTTGGTCACCAATTCTTCCATGTACAAGCAATTCTTCATGGTATTAAAATATTCGTTCTCGTCAAAAGAAGTTGCAGATCCTTTATTACCCCAATTGCCTGTTGGCAAAGTATAATGGTGTAAGGCAAGACCCCACATTTGACCAGCGTTTACATTTTTCATCATGGTCTCTGTCCAGTTATAATCAGCCACATTGGGACCAGCTGCAATCTTATTCATTCTGGCATTGGGATAGTTCTTGACAAAAGTGGCATAACGCTTGTATTCGTCTGCATAACGCTCTGGTGTCATGTTACCTCCACAACCCCAGCTCTCATTACCTACTCCCCAAAATTTTACGCCCCAGGGTTTGTCCCTTCCATTTTGTTTGCGAATTTCTGTCATGGGGCTCAGGCCATCAAAATTCAAATACTCTACCCATTTAGACATTTCTTCCACCGTACCACTTCCAACATTCCCAGTGATATAAGGATCAGCTTTGAGCATACTGCAGAGCTCCAAAAACTCATGGGTACCAAAACTATTGTCTTCGGTTACATTGCCCCAGTTGGTATTGATCATCTTAGGTCTTTGTGCGCGAGGACCAATCCCGTCTCTCCAATGGTATTCGTCTGCAAAACAACCACCAGGCCAACGCAGGTTGGGAATTTGTATCTTTTTCAAAGCGTCTACAATGTCTAATCTGATTCTACCCTGATTTTTAATATTGGAATTTTCACCCACCCAAAAACCGTCATAAATACATCTACCCAAGTGTTCCGAAAAATGGCCATAAATATGTTTGCTAATCACGGTATTGGCATTGAAAGCGTCTACTTGTAATTTAACATTGGTTTGAGCAAAACCATTCAATAGCATTAATTGGCAAACAATTGCCAATATGAGCATTTTGATTGTTGAATTGTATCTCATGGTTGATTTTTGACTTTTGAATGTTGAATATCTATGTTAATTTTTTTAATTTTACGCTCTTTTATTTTTCACTCTTCACTTTCTTCCTCACTTTTCACTTCTTACCAAGCTAAGCCCCATTAACCCAATAACCACGTCATTGGCAATGGTTTCTAATTCTATAGACTGCAATGTCTTTTGATTGTTTAAAGGCAGGTCCAATACGGTTGCTGCACCACCGCTAATGGATTTGCCATTAAATGGTTTGATAGACTGATCATATACGGATACTACTTTCCCTGTTTTTAAATGAATCCGAATGGGCTTTGGCGCATTGGTTTGAAATGCATATCCATCATCCAAATAGTCTTGATCAATGGGCCACCAATTTTCTGGATTTTTTAATTCCAAACTATCGGCTGTGCCATCTGTATACTTAATTCTCACTACCCCATTCACCATCCTGGATTGCATGGGATTGGTAGAACCCGCCATCAATAAATACGCATGAGAGGCAGCCCCCTGCAATGGAATTTGTTTTTTGTGCGGATAATTATCCCACTGAGAAGTAAATAGAATATTGTTTTCCAAAGTATCACTAGGACTACTAAACTGTATTCCCTGTTGCAATTGAATGGTACCAGTAGTTGCTACATTTTTTCTAAATCCGCTATCACTAATATTGGCCGTTCTGAGTGGGTATGTCCATTCTCCAATACCTTGGGTTGGTAATTGTAAGGTTGGCACATTAGGTCTAGGACTCAGGTATTGGGTTCGGAAAATCTGATTCACTTTGTTGTTAAAATAAGGACTCAGGTTCACGGTTTCTAAACGGCCTTTCAAAGGCTGGTCCATATTCCAATTCAAGATCTGCTGGGCAATCTGTTGACCGTTCCATTGAACCATGATTTGATTGGAGCCCGGAACAAGTTCAGATGCAGGAATCAATTTAGTTTCAGTAGTTGAATGAGCAGGCAAATTAATGGATGATGATTTCCCATTCACCCAAACTTGCGCATCCACTGCTGTTAATCCATTATTGCTGATTTGATAGGCTACTTGATTTCTTTGTTCTTGACCAATAGCCGTAATCATTATAGGAGCTGCCACCCTCAAATCAATAGGCTGCCACCATGTTAAACTTCCAGAGGATAGTTGCAAAAAGATGCAATGCAAACCCGGCATAGCAGCAATGGTGCCTTGAATGCTTTTACCATCATGTTTGCTATTTACTAAGACAGACTGTGGATCTTTAACTGATTGAATGGTAGCGTTTGCTACAGTTAATGACCAAGGATTACCTGTTGCCGTTTTTTGCTCTGGAATCAGTGGTAAACTGGCTTGTTTTTTCCATTGAATCACAATATTGTAAGACTTGGCATATGCAGCTTTGATCTCAATCATTGGACTTCCAACAGCACTTGCGTCATTTACCCATTTACTGGGTTTTCCATTCACCAATACAGAAACAATTTCAGCAGCTTCTGCGGGCAGTTTTAACAAAAGATCCATCTTGGCCACAAACATATTTTGAATTAAGTATTGGTCGGTTAGTCCTTTTCTTGTGAAAGAAAAATCAATATCTGGAAGTACAATACTTGCTTTATCCCATTGTTTTGGAAATCCTGGTCTGATTAATAATTGATGATCAAGCGCTTTGGGTGTAATCCCATACAATCCTTCTACCAAGGACCTTGCTGTCATAGCAACAGGATCAGCAAAATCCCGATAGGTTTCACCCCTGATGGCATCATAAAAAGAAACCTGAACTAAGTTGCCTGCACTATTACCCAAGTACATACTTTCAATTAAAGCAGATTTCCATAATTGAAAAGCATTTTCCTTCTCACCTGTTTGCCATTGTGCTAATGCGGTATGCAATACTTCTGCCATGGCAACCACATTCAAACTCCAGATATAGGGCATCCAATTAGAAGTAGAAACGGTATATAATCCATTTTCCAATTGCTTTGCCCTTACTGGAATATGTGGAATTTGGTTATCTATGAATTTAGAACTTTGATAAGCTTGAAAAGGATCCGGTACTTCAGAATCCACACTATGATAAACCGTCCACAAAGCTGCCGCTTCATGTAATAATTGGTTACCCAATAAATCCTTGAATTCTGCATACCAACCTTGTTTAGAAAGCCATAATTTTTCATTCATGGCTTTTAAAATCTTAGTAGCTTCTTGTTCATAACTACGACCATCCTGTTTCAGGATTTTGGCAATTTTAGCAGCCATTAGATTAGCCCAATAATTATAAGCAGAACTATGGGCAACCCCTCCTCCACTATATTGCAAAGCATCACTGGCCCAAATGGCGGCATAGGAATCATAAAGCCCATCGCCATCCATATCAAAATTTCTTTTTTCCCAATCCAAATGTCTTTGTAATAATGGCCAAGATGCTCTTGCATAAGCCGTATCACCCGTCCATTGCAAATGCCTTAATAAACCATCTATATAGACTAGGTTCATATCATAATGGTGTGCTTTAAAATCGCCATTGGGATTTCTAGAAATATAACCACTGGAAAACACAGCATTTCCCAAACGTTCTTTTTGTCTGGCCAAATGCAAAACCGTATCTGCTTCAATAGGACCAGATAGTGGTTGGGTCATTTGAGAAAGCGCGTAACTGCTAAAGTGCAATCTGGCTCTATCGTGCCAACCAAGTACATCACCCACATAAGGACCTCTCCAACCATTGAGTCGCATACGCCAACCAATAGATCCGTGTAAATAAGAAGGTGATTCCCAAATAGCATCGGCAGCAATACTTAATACGCCCCCTAGTGTATTCAAATAAGGATCTGGAGTTTGGATCTTGATTCTATTAGCCAGTGCTAATCTGGCTGTTTCTGCTTTTGTGGCAGCAAGTTCTAGTGCTTGTTGATTAGGTATGGAAATGGATTTTGGCTGATATAGACAAAGCAAATTGGCTTGCGCCGATGTTAAAGTCCAAGAAGCCAACACCAAGGGTGTTTTGCTGGGCTTACTTGCCAACAATTGTAGTGGATTTTCTTGTTGTGTAGCATCAGCAATTTGAATAACTGCATTGGCAGGAAATAAGCCATTGATATTTTGTTCAGGACCTGCTTTCTTGGGTGTTGCTTTGTTTAAATGATTGATTTCATAACGCTCTTCTTCTGAAAGCACCACACCTGTTCCATAAACCAAATTAAACCCGTTCTCTTTGAGTTGATAGCGATTGTCTGCACAAGCAGCCGCGTTTAAATAAAATCCAGATTCAGGATCCACATTCATTTCTCCATCCCTACTAAATTTCTTTCCATTAGCTCCACCGTAGGCAGCAACTATTTGTAATCCTGCTGGTACATGATCAAACTGGGTACGAACCACCAAACCTTCTCCTTCTCCCAGCGCCCAAATTTGCAATTCCATTTTTCCCTTTCCCAGTAGGGAGTCTTGAATTTGATAGATCATGGAACCGGGTCTGTATATGGCTTTGATAGACTGTGCTTGAATAATCCATTTGGATTTTCCGTTTAAGACCAACCCAAATTTCAGGTTTCCTCCCATGCCAGGCATATACATGGCAAATTCTGGAAGATCTCCTGCTTCTACTCTAAAAGCAGTATTGGTACCATAAAGGGCCCTTGTAAAACGTTTGTTTCCATTTTGGATCACAATATCATTGCCTTCCGGATGGTACCTGATTTCTCTTGGCTTATCATGCCAAAATTTCATGGGCTCCTGAGATTTTAAATCAGATACCCCAATTAACAGCACTAAGCAACTAATAGATGAAATTATTTTGTGTAACATGTTCGGCTTTTTAAACAGCAGCAATTAGGGTTTTAATGGATTCAAAGATTGAATGGGAATCAGTTGAACCGTTCCACTCAAACCAGAAGCCTTAGGTAACCAATTACTAGCATCAAACAATCCGTTGGCGTTTCTATTCTGAGCCAACCTAGCAGGAAAATTGGTATTGTTGAATTTCTTCCAAACCACTTTTCTTTTTTCCAAATCAATGATTCTATTGGCCATGCTATTGGCAACTTGAATCTCTAACTTATTATCAGCTTTCAAAATTGATGCGTCTATTTTCAATTGAAATACAGGACCAATCAAACTTGCCAGTTTTACACCATTCAAAATAATATCAGCTGATTCTTTCACCTGCCCCAAAGACAATAGATATTGTTTGGCATTTCCAGCTGGTTTCTTGAAGCTAGTAGTATAAGCCGCTGTACCAGAAAAATATTGGTAACTAGAATCAATACTGGTCCAATCTTGCAGGGTGGTTAGTTGTTTTGGTGCAGGTAGAACTGGACCACCTTTTAAAAAGTTCAGGGTCCAAGAACCATTCAATTCAACAGGATTACCCGTTGTTTGATAATAGGGATATGCAGTTGCAGTTACTGTTTCTTTGGCTGTTTGCAATAAGATGCTTTCATCCTTGGCTAATTGCAAATAGACTTCCCAATCACCACTTGCAGACTTGCGGACACTGGCTTTGCCAATTGCATCATTCATGGGATTAAAACAAATGCTGTTTTGCAAATTACTATTCACGGGATACCAACCTTCCAAAGATTTTCCAGAACGATTGGCAATAAAATACAATTGACCTGATCCACGCTTAGCTCTAATGAATTCTAATCCTTGGTGCACCATGGACTCTTTTCTAATAGCTGCCAATGCTAACATAGCTAATAGGTTGTCACTCATATAAATCACACCCTTTCCAAGAACCGCTTTTTTTACATTGGGTTTGCTAGTTGCTTCAAAATGAAGCTTGGCCAACATTTGATCATACGCTACTTTGTTGGCTGCATAACCACCCAATCCAGGAATGTCTTTAGGCAAATGTTTCAACGCAACAATGGTGGCGCCATTTTCTGCCAAATCCCAAACCTTTTTTAAACTTTCTAATTGCATAAATGCTGTAGCTGGTAAAACAATGGTTTGGTATTTGGCCGTGCCAGAAAGTATTTCTTTACCCCCAGTTTTCAATTGTACAATTTGTCTATCAGAAATATAGTCAAAGGAATAACCATTCTCTTGCATGGTAGTTCCCGCAATTTCAAATGGGGTTCCGTTGAACTCAGGCTTCATACCATCAAAATGCCATAGATAATCCCTACCAGCCAATTGATACTTATCATAAATAGGAAAATACAAGAGAATATCATTATCTGGCTTGCTGTCTTGCAACAAAGACTGGGTTCTTGCTACATAATGGTTAAGTGCTGGAAACTGCTGCCAGAAAGGGTTTGCTTGTGTAAATTCTACCGCAGCATAAAACAAATATCCGGGCCAGGTATCGGAAGGTGGAGAATAACTGGTACCATGATAAACAATATGATTTACTCCCCCAATAAAATAAGTATCCAAGGCTTTTTTAACATCAGACAATGTAGAAACAAAATGTTCATTTAACCAAGTAGCACTTTCCGCAGAAGTTAATTTTTTTCCCATCACATGGGATGTAGAAGATGCAAATTTAATCCGCAATAATTCCGTGCCTTCAATTTCGGGGATATCTACAACTCCATACAAATCCAAGGTATTGGCTGGTGAGCCATGTGATTGGTTTCTAACAATTTTCTTTTTACCTGCAGCCCATTTTTTCCACTCTCCCGTAAATTGTTCCAAGATTAATTCATCAATGGTCATTCTATAATCACAGAGTACGCGTAGGTCTCTTTCTGTCTTTTCTTTTTTGGTCAATGCAATCAGTTCTTGCGCCAAATCATAGCCCCTTCTGTTTTTAAATTCTTCTAAGAAATGGGGCGTGTAATTTGACTGACCGCGTGCATCATCTACTTCATAACTATCATTAAAGAATCCCCGCAAATTACTTAGGTCATGACCTTTAAAAGCTTCGTCAAACTTAGAGAGATAATGGTCTAGTGCTGATTTAGAAAAGTGGTCTATCACATTTCCTTCTCCACCGGGAGCGGCCCTTTCTACTTGCTTTCCGTGTTGACCCATAAAGAGTCCAATCAGGGTCCAATTGCCTGGAGGGGCCACCCAGTCTAGGTTTCCGTCCTTGTCTACTTTTGAAGTCAGATCCAAACTTCCGCCAGCATCGGCGTAAGCCATTAAGCGTTGTAAGGGAAGCCAAATTTTAAAACGCACTTGATCTAAAGACAAAGCCTGCATATTGGTATTGGCAGAAAGGGGTTGTTTGATTTCTGATAGATCCCTAGGTTTATAATTTTCAGTTCTTACCAAGGGCCCTTGTTGCAATACCACTTTATCTTTCAATCGCTCACCAGCTTTTAACTGATAGCGGGTGAATTGCATATTCTTACTTGCGTCCTCTTCTCCTACCCAAGGACCACCAAATGGCCAACCGGTGGCATTAGCCAAATCAATGCCAAGGTCTAGTCTTTTTGCTTCAGATAGGGTATGATCAAATACGCCCATCCACTGTTTTGACAAAAACGGAATCCATTTTGCATCATTACCAGTAACGCCATAAATAGGTGTGATTTCTAGTCCTCCCAAACCAGCTTTTTGATAATCCTGCATCACCGTAGTCAAGTCTTTGTTGTTGACTTCACTACCCAACCACCACCATCTTGTCCATGGTTTATTGGTTTGTGTAATAACAGGCCACTTGGTTTGAGCCATAGCAGGAACAGCCCAAACAAGGGATATCATAACAATAAACAGGGATCTCCAAATACGGGTTGGGGCAATAGGTTGCCAGGCTAAACTTTTCATAAGCAAATCAATCGTGTTTAAAACCAAAACGGCTATCCGAATAAAGTGCAAAAGTTAAAGCCAACTTAGCTGTCATGCATCCTGTTCAATCCTGTTAGACCAAAGAAAATGGGCTTTATTTTACGCTAAACTTATACACTGTTTGGGTACTATAGGTTTTACCAGTCAATAAAACGGTACTGGCAAAGCTTTTTTGATTAGGTGCGTCGGGAAAATGCTGGGTTTCTAGACAAAAAGCAGACCTAAATGCATAGGGCTTTCCTTGTTTACCCACTAAACTTCCATCTAAGAAATTACCACCATAAAACTGGATGCCAGGCTCTAGGGTAAGCACTTCCATTTGAATACCCGTGCTAGGAGCATAAACAGTAGCGGCGGTTTGCAAACCAGGAGCCGCAGTTCTATTCAAAGCAAAATTGTGGTCATAGCCTCTGCCATTGATCATTTGAATGTCTTTTGAACCAAGACTATCTCCAATAGCATGGGCTTTGGTAAAATCAAAAGCGGTTCCTTTTACTGCAGCCAAAACACCAGTAGGAATCAGGGTGCTATCAACAGGGGTAAAATTATCTGCATTTATTTGAAGCAAATGATCATTAATGGTAGCTGCACCAGCGCCATTCAAATTAAAATAAGCATGATTGGTCAAATTCACCACCGTTGCTTTATCAGTTGAAGCGGTATAATCTATTTGTAGTGCATTTTCGTCTGTTAAAGTATAAACCACTTTAGCAGTTAGATTACCAGGATATCCTTCTTCTCCATCCTTAGAGACATACTGTAATTCTAGGTGTTGCGCATCTATTAGTTTGGCATCCCAAACTTGGTTGTGAAAACCTTTGGGACCACCATGCAAACTATTGGGTGCATTGTTAATGGGCAATTGATAGGTCTTGCCTTCTAATTGAAAACTTCCCTTGGCAATTCTATTACCGTAACGACCAATCAATGCGCCAAAATAAGCTTCGTTATTGTGTAAATAATGATTTAAGCTATCGTAGCCCAATACAATATCCGTGGGCTTTCCAGCCTTATCAGGCACCATAAAACTGACAATCCTTCCACCAAAATTGGTGATGAAAATTTTGAGTCCGTTCTTATTAGACAACTCATATAATTCCACTTGCTTTTCGTCTACTTTCTGGGCATAAGACCCTTTGTTGGGCACCAATACACTGTCAGTTTTTTCTGTTTTGGCAGCTTCAGGATTGGAGCAACCAACAAGAACAGTAAAGCCAAGTATGGCTAAGGCGGCAAAGCAATGTTTCATGATAAAATGGTTTAGTTGTTGATTAAACTGGTGCCATCACCAATGGCTACAATATACGATTTCAAATCTTGTTCAAACCTGTTTTTAAAAGCTTGGGCAGCGCCAGCAATAAAATGTGCTACCTCAGCATCCTTGACCAAATTAATGGTACAGCCCCCAAATCCACCACCCATCATTCTAGCGCCAATAACAGCCGTTTGGGTCTTGGCATAGTCTGCTAGAAAATCTAACTCACTACAACTCACTTCATATTCCTGACTCAGACCCTTATGTGTTTCAAACATTTTCAAACCAAATGCAGCAATATCTCCAGCCACCAAATCCTGGCAACCTGCTTGCAATCTGGCAATCTCTCCAACAATAAATTTACAGCGTTGATACACTTTAATATCGCCCCCGGCTAAAATGCTTTCAACCATATCAAGACTAGCGTCACGCAGGCTTTTCACATCTGGATATTCTTTAGCAATGGCTGCTACACCTGCTTCACATTCCAATCTTCTGGTGTTGTATTCTGTAGATGCCAAACTATGTTTCACACAGGTATCCAATAAGACAATTTGAAAACCATCTTGGTGAAAAGGCATATAATGATAGTCAAGAGAACGGCAGTCTAATTGAATCACGGAATCCTGTTTTCCAAACATGCTAGCAAACATATCCATGATGCCACATTGTAAACCCACAAATTCGTTTTCTGCTTTTTGCGCCAAACGCACCATGTCTAATTTAGAAATACCCAATTCAAATAATTCATTCAGTGCAAAAATGGTAGCACACTCTACTGCTGCAGAAGAAGACAGACCTGCACCAAGGGGTACATCCCCTGCTACCACTGCATTAAAGCCGCCAATGCGATACCCATTTTTTTTGAGTTGATCCGCAATCCCCAACAAATAATTAGGCCATTGCAACTTGGAAGGTTCTAAGCTTTCAAGACTAGCTTCTATAGACTGGTCTAAATCTGCAGCACTTAAACAAATGGTATCATCTGCTCTTTTGCCTACGGCGATATAGATGGCTTTGTCAATGGCTGCGGGTAAAACAAATCCAAGATTGTAATCGGTATGTTCTCCAATAAGGTTGATTCTACCAGGAGACTTGACCAAGAGTTGGTGCTGGCCAAATTGTTTGGCGTACTGTGTTTGCACCAAGAGGGCGCAGTTGTTTTTTTCAGACATACAAGCAATTTATGGAAACTTCTAAAAAATTGAGCCGAGGCACGCCTCAGCTCAATTTCTGAATCTGCTAATCTTACTTACTCACTCAAAATATTATGTAAAACAGCAGTACAAATCTAAGTGATTTTGATATTAAATGTACTTTTTACACTTATTTTTTAACTTTTTTACAAATTCGTGGCAAAAAAGCGCCAAAATTCATTTCATCTGGTTAAATTGTTTTCCATTGCTATGCCAAAGTATCAAAAACAAACCCGCTTTCTGGTTGCCGTAGACTGTATCATATTCGGTTTTGACGGCACAGAATTAAAATTACTCCTAGTTCAAAGGGGACTAGAACCTGAAAAAGGTAAATGGAGTCTGATTGGAAGTTTTATCCGAGAAGAAGAAGATTTTGAAAAAGGTGCCAACCGGATCCTGAACGATATGACTGGATTGGAAGGCGTATACCTTGAACAATTACACGCTTTTGGAAAACCTGACAGGGACCCTATTGAAAGAACCATCTCTGTAGCATATTTTGCACTGATTGATATTCATCAATATGAGAGACAATTAAATGATGATTATCATGCAGAGTGGTTTCCCATCAAAGAGGCACCCAGACTCATTTTTGACCATGAACAAATGGTAGAAATGGCCAAGAAAAGACTGCGTTATAAAGCAGCATTTCACCCCATTTTATTTGAGCTTTTACCAGAGAAATTTACCGTGCCCCAATTGCAAAATTTGTATGAGGGAATCTTTGATACGGTTTTTGACAAAAGGAATTTTAGCCGAAAAATTCAGTCTACCAAGCTCCTAGTCAAACAAAAAGACAAGGACAAAGAGAACAGTAAAAAAGGAGCTTATTACTATAAATTAGACAAACGGAGGTATGCGGCTAATTTTCATGCCTTCCTCAATTTTATTCCCAACCCAGATAATATCAAATAAGCCAGCAATAAAATTTGCTTTTATGCTTTAATAAGTGTTAATTTGACACGAATACAAAATCGATTGATTCATGCCTGAGAAAAAATATGCCATAGGTGTTGATTTTGGAACAGACTCTGTACGTTCTATTATTGTAGACACCAGCACCGGAACAGAAATGGCTGCTTCCGTATTTCATTACCCTCGTTGGAAAGCGGGTCTATACTGTAATCCATCAGCCAATCAGTTCAGACAACATCCCTTAGATTATATAGAAGGACTAGAAGCCACCATCAAAGAATGTGTTGCAAAATGTGGCCCAGCAATAGCTGCAGCGGTTTGCGGCATTGGTGTTGATACCACGGGTTCTACACCAGTAGCTGTTGACAAAACAGGTACTCCCCTTGCAATGCATCCAGCATTTGCAGAGAATCCAAACGCCATGTTTGTGCTTTGGAAAGACCATAGTTCTGTGAATGAAGCAGCCGCTATTAATGAGCACGCCAAAAAATTTGATACCAATTATTTACAATTTGTAGGTGGCATTTATTCTTCAGAATGGTTCTGGTCTAAACTCCTGCATATTCTTCGAGTAGACGAACAAGTCAGAGCAGCCTGCCATTCTTGGGTAGAGCACTGTGATTGGATTCCTTTCTTACTCACTGGCCAAACGGAACTTGCTCAAATGAAACGAGGGGTTTGTGCAGCAGGACATAAGGGTTTATGGTCTGCCGCATTTGGAGGTTATCCCCCCAATGATTTTTTTACTAGCTTAGACCCATTGTTAGATGGCTATACCGCATCATTGGGTGTAGACACTTATACTTCAGACCAATCTGCAGGAACACTATCCCCCGAATGGGCCAATAAATTAGGACTTCCTACAACTACCATCGTTGCTGTTGGTGCATTTGATGCGCATATGGGTGCCGTGGGTGGACAAATTGAACCATACCATTTAAGCAAGGTCATGGGTACCTCTACCTGCGATATGTTGGTGGCCCCAAGGGCTGATATGGAACAGATCTTGGTAAAAGGAATCTGCGGTCAAGTAGACGGCTCTGTGCTTCCTGGCATGATTGGTTTAGAAGCAGGTCAGTCTGCCTTTGGCGATAGCTATGCTTGGTTTAAAAAATTCTTGCTTGGACCATCGGAACAAATCATTGGCAATAGTCAATTAATAGACGCAAACACCAAAGCAAAACTGCTTGAAGAGCTCTCTGCCAATATGATTGTGGAACTCACCAAATCCGCTGCAGCATTGCCTTTAAAAGATACAGACCCACTAGCAATAGATTGGTTAAACGGAAGAAGAACACCGGATGCTAATCAACTTTTAAAAGCAGGTTTTAGTGGATTAAATCTATCAACAGATGCGGCTGCTATTTTCAAAGCAATTGTAGAAGCAACCTGTTTTGGTGCCAAAGCCATTGTTGACCGCTTTGTACATGAGGGTGTTCCTATTAAGGGTTTGATTGGTTTGGGTGGTGTTGCCAAAAGATCTCCGTATATTATGCAGGTAATGAGTAACGTGATGCAAATGCCCATTAGAATTCATAAGAGTGAACAAACCTGTGCACTAGGTGCTGCCATGTTTGCAGCAACCGCTGCACAGGTGTTTGAAAACCTAGAACAAGCCATGCAATATATGGGGCAGGGTTTTGACGCTACTTATTATCCAGATGCAAGTACGGCTCACTATTACCAAACCAGAATGGAAGCCTATCACAGACTAGGGGCTTTCTTAGAAACCCAATACCAATGAGTTATTACCAAGACATAAAAGAAGCTGCTTACGAGGCCAATATGCAATTACCCAAACTAGGTTTGGTATTGTTCACTTTTGGCAATGTAAGTGTGGCTGATCAAGAAAAACACGTGTTTGCCATTAAGCCAAGTGGTGTTCCATATGAAGACCTTACTGTAGACAACATGGTGGTGCTTGATTTTGACAATAATATATTGGAAGGGAGTCTAAGACCTTCCTCTGACACCAAGACTCACGCACTCTTGTACAAACAGTGGGCATCTATTGGAAGCATCGTACATACCCATAGTACTTATGCTACGGCATGGGCACAAGCACAAAGACCTATTCCCATTTTTGGTACCACACACGCAGATCATTTAACTACCGATGTGCCTTGCGCACCACCTATGTCTGATGACATGATTGAGGGAGATTATGAGCACGAAACTGGATGGCAGATTATCCGTCATTTTGAATTGCTGGGCATCAATCACCAAGAAGTAGAAATGGTATTGGTGGGCAACCACGCTCCATTTACCTGGGGCAAGAATGCACAAAAAGCCGTGTACAATGCAGCAGTCTTAGAAGAAGTAGCAAGAATGGCTATGTTCACCGAACAGATTAACCCTAACGCACCCAGGCTAAAAGATACTTTGATTAAGAAACATTTTGAAAGAAAGCACGGCGCTGGTGCTTATTATGGTCAATAAAAATTACAAACCCCTTTAAAAAAAAGATATGATTGATTTAAAAAAACTGGAAGTCTGGTTTATTACAGGAAGCCAGGACTTGTATGGAGAAAGCACTTTGTTACAAGTGGCTGAAGATTCAAAAACCATTGCTAGCTATTTGAATGAGTCTCCTGAAATACCCGTGAGCATTGTGTTCAAGCCAACGGTAAAAACAGCAGAAGAAATCAATGCTGTGATGCAAGACGCCAACAATGCCACTAATTGTATTGGGGTAATGACTTGGATGCATACTTTCTCTCCCGCTAAAATGTGGATTACAGGATTGAAGATTTTAAGAAAGCCATTACTGCATTTTCATACCCAATTTAACCGAGACATTCCTTGGTCTACCATTGACATGGATTTCATGAACCTCAATCAGAGTGCGCATGGTGACCGTGAATTTGGTTTTATGATGACGCGTATGCGCATCAATAGAAAAGTGGTGGTAGGTCACTGGCAAGACGTTGAGTCATTGAAAAAAATCAATGGCTGGATGCGTGCTGCTGCTGGTTGGCATGATTGGCAGGGCGCTAAGTTCTGCCGCTTTGGAGACAATATGCGCAATGTTGCTGTAACCGAAGGAGACAAGGTAGAAGCCGAAATGAAATTTGGTTACTCCGTGAATACTTTTGGTGTAGGTGATTTGGTAAAAGTGGTGAACGCTGTTTCAGAAGAAGCCATTGATGAACTAGTTGGTATTTATGAAAACGAATATACCCTAGTACCTGCTTTGCAAAAAGGTGGTGATCAACACCAGTCTTTGAGAGAAGCCGCAAGAATTGAAATAGGCATTGAGACCTTTTTGAAAAACGGAGGATTCAAAGGATTCACTACCACATTTGAAGACCTACACGGTTTGGTACAATTGCCAGGTATTGCTGCACAACGATTAATGACCAAGGGTTATGGTTTTGCAGGAGAAGGCGATTGGAAAACAGCAGCACTAGTTCGCGCTATGAAAGTGATGGGTTCTGGCTTAAAAGGAGGCAATAGTTTTATGGAAGACTATACCTACCATTTTAATCCAGACAACCGCATGGTTTTGGGTTCACATATGCTAGAAATCTGCGAATCAATTGCAGACGCCAAACCCAGTTGTGAAATTCACGCACTAGGCATTGGCGGCAAAGCCGATCCGGTAAGACTGGTATTTAACTCAGGACCTGGCCCAGCATTGAATGCATCTATTGTAGACATGGGTAACCGATTCCGTTTATTGGTCAACGAAGTCATGGCCGTAACACCGTTTAATCAATTACCCAATTTACCTGTTGCTCGCGTATTGTGGAAACCTTATCCCAATATGCATACCGGTTGTGCCGCGTGGATCTTGGCTGGCGGTGCACATCATACCTGTTATAGTCAGAACCTTAGTCCAGAGAACTTGGAAGACTTTGCAGAAATGGCAGGTATTGAATACTTACTCATTGGCAAAGACACCCAACTCTACCAATTCAAAAATGAATTGCGTTGGAATGAAGTTGCTTATAAATAGTTGCACATAAACCACACAAACAAATACAAAAAAACGATTGTACATGAACAGTAAACTGGTTAACATTGACTACATCATCTTCCTGATCTACTTCCTAATAGTAGCGGGTTATGGATATTGGATCTACCAACGCAAAAAGAAAGGGAGCATGGATACCAAGGACTTTTTCTTGGCTGAGGGATCTCTTACTTGGTGGGCCATTGGAGCTTCTTTAATTGCTTCCAATATTTCTGCCGAGCAATTTATTGGCATGAGTGGAAATGGATTTTTTGTGGGGATTGCCGTAGCCGCTTATGAGTGGTTGGCCGCTATCTCACTCATCATTATTGCTGTATGGTTTATGCCAGTATACCTGAAGAATAAAATCTTCACCATGCCACAGTTTTTGAAAACCAGGTATAATGAGTCAGTGAGTTTGGTGATGACAATTTTCTGGTTATTCCTGTACATTTTTGTGAACCTTACTTCTATCATGTTCTTGGGTGCTACCGCCATCAATAACCTTACAGGTGGTACCAACCTACACTTAGTCATGTTGCTTTTGGCCGTATTTGCCATTGTGATTACACTGGGTGGTATGAAAGTAATTGGTTACACCGATATTATTCAAGTAGCCGTTTTGATCATTGGTGGATTGGCCACAACTTATATTGCCTTGACCCTAGTAAGTGAGAAATTTGGTTTGGGTAAAGATGCCATTGCCGGTTTTAACCAACTCTTGATTCAAGCACCCGATCACTTTCACATGATCTTAGACAAACCCACTGCTGCAACACCACAGGCTGAGATAGATAAATATTTGATCTTGCCAGGTATTGCCATGTATTTTGCTGGTCAGTGGATAGTTAACCTGAACTATTGGGGTTGTAACCAATACATTACACAGCGTGCCTTGGGTGCTGATTTGAAAACAGCTAGAACAGGTATCCTGTTTGCAGGTTTCTTAAAACTATTGATGCCTGTAATTGTGATGTTACCAGGTATTGCTGCCTATGTATTGTACAAGAATGGTTCTTTACAACAAGAGATGAATGCAGGTGGTAAGTTCCTTACGGATAATGCCTACTCTTCTATCTTGGGCTTCTTACCCAATGGATTAAAAGGTTTGTCACTAGCTGCTTTAACTGCCGCCATTGTGGCTTCTCTAGCAGGTAAAGCCAATAGCATCTCAACCATCTTTACTTTAGACATTTACAAGAAATATATTAAGACCGATGCTAGTGAAAAACAAATGGTTTGGATTGGTAGAATTACCATTCTTGCTGCTATGTTGCTTTCTATCATCTTTACTTGGGACGATTTGTTGGGTATTGGCGGTGAAGGTGGATTTACCTTTATCCAAAAATATACTGGCTTAATTAGCCCGGGTGTATTTGCCATGTTTATCCTTGGTTTCTTCTGGAAGCGTACAACTGCTTCTGCAGCTATTGTAGGTTTGATTACTGGATTCCTATTGGCCTTGTTCTTTAACAACTATGCGCCTGCCGTATTGGGTAATGAAACCATTTTGTATACCGCTTTCCCTAATGGAAAAGGTGGCTTTGAAATTCCTTTCTTAATTGGCATGGGATGGTCATTCTTCTTTACCATGGTTGCCATGATTGCCGTAAGTTTTGCAACTGGACCAAAAGAAAATCCAAAAGCCTTTGTTCTGGACAAGACCATGTTCAAATTGGCACCCAATCATATTGCCATGATTGTGGTAACACTCATCATCATCACCCTGCTGTATGCAAGGTTCTGGTAAAAAAAATATCAGCATTAGCTGATACTCATACTACTTAAACCGCCCCGAGTACTCGGGGCGGTTTTTTTATTAAAATATTTGGTGGGTGTTGAAATATTATTAACTTTGAATTTCAAAGTACTTTTAAAGTCGTTTTAATGAAACATACCCAAGAGCCTTTAGCATCTATTCAAGAAATCAGGTCTTTAATGGAGCGTTCTTCTAAGTTTTTATCGCTTAGTGGACTTTCCGGAGTGATTATTGGCATTTTTGCGCTTTCTGGAACAATTGCATTTTATGTTTATCTGGGCATCACACCCGATGAGCCAGATTATTATCATTTTGCCAAAAACGATAATGGTGAACCCAACTTGGCATTTTACCAATTCCTTTTAATAGATGCCTTCCTAGTTTTGGCCTTTTCATTATTGGCAGGAAGTTTTATGGCGATTAGAAAAGCAAAATTGCATCAACTCCCTATTTGGGATCATACAGCAAAAAGATTGTTTTTTAATATATTAATTCCGCTTGCTGCAGGGGGATTCTATTGTTTGATATTATTGTATCATGGTCAACTTGCATTCATAGCACCTGCCACTTTAATCTTTTATGGATTGGCGCTTTTAAATGCAAGTAAGTATACTATCAATGACATTAGATACTTAGGAGTACTCAATATGATATTGGGACTCTTAGCTGCTATTTATTTGGATTATGCCCTTTTGTTTTGGGCACTAGGATTTGGCATACTACATATTGTGTATGGCATTACCATCTACTTTAAATACGAAAAGTGAGAAATTTAATTTACGACCTCAATAAGGCTTTTGAAAGTAGGGTACGACTGGGCATTATGTCCATTCTACTGGTAAACGACTCCGTGGATTTCAACACACTGAAAGAACAATTGCACATCACAGATGGCAATATTGCTAGCCATATCACTGCACTGGAAAAATTGGCCTATATCAATGTTAGCAAACAATTTATAGGCAAAAAACCAAATACTACTTACACAGCTACCCAAGAAGGTAAAAAAGCATTTTCGGATCACTTAGACGCATTGGAAAAACTCATCAAACAATCGGCTTAAAAAATCATTCATTGATTAATCATAATTATTATCAAATGGAAACTAGCAATAAACTTAACCAAGACATTTTGAAAAATCTTGGAAATCCAAAGGAACTTGAATATTTATACAGAAAAGATAAGCCTGGTTTTGAAAGATGTTTTAATAGACTGTATCCTACTTTCCCTGAAAATGTTGTTGCACAATATTGGAACGAACGGCTTAATTTTAAAAAAGTAGAAATAATTGGAGATAAAAATAATGAACTCCTATTGATTATAATTGCTACAATTTTTGCAGGATTGATTGCACAAATTCCACAATTTTTCTCCATAGATTCAGAAACATTTTATGCGAAGAATATTGCATTTATTGCTTTTCCTACTTTGATCATGTATTTTTCTTGGAAACAAAAATTGGGTATCCATTACTTGATTTTGCCCGCCCTTTCTTTACTCATTTCAGTGATCTATATTAATAGTATCCCTTTTAATAGCAAAAGCGATTCCACCCTTTTAGCTTGCATTCATTTACCCATCTTTTTATGGTCTATTCTTGGTTATTCATTTTTGGGTACACAATTTAAAAGCAGCGATAAAAGAATTCAATATTTACAATTTAATGGCGACCTCATAGTCATGTGTGCCATCTTAATGCTAGCTGGAATGTTGTTTTCAGGTATGACCATGGGATTGTTTAACCTGATTGGATTCAAAATTGAAGAATTGTATTTTAAGTATATAGCAATTTGGGGATTGGCTGCCGTTCCGCTTGTAGCTACTTATTTGGTTCAAAACAGTCCTGAACTGGTGAATAAGATCTCCCCCGTTATCGCCAAAATATTTACTCCCTTGGTGTTTATATTGCTGTTGGTTTTTTTGATTACTATCCTTTACACAGGCAAGGATCCTTATAAAGACAGAGACTTCTTAATTGTATTCAATGTTTTATTGATTGGAGTGATGGCCATTATTCTTTTCTCTATCACAGAAGCTGCTAAAAGTAAGCAACAAAAAATTAGCCTCTTATTTCTATTCGGCCTTTCTTTATTAACCATCATAGACAATGGAATAGCACTCTCCGCCATAGGATTTCGCTTATTTGAATATGGGATTAGTCCGAATAGATTGGCCGTTTTAGGCAGTAACCTGCTCATCTTTATCAACCTTTTATTAGTTGCTCATAAACTATTTTTAATCATACAAGGAAAATGCGAATTAGAAAAGGTTGAAAAAACGATTGCCCTTTTCTTACCCATCTATTTTATTTGGTCGGCCTTAGTAACCTTTATTTTCCCATTAGTTTTTCAATTCAAATAATCGAACCTTGATGACTACAAAACTGCTTGCAGGTATTTCATAATCCAATTTGTTCTTTTTAAACATCACAGTAGAAGATTTTGGCGCAACCAACATGGGTTGATCAATGCTATTGATAGCCGTGGGATCTGGACTGTTTAACAGTATGAGTTCTGCTTGAGGCATCATTTTTTTAATCCCTTCTAATTGCAATTGTGTTTGTTTGGCAGACAAAGAAACGTTCACCAATTTGATGATTAGCTCATTGGCAACCGTGTCTACAACAGATGATGCATACAAACTATCCTGACCAGCAATAACGGCTTTGTTCCAACTTGTTTCAACGGCTTTATGACCCTTGTTTACAGAATAGAGTTTTTGTACATGGTACTCAGGTGTACCATAAGACTCCAGATTATCTACCCAAATTAAATCAGGGGCCCATTGCCAGGCGTCAAGATGCGCAAACAAAGGCGCATAAGAAGCTAGGTGTACTACGTCTGCATTACGTTCCAAACCAGTCATAAATGCGGCTTCACTCAAGGCAGACTGCCAATTGTTTTTCTTATTCCCAGAAATGCCATCAGCATGAGAAGCATATTCTCCAGCCATCACTTTTGAACCCGTTCTTGGAAAAGTATCATAGCGTTTCGCATTCTGCAAAAACCAATCCCTATTTCTATAAAAATGTTCGTCAATAATATCGGCATTCATGCCACGTAATTCCTTATTCAAGTATTCATAGCGCGCACCTGAGGGATCAGTACCAGAACTGGTGACCAAATTGATTGCTGGATATTTGGCTTTGATGGCTTTTTGAAAATGGGCTAAGCGCTCAATATATTGTGGTCCCCAGTTCTCATTGCCAATACCCAAGAATTTTAAATGAAATGGTTCGGGATGCCCCATGGCTGCTCGCTTGGCTCCCCAGATAGTAGTGACTGCCCCATTGGCAAACTCAATCAAGTCTAGGGCATCTTGCACATAGGGATCTAATTGATCTAATTGTACAAATTCGGCCGAGTTAAATTGACATGCCATGCCACAATTCAAAATAGGTAGTGCTTCAGCGCCAATATCTTCTGCCAACTGAAAATATTCAAAGAACCCAAGACCAAAAGTTTGAAAATAATCTGGGGCATTTCTATTGGAAAATTCAAAATTCCAACGATTGATAATCAACTGTCGGTCTTCAATAGGTCCAATGGTTTTCTTCCACTGATAACGTTGTGAGAGGTCAAAACCCTCTACAATACATCCACCGGGGAAACGAATAAAACCGGGTTTCATATCGGCCAATAATTGAATCATATCGGCTCGCATTCCTCCAGGTCTTTTCTTCCAAGTATCTTCAGGAAATAATGAAACCATGTCTAGGTCAATAGTACCCTTTCCTTCTAACCAAATACGGCATTGACCTTTTTTCTCATTGGCTGTAGCAACTAGATGAATGGTCTGTTTGGTAAAATCTGCACTAGGTTGAATGGCCAAAACCGTTGCCCCTATCTGATTGTTCTTGGCGTCTAAAAGTTCTATATGCAATTTTAATCCAGTGGTAGCAGTTCTGCTTTGAACAGAGAAATCATAGCCATTTTTTTCCTTGATGCCCATACCTCTAAAACCTTCGTTCACCAGTGCAATAGGCGCTTGATTGTCTTGGCCGGATTTTACACGCAAGAATCTTGGGTTGGGAAGGTTCTCTCCTGCCCTATTTAATACGGTAACAGCACCTTCTACAAATGGCTTCTGTTCTATTTTCCAACCCATCAAGGGTTTGAAAAATTCAAAAGAACGGTTCTTGATTAGCTCTGCATAAATGCCCCCATCTGCACCAAAATTAATGTCTTCAAAAAACACCCCCCACATGGTGGGTTCAATTCTTGCAACGGTTTTATTGGCGTTGATCACAATATTTCTGGGAGCCTGAGACAAAGCAGCAAAACCCATTAAAAACAAACAGGCCCCAGTGGTAAAAAATTGTTTCATGTATTTGATTTGAATCTTAAATATGAATCAAACTATCAATATTGAGTTCCTGATAGTCTTTGATAAAACAAACAATATTGTCATATTGCGCAAACTCTTCCGCTTCATGCATGGTAGTAATGACCACGGCTTTCATGCCCGCCAGCTTTGCCGCTTCTACACCCTTTGGTGCGTCTTCAAACACCAAACATTCCTGTGGCAATACGCCTAATTCTTGGGCTCCTTTTAAATAGGTTTCAGGATCGGGTTTACTATTGACCACATCATCTGCACTTACAATGGAAGGAAAATAATGTCTTAGGTTTAGTCCGTCTAAAACAAAATTGATATTGAAAGGAATGGCCGCAGAACCAATACCCATCTTGATGCCACGCTCAGTTGCTTTTTCTAAAAATTGATCCAAGCCATCAATCAATTGTAAGATGGGTCTATATTCCGCCTGGTACCTTTTCTCTTTTTCAACAGAAAGGGTATCCATTTCTGTTTGGGTAAATTTATCAGGACCAAATACCCTGATCAATAGTTCTGTATTCTTGCCATACATATGACTTTTCACCACATCCCAACTCAGATTGGCCCCAAGGTCATCGTTCAAAATATGAAACCATGCTTTGTTGTGATACTGCATATCATCAATCATGGTTCCGTTTAGGTCAAATAAAAAAGCTTTAATAGGTAAAGACATTCCGAATATTGGTTTAGTGATTTGCGAATCTACTGTATGGGTTGGAAATAATTTAAAGAAGCAACAGCTTATTGAAAAGACTTCCAAGAACGAATGATAAAATCGGCAATGCCATCAGGTTGTTCAATTGTTACGTGGTGACCATTTTGTTCCTGCTTGCCCCTGGTCATGGGGTAAATGGTAACAGGACCACCTAGTTTAATATAGGCATCGGCAATGACCAGTGCATTTTCTTCCATAGGAGTCAATGCGTCTTTTAAACCAAAACTAAAATAAAGCGGCACTTTTTGTTCTGCCAATTTTTGCAAATTATCTTTTGGATTATCGCCATAGGCCAATGCTTGTTCTTCCGTAAAACCATAGGCAGCCAACAACTGTTTCCACTGATCAGGAGAAGCACCCATACCTTTCATTTTCCCGCCAGGCCAACTCTTAATGTCTGCAACAGGATTCTCTGAATAAATACAGGATACCCTATCAGGATATAATTTGGCCCAAGCAAATTCACAGAGAGAACCCCTAACAGCACCAGAGAGCGCAGGCCTGGTAGACAGTTTTTTTTCTTTGACCAAGACCTGATAAAATTGGTCCCAGATTTTCATCAAATTGGGTTGACCATATAATGCTTTGTTGTTGATATTGATAAAACCAATATGAAATCCCTTGGTCACTAGAATACTATCAATTTCCACATGAAACTCAGGAGAATAAGTACGCCATAGCCAAGGATTTCCAGACATGGGTTTTTCTGGAACAACTATATAAGCAGAAGCTGTGTCTACTTTAAAAGACTGTTTTTTAAATCCATGCCAGGTTTCAGCTGAAGCTTTGTCTTGTGCCATCAGTTGACCTTGCAAGATTAAGATACTTACAAAAGTCAAGAGGTATTTAAAGCGCTGCAATTTCATATCGTTGGTTCTTAGTGGTATTGAATTCAATTAAATAATATCCTTGTGTAGTTGATAGTTTACGAACAGATGCGCCTTTTACCGTAATAGGAACCTGTGTGCGAATCCGGCAAACAGATCCTTGCAAAGAAGTAATACTGGCCGTTTTAAGTTGATTGGCCTTCCATTGAATGGCTACTTCAAAACCACCCCTAGCTTTTAAACCTTTGATGGTACCTGATGACCAAACCGTTGGAACTGCGGGTAATAAATGTAATTCACCCAAATGACTTTGTAATAATAATTCTGTGATACCAGCAGTAGCTCCAAAATTTCCATCAATCTGAAAAGGTGGATGCGCATCAAATAAATTGGCATAAGATCCACCACCTTTAGAATAGTTGGTACCAGAAGTACTTACATAACGCAGAATATTGCGCAACAAACTATAAGCATGATCCCCGTCTAATAATCGCGCCCAGAAATTGATCTTCCATGCTAGACTCCAACCCGTGCCTTCATCACCGCGTAGTTCCAAAGTTTTCTTTGCCGCATTGGCAAAGGATGGGGTGAAAATGGGTGAGATCTGATTGCTAGGATGCAGGGCAAATAATTGTGACACGTGACGATGGTGTGGCTCTACGTCTTCCCAATCCTTGAACCATTCTTGTAAGTTGCCTTTTTTCCCAATCTGCAGAGGAAAGAGTTTGGAATATCTTTCTTTCAAAGCAGTTAGAAATGCTGCATCCTTGTCTCCCACAATGGCAGCAGCAGCAAGGGTATTGGCAAATAAATCTCTGATAATGGCCATGTCCATAGTAGTTGCAACCGATACATCACCAGGATTTCCTTTATCATCTATAAATTGATTTTCGGGAGAAACGGCTGGCATGGTTACCCAAAAACCGGCACTGTCTTTGACCATCCAGTCCATGCTAAACTGTGCGGCACCTTTCATAAGAGAATAGTTGCGCGCCAAGAAATCTTTATCCAATGTAAATTGATAGTGCTCCCATAAATGTTGGCTCAACCAATTGGCACCCATGGCCCAATTGGCCCATTTAGGATCTCCCCTACCAAGATCACCTACTGGATTAGAGAGCCCCCAAATATCACTGTTATGGTGTGCCACCCAACCACTCATGCCATAGAATTCTTTGGCAGTTCTTGCACCCGTTACAGAAATATCTTTAATGAGTTTAAAAAGCGGCTCGTGCATTTCAGAAAGATTGGTCATCTCTGCAGGCCAATAATTCATCTGCGTATTAATATTGATGGTATAATTGGAACTCCAAGGTGCTTTTAATTCCTTGTTCCAAATGCCTTGCAAATTGGCAGCGGTTCCACCAGGTCTTGAACTTGAAATGAGCAAGTACCTACCATAGTGAAAATACAGGCTTTCTAATGCAGGGTCCTCCACTCCGTTGAAATAGCCAATCAATCGTTGGTTGGTGGGCTTTTTGGCATTCTCGGTTTCCTTGCCATCATTTAAACTAAAGCTAACACGATTAAAATATTTTTGATAATCACTTAAGTGCGCTTGCAATAATTGATCATAGCTTTTTCCTTGGGCTTTTGCTAACCAGCCTGCGGCGATGGCGTTCTCATCCAAACCCTGACTATCGGGGCATTTGTCAAATCCATTAAAACTGGTAGCAGCGCTAATCAGTACCAATACTTCTGTTGCATTGGAAACCTTGATGCCAGCAGTATCCGTTTGTACTTGACCATCTTTGTTCAATACCTTGATTCTATAGTCAAAGCGCATACCATTACAGGAGCTTGAATCCTGATAAGAAATTGAAGGATTTTTATACCGCACATAACTAGGATAATTCATACTAGGAGCCTTCCCCTTAATGCCCATTTCTGCAGCACCATAAGTTACAGGACGATGTTCTAAAATTGATTGTGGATGTAGCTGTAAGTTCAATGCACCAGCTTTATTAGCACTAATACGCAAAACCATTAACTGATTGGGAGCAGAAACAAACAACTCTCTCTTATATTGAACTCCTTCAACTGTATAGCTTGTTGTGCTGATTGCTTTATCAATGTCTAATGAGCGCTGGTATTGACTTACAAGGGTGTCCTTGAATATCTGTTTGATTTTTAAATCGCCCAAGGGCATATAACTTTCTGAATATAGCCCCTGCATTTTCTTGGTCAAGGCTTCCGCTTTTTTATAATCACCTTGATTCAAAGCAGCACGCACCAAGGGCAAAACATCTTTGGCTCCGGGATTCACATTGTTTTTAACGGGACCACCAGACCAAAGGGTGGATTCATTTAATTGCAACAATTCTTCTTTGACGCCTCCAAAAACCATGACACCTATTCTGCCATTCCCTAGAGGAAGGGCTTCTGTCCAGGTTTTTGCTGGTTCTTGATACCAAAGCTTTTGAGGCTGGGCCGATGCAGATAAACATAAAAACAAAGCAATCAGTACGGGAACTGTTTTTTGATACATGGAAGCAAGATTTAAGGCAATCAATTTAAGGATTAATCCTTTTAAAGCCATCCTGTTCCATATTATAAAACACTACCCTATTAAACAGCTTGATTATTGCAATTGCTTGGTCTCATGCAAGTCAGGGATCTCAACGTCTTTAAAACCTTTTCTTTCTAATCGCTTAGCAAAATCTTGCTGAACCTCATATTCACCATGCACTAAAAACAACTGTCTAACTGTAGCTGCATTTTGACAACTAATAAATTGACAGAGGTCATCATAATCTCCATGCGCACTCATACTTCTCATAGAACCTATCTCAGCCTTCACTTCAAATTCTTCTCCAAAAATTCGCACTTCTTTGTCACCATGCATAAGTCTGCCACCCAGTGACCTTGGCTCACAATAACCCACCATTAAAATGGTATTTTTCTCATTCCCAATATTGTTCATGATATGGTGCTTCACGCGTCCAGCATCTGCCATACCACTGGCCGATATAATCACACAGGGTTGTTCCAAGAAATTCAATCCTTTGCTCTCATCTACTGTTTTTACATAATTCAACCCTTCAAAATCAAATGGATCATCATCATGTTCCATCACTTTTTGAATTCTTTTATTAAAATATTGTGGATAGCTTTTGATGACTTCAGTAGCTTCTCTGCTCAATGGGCTATCAACATAAATAGGCACTTTGGGCAAGCGTTTTTCTAAGGAGAGTTGGTTTAAGTCATACAGAATTTCTTGGGTTCTTCCCACAGAAAAAGCAGGGATAATCAATTTCCCTTTTTTAACGCTACAAGTATGCTGCACCCACTTGAGTAGATTGTCTGGTGTACTATATACTTCATCGTGCAATTTATTGCCATAAGTACTTTCCAATAACAAATAATCAACGGCTGGAAAATTGGCGGGAGATCGTAGAATTACATCGCGATAGCGACCAACGTCTCCACTAAAACAAATACTGGTGGTCTTGCCCTTTTCTGTGATTTTTAAAGTCACTGCTGCACTACCAATAATATGACCAGCGTCTGTAAACATGATTTCAACGCCAGCAATGATGGAATGCCATTGACCATATTCCGCGGTTTCAAATAAGGTCATGGCCAAAGCCACATCGTCTAATGAATACAAGGGTTCATACAAGGGAAGCCCTTGTTTTGCCCTTCGCTTATTGATAAACTTGGTATCTGCTCTTTGAATTTCTGCTGAGTCTTCTAATAAAATAGCTGCCAGATCTTTGGTAGCCGGGGTGCAAAAAATCTGTCCCCTAAATCCTTCTGAAACCAGTTTGGGAATCAATCCAGAATGGTCAATATGTGCATGAGATAAAACCAATACATCTACTTCAGACGCAACAAAACCAAAATCCCGATTGTAGGAATCCGTTTCTTTTCCCATGCCCTGAAACATGCCACAATCCAATAAAATTCTTTTCCCCTCATCGGTTACCAATAAGTGTTTAGAACCGGTGACCGTTCTGGCGGCGCCATGAAAACTGATAGTCATGATAGCAATATTAAAGGTTCGTTGATGATTGTTTATTTGGCCTTGAAACTCCAGGTAAACCAGAATTCTGAAACCGTTTCTCCTGCTTCATTCTTGCCTATGGAATAACATTGAATGGTTTGCCCATGTCCTGTTTGTGTTGCTGCTTCTACAGCATTGGCAATGGCCAATCCATCTTCACAATAAAAGGAGATTTTACCTACTGCTTTTTTATGAAATTTGGCTTCCATACCCACTACCAACATACTTACTGCTGGATGTCTTTGATACAATTGTCCAAATGCCAAAAGACCCGTACTCATTTCTGCTGCCATGGATTGAACAGCAAAATACATAGAGCTAAATGGGTTTTGATTGAGCCATTTGTGCTTTACAGAAATCACAGCCCCTTGAGAAGAAAGATCCTGTACCCTCAAACCCGCTATCAATGCTGATGGCAGTTTTTGCAGAAGAAAGAACCTGAATTTCACAGGATGCAAAATGATTTTTTGAAAATTTCCAAATTTGGGATTCACAACGCTGAATTTTACTGTTTATCAATGGCAACTATACAAGCTACCGCATTTTTATCTGCAACATCGGTTTCAAAAGACATGATCTTACCATCGCTGTTAAAGCGAATGCCTCCAATGCTTTCTCTTTTAACTGCTTTGTTAACGGCTGCTTCAAAACCCAAAGACTGATATTGGTTCACCGCCTTGTTTAATTCAAATACATTCATGGGTTCCTTACTCATCACTACTGCCATATAATCCTTGTTGCCAATACTATCTGCCATCAGTTTCATTCCTTTGGGAAACAATCGATAACCCGTGATACCGCAATAAGGAGAGAACTTGGTCTTGGAAGGATCAACCTTGCTAGGATAAGGAAATAATACATAACTGCTTCCATCGGTCTCCATACCAAGTACATAAACATAACAATCCGTATTGTTCTTGACTTCAATTTTAAAGCCTGTTCCTTTTGAGATGGGACTAGATGTTTCAAATAGATTTCCATCAGCCAATTGAAGGGGCAAATAAGCCTTGGTATTGGCATCTACCAAACCAATGCTGCAGCTCAAATGATTCACAACCGCATCTCCAGTTTTTTGAAGCGGATTTAGTCCATAAGCTTCTCTTACAAATCTTCTAAAATCCTTGTACTTGATCCAAGCCACACCATTGATCCCCCAGTCAGATCCCCAAGAATTCATGATCTGAAAAGCGCCTCCCTCTTTTCTATCGTCATATCCAATGACACAGATGGCATGACCTCCAAAACCCATCATGGTATAGTCATCGCTATTGGGTTCCCATACTTCCTTTCCAGCCATTTCTTGCATAAAAGATCCACCTACCAACATCCCAATCACTACGGGTGCATCATTGGCCAAATGTTCTTTAATAGCATGCAAATTCAAACCCCTGGTGTTTTCCCCATCGGTTAGTCTATTAAAACCCTTCATTCTAAATTGTTGGGCAGCTTGTTTGAGTGAACCATCTGGTTGACGGCTACAATCATTTTCATCATAAGGAAACTCATTAAAAGGAACAGCTCCTACCTGTGTCATGTTTTCCATGGCACGAATAATATAACTGCCCTGGCATCCGCTAAGTCCTATTTGATTGTATAAAAAAGAGGGACTAAAAGCTAGTTGATTAGGGTCCTCTCCTGTACTTACTGCTTGTAAGATGGTTCTGGCACCATAAGCGCTACTCCAAGCCACACAAGAACCCTGATGACCTTGATTCAAACGCTTAGGAGCATATTTTAATAAGGAAACTGCTTCCGGTAATTCGTTTTTGGATTCATCCAATCCCTCATAGACTTGGGCCTTATCAAACTCTTTGGCATCCAAGATTCCTCCAGTGGCCAGCTGTGCAACATCTTGCATGCTGCTCATGCCATTACAACCATCCTTCAAATAAACAAATCCAGCAATGGCCAGTACTACTAACAAAAGAGAAGGCTTTCTAAATAAAAGACCTATGACTAAGGGAAGCAGATTGAACAAACCACCACCTCCGCCTCTTCCGGAGTTTCCACCTCCGCCACTACCATCATCATTATTGTCCTGATCATTGGGATCATCCACCATTCTTATGGGCATAACAAATTATTTGTACACTAAATGTAACAAGTAGTCCTTGCTGTAAAAAATTTTAGCAGGGTATTTGGCAATAGTTTACAAGAGAATGGCAGCTAGGGCATAGTCAGCCACTAGAATCAGGATACAACTCACCACTACTGCAGAAGTACTGGCCCTTCCAATTTCTAAGGAACCGCCTTTTACATTATAACCATAATAAGCAGGAACCGAACTCAGAATAAAGGCAAACGTATATGACTTGTACAGCGCAAAATTGATATTATAGAGATTCAAATTCTGTCTTAGACCCGCGTCAAAAATATCATTGGCCAAAATGCCAGACATGGCACCAGCTGTTCTTCCACCCCAGATTCCCAAAACCGCAGAAATGACAATCAAACATGGAATCACTAAAAGGGCCGCCAAAATCTTGGGCATGATCAAATAGCTCTTAGAATTAATACCCATGATTTCAAGCGCGTCTATCTGCTCACTAATGCGCATATTCCCCAGTTCGCTGGCAATCTTACTACCTACCACACCTGCCAATACAATGCTCAATACCGTAGGCGATAATTCCAAAATCATACTATCTCTAACAATCTGTGCAATGGTAGACAAGGGCACCAAGGGACTCACCAACTGGTAAGCAGTTTGCACCGTGGTTACCGCACCTAGGAAGATAGAAATGATGACCACAATGGGTAATGCGCCAATACCTATTTCTACACACTGGTGCATGAATTCCTTCCAGTACATGCGCCAGTTTTCAGGCTTGGTGAACATGCCTTTCAGCATCAATAAAAAAGTTCCAAAGTGGGTGAAAAAACTCATGGTTTATTTTTTTCTTTTTTTCAAACGCTTCCACCAGCTACTGGTTTGTACCGCTTCTTCAATATTGCCCTTGCATTTCAATTGCGCATCTACCACAGCTACAATGGCCATATTGATAATATTACGCACACTACTACCCAATTGCAATACGTGTACGGGCTTTTTCAATCCCAATAAAATTGGTCCAATAGCGTCTGCGCCACCTACTTCTTTTAAGAGATTATAAGTTACGTTACCCGATGTTAGGTTAGGGAACATGAGCACGTTTACTTCCTCATCTACCAACTCACTAAAGGGATAATTATCTTTTAATATTTCTTTGTTAAACGCCAGACTTCCTTGCATTTCACCATCTACGATCAAGGAAGGATTCCGCTGTTTTAGAATCTTGGTTGCCTGAGCTACCAGTCTTGCTTCTGGTGAATCACTGCTACCAAAATTACTATAGCTCAACATGGCAATTCTAGGTGTCAGGTTAAATGTGCGTACTTCCTTAGCCACCATCATGGTAATATCGGCTAGTTCTTCCGCAGTAGGATTAAAGTTCACGGTAGTATCAGCCAAGAATAATGGACCTTTCTTGGTTAATAACAAATACATACCCGCAATTTTCTTTACACCGTCTTCTGTACCTACAATTTGCAAAGCAGGTCTAATGGCTTCTGCATAGTTTTTGGTTAATCCAGAAAGCATGGCGTCAGCATCTCCGGTTTCCACCATCATACAACCAAAATGGTTGCGGTCTTTCATCAGCTTCTTACTCTCATAAGCATTCACCCCCTTGCGTTGACGCTTCTTGAAAAATAGATTGCCATATAACTCGCGCTTCTCTTCATTTTCATCGCTACGCGGATCAATAATGGGCAGGTCTGTTAAATCAATATTATTTTGTTCCGCTATGCGATTGATCTTGATTGGATCACCCAATAATATAGGATAGGCAATACCTTCATCATAGATAATACTGGCGGCTTTGAGGATTTTTTGGTTATCCGCTTCTGCAAATACCAAGCGCTTAGGACCTTTTCTGGCTTTGTTACCAATTACACGCATAAGTTGGTTATCCAGACCCAAGCGTTTGTTCAGTTCTACTGCATAAGCTTCCCAATTATGGATGCTTTTTTGTGCCACACCGGATTCCATAGCAGCTTTTGCCACGGCTGGTGCTACTGCTGCCAATAACCTTGGATCCAAGGGTTTTGGAATAATATATTCTGGACCAAAGCTCATGCTTTGTTGGTTATAAGCCATGTTCACAATATCAGGAACTGCTGTCTTTGCTAAATCGGCCAAAGCCCTTACAGCAGCCAGTTTCATGGCTTCATTAATTTGTTTGGCGCGTACATCTAGTGCTCCACGGAAAATATAAGGAAAGCCCAATACATTGTTCACTTGGTTGGGATAATCCGTTCTACCCGTTGCCATGATAATGTCTTTTCTCACAGCAGCAGCATCCGGATAAGTAATCTCGGGATCAGGGTTGGCCATGGCAAATACAATGGGATTTTTAGCCATAGACTTAACCATGTCTTGGGTAACCACATTACCCACACTCAGACCCAAAAATACGTCTGCATCCTTCATGGCTTTTTCTAAAGTCCAGTCAGATTTTTTAACAGCAAATTTTTCTCTAATGGGTCCTAAGTCTGTTCTACCAATATGCAAAACACCATCCTTGTCAAAAACAATAAAGTTTTCGTAACGAGCGCCTAGTGCAACATATAACTGAATACAAGCCATGGCTGCTGCACCAGCACCATTGATCACAAACTTTACTTTCTCAATTTTCTTTTTCTGTAATTCCAATGCATTGAGCATAGCTGCACTACTGATAATAGCAGTTCCGTGCTGGTCATCATGCATCACTGGAATATTCATCTGCTCTTTTAACTGCTGCTCAATATAAAAGCATTCAGGAGCTTTAATATCTTCTAAATTGATGCCTCCAAAAGTGGGCTCCAACGATTTGACAATTTGAACAAATTTCTCTGGATCCTTCTCGTTAATCTCAATATCAAATACATCAATATCAGCAAAGATTTTGAAGAGTACGGCCTTTCCTTCCATCACGGGTTTACTGGCATCTGGACCAATATCGCCCAAGCCCAATACGGCTGTTCCATTACTGATCACACCAACCAAGTTTCCTTTGGCGGTATATTTATAAACGTCTTCTGGATTTTTGAAAATTTCTTTACAAGGTTCTGCTACTCCTGGGCTATAAGCCAAACTCAAATCTCGTTGTGTCTTGGCTTCCTTGGTAGGAACCACTTCTATTTTACCTGGCCTGCCATTGGCATGATATTCCAACGCTTGCTCTCTTCTTAAATCGGCGTGTTTAGACATACATATTTTTTAGTGACCAATTTTTGCATTTGCACCCAACCAAGCCATGATTCCAATGCCCGTTTCAATAGCATTTTCGTCAATGTCAAATTTTGGGGTATGCACATTATGAATGATTCCCTTTGCTTCATTTCTAACACCAAGTCTGAAAAAGCAACCGGGGATCTGCTGCGTATAATATCCAAAATCTTCTGCACCCATTCTCATCTCTGTTTCTTCTACATTTTCCTTACCCATATAGGTTTCTGCTAGCTGCCAATTGGCACCCGTAAATGCAGGATCATTGTCTACTGTAGGATAACCAATATCAATTAACAAATCAATCTCAGCACCCATGGATTCCACCAAACCTATGGCCTGCTTGGTTATGAGCTCATGCGCTTTAAAACGCCAAGCTTCATCCATAGCCCTAAATGTTCCTTTTAGTTTTACTTCACTAGGAATTACATTGGTTGTATGACCACCTTGAATAGAACAGATAGACAGCACAGATGGTGAAAGTGGATTATTATTCCTTGATATAATTTGTTGCAAACTCACAATCAATTGTGAGGCAATTAAAATGGTATCAGCTGTTAAGTGCGGAGCCGCAGCATGACCGCCCTTGCCCTTGATGGTAATATAGATTTCATCGGCGCTAGCCATGACCCTACCCTTTCTAAAACTCAATTTTCCAACAGGCAATCCGGGATGAACGTGTAAGGCAATGATGCCGCTGGGCGATGGGTTTTGTAAAGCACCATCTCTAATCATAAAACTTGCACCACCTGGATTTTTTTCTTCACCAGGTTGAAATAATAGTTTCACAGTTCCAGACCATTGGTCTTTTGTTTCCTGTAAAATTTTGGCAGCACCTAGTAAAATACTGGTATGTACATCATGACCACAGGCATGCATCACACCTTCATTCAAACTGCAATAGGGTACTTGATTTTCTTCTTGAATTTGCAAGGCATCCATATCAGCCCTAAGTGCCATGACCCTGCTTGATGGATCCTTGCCTTCAATCATTGCCACTAAACCAGTAGTAGCTTTTTGTTCAAAACCAATGCCCATAACACGGAGTTGTTCTTGAACAAATAAACTGGTTTCAAATTCCTGATAACTCAGTTCAGGATGTGCGTGCAAATGCCTTCTTACCGCAATAAATTCTGCAGCATAAGCTTTTGCCAAAGATTGTATGTGGGCTAATAATTCCATTCAATTTAGTTTGCCATATTTTCTTCCTCTTCCTTGGTAGGTGTATAGTCAATGGCGTCTTCTACAATAAATACGCCTGTTGGATAATATTTACTAACCAGGTTTCTAAATTTTTCAGCATCCGCTTTCTTTAGAAAATTTCCAATCCTTACTTTAAAATTGGGCGATTGAAACAAGGTATAGGATTTTTGATCAGGGAATCTAGTCAGCAATTCAGATTTTACTTTAAAAGCTTGATCTCTGTTTGAAGTACTCACTACCTGTACCCTAAAACCTTTGTATTGTCCTGAACTGGTTAACAAACTGGCGTGCTTATTAATCTGATTTTGCTTTGCCGTTAACTGGTCCATTCTTGGATCTTTGTGCACAATCACCGTGTCATTGGCCATGGCCACTAATCCTGCAAAAACGGCTACCAATAAAAAAAATAAATAATTAGGGTTCTTCATATTTCAATGGACTATGTTCTTCAATAGTCTTACAAGTTAAATTAATATCCTGAATCTTGTACAGGGGCACCAGAAACAATGGCCACACCCGCGCTACAACCCAATCTGGTTGCACCCGCATCCACCAATTCTTTGGCAAAAGCATAGTCCCTAATGCCACCAGAGGCTTTTATTTGAACCTGGGCTGGAAGGTGTGCACGAAACAGGGCCACGTCTTCAACAGATGCGCCTTTTTCTGCATACCCGGTAGAGGTTTTTAAATAGTCAATCCCAGCTGCTCCATAAATATCGCAACAAGCAATAATTTCTTCCTTGGTCAATACCCCTGATTCAATAATCACTTTAATGGTTTTACCCTTGCTTCTGATAATGGGCATGATATGGTTGATCTCACCTGCTATATACTGGAAATCTTTGTTCTTGATTGCGGAAATATTGCAAACAACATCTAGTTCATCTACCCCATCTACCATGGCCAATACTATCTCTGCAATCTTGGCTTCCACTGCACTATAACCAAAAGGAAAACCAATCACCGTAGCCACTTTTACAGCAGTTCCAGCTGTTAATGCTTTGGCCTGTTTGATAAAATTAGGTGGCACACAAACCGCCGCAAACCCATACTGGATGGCTTCTGCACAAAGTTTATCTATATCGGCCACCAAGGTGGTTGGTTTTAAAATGGTATGATCAATATATTGGTTCAGTTTCATGGAAAAACTTTGAGGGGCAAAGGTAAACAAAGCAATCCTTACAATGTCATAAAATACCCAATTCAGGGTATTCAGAAATCTTTCAGAAATTTTTTTTTTGCTAAAAAAAACAATAACATGTTTCAGAAAAAAATTTCCTTGAGTTTATTACTCTTGATTGGCTGTATGGCTGCTTTTGCGCAAAAGACAAAATTATCAGACAATGGCAGGTTAGATATTAGTATTGGATTGGCTAATCCCAAGGCAGAAGCCGTTTTTGGACAGTTTTACAAGTCAAAAGGCATTCAACCCCGTTTAACGCTTGAATATGGATTAATAGGTCTTCCTTATAGTAAACAATTTCACGCCCGTGTTGCGGCA
>Ga0209480_10000274_pt1 | contig 44811 bp, 42 predicted proteins | sample JI61114C2DNA_FD_187501 | JGI IMG/M metagenome (GOLD analysis project Ga0209480, IMG submission 187501) | Wastewater effluent complex algal communities from Wisconsin, to seasonally profile nutrient transformation and Carbon sequestration -... | ecosystem: Engineered > WWTP > Effluent > Algae...
ATTCTAACTAGGACTCGCTGTTAGATTTTCTGATTGAAATTCTAACTAGGACTCGCTGTTAGATTTTCTGATTGAAATTCTAACTAGGACTCGCTGTTAGATTTTCTGATTGAAATTCTAACTAGGTTCCGATGTTAGATTTTCGGATTGAAATTCTAACTGGGTCCAGATGTTAGATTTTCGGATTGAAATTCTAACTAGGTTCCGATGTTAGATTTTGTGATTGAAGTTCTAACTGGGTTCAGATGTTAGATTTTCGGATTGAAATTCTAACTGGGTCCAGATGTTAGATTTTCGGATTGAAATTCTAACTAGGTTCCGATGTTAGATTTTTGGATTGAAATTCTAACTGGGTCCCGATGTTAGATTTTTGAATTGAAATTCTAACTAGGTCTCCGGTCCTCCTCCCTCTCTAAACCAAATGGTGCCATCGACTGGTTTCGAGCCAGTTTCTCGCCGCCTTCAACGGCACGTGTTGACCACAATCACTACGATGGCAATGGCGCGAGAAGAACGATTCGAACGCTCAGTCACTGATTTGGAATCAGTTGGTTTACCACTTAACCGATTCTCGCGTGGTCCGGGATCTCAGACTCGAACTGAGAAAAAACCGCTTCTAAGGCGGGCGGATTTACCAATTTTCCTAATCCCGGATGGGGTGGCTAGTGGGATTCGCGCCCACGTTTCTGAGTTCACAACCCAGAGTCTTAGACTGCTAGACCATAGCCACAATTTTCCGCAGCTGGGATTCGAACCAAGATTCGCGCCTTCAAAGGGCGCTGTCCTGCCAGTTAGACGACCGCGGAGTATTTCTGCGCAGTTGCTCGCGGCGCAGAATATTTCTGTGCTACCTGGGCTCGAACCAGGGACCAACCGCTTAACAGGCGGTCGCTCTGCCAACTGAGCTATAGCACAATAAACAATCGGAGATCGAGGAATCGAACCTCGTACATTGAGCTCCCAAAGCCCACGTTCTGCCAGTGAACTAATCCCCGAAGGACAATTAGATACGCGGGTTTGACGGGTTGGGATTTTGTAAGACAACATGAACGTGATCCTCTTGATTCTGTACAGCGAAGCCATGACGCAGCGGATTGAGCCAATTAAATTGGCTTCCGTTGAGGCTTTGATGCTGTAGAGACCAGATCACGATTGAATACCTTTTGGTGGCGAAGGTTTTTTCACTATAGCATGAGTCGCAAAAAGTGCAAACAGAAAATTTCTCAGTTCGCAACAACATGCATTTGTCACAGCGACATAGCAGTAGAAAACTACAGCTTGTATTTCTATTTTAGGAGTAGCAACTAGTCGCTTCCGTTTGATTCTGCCGGCGGCGCTTCTTCTTGTGCCTTTGCTGACGCATCGCCAAAGGCCATGCGCATAGCAGTTTTTCCGATCTGGTGAACCTCTGGGGTGCGCAAGCTGCTCAGGGCGACCACTGCGCAATTACTCTCAGGCAGGATGATGATGATTGAACCGACACCTTGAGTGGCACCACCCCAGAAGACTTGGTGCTGTCCACCTAGGCTTGGGTTGGGTCCAGCTTTCCAGCCAAAGGCCCAAGGGTTTGGCTGACCGGTAGTTAGAGCGGGACGGTCGTACCATAGCGTCCGATAGCCTTTCTCGGAGAGCATGCGGCGTGACATTAAGCCGAGGGCGTACCTGAGCATGTCATTGCAGTTGCTAGCTAGCATTCCTGCCGCGAAAGAAATAGCTGGGCTTTTATACTCGACTGGTACTAGTCGCCCAGCTTTATTTAACCCGTAGCCTTGGGCCACGAGGCCCGTTGGTTGAAGCATTACTGTGGTGGCAGTATTCCGCATCTGAAGTGGTGCCAAGATGGTTTCACCAACCATTTCTAAGTATGGTTTGCCGGATGCCTTAGCTATGATTGAGCCAACCAGTCGATAGCTGAAATTTGAGTAAAGATACTGCGATCCTGGTTCTGATACCAGTGGTTGATGAACCAAAATATCTAGTTGATCTTTCCAGTCTTCTTCTGGATTTACTTTTTCTGGCACCCCTGCTGCCATAGACGAAAGCTGGCGCACAGTAAGGTTCTTGTATGGCTTGGTCAGCCCATCTACATATTTTTCCAGCGGGTCATCTAGGCCAACAAGGCCTTTATCTACGAGCGATAACAAGGTGACGCCGGTGAAAGTCTTGGTAACCGAAGCTAAACCAAATATGGTGTCATTTGTGACTGGTATGCGTCGCTCTATATCTGCAAATCCATAACTTTTTTGAAAAACGACCTGACCTGATTTGATGATGCCGATGGAGTATCCCGGCACATTACAAGTAACCATTTGTTGTTTGATCATGGCGTCAATATTGGCCAAGCGTTGGTCAAAGTTGTCACCAGTCTGAGCAACGCCTTGATTGTAATTGCTCTTAGGCAGGGGTTGCGAAAAGGCCGGTTGCCCAAGGAGTGCAGTAAGAAGTAGTGCTAATGCTAGGGAGGATTTCACTTCGCTGGTTCCTGTTTTAGTTCGGTTTTTGTAGTTTCTTCTGCTGGTTCATCCTTAAACCAGTTGGGGTTAAAGCTGAAGCCGAAGCCGGCTTCCTTAGCTCCAAGCTCTGGACGATATGGGTTTTGGCAAACGTAAATTAGGTAGACATTCATCGAGAGGAAGATGACTACGCTGGCTGTCATCAAAAGCTGTGAAAGGAGATTTTCTACGAAGAAGAAGTATGTGAATAGTACGATCATAATTCCGCCGGCGATGAGCACTGCCCATAGTATCGGTGAAAGTTGGCTCTTGGCTGCCACCATGCGATACTTCCTGGCATCAGACAGTTCTTCTAAATCTTCCAACAGAACTGCGTAGCATTCGCGTTCATTATCGTTGCGTGGAGAGTAGCCGACAACATCTTTCCATAATTGTCGGTAAGGCCCTACAGTGCCTTCTTTTTCTACGCCACTTTCAACTTTCTCCCAGTCTTGGTTGACGGCGGTCGTGGCATAGTTGTAGAGGCTTTCGCAGATTCTGTGCCTAGCTGATGGTTCGAATCCATGGCTGACATGATAAATGTTGGTCAGCCGATTTGCCTCGACCACTGCTTTGTCACTGGCGGTATCTACCTTATTCTCTGCATTGACAACAATTAACCCAACTAGGATGGCGTAGAGTGTGCCGATGATTGCCAGCAAGTAGCCGCCGACTTCATGAGAGGCTTCAAGCACTTGTCTTGATGCTCGTTTTCGCACAATCAAAACGCCTACCAAAGACAAAACGGTCGTACCGCCGACGATAACTAAACAGTCAATTAAGGCGCTCATATACTTGCTCTTCTTTTTTTTGTAGAACTGTGGAGCCACATACCAGGGCACTGAAAGGGAATATCATATCGCGATTAGGTTGTCGTAGATCGGCTAAGGCTATATTATCTGTGTAGTAATTACTTAGGGCGAGAGGGCAAGTCTTTCAAGTTCCTATTCGCCTTTTTGGGAGCGCCATGTTGAGCAATATTCTTCTGACAGTGTCAATTAGGCTGGGTACGGTTGCACTGATTACACTTTTCAGTTTTTCTGCTCAAGCTCAAGCTCAGGCTCCACTTAGTCCTAGTAATAATGTTTCTATGTCGATTTATCATGTTGTTCGCGGAGGGGCTGGCCAGCAATTGTTTGTCACTCCGGATGGACAGGCTGTGGCTATACCTGGTGCTGGCATAGAGGGCAATCAAATCGCTGTATATTCTGGCGTTGGTGGTCAACGTTGGTATGTTGACAAAAATGGTGCCCATGTAGATCTCCCGGCCATGGCACCGGTGCAATCGTTCCCGATTCCTGCTTATGCACCTCAGTCTAGCTCTGCTTCTGCTCAACCTAGTTATTATCCACAGTCTAATTTTTATGGCTCACAAGGCTACGGCTATGGACAACCACAATACGTTCAGCAACCTCAGAATGGTCAGCAGTATCAGTATGGTTCGCCACCTGCATATCAGCAAGCGCCTCAGTACCAGCAGCCGTATTTTCAGGCTTCGTCGTATCCCCAGTCTTCATCGTATACTCAGCAACAGCCACCAGTTCAGGTAAATGTCGATCCTTCCGTAAGTTCCTCTTCGGGCGGTTCCAGTGGAAGCGGTGGGGGCAGCAGCACAATGGGTGCGTTTGCTGGTTCTATGCTTGGTTCCACAATCGGTTCTGTGCTTGGCAATTCTTTCGGCGGGGTGCCGTATGGCACCCCTATTTACAGTGGTGCCTCAGGACCCTACTATGCTGGCGCCGGGGGGCAGTCGACTTATATCAACAACAACACAGAAAACAGCAGCCACTTCAATCAGTTCAATGATCAGCATAGTTGGTATCACCACCAATCGAACGATGCCAATGGACGATACAATCCCAATAATCCAGACAATTCGAATGGCGGTGGTACTCGGCCCGGTGAGAACGGCGGCGGTGAGCGTCGACAGGGCGGAGTGCCCGGTGAGAACGGTGGCGGTGAGCGTCGAGAGGGCGGGGTGCCTGGTGAGAACGGTGGCGGTGAGCGTCGACAGGGCGGAGTGCCTGGTGAGAACGGTGGCGGTGAGCGTCGACAGGGCGGAGTGCCTGGTGAGAACGGCGGCGGTGAGCGCCGGCAAGGCATGGGCGGGGGTGAGCGCCGTGGTGGTATGGGTGGTGGCGGTCGGAGAAGGTAGCAGGCTTTGTGTGACTGCACTAGTCCTTCTCACTGTGGCAATTTTCTAGAATAATTTTTGCGATTTCATATACTGCATGGGTACAGTCAAGATTGTTTTTTTGGGGAAGGGGCAAGTCGGCTCTGTTCTCAATGTGCTCAAGTGCTTCTATAATTGTGACCAGGTCAGATGGTTGATTGATTGGTTTAGCTAGTCCTGCCTCAATTAAAATCTTTGCTGTGCCACCTTCTTGCGGCATTGGTTCTGTCAGCATATCAATTGCCATCGGAAGGCGGCGAGCTATTGCTTCAAAAGTGGTAAGTCCGCCCGCCTTTGTTACTAGCAAATCACAAGCGCTCATGGCGTCGGACAATGATGGCAGCTCCCTCTCCACAGTTGTTTTGAACGGCATAGTCTGGGCGATCTTTTTGATCTTCTGGTATAGCTTTTCGTTGTTGCCACAAATTACTATCATTTGCACAGGCTTGCTTACGCTTGTTAGAGCACTATAGATTTTGATAAAGTTGCCACCACCAGCCCACCCTGCTGTTAAGCAGATAGTTACTTTGTCTGGCTCTAGCCCCAGCTCTTTGAGGAATTTTTCTCGACTCGTTTCTGCTGGACGCAAGTAGATTGGATCGACTGGCATACCTAACGTTAGTATTTTGTCTGCATCTACACCAAGAGACACCAAGCGCTTTTGCGCTAGTTCGTTGGCTACGATAGTGACTTTCGCATCACGGCATGCCCAGCCTATCCACAATTGTGCATTTGGATCAATTACGTCCAAAATTAGCTCAGGCTGGTTGGGGAGTTTTGCGTCAGCTAACGCCCTGGCTAGATAGTGATTGGCCATGGGATGGATTGAGACCACAACTGCGGGTCTGATGTTATGCAGTAATTTGTCTAAGTAACCAGAGGCTAGCCAATAGCCAATCTTTGAGTTGTCTGGTTTGAAAGTTTCAATTAGAGCGAAGTAGTACTTCATCCAGCCTTGATCATAGCGCAATAGCAGGTTGTAGATAGCGACAAATACACTATGCAGCGGACTGCTGTTCTCAACGACATCGACAATTATGACTTCATAAACCACGTTGTCTGCTGTTGCTGATTTAGCGCTGAGCAGTTCGTGTATGGCATTTTCAATTGCTGTTGCTGCACTGCGATGTCCTCCGCCGGTGTTGGAGACGCAGAGTAGAATTTTGTTGCTTCTTGCTGTTTTTGCCACAGGCTCACCGGGTTTTGCTTTGGAGGCCTACCTAATATTTGTAATTGCTTTGACTGCCTATATTCCCAAAAGAGCCCTGTATTTGAAAAGAATTTTCCCCGCTAGGCTAATTTCTGCTGGTATCACTGTTCTGGCCGGTCAGCAAGCAACCGAATAGTGCGATTGGCTCTACTAGTTAACGCTCTGTTCGAGTGCAGGCCCTGCCACCGCCATGAGTTCTTGTTGAGTCAGGTTCTCTTTGTTTAGTAGCAGATTTGCTGCTGCTTCCAGGTTTGCTCTTCGCTCGGTTAATATTGCAAGTGCCTTTTGTAGGGCGGCATTGACTAATTCTCGTATGGCGCAGTCGATTTCACGGGCGGTTTCTTCGCTAAACTTTCTACCATCCATGTCGGATGGCTTGTAGCCGTTTAGAAAGGCCTGGGTTTCGCCTTCGTAGGTAACGGGTCCAAGTGATTTGTTCATGCCATAGCGTGTCACCATACTGCGAGCAATCTCTGTCGCTTTCGCTAAGTCGTCAGCTGCTCCTGTCGAAATGTCTTCGAAGGTAAGCATTTCAGCTGCTCGGCCGCCCAATAGTACCGCTAGTTTGTTTTCTAATTCGCTTCTGGACATGAGAAAACGGTCTTCTGTAGGGCGTTGCATGGTGTAGCCGAGAGCGCCAACTCCTCGAGGAATGATGGACACTTTCTGAATTGGATCGCTGCCCGGCAAGGCTAGAGAAACTAGAGCATGGCCAATTTCGTGATGGGCCACAATCTCGCGATCTTTGGCTGCTAGCAGTCTGTTCTTCTTCTCGGGCCCGGCTATGATGCGCTCGAGCGCTGTATTGAAATCGCAAAGTTCGGTCGTCAGGGCACCGCGTTTGGTAGCGCCCAGAACTGCTTCGTTAACTAGATTTGCTAGATCGGCACCAGTGAAGCCGGTCGTAGCAGCCGCCATTGGCTCCACCACATCGGCCTGGATACAAGTTACCTTGCGCAGGTGTACAGTGAGAATTTGCTCTCGGCCAAGTTTGTCAGGGCGATCAACCACGATGTGACGATCAAAACGGCCAGCACGCAAGAGTGCTTGGTCGAGAATTTCCGGTCTGTTAGTTGCTGCTAAAAGAATTACGCCCTGGCGTGGGTCAAAGCCATCCATTTCGACCAACAATTGATTTAGCGTCTGTTCTTTTTCGTCGTGGCCACCCATGGGGTTAAGCCCTCTTGAGCGACCCAAGGCATCTAGTTCATCAATGAAGATAATGCATGGGGCGCTGCTTTGCGCTTGAGTAAATAGATCACGTACGCGAGCTGCTCCAACCCCAACAAACATTTCAACAAATTCAGAGCCACTAATAGAGAAGAATGGCACGGCTGCCTCTCCAGCCACAGCTTTAGCCAGCAAAGTTTTGCCAGTTCCCGGCGGCCCGACCAATAATATTCCCTTTGGCAGGTGGCCGCCAAGGCGGTTGTAGCGCTCGGGTTCTTTGAGAAAACCAATTACTTCCTGTAGATCGTCTTTTGCTTCATCAACTCCAGCGACGTCTTTAAATGTTGTTTTGACATCGCTTTCCATATAGGTTTTTGCGCCACTTTTGACAATATTGCGCATGCCTAGACCGGGAATGCCCGAATCACTATTAGCAATCTTTTGGGCAATCAGTGAGCTTATGCCAAAGAGGATGATAATCGGAATACACCATTGTGCCAGAGATTTCCAGACAAGATCTTCCGGTACCCCTTGGAATACTTCTGAGTGTTGTGCCAATTTTGCAGCAAGTTGTGGATCATCAATACGTACTGTGCGAAAGGTCTTGACCTTGTTGTCTGCTGTTTTTAAAGTGCCTTTAATTTCTTCCGGTGATACGTAAATCTCGGAGAGTTTGTTGTTGTTCAGTTCTGTAAGAAAGCGGCTGTATGGAATTTTTTCTACCTGGGCAAAGCCAAACAGACCGGTGAAAATTAGGCTGAGCCAGAAAGCTATTAAGCCAAGCCGAAGCAGGTTTTCATAAGGCGGAATTTCTTTTTTGTTGTCTTTCTTGCTCTTTTCTTGCACGGTTAGACCAGTCTTTGGGGTGCCATCAATAGGCGTACCAGAGTAGTAATTCCTCTTTCTAGTTGTAGAAAATAGCACAGAAGTAGCTTCTTCTGTATCGATCTGGTGGTTTCGCGAGCTTGTCAAACCACTAGAGCGATGTATCATCACTCTTTTGATTGATGTTAGATCCTCCGACTTGCGCTAAGTTCATTTTGGTGGATTATTCTTTTTACTGGAAGTGAAGCCAGCGCAGCAGGTTGCGCCTGTAGACTAGTTTAGTTTGGCTGGGTATAAGAGTTGATAGTGCACGTCGCTATCTGGAGCTCGTTATCATGCTAGGGCCAAAGCGCAAGAGTGTTTCTTCCATTTTGCAATATCAACAGCTTAGAGCTGCTGCTGGAGGTTCTGGCTTGCTTCCATCGAGCCCGGCCAAGAGATTTTGGCACAATTTTTTTGTATACACCGAAAGAATCTTATTCTCTGCCCGCTGGCTGGATGAGCCGTAGGTTTTCTTATCTGTAGCCAATTTCCCTAAGACTATCCAAAGGGATGATTCGCAAGCTTTGGTTTTGTGACAGGATTAAGTACTGTCAAGAGAGTCAAAATTATGCAAAGTAGGCCAGCACCCAAGCGCGTGAAATCATCCAGCAACAGAGTTTGTATGCATTCTGCGGCGGCCGAGTCTGGCGGTCTAGCATTGGTTACTATTGGCAATTCTTTGAGAGGCGATGATGGTATTGCCCAGCGGGTCTGTGATGCCCTAGCTCCAGATATCCTAGCTCGGGTCTGCCGCTTCGATCTTGGTACCTTTACAAATTTGCTGGGTGACTGCCTCGCTGGCCACTACTCCGCAGTTATTGTTGACGCTACTAAAAGTGGTACTGTGGCTGGCAATATTTCTATTACTGATTTGAGTGTAATGGCTAGCGGAAGTTGGGCCGCTCCGTTGAAGTGTCCATCTAGCCATGGTCTTTCCTTAGTTGATGAATTGATTCTGACCAACGGAAGAATCGCTTTACCGAAGCAAATTATTCTTTTTGGTGTTGAGGTTAGTGATGTAGATTGGGCCGCGCAGCTTTCGCCAACTTTGGAGAAGTGCCTCCCTTCTATAGCTAATAGTCTTTCGCGTTTAGTTGTTTCTACTTTGGAAGTTACAAAAAATGCATGAGGCGTCGGTGGCTCAGTCAATTCTTCGGATTGCCAGTAAGAAGCTTGCCAGCACTGCTCACACCGATACGGTTACTGCTATTCATGTAATCATTGGTCAGTTTCGCAACATCGATATTGATTCACTTAAATTTGCCTTCGACAATATTCGGCCAATGTACGCTGGCTGCTCTAATTGTTTGCTAGAGGCCGAAGTAATAGCCGCCAGAGCAACCTGTAGAGGATGCTCTCGCACGTACAACCCTGATATGGCTTCGTCATTTCGTTGTCCTCAATGTGGCAATGGTGTTGGCCAACTAATAACTGGGGAAGAACTAGATGTAATCGGTATTACTTTGCGATAAATAGAACTATTTGGTGAACTGTAAAAATGCACGATTCTTCTGACGAACACATGCTTGAGCGAATTCTTGCCGGTAATGACGACCTGGCGGAACATAACAGAGAGCACTTCGACGAACTCAATCTTACTGCTGTCAATATCATGAGTGCCCCTGGGGCTGGCAAGACTAGCCTACTCGAGTGCACCGTGGCCACCCTGGCGCCAAAGCATAATATCTTCGTGCTGGAAGGGGACATGGTCGGTAACCTCGATGCCGAAAGGTTGCGCCGGGTGGGCGCCTCGGTCTTTCAGATTTGCACCGGTCGCAGTTGTCACCTCGATGCCCAGATGGTGGCGCGCTTCTTGCACACAGAGCCTTTAGCAGGGGTCGAGCTACTGTTAATTGAAAATGTTGGAAACCTGGTCTGCCCCGCCGACTTCAAGCTCGGTGAGCACAAGAGAGTTGTTTTGCTTTCTGTCACTGAAGGGGACGACAAGCCCATTAAGTATCCAGTAATTTTCCGTAGCTGTGATGCTGTGGTATTCACCAAGTGCGATCTCTTACCCTATGTCGATTTTGACATTGAGCGCGCTATCGACAATATTCGGGTTCTCAATGAAGACGTAGAAACATTCGTTGTTTCATCTAAAGATAAAACGGGTTTGACTGAGTGGAATAGTTGGCTTAGCCAAAAGGTAGGGGCAAAAGTAGCATCCCTCGAAAGTTAAACCGATCGGTTGATGTTGCAAAAACTCAAATCGGGTGTAATTAAGAGACGCCTTTGAGTGTTAGTAGTGAGAAAAACGTGCAGAAAAGTTTCACCCTTCCTAAATCTGATTTTGACCAATTTTTTACCCTTTTGGCGCAAATGGGCACAGTATATGCGGCGGTGAAAGTTTCAGAGCAGTCTTTTGCCTTTCGGGCCGTTACCTCGGCGAAGCAAATTGCCTTTGATGCTATTCGCACTATTCTGCCGCCGAAGAAATTTTTCTATCCGCCTAGCGAAACACTAATAACGTACGATAAAGATGGCATTTATGAGAATGAGCCTGAGCTTGAGTTCAAGGTAATATTTGGTGTCCATCCCTGCGACCTGGCGGGTCTGGGCATCATGGACAAGATATTTTCGTCGGGGCACGCTGATAGCCATTATATGAGGCAGCGCGAAGCTAGCTTTGTCATTGGCCACTCTTGCATGCCCGATAAGCATTGCTTTTGTCAATCAATGGGTAGCGACTGTGCCAAGTCAGGCTATGACATTTTTCTTACTGATATTGACAGTGACTATTTTATTGAAGCTTTGACGCCGGCCGGTGACCAGTTTATTGCCTTGGCTCAGCCAATTCTTGCCGGGGCGACAGACAAAGATCATGAGCGTAACCATCATTTCTGGGAAACGCGCTCTGCAGCTTTCACCAATGGTTTTAATTCAAGCAATTTGAAAGTGACCATGGAAGGGGAGTGGGACAATAAATTATGGGATGAACTGGGCGAGCGCTGTCTTAGTTGCGGCAGTTGTACCCCTGTTTGCCCCACTTGCTATTGCTTTGATTTAGTTGACATTGCCAGCCTCAACAATGATTCCGGCTCGCGCAAGAGAGAATGGGATAGCTGTCAGTTCACCGGTTTTGCCAAGGTTAATGGTGACTTTAATTTCCGCCCCACACCTGTGGATCGTTTGAAATTTTGGTACCGCCATAAATTACATGGTTTTGATGACGCCTATGCCGATAAGACCTGTGTTGGCTGTGGCCGTTGCACTGTTTCTTGTCCCTCAGGTATTGACGATATAGTGGCTGTGGTCAAAGCATTGCAAGTATCTTCTGCGGCTAAAACTAGTGAGGGAGCTGATGCCTGAGAATAATTCACAGTCTAATTGCAGACCCGATAGCTGTGCCCAAAATAATAGTGCTAATAGAGCTTGTACGCCCTACCTCCCTACCCGGGCTATTCTAAGTAAAATAACTGAGATGGCCTACGATAACTTTTTGTTCGAATTTGAGCAGATCGATCCGATTTTTCGTTCTTGCTTGCCCGGTCAGTTTGTTGAGATCTGGATACCAGGAGCCGGTGAGAGCCCAATTTCTGTCTGCTCTGGCAGTGTCGGTGAAACCCTGCAATTGCTCATTCGTAAGGCCGGAAGAGTGACCAAGGCTCTATTTAATTTAAAGCCCGGTGATTGGGTCGGATTGCGTGGTCCATACGGCCATGGCTTTCCCGTTGATCTGTACAAAGGTAAAAACGTCTGCATGATTGCTGGAGGCCTTGGTGTCGCTCCTCTGCGCTCTGTCTGGCAGTATTTGATTGAGCATCGTCGAGACTATGGTCGCTTGACGTTAATTTATGGCATGAAGCATAGCGATGAGATTCTCTTTGCTGATGAGTTGATAGCGTTGCGTCATAGTCAAAAGCTTGAATTGTTTTTGGCGGCTGAAGACGTTACTGTTTGCCACATTGCCAATTTAGAAATTGAAGCAGGGCGAGTCACTGACTTGCTTGATTTGGCTGAGCTTTCTACTGATATGCAAGTAGCAATTTGTGGCCCACCTGTGATGTATCGATTTGCTGTTGAGCGCTTACGGCGCTTAGGCATTGCTGATGAAAATATATGGCTCTCCTTAGAGCGTCATATGAAGTGCGGCATTGGTAAATGTGGCCATTGCTATATCGGTGGAAAATTTGCCTGTCAGGAAGGTCCAGTTTTTCAGCTAACCGAGCTGGCTAACATGCACGAAGTTATAGAATATCCGCGCGAGAAAATTCAGATATGAGCGTTGCTAAAGTACTACCGACTATATCGGTTGAGGGATTGACTGGTTGTGCTGGCGAACTGCTTGTGATACTAGAAAATCTTGATCATCTCTTGCCTTATGTGCGCATCAAGAGTTTTCCTTTTGCTCAAAGTAGAAACGAAGACGGCCCGGTCGATATTACCTTTGTCGAAGGTAGCGTCAGTCAAAATCACGATTTAGAGAAGCTCACTAAGATACGTGCCAATTCGCGCTGGCTAGTGGCAGTGGGCAACTGTGCTACTACTGGCTGCTTGCAAAAGGCTTCTTGCCAACAATGCAGTGCCAAGTCGATGATGCAGGCGGTATATGGCAATGATTCAACCATGTCAGTTTTACCGGCTCAGCCACTTGAGCACTATGTCAAAGTTGATGTTTCTTTGCCTGGCTGCCCAATCAATGCGACTCAGTTTCTTGCTGTGACAGCAAGCTTGCTGCGCGAACAGTTGCCGTACATAACCAGCAAACCGGTCTGTCTTGAATGCAAGATGAAAGAAAACCCCTGTGTTTTGATTGAGAAAAATGCACCATGCCTGGGGCCAATCACTGCTGCTGGATGTGGAGCACTCTGTCCTAGCGTCGGCGCTGCTTGTTATGGCTGTTGGGGAGTGTGCGATGAGCCACAGATTGAAGCAATGAAAATCATCCTTACAGAGAAAGGCTATGACGTGGACGAAGTCTATAGTCGCTTAAAAGCGTTCGGTGCTCCCGAACATCTCTTTGAGCGCATGAATAAGAAAGCAAACTAAACCAAACGAAAGCAAACTAAAGTGAGAGTTGAAAGGTTCGGAGTTGAATAATAATGGATATTGAGCGCAAATCAATTGAGATAACTGAGATTTGTCGCGTAGAAGGTCACGCTGCTGTCACTGTCAATTTTGAAGATGGTGTCATCGCCGATGTGCAGTTGAATGTCTTTGAAGGAGCCCGCTTCTTCGAACGTATTGTACTTGGTCATAAATTTGATGAAATCGCCCACATTACCTCGCGGGTGTGTGCTATCTGCTCTACCGGTCACGTGGTGGCGGCTCTCAAGTCTATCGAAGGAATATTCGGCTTTGTACCTGATCAACGTGATCTGTTGCACCGCGAATTAATGCATTTAGGCATGATTATTGAGTCTCACGCCACTCACATTTGCGCTTTGGCCCTACCTGACTTCTTGAATGTTGGCGACTTAATGACTCTAGCTGGCCAACATCCGGCAGAATTTGAAATATGGAAGCAGCTGCGTTCTCTCGGTTCAACCATTCAAACTATTGTTGGTGGCCGTCCATTTCACCCTGTTAATTTGCACGTTGGGGGCTTGTCGAGCTACCCAGACAAAGAGCAATTGCTGGAAATGCATAAATTGCTAGACGAAAATCAAGAGAACGCCATGCGCTTACATAGTCTCTTGGCAGGCTTGGATGTATCGTTTGGTCAGGGAGCTGCACCGGTCTATTCTGCCTTGATTCCGGCTCAAGATGGTTATGGCTATTTTGGTGAAGTGATAAAGACAAGCACTAATTTTCAAGCCAATGTCGATGAGTATCGTCATTACTTAAATGAAAAAGTAGTGCGCTATAGTCATGCCAAGCAGTCTACTTTTGAAGGGCAGCCTTTTATGGTCGGTGCTCTGGCTCGTCTTTACATGTTTGCCGAGCGCCTGCGCCCGACAGCCTTGGCTCTATATGAAAAGAGCCCGTTGGCAAGCAAAGACCACAATACTATTTTGAACAACCTGGCCCAGGCCATTGAACTAGTTGAGGCAATTGATCGGGCTAAAGTTGTGATCGAGGCTCTTTTGGCCAGCAACCCTGGTGACAGCAATAGTAAATTCATCCACCAGACAGCCACTCTTGAAAAGAAAGCAGGTGCTAAGACCGGCGCAGTAGAATGTCCGCGCGGTACGCTCTACCACTATTATGAATTGGATGATTCGGGTAAAGTAATCGCTGCTGATATGATCACACCATCTGCCCAGAATACCGCTCGTATTGAAAGTGATATTCGTCAGCTGGTTGCTGGTCTTAAAGAAGAGCAGACAGATGCTATACAAGCTAAACTAGAAACTCTCGTGCGAGCTTACGATCCCTGCAATACTTGTGCTACACATATGGTCCAGGTCAATCATAAGTGATATAGATTCTGCCCGTGAGGCCTCGAGTGCAAATTAGAATGACTAGGAGAGTTGAATGAGCACGGATGAAATTGAATTGACATCTTCAACTCCTTCTCCTAATTTTTCTTCAGTGTCTTCTGCTGGCAGCTGGCAGGAGCGATACCAGCGAAAGATTGTCACTGCATCTGAAGCTGCTCAAAAACTTACTTCTGGCGATGCTGTCTATATTCACTCTAATGCCGCGGCCCCAGCTAGTTTGATTGAGGGAATGTTGGCTCGGGCACCGCATTTGCGGGACGTTACTATTTTGCATTTGCTGACTATGGGGCGAGCTGAATACGCCCGCAAAGAGTTTGGAGAGTCTTTTCGCGTGCATGCACTCTTCATTGGTGAAAATGTTCGCAAGTCAGTGAACGAAGGAAGAGCCGACTATATGCCGGTTTTCTTAAGTGAGATACCAGCTCTGTTTGAGCGCGATATTGTACCTGTTGATGTCTGTATGATTCAGGTTTCGCCACCGGATGCCCATGGCTATTGTAGCTATGGTGTGTCGGTAGACTGCACCATCGCCGCTCGACGCAAGGCACGTATAGTCATTGCTGAAGTCAATAAGCAGATGCCGCGTACCCTGGGCCGTGCCTTTGTTCATGTGGATAAATTTGACTATGTGGTTGAATGTGATCGGGAATTGCCTGAGTTATTGGCTGATGCTCCAACGTCGGTTGAAGAAGCGATTGGTCGCAATGTCGCCTCTCTCATTGAAGATGGAGCTACCCTGCAGCTCGGGATTGGTTCAATTCCAAATGCCATATTGTTGCAGCTTGGTGATAAGCGAGATCTCGGCATTCACAGTGAAATGCTTTCAGATGGCGTCATCGACTTAATTGAAAAAGGCATTGTCACTAATGACGCTAAGACAGTTCTACCGGGCAAAATCGCAGTGAGTTTTGTCATTGGCAGTCGTCGCCTCTATGACTTTGTTAATGATAATCCGCTCTTTGAGTTCCAGACCAGTGACTACATAAACGACCCTTTTGTCATTTCCCAGAACCATAAAATGACTGCCATAAACTCGGCCCTGCAAATAGATGTCACTGGCCAAGTTGCTGCTGATTCAATTGGAGATTATTTGTATAGCGGGGTTGGAGGTCAGGTTGATTTTATTAGAGGGGCCGCCCGGGCCAAGAATGGTAAAGCTATCATTGCCCTGCCGTCTACGGCAAAGCACGGTACCGTTTCTCGAATCGTTGCCAATTTAGCCATTGGCAGCGGTGTTGTTACATCGCGGGCTGACGTGCACTATGTGGTCACCGAATTTGGTATCGCCCAGCTCTACGGCAAGACTCTAAAAGAGAGAATGCAGGCACTGATTGCAATAGCTCATCCTGATTTTAGAGATAAGCTAGAAGCGGATTGTGAGCTGATTCATTGGCATTAAATTGTTAGACAGGCCGATTAGGAGGTCAACGTGAATATCTTGATTGCAATAGATCAGAGCGCCTTCGCTTCAGACGTTGTTGATTTTGTTGGTCGCCACCGCTGGACTGAATCGGAGCACTTTACTGTAGTGCATGTTGTCGATTCACTATTGGTTGGAAGCCATATGAGTTTTCTTCCCTCGCCTATGCTCGATGAGATAAAAGATAAGGCCCGGGAGCAAGGACGAAAGGCCGTCCACCAAGCTGCTGAAAGACTTCGTCAACTGTTTCCGGAGGCTTCGGTTTCGGAAGAAATTTTAGATGGTTTTGTTGTCGATTCGATTGTCGAGTATGCTTCTTCTTGGCCTGCGGAGATCGTGGTAATTGGCTCTCATGGTCATAGAGGTAGTAATAAATTTACCCTCGGCAGCGTTGCCCGCTCTGTTTCTTCGCAAGCCCAGTGTTCTGTTTTAATTGTCAATTCGCACAGTGATAAAAAGACTCAGTAAGTTGGCTGTTGAGCCTAATTACTGAGTCTTTTTTACTTATTGAGCATTTAGCGCTTTTGTCTTAGTAGCGCAAAGCTGCTGCCATTCCTTCGTACTTTGCCAAGCTGTTTGCTGGTAGAAATACTACTTCGCCATTGAATTGGAAGGTCAGAGCTATCAACTGATCATTTACGGTCATTTGATTTTCTTTTCCATCTTGCATTGCCAGTGCTTCTGATTCTTCGAGGTAGAGCTTTTCTACTCTTCCCGCTTTGATTAGTTGTGTAATTTCATCAAGGCCAGAACCGAGGCGCTTCTCATGACCAAGCTTTTCTAGCTCGGCTACTTCTTTGGTTGCTTTCTCAGCTTTGTATTTTTCTACTTGCTCTTTGGCAACTTTTAGAACTTCGGCAGTGCTGGCGTGTTCATAGTTTCCTTCAATTGAAGCCATAACATATTCTGATAGAGCAGAAATGTCGCCGAAGTGAGTTGTGCCAATTAGTACTATTGGCCAATTTACGCCTTTGCACAGTTCAGCAACCGCGGCATGAATCTTATGCTCGTCGCCCTGGTTCGAGTGGTCATGCGATTTCAACAAGTGGCCGACATGAGTTAGTTGCTCGTTTTCTTTGATTTCAACAATTTGATCGGCGGCTGCCTCGAAGAGACGAACGTGATTGCCGCCGCTGACTAGAATGTGAAAACGCGGACAGCTAGCGGCAGAGTAGGCTACTTCGCTGGCGGCGATATCGCCCAATACAATTCTTTCGCTAGCTCTATAGTTTAGAGGTACAACTTTAGCGAAATCTTTGGCGATGAAGATTGCCACGCTGGCATTGTGTGTTTCTGATTCTAGTCCAGAGAAAATTAGCTCAAGGCGTTTCAATAGTACTTCGCGATCAGCGGTTGAAACGTCACTAGGAATCAATTTGGTTGCTTCGCCCATAAGGTGTTTCAGTTTGGCTTCATTGTCGCGCTTAACGATTCCTAGGTCGACAATAATAGAAAGTATTGGAGCTTCTTTTGTCGAGACAAGCTCGGCCATAGCGTTTTTCATTTCGATTGATCCACTTGTTGAATAGAGGGTTGAATATAAGGGCTAACAGTTGATTGTTACAATATCAAGGAGCGGCAAGGCTTTTCTCCCTCCTAGAGGACTAGTTTGCTGGCATATAGTTCCTCCCCAGGTTGATCTGGTATTAATGAGGATATTTGTAATGATCAACAGCGGGCAGGATGCAATTTTTTACTGAATGTGCAAGCCTGAGACTATAGGCGTTACAATTGACCTGTCGTCCAAAGAGGCAGATGCTAAAAGACTCGATTTTCAAGCTGACTAAATTGCGGCCCGAGTTTGCTTCTCAATACGAGAATCAACCGCCGGATCAATTTGGCTTTAATCTTGACAGTTTTGCCCATTGGGAGGCTTTCTTCCGTTTCTTCTATGACGACTATTATCACGTTAAAGTTGTCGGTATTGAAAACATTCCCGCCACTGGTCGTGCTGTTCTAGTTGGCAATCATTCAGGCGGCCTGCCTATTGATGCCTACATGACCAATTGTGCCAACTATAACCTTCATCCCCATCCCCGCCGCATACGTTGCCTGGCACTAGATGGTTTGCTCAAGCTTCCAATTATTAAAGATATGATTACCGGCATGGGTGGGGTTCCAGCTCGGTATGCTGTAGCAAAGCAGCTACTTGAAAATGATGAGCTGGTTTTCTTCTATCCTGAAGGCCCTCGGGGCACGGGCAAGCTATTCAAACAGCGCTATCGTCTAATTGACTTTGATCCTGGTTTTATTAAAGCGGCCATTGCCACCAGCTCACCAGTTGTTCCCATAACAGTGGTGGGGGCCGACGAAATTTATCCTATTTTTGGGCGGCTAGAGGGTCTGGCCCGTTTTCTTGGCATGCCTTATTTCCCTTTGACACCAGGCTTTCCCTGGTTTCCTTTAACCACTAGCTCATTGCCTCTGCCAATTAAAATATTGATAGTGGTTGGCAAGCCAATTTACTTCGATTATCCACCTGAGCGGGTTAGCGATAAGCACTTGCGCCTTCATTTGACCAAAGAGGTGCAATATAACATTCAACGACAGCTTAATTTCCTTTTGCGCCATCGCTGTACGGCCTTTACGGGCTGGAATGAGCAGTGGCTCAAGGATTTAGAACAGAGCCTCAAATCAAAACCTCAAAACAAGTAAACCTTGGGGGTTACGACTAGTGCCGCTCTATTCAGTCTATGGGGTGATACCTTGGCGCTGAAAAAGGTTTAAATTAATAGCAGCGGTGGTTACTTAAACCATTTTTAGTACGGTACATTTGAGGTTATGCGATGAAGATCATTATTGCAGTTGACGACTCACCTTCATCTAGTGAGCTAATTCGTTCAGTAATTAGTCGAAAATGGCCGGCCGATACCAACTTTAAAATTCTCACTGTACTTGAGCCCTCATGCGTTTCTTACGCAGACCTGTCAATTTCTGAATATGCGCATACCGCGGCTGAAATTTATGCCAAGCGTAAAGCTGCAGCGCGACATCATTGCGAAGCCATGCGTCATAAGCTTGAAGAATCTATTGCCGGTGCTTCAGTTCATTATGAAGTGCGTGACGGTGCACCATGGGCTGAAATAGTTACAGCTGCTGTTGAGTGGTCTGCCGATAAAATTATGATTGGCGTGCACTCTAGAGATGTCTGCCCCCATAATATGCTGGGAAGTGTCTCGCGCGCCGTGGTAAATCACGCCCCTTGCTCTGTCGAAGTGGTTTCGACGGTGCACCACCGCAAGAAGCATGCCACTGCAGGAGCTGTTGCTGAAAAGGCCAAGTGAAAATAGATGCGGGTATTGATCTTATCAACTTCGATTGGTACAGGTCATGTTCGCGCTGCTCAAGCAATAGAAGCTGCTTTTAAACAACATTATGCTGATGTTTTTGTCAGGCATGAAGACTCTTTGAGTTTTGCCAATGCCGCTTTTCGCAAGGTCTATCAACAGACCTATGTCGATTTGGTTGCTAATGCTCCAGATTTGCTGGGAATGGCTTACGATTATGCCGATAGAGACTGGGATAAGCTGCACTATGGTATGGCTTTTGAGCGTTTGAATATTGCTAAGCTGGCGCGCTTGCTCAAAGATTTCAAACCTGATGCTATTGTTTGTACTCATTCACTACCAGCTGATATGGTGTCATGGTTGCTCTGTCGCAAAGAGATTTCCTGCCACCATGCTATTGTCATAACTGACTTTGATTTGCACGCAGTTTGGTTGTGCCACCACTATTCTCGATATTATGTAGCTATCGACGAAACCAAAGAGCATCTAGTTGAGCTTGGCTTTGAACGCAGCCGCATAGTTACTTCTGGTATTCCTATTGATCCAATTTTTGCCCGGGTAAAAGAGCAGCGGCCAATGCGTCTCAAGCACAAGCTCGCGCCTGACTTGCCGACTATATTTGTTTCTGCTGGCGGTTTAGGTATGGGTCCAGTTGAGCAAATTCTTGACCAACTTGGGAAGCTTCATCAACCAGTCAGTATCGTGGTTGCTTGCGGTGCCAATGCGCCCCTTCTAGAGAAAGTTCGCTTTGCTTCGGAGAGACTCTCTCATGCGCAAAATAGTCGTCACGTGATTCATAGCATTGGCTTTACTTCTGAAATGGATGAGTACATGGTGGCCTCCGATTTGATTATAGGCAAGCCAGGGGGTCTCACTTCATCAGAGGCTTTGGCTAAGGGCCTGGTCGCTGTAATCATCAAGCCTATTCCCGGACAAGAAGAGCGCAATGCTGACCATCTAATAGAGGAAGGGGTAGCTATTCGTTGCAATAATCTCCCTGTGCTGGCATATAAAATTGAGCAGCTTTGGCAAGATGATGGGCGCCTCGAGACTATGCGCAGTAACGCTAGAAAACTTGGGCGACCTAATTCTGCTGCCGATATTGCTTTAGATATTTGTCAATTAGTCGAGGGGCAGGAGTCTGTCGCTTCTCATCCGCAAGATCACGTTTGTGAGCGTGATTGGAGAGAATCATTTGCTCTTTGAGAATTGTCCAGGGCTAATTGCAATTGGTCGTGAATTGAGACCTTTAGATCGCTAATAGCTGAGTGTTTGTTCTCTCTATAGTGTTTCAAGTAACTACTTACTGCAATTGGTTCGCCGAAAAATACAGAGGCTACTTGGGTGCCTTTGCTAGAAATGTGCCCAGTTGTTTCTGTCTCGAGAAAATCAACAATGCGGCATTGCTGTATTGTTGAGGCTGGCTGTAGCAAAACTCGATGGAAGATCAGGAGGTTTTCAACGCGGTTTAGATCGCTGATAAATTCGTCATGAAATTGAAGCGTGTGTTTGTTCAGTTTCTTTTGATGGTTGGCCTCAAATTTATCTATTGTCAGCCTTTCATCCACAGCATTGCGCAGGCTGTAGAGAACTTGTTCCGGCGTCTTATGTGTAATCTCGCAACCAATAAAATTAGCAATTCTTTGGCAGATATGATTTGCCAGATGACTTGTTTTTTCGGCTGCGTCGCCTTCAGTTAGCGGGTAATTGTAGTGCTGCGCTAGGCTGTTGAGAACGGTTGTGGTGGCATTTTCTATGCGTCTAGCGATGTTGCTGCCGTCGTGTTTTAATCCTACCTGCCGCTCAATTGCAAGCAGGGCTTTCGCCACGCTTGGCTCGAGAGCTGTTTCCAATCTGTAGCTAATCCCGATTGGCAGCACCCAGAGTACTTGCTCTGAGTCGGTGAGAACGGTTTGATTGGGCGCAATTTCCTCTTGAATCTCTAAGAGAATATGCACCAAAGCGGTGCTGATATTGTGCACAGTATGGTCGTCACCGGTAATCTCAGCTTCAGGAAAAACAATTAGTTTGTGCTTCCCTTCTTTGAGAATCGCTTTGGTGGTTTCGATAGAGGTTGTGTCACCAGCGCCTCTGTTGACAGAATAGCAACCAAACTTTTGAAAGAACCAACCGAGGACGCCGTGATACCAGTCAAAAACTTCTCGTGCCACCATACAGTGCACTTGCTCTCGTAGATATTTAGAAAGAAAGACAACCACGCTTGGATCTTGCCGGTCCGCGTGGTTAAGGAGAATAATGGTGCGCTTATTTTTTAGGGCCGCTACTGTGTTTTTATTGTCGCTGAATTGGCAGGTGAAGTGATCGATATAGCGACAATATATTGGTATTAGAAACTGGCAAAAAGCAATAACCGCTAGATTAGGCTCAGGGGCTTTAAATTGCGACAAAGCTTTCACTGATGGCGCCTCTAAGGAAGCGACATCAGATAGTCGGTGATGCTCTCTACCTGCTCTGGGTTGAGATCTGAGGGAGGCATAACTGTGCCGCGTTCGTTATATTCATTGTCGCCACTCTGATTGAAAAATTCGGCGGCTGTAATGCGATCGGTTACGAATTGGCGCTCGTGACGTTTGGAGATGCCGTCGAAAGGAGGCGCAAAGTGTCCGCCCATATTTCGTATCGAATGACAGACCAGGCAGTTTCTATCGTTGAGAAGCATGCGCCCTTCTGCGATTTTTGGCACTCTGTCTTTGTGGCAATCAGCGGCATCTTCGGTCGAGTGGAAGGGAGTTTTCTTCGTCACTTTGTGACCAGTAATTTGAACGCCGCCGGGTAAATCGCTGAGGGTGAGTAGATAGGCTGCAATATCTTTAGCTTGGGTGTGGGATATGCGCGGATGCTCTAGCAATTCAGCATAGGGGTAGAGCTTGAGAAAGCGTGCCATAGCAGCTTCGTCATTGGTAATTCGAGATTCGACAAATACTTTGCTGCGGCGACCGCCGATGCCGTCTAGGGGCGGGGCTAAACAACCGCCTTTGCCTTCGATTGAGTGGCAGTTAGCACAATTATTTTGTTTGAAATACTTGGCGCCTTCGCGGCTCTTGTTTGAGGCCGGCTGACCTTTGTATTTGCCATAGTCTACATACAAAACGTCGGACGCTGCGGCCTTTGCCGGAGCCTGTTCGGCCTTTACAGGTGCTGCTTTGATAGGTTCTAAAGCATTAGAATTATTAGTAGAAATTGTGCTAAATAGCGCAATAGCCGCCATTGCCGCCAACATTTTGCTCGAAAATTTCTTCATTCAAGGCCCCGGTTTATCTGGTCGAGAGTAAAGGCTAGACTAGGCTAGATTAGATAGACACAATCTATTACAGCAGATTTTCGTCAAACTTGACTGCTTCGGCAGAATGATTTTGTCAAATTTCCCTAGTTTAGCTAAAACAGCTCTAGTTTGACTCTTGGGCCTGAAGCAAAGCCTAGTCCCTTTGGTTGATGACGATTGCTGGGCTTTGATCTTTAATTGTTAGTGTATGCGAGCACATGTAGAGGTTTTCATGGCCAAGTCTTTTCTATTGGCTTTAGATGGCTCGCAAGAAGCTCTCTTTGCCGCTGATGTGGCTGCGGCGCTTGCTAAGTCTAAAGGAGCTCGGTTAACTGCCCAAACGGTTGTCGATAGTCAATCAGTTTGGGAGATTGTGGGCCAAGATTTGCCTGGGATTATTGGCAGTGGCCCTTATATGGCGGCTTACCAGACGATTGAGACAACACTGAGATCTGTCGCCGAGACTCTTATGCATGCTTTTGAATGTCGCATTGCCAATAGTGAACTAGAGGCAGTTTGCGAAATAGATGAAGGCAACATTATTGATCTAATTCTTCGTCGCGCAGCTAATCACGACCTCGTGATCATGGGTCATAAGTCGAAATTCAGGCAACGCAATATTCATCAGCGTCGCTATCTCAATACAAGTTTGTGTCAACGGGTGGCTGACGTTTGCCCTGTGCCTCTTTTAGTCGTGCAGAATGCCATGCAGCTTTGGAGCCGCAGTGTTTTGTTAGTTAGCGCTGAGACCTATTGTTCTGAAACTGTTAGAGCTTTTGTGGAGTTGTCCACTGCGGTGGGCGGCAAGGCTGAGATTGTTTGTACAGGCAGAAGTAAGACAATTGATAGCTTGATTAGCACTGTGCGCAGTCAGCTTGCTGAAGACCCAATTGCTGAGCTAGCGGCCGATAAAGTGAGCTTTTCTGTTGTCGGGCGCAGGCTCTATGAATTAGAAACTTTCTTCTCTCTTTCAGGTGCGGCTGAAAGAGATACTCTTATTGTTCTCACTACCTGTGATACCGAGCAGGGTCGAAAAGTTTGCACGGGTGAGTCTTTAGATTATGTCATTCGCGATGTAGCTGCTGCCTGCACCTTGTTCTTGCCACCGCGGCAAATGCCGCCGCTGCTTCAGGCTGAGTTGAGTGAAATGAAAAGACAGTCAGTACTAACCTAACCAAATCTAACCTAGCCCAATCTAATTAGGATCAAAACTTTAGTGCTACATGGATGACCGTTGTCGGTACTGTCAAGGTGTTTGTAAGAGGCTAGACGCTGGTGATCAGCCTCTTACCTATTGCTTCGCCAATCTTTCCCCGCAGAGAGTTATAGAGATTCTCGACATTGAAGTGCAAAGCTATGTCGGCGCGCTTCTGCGATTGAAACAGAGTGCTGTCAGTGCGGGCAATCAGCTAGCAGTGTTGATAGAAGCAAAATTGACTGATGATCAGCCTGAGTTTCCTTCATTGACCAATGTTTTGGACCACTGTCTAGTGTTCGTCTGCCAAGCCGAGACGTCTGCAGTCGGAGATACAGCCGTCTGGATTCGCTATGGCACCCCAGAGTTGTGCTGCTCATCCCACCCGCTTGTCATGGAGCTGACCGCATTGGTTGAGCATCTGATTGCTCGGCTATATGCAGCTGACCTTGCTGAAAACTGATTCTAAGCTGACGTACACCTGGCTTATGCCCGACTTATGCCGGGGTTAAGTCTATGGCGGTCTAATAGTTGCTTGTATCTGGGTGCTCGTGAATGGGCGGCATAACTACGCTTTCACGTTCAGACCATTCTTGCAGCAAGTCTAAAGCTGTTTGTTGACCTTGAGCCGTTTGTGTCTCGAACTGCTCGTTGATGGCAATTAAGGCTTTGCCCTCATGCAACATCTTTTGAATCATGGGCCGCAAATCAACAAGGCGATCTTCGTAGTGTTTGACGAAACGATTGAGGTCTGTGGCAATAATGCCGTCATAGGCATTTAAGCCTTCTACTGCGTCGTGCAGCCCCAGGCCGGGCTTGCCTTCGTCCACAGCACTGTATCCGACGAGCTTGTGCTCATGCTCGCGGCAATATTCTTCGATTTTTTGCTTTTGTTCTTCGGCATTTAGGCTAGTGCCACCAGTGCGAAGATAGCCTAGCAGCCTTAATTTCTTATGCAACATGATGGTTCTCCCGAAAAAAATGCTTGAAAAGTTTTTTCTTCAAGACCTCGCCTCTATTGTCGTTCAAGTAGGGCTCGGCCATATCCCCCAGCGGGATGAAGTAATGTCAGGGTCTGAATATGGTTATACTTCTATTGGCCGATGCCTAGGCCTCAGGTGCTTGTCACAATTATGTGTGACTGATCCTGAAAGACAGTGAGATACAGTGAACTTTAAATGGTGGCGATGATGCGAGTAATTATTGCAATTGACGATTCCGGGTGTTCGCGCTTAGCGATTGATGCAGTGGTTAATCGTCACTGGTCGGGCTCTACTCAGTTTCGAGTAATACACGTGGTTGAGCCAATTGTGCTTCAGTACGGCATGATTGCTCCTCAGGCTGTTGAGCTAATGATTGAAGCCGAACAGAAACTGAAAAAGCACGGTCAGGAGTTGATTGACGCCACAGTAGCTAAATTGCAATCTCTGTTTGGCGACGTAACTGGTGAAGTACTTCACGGCAATGTTAGCGACACAATTGTCGAAGATGCCACAGAATGGCACGCCGATCTAATTGTTATTGGCTCCCATGGCCGAACTGGCATGGACAGAATGTTCTTAGGTAGCGTCGCCGAAAAAGTTGTTAACCGTGCCCCATGCTCAGTTGATGTGGTCAAGTTCAAAACTGTAGTGACTGAGAAAGGTGCTAAAGAGGTTGAAACCTCAAGCGTCAATTAGTGTCAGCTTGGACTAGTCTAGACCAGGCCACGACGCATGGCGTGCACGGCAGCTTGGGTGCGGTCGTCAACAGCCAGCTTGTTCAGTATGTTTCGTACATGGGTCTTGGTTGTGGCCAAAGAGACAACCAGCTTGTCGCTAATTTCTTGGTTAGAGAGTCCATCAACTATAAGCTTTATGACTTCAAGCTCACGAGGTGACAGTGATTCCGGAGCTGGCCTGTCCATACCCGTGGCTGTTCCTTTCTCATGGTCTTCTGTCGACTCATGCTCGTCGAAGCGGTGTACCGAGTGGGCTGCAGCAAAATTATTTTCGTGAGTTGAGTTGTCTTGGCTACCGCTTACTGCGGCAGGTGCTGAGTCTAGGGGCACTGACGCCAGGGCCGCATTGGCCGAGTAGTGCTTCAGCACTCTGCTAGCGACAGCTGAGTCTAGCCAAACATCGCCCGTGCTAACTGAGCGGATTGCGGTGTATAGCCTGTCTGGCTCTACATCTTTTAGGCAATATCCACTGGCTCCTGCCGCCAGAGATGCCATGATGTCAGCGTCGTTGTCATGCTGTGTCAGCATGATGATTTTCATTGAAGAATCACGGCTAACTATTTGGCTGGCCGCTTGGATACCATCCATAACTGGCATGCCAACATCCATCAAAATTACGTCTGGCTTTAATTTTTCGGCCATGGTGACTGCTTCTTGACCATTTGAGGCCTCACCGATGACGTGAATATCTTTGGTTCGGTGTAGGGCAACTTTTAGCCCTAGTCTTGTCAACTGGTGGTCTTCTACCAACAATACATTTATTGAGGGAGCGCTTGCGTCAGATGTTTGTTCAGCCATAATTATCGTTTACCGGAAAAAACTAATTATAGACCGCTCGAAAACCTAAGGAAGTGCTTGGTGGGAAAAGAACAGTCTAATAAAGCAGTAGCCTTAACATTAACCTCCGAGGAAGTAGAGCTGCGCAAGCGCTGGTTGGAGTTTTCTGCCAGTGATGAAGAATTGATAGAACTTGAGCTCGACGTTTTGGTCGCCGACCATATCGACGAATTGATTGAGTCGATGTATGCCCATTTTCTTACTTTTGAAGAAACTCGCAGTTATTTTCCGAACGAGCAAATACTAAAGCGCGCTCAAGCCGCTCAAAAAGACTATTTTATTCGCCTGACCAAGGGCACTTATGACACTGACTATGCTAATGATCGTCTTCGCGTCGGTGCTACTCACCACCGCATTGACCTAGATCCTAAATGGTATATCGGAGCTTACAATCGAGTATTGGCTTGGTTCTTGCCTAAGGTAATTGATAAATACAGCGGCGATAAAGAGAAACTTGGTAGAGCGGTTTCGGCTTTGATGAAAGTGGTTTTCTTTGATATGGGTCTGGCTATCGATTGCTACATATCAGCAAAAGAGACTGCTTTGCGTCAGCACACCGACGCCATCCGCGAGTTGGAAACAGAAAGACGGGTAACCAAATCTATTCTTGAGAATTCTCCGGTGGGAATTATCAGCTTAGATAAAGACATGGTCTGTCTTGAGTGCAATGACAAATTTATTGAACTAGTAGATGGTGAGAACCGAGCCGATATAGTGACAAAACAGATTTCTGATGTAGCTCCAGGTCTCAAGCCAGCCTTATTTAAAGAAGTACTTAGTAGCGGGCAGTTCAGCAAGCATAGTGGAGTGGCGCTCAAGCTTTCGAGAAAGAATGAGACAGAGAGCAATTATTTCGACTGGTTAGCCTGGCCTATCAAAGACAACGATGGCAAAGTAACCGGTCTAGTGGCGATGTTTACCAATACCACGGCCAATGTTCTATTGCAGCAACAGCGGGAAGATTTTGTTGCCACACTTACCCACGATTTGAAGACACCTGTTTCTGCCACCACGAGAGCCGTGCGCTTTTTGCTCGATGGCGACTTCGGCCCAGTACCCGAGACTCAAGTCGAGGTGCTTGAGACAATCCTGCAAAGTAACACCGCACTTTATAGCTTGGTGCAGACTTTGTTGGATGTCTATCGCTTCGATAGCGGAGTGAAAGAGTTTCATATGGTCAGTTGCGATATGGTTGGCTTGATCACTCGCATAATTAGCGAAATCATGCCACTGGCTCGCGAGAAGGGTGTAACTATTCAAGCTTCTGTGCCGCAAAGTGCCGCAGAAGTAATATGCGATCAAGACGAGATTCGGCGGGTGGTGCAAAACCTCATTGATAATTCGCTGAAATTCACTCCTGGTGGCGGTTCAATTACAGTTACCTTGAGTCAGCTTGAAACTCTAACCACTGTTAGCGTTACTGATTCAGGTAAAGGCATACCCGAAGAGAATCGCCCTAAGTTATTCCAGCGATTTTGGCAAGCTGGCTCTACTGGCCGGTATTATGCCAGCACTGGTTTAGGGCTGTATCTTTGCCGGCGAATAGTTGAAGGCCATGGTGGCAAAATCTGGTGCAAAGATACCCAGGGGCCAGGAACTACATTTTGCTTCGAGCTTTTAACTAAAGGCCCGGATACCGCAATAGTTGCTGCAACATAAGATCAAAGAGCGTTGGGGCAAACCTATAGCAGTCGTGAGAGCGCAGTGCTATCTCGCCTTGGTGATCTGTAATGACAGTAACTTCTTTGAGGTGAGTCTTTGCATCTCTGAAAATCTCACATAAGACCTGCTCGAAGTCAACGGTTGGAAACCCGCTGCGTTGGGGCACGCCCTTGAAATACTCTTCGATGATATTAGCCGCTGTGGCCATACATAAACAAAGTTCGGTTGGTTTTACCGAAACTACTTTCTCTATTGATTCTTCTGGAATTAAACCAAAATGCACTGCGCTCTTGGCCATGGCATGCGACGGTAGCTGCTTTTCACGAAGTACCAGATCTTGTAGGTGAATTCGTACGTTTGGAAACTTTAGTTCCGCAGAATATGTACCATCACTATATTTGTCAGCCATCGCTGCTGATACCACCTCTGTAAATGTCATTTACAGCACCTTCGAATCCTAGAGAATTACAGCTGACAGATCGCTTTTGGCTGAATCTGAGTTCTGTTCTTTTTCGTCAACGCGCAATTTTTTGAGCTTAACTACTTCTACTGAGCAAGGCGCATGATTTAGTACTTTCTCAGCAACGCTTCCCAGCCAGAATTTCTCTAAGCCGGTTCTTCCGTGAGAACCAAGAATAATCAAATCGGCGTCCCAATCTTTGGCGTAGTCAAGGATAGATTCGGCGATGCTGCCGCTAATAACCAGACCACTGACTTCATTGTTTGGGTGGTTCTTTTTGATTTGAATGATCTTCTGGTCGATCATTTGCTTTAGCTGGTTCTTGTATTCGGCTTGCATTTCTTCTAAAGAAGGTGCGCACAGGCCAGCTAGAAGATATTCGTTATAGATGGGGGCCATGACAGAAATGAGGCGAAACTCAGTGTCGCCTTCCCAGGTTTGTCTGGTGGCTGAATCAACCGCGTTTGACGAGCAATCTGAATCATCAATGGCAATCAGAACTTTCATTTCCACCCCATAAGATTTGGCCAAATACTGCTCTTAGTATTGGCTATGGGCAATTGGTCTGCCATCGTTCAAAGTAGTGAAGTTTTATTTGTTTTTTTCTAAGTAGATTGGCCAATTCAGAACCTGGCCCGTCAGGTCTATCATCCTTTGGGATGATAAGGCCGAATAAGGGGACGGCCGACCGCTAGGGTGCGGCTGTCAAGTGGTCGTTTGGCAAAACGAGCGCAAAATCTAGTAATCTTGAGTAACAAAAGTAGTTACTAGCAAAGAGTTAAGACTTAGACCATGACAGCGCCGAAGCCATTAATTGCCCTGTACCTTCTCTCTCTGTCGCTGTGCTTGTTTGCTTCCGCTCAACCGGCACACGCGGCTGAGTTAGCTGCGCGTTTCTTGCGCGTTCCTGTATTTTTTATCACTGACAGAAACCTTGAGCCAACCAAGTCGGGAGAAGTAGATTTTGGCCCCCACCGCAAGTATCTAGGCGACTGCAAACACGAGCCTTTTATGGGTTCTGCCTATTGTGTGGTCGAGAACGTAGAGAAGAAACCTTTGAGCGAGCACCTCAAAGATTTGGGTTGGTCAAAGGCTGAGGCTAGCGATAAATCTGGTGCTTTCAAAATCACGCCGTTGACAGACGATAATTTTGAGAAAGTTCAGGATACTTTTTATGGCAGCGTCAGTGAAAAGGCTCGCCTTGCCGACGACAAGAATATTTTTGTCTTCGCCCATGGCTATAAAAATCCCTTCCATGGTGCACTTCGTACCGCCGCCACTCTGGCCTATAACTCTGAGCGTCCAGTGATTTTCTATTCTTGGCCATCGGTAGCGAAGCTGCGCTCGTATACCTCTGATGAAAATAATGTTGAGTGGAGCCAAGAACACTTCAATGATGTCGTTACTCGTCTAGAAAAACTCTGTACAGATGATCCAACTCTCAAAGTAAGGTTGATGGCCCACAGCATGGGTACAAGATTGCTGGTTCGAGCAACACCCCTACTGCGCGAGAAGAAGCATATAATCGAAACTGCTTTAATTTGCCCTGATGTTGATGACGGGTTAGTTAAGCATTATGCTCGTCGCTATTTAAGTGTCAAAGGCACCACTGTTATTCGCTTGTATATGTCGCAGCGCGACAAGGCTCTGGTGCTTTCGCAATTTGTTCATGGCGGCTATACTCGGCTTGGCGAGCAGGCTGACGCTATTGGTGGTTGGGTGACCAAAACTCTTTCAGGTCAAAACAATGATGCTGAAAAACAAGCTGCCAAAGTTGAGGACGCAGAATTTGCCGATAGGCTAGCAAAGACAAAAAAGAGAATGCAGACCATCGACTTTACCGATATCGATACTGGTCCGATCGGGCATCATATTCCGGCCAAGCTTATTTGCAGTATGTCATTTACTAATGAGCCCGGCAGCGGCTTAGAGCTTGTGCCGGAAGAGTCTGGTCAAAGAAATAAAATCAGCAATATGTTCACCAAATTATCTAAACTAAAGAGTAATGATGAATTGGCGCCCACCGGTGATGTGCTGCGGGTAGTAAAAAGGAATAGTCAAAAATGACCGATGAAGCAGTTGCCACGCAGTTGGAATTGCCTGACACTTCCAGTGGCTGTATCAACAGTTTTCTAGTGCGGCTTGGCTTGGGTAAGACTGCACAGCAGGCGACAGTAGTCGGTGTTTTGTTGTTTGTGGCCCTCGCGTGGGTCGTGCCATTGTTGCTTTGCCTTAGCTCTGGCAGCGCTTTTGGCCCATCTTTACAGGTGCCATTCTTTGGTGACTATATAAGTAGTGCCCGTTTTCTAGTGGTTGTTCCGATTCTGCTTCTTTCAGATTTAGTAACGAGAAGTTGGTCGTTGAAGACACTGCATCATTTTCTACAAGACCATATTGCTCCAGCCGATGCTACTCAATATAAGGCAATAGTGGCAAGAAACTTTCTACTGCGCGATGCCGCTCCAATTGTCTGCGGGCTTCTCTTGCTAGCATTTGCCTACTCACCAGTATGGGTAGACATTGTATTGGCCGTGCACTGTACTAACTGGCAGGTGGTATCAACCGATGGCCATTCAGTTCTGTCGCTGGCTGGTAAGTGGAACGCCTATGTTAGCCAGCCGCTTTTTCGCTTTGTCTTGCTTGACTGGTTATGGGGATACCTACTTTGGGCCAACTTGCTTCTCAAGATCTCACGTTTCCCATTGCGAGTTAGCGCGACTCATCCTGATTGCGTTGGTGGCCTCGGTTTTATTGCTGTTGGGCATTCATACTTTGGTTTTGCGGCCTTTGCTATGTCGGTGGGTGTCAGTACTTTTGTCGCTCAGACAGTGCTAGAAACCCATACAAATCTGCAGGCCTATTCTAACCTTGGCATAGTCTTTGTACTTCTAGTACTGCTTTTGTTTCTTGGACCGTTGTTGGTGTTTACACCGCTCCTGGTCAAAACCAGAAGAGAAGCCGTTTTTACCTATGGCTCACTCTGTCACAAGGTCAATAGCCTGTTTGCTGCTAATTGGCTAGAGTCGACTGCAAGCTCTAACATTGACTCAAAGCGAGAATCTAAATCTGCCGATTCGGCTACTCTCATTTTAAGTACAGAACCATCCACGGTGACTGATCTCAATTCGTCGTTTCTCAATGTTCAGAATATGAAACCATTTGTCTTTGGAAAAGAGACTCTGATGGCTTTTCTTTTGGCTGTTGCTCTGCCAGCCATACCACTTATTGCGACGGTAATACCATTGCAAGACTTGCTGAAAGAGTTAGCGAAGGCGCTGACATAGTTTCATCTGTGCTTTTTCTTGGTGCTTCTCAGTTGTGCTTCTCATGGCTGCTGTCACTTCACGTTGATATCACGCTCAGTTCACCATCATTTCACCCTCAGTCGTTAGAGTGTTCCAATCCACTCTCTCAGCACACGCCTTTCGACCGCGCCACTAAGCGCGGTAGATCGCCTATGCAGTAGCGCTGTGTTCAGAATCACAAGAGGTCATGCATGAAAAGATCCCCCGATCCAAAAGCAAGTCCAGGTTGCGCTTTGGCCGTATTGAGAAAAGTTTTGCTGGTTGCAACGGCAATAACTATGAGTTTGTCAGCTACCTCGCAAGCCTTTGCTACTAGCCCCGGCTATCCGTATCCGCAGCCACGTAAGTTCTATGTTTCAAAAAATGGTAATAACACTGACGGCTTGACCTGGGCTACAGCCTGGAACGAGATGGATCAGATAAAGTGGACGGGAATAGATCCCCAGAACTATGACTCGTTGACTATCGATGGTGGCGTCGGCCGCATGATCTATCGCAAGCCCATGCAAGTGCAGGTAAGACCCTACGCCATTCCCGTTAGAATAGCTGTCTCTGCCGAGCCGGGTCACAATGGTCAAGTTGTTATCGCCCCCGGCAGTCAATCAAATGGTATCGAAATCACCGGTGGTGTTCAGCTAAATGGCTCTAAGCGATCAGGCATTTTTGTCTATGGTGCCAAGAAAGGTATCACTGTCAATTCGAATGCGCCTTACCCAACTAGTGTCAAGAACATTGAGGTGTCGCATTGCACTGATGCTGGCTTATTTGTTAGCCCATCGTATTATCCGCTTGGTATGAGCCAGCTGATACTGCATGATAATGCCACTAATGTAGTTACCCAACAAACTGGTGCCCCCGGTGGTGCTCAGCTCAGTAAGTGCTGGATTTATAACGGTTCAGAACGGAATAATTTCGATGGTATTAGAATAGATGGTTCGACTAGTGGGCCACCAACCCCAAGTGTTGTTCTTAATAGCTGTGTGCTTGGGCCGGGCTTGCGAGATGGCATCAACAATTTATCGATTGCACGACCATCATTGACCAATTGTCTTTTAATTAATTCGAGGCGAAATAACATATCGTCTTATTCTGTCAATCTGCAGAATGTCACATCTTTCATGACCAGGTTAAACCCTTCCCGTAGCGCACATAGCTGCATAAAGCTGCAAGCCAGCCCTCAACCTTATAATATGATCGGCAGCTCAGTGAAAAAGACCATTGCCTATGGCGGCATGGTGGATATTCCAATTTCGATTAGCTATCCTTATCCGCCTGGTTCAACTCGTCCTTTTCCAATTACAGTCGAGCAAAATACCCAATATAGCACTACTGGCAATACCACAGCTTTAGCTCCGACCATGGCTGACCCTAAGTTTGTCTCGCATGTGAGGCTGCTTCCCAACCATACTCCTGTTCAGTATCTGATGGGGCTAGACTTTTCTCTGCGGCCAGATTCACCAGCGTTGGGAACTGGCTCAGAAGTGACATCGATCAAGCAACTACTGAGGACGTTTGATTGATGGTGGCATGTCGTCGTTGATGGTCATTGCATGAATTTGGTAGGTGGGTTGTCCTGTAACTTTGACAAGCTGCACGCTTGTTAGCCAGACCAACCCACCACCGAGCATAATGCCTTGATCTTTGCACCAGAGTTCTTTTTCTGGATATTCGGCAAAGAGTTTCAAGATTGCTGGTGTAAAGATGATTTTGTAGTTTGCCAGCAGCTCTTGCTGATTGCGATAAGTTCGAGTCGTCACACTTCTCTTTAAATTGCCGTTCCAGCGGACAGAAAGAGGGTATTGGAACATCTTGCTGACAGCCGCACTGTTCTTCTTAGCGAGGGCGTCGCGCATTGACTGGTAGAAGGTCGCGAACAAGTCGCCATCGTCAACGCCAGCAACCGAGTAGCGCTTCTTACGTGCTTCCTGGGCGGCGGCTAGAATCTTTTCAGCCTCTGTTGCTCGGTTCGTGGCTTTGTATACTTCGCTCAACCCCCTGGCATCAGCGAATAGCACTGGGTAATTTCCTCGATAGAGCTGAATATTGCTGTCGTAAGCCTCTTTATATTGCTTTTCCGCTTCTTTGTATTTCTTCTGCTTTAGGTAGCAGTCAGCCAGTCGTGTGCGCGTTAGCAGCTTTTGCTCGTTGCCATTGAGGCTTTCGACGATATCTATGGCTTCTAAGAGCTTTTTCTCCGCTGCTGCATAGTTGCTAGCGTTCATGTCGGCTTGAGTGGCAGAATAGATTTTGTCGAATTGCTTTTGCTTTATTGCTTCTTGTTTGGCAATGTCAGCGTCGATTGAAGCAAAAGATACGGCAGCGGCTGCAGCTTTATTGGCAGCCTCTGTTGACACCGCTTTTGCTGTCTTCGTCTTCTGCTGCGTCGACTTCGGCGTGGCAAGCGCCACTAGTGGACTAGTTGCAAGGGCTGTCGTAAGAGCTGTTACAAGAGCTGCTGATAGTAATGTTAGTTGTTGATTTCTCATGGCGATATGATAGCAGTTGCTTGCTTCGTCTCGTATGGGAATACACCTAGAAGCGGCTCGTCCAGTTGCGTGTCCTGTTTCTGGTGCTAGCCGCTTCGCGGTCTTTTGAGAAACAAGGACAATCAGGTTTGCAGCCGCAGGTACACTCACACTTGCCTGGGCCGCAAGCGCATTGACAGACTCCAAGCGCGACAAGCCCAAAGAGCCAACCACCAGAAATAAGGGCTGCACCTCCGGTGATTATCCAGATTAGCTGATGCCATTTGTCTTCCATCCGAATCTACCTGAAAAGGAGCTTATAACCGTTATATAGCCCCTGCAATTTGGGCGCGTACCCCATAACTATTTGTTCATTTTTGTCGCGATTCGAAGGGCTTAGGGTTATGTCTCGTGGTTTTGTATGTTTAATTTCCTTCGTGGACACTTGTTATTTGAGAGAGTTCTTTACGCGCAGCAGAAAGTTGACTTTCCGTAGCTGCGTTTCCGGTATTCTCATCAATTAGCGATTGATAGATAGCAATGGATTCGTTGTATTTTTCTATAGAGTCTTTCTTCCGATTGTCGTTGTAGAAAATCCGTGCCTGATATAGCAATACTTCGGCCAGGGCTTTTCGCCAGCGAATCTTGTTGGGTGTGTCCTCATTGATCTGCTTGCGCAAGTTTGTTTCAATTTTTTGTACTACGGTTATCGCAGCAGCTCTGTTTCCGCATTTTAAAAGCATACTTGCTAAGTGTCCATATTCGTCATTGGCAAGTGCCTTTAGTTCATCGCTTGCGATATTTTCATCAGACTGCTGGTATGCAGTAATTGAAGTCTCTTGAACTGATATAGCATTTGAATTGAGTCCGGCGGAGGCCAAAGCCATGGCAAGATAGTGGCTGGTATAGCCTTGCAATACGAAGAACACTGCACGGAACGAGCGGCCTGAAATGGCATACCAGGCAAGCATTATTAGGCAGAAGAAGACAAGCGAGAAAGATCCGAAAGTAAATAGCAAATTGCGTATGTTCTTGTGATTCAATTTATTCTTCCTTGCCGTTCAAGTTCACTATTGCGATTGGAGTGGAGCGTGTTAATCTGTGTTTTCAAATTTTTGCTCAAGGCTGTCTTTGCCAGAATCAAAGACAATTTTTCGATCAACGCGCAGCAATTGAGCATGTTCGCTTTGAATGGCTTTGGCTTCTTCTAGCTCTTTGAGAATTTCTCCTTGCGGCTGTTTGACTAGCTCAGCGGCAGCTTTACGCTTTTCATTTCTGCTATCAATGCGCTGGTTTAATACCAGCAGTATGAGAAAGCGCACTGCAGGAATGACGAGCAAGATTATGGAGTAGGTTAGTAGCACGTCGATTAGAGCAGCCAGGTGGTGCAGCAGATTTATCGTGGCAATGTGCTTGAATAGCCACCAGCTGCCGCAGAAATTGAAAATGGCTAACATTAAGACATTGGCCAGATTTATAGGTGGAAAGTTTGAGAATTTCCAGTTTTCTTCTTTTAGGTAGCTTTCTTGTTCTTTATGGTTTTGTGGTTGTTGTTGAACTAAAGGGTGCTCACTTACATAGTCAGGAAAAACATATACTATAAAGCCGCTTTTTGTTACTTCAGGATGGCCGTTGAATTGTGCCAGTGCGCTCATAACCATGCCACTATCTGAGGTGTCACCATCGAGAAAGGGAGCCAGTTGCTCTGCCGATACTACCCCGCCGTTAGCCTTGATTGTTGTTGCTATTTGCTGCCAGCGCAACTTCTGTAAATTAGAATTTGGCTTGCCATCGCCAAACAAAAAAGAAAAGCATTCGAGGAAGAAATTACCTTTGGGATGCTTCTCTATAAAGTCAGTGTAGCGGTCTCTTTGGGCGCTGGGGATGCTATTTTGATAGCTGCTATGCGAGGGGCTATAATCCCAGCTAAAAATGTCGGAAAGAAAGTTTGTGTCAAAGAAACCCGAGCCATCGAATGAGCCAAAATCACCACTGTCTCCGCCGCCTCCATCGAATATTGATGCTATTGCCAATAAAATCAGTGCTACGAAGATCAAAACTATTACCAGCACCGACGTCATTAAGGCAACGCCAAATGATACCCGTACCACCCAGTAAAGTGACTTAAATAGAAAGGCTCCTGCAAGCAACGCTGCTCTGCGCCTTCCTCTTCGTCTGTAGACGCCAGAAAAATTGGGAGCAAATGAGTAATAGACCGTGCCGTCGTTGGCTACTTCTAGCTTGGCGCCGGTTTCTCCAGCAATTTTGTTGAGCCAATAGGTGGCACTATTGATAGATAGACCGCTGCTTGTCGCTAGCTCCGGCGCGGTGGTGCGCAGGTTTGTCTTGATAGCGTCAAGGGCAAGCCGTTTGTCTGGCATCAAAAGCGAGTACTCTGGATCTTCTGGATCCAGGCTGCCAGCGGCTAATTGCGGCGGCTCGTGTTCTTCCTCGTATTCTTTCTCGTATTTCTTCTCGAGCTTTTCGTCTGGCAACTAATTTCCCTTTTGCGTCTCGGCTGTTTCTATCTTGCCAGGCGAATTGCGCTTTGTGTTTTCCTGCTCTTGCTTGTATTTCTGAACAAGCACTTGGGAGCGCTCGTAGAGTCTTTCGGCCTCGGGCAACCTATCTAATTGTGTGTTTAGAGCCGCTAACTGACTGATTACGGGAATCAATAGTGTGCTATCCGAGCCAAATTTGCGTTCGCTTTCTGCTAGCAAATCTTGGTACGCAGTCAGTCTTCTTGCATCGCGAATAGCGTTGGTCTTGATGTCGTTTGAGGAAGTTGAGTCTTCGACTGAACGCAGTAGCGTTTGTCGGGCCAATGTCAGCTGCATGTGCGTTTCGGTGTGCTGCATTGCCAGTACACCAAGGCCACAGAACAGGCACAGTCCCAGAAAGCAACTTTGAATTTGTCGGTAAGTGCCAAGCTGAAGCTCTGCGGTGTCTTTTTCTATTGAGCCGTCATTAAACGCGCTTTCCACTTTTATGAATTTGGCGGTTTCGAGGGCCTGTTTGTCATCTGCCATGTGGTCGACCCTGTGAGCTTTATCTCTTGATCTTACCAGGCTCAGCATTGGCGGGGGATAGATGCTTAACTCGCTTCTCTTTACCCTTTGCGCTTGGTGGGGGTGGGGAGATACTGCCTTTCGCGTCCTCGATTGCTTGTCTCCTCTGTCCGTCTGCGTATTGCTTAAAAACATCGGCTTCGATTTTATGGTAGGCCTGAAGTTTCTCCAGTAACTTAGATAATTTCTAAGTTACTGGGTAAATTATGCTAAAATTAAGTCAGTAATCTAGGGTTAATCTAAGTTACTGGAGAAAAGCTTGTCCAAGGTAAATATCCTACAGCTGCGAAAGGCGATCGGACGAGAAGAGTTCGATCACACCCTATTGTCTTCTGCTTTGTCTTCTTATCTTGCTGTTGACCAGAAGATAAACGAATTGCTGAAGTCCGGCACTATCGACCGAGTGAAGAAAGGGTTGTATGTCTTTGGTCCAGAATCTCGGCAAGCACCTATCTGTAAGGAGAGCTTGGCGAACCTGATCTACGGCCCTTCTTGTATATCAATGGAGTACGCGCTGTCTTTTCATGGTTTGATACCAGAACGTGTTGAGACAATCACCAGTGTGACACCCAAGAGAGACAAAGAATTCAACACTCCTGTTGGTCGTTTTACTTATCGATATTTGAATGCTGCTAAATATCCACACGGAATTGAGCAGCAGTGGATAGATAAGCTACATCCTATTCTCATCGCCTCTCCAGAGAAGGCGCTTTGTGATTATGTCGTATTGAACGACGTTCCTGAATTTACCATCACAAGCTCTGCTAAGGCCTTCTTGTTGCAAGATTTGCGTATTGGCCAAGAAAGCTGGGCACGCTTCGACGTCAAAAAATTGCTTCGTCTAAACGCGCACTACAACAGTCAGAACATAGCCCGCATTTTGGAGGTCCTATGAATTCTGCAGCCGAATCAATGCTCGAAAAATACAAATGTGAATCGAGAGCTGACTACGAAAATGCATTGAAGGAAATCATTCAAGAGGTGGCATTGCTTGCTCTATGGCGAGCAAAGTTCTTCCAGCATGCGGCTTTCTATGGTGGAACGGCGTTGCGAATATTATATGGACTTGATCGCTTTTCTGAAGATCTCGACTTCTCATTATTGAAGCCCAGTACCGAATTCGACATCACACCTTATTTGGGTGCTATTGAAGCTGAGCTCGGCGGAATGGATTTTAACGTGGAAGTAGTTAAGGTTGAGAAGCGCATCGACACGCCTATCGAGTCTGCTTTTATCAAGGCTGGCACTAAAGAGCACCTTCTTCAAATTGAGGTTCCTGAAATAATTGCAGAACGAATTGCTCGAACAGATAGGCTCAAAATCAAGCTTGAGGTTGATACAGATCCGCCTAGCGGTTTCGAGACCGAAGGAAAGACCTTGCTTCAGCCGATAGCGTTCGCTGTAAATACTTATAAACAGCCGGATTTGTTTGCTGGAAAGATTCACGCAATACTGCAAAGGGCTTGGGCTGGTGGCCGGATAAAAGGTCGCGATTATTACGATTTTGTTTGGTATGTTGGGCGCGGTACTTCTGTTCATTTGAGTCATCTAGAGCAAAGGCTGCGACAAACTGGTGCGTGGACATCAGAAGAACCCATGACTCAGCAAGATCTCTGTAGGCTTTTAGAAGAGAAGTTTTCGCTGATCGATTTTGAGCTAGCAAAGAAAGACGTTCTTCCCTTTATCAAAGACTCAGCAGCAGTCGAACTCTGGTCGCCGGATTTCTTTTTGTCGCTGTTGCCGCGGCTTAAAGTTAGCTGATTTGACGACAACTATCAGCGGGTTTGGGGAATGAAGTTACAAGAAGTATTCCAGTGTGGGATGGGGCAGAACACCAAATGGCCAGGGTAAAGGGAAAGAGCAAAGAGCACGCCGATGGCAAGGTTCCAAGCGCAGATGCAGAGGCTCTTTTAACAGCTAAAGCAACGAATGAAGGTCACCCTGCCCGACGCGATCCCGTAGAAATAATTGAGCAGACTAACGAGGGGCGGCTACAAGAATTGGTGCCAATCCGGCATAGCCGCATGTCGATTTCGCCATTTACGTTCTATCGTGGTGCTGCTGCCGTGATGGCTGCAGACCTCGCTGCCCAGCCTAATTCTGGAGTCATTGTGCAATGTTGTGGCGACTGCCATGTGCTAAATTTCGGAGCTTTTGCCACTCCCGAGCGCAACATCATTATTGACCTCAATGACTTTGATGAGACGCATCCGGCGCCATTTGAATGGGACATAAAAAGACTGGCGGCCAGTTTGGTTCTGGCTGGAAATTCAATTGGTATGTCTACCAAGACCTGCCAGAAGGCTGCCTTTGAAATGGCTCAGTCGTACCAGATTGAGATGGCCAAGTATGCCAAGACAAGATTGCTCGATGTTTGGTACTCGAAAATCGATTACGAGTCGTTTATCGAAAGTGCTGATCACGAATTAGCGGCTCGGCGGCGCAAGAATTTGCATAAGGAGATTACCAAATCTTCTCCCGAATCATTGCAGAAGAAGCTCATAGAGCGGCACAATGGCAGCTGGCGCTTTAAAGAAATGCCGCCATTGCTTTACCATGCACCAGAACTTTCAGAGAAAGTTTACAAGGCCTATGAAAAATATCTTGAGTCGCTCTCGCCTGATCGCTCTGGTCTGCTCAAGCATTTTGAGTTGACTGACATCGCCATGAAGGTTGTCGGTACTGGCAGCGTAGGAACATTCTGTGCCGTGGTTCTGCTCGTTGGTGCCAACGATGACTTCCTCATTCTTCAAGTAAAAGAAGCGCGACAGTCAGTGTTGGAGCCATATACCGCTCCTAGTAAATTTGAGAACAGCGGCCAGCGTATTGTTGTCGGACAGCGAATTATGCAGTCGGCTAGTGATATGTTTCTCGGCTGGACTGGCGGAGCAACAAAGCGGCAGTTCTTTGTTCGACAGTTGCGAGACGTGAAGATGTCGCCCAACCCGGCAAGATGGACTAAATTTACTATGGTGCAACTGAGTAATTTCGCTGGAAAAGTGCTGGCGAAAGCCCATGCAAAATCGGGTGAGGCTGCGTTAATTGCTGACTATATAGGTAAGGGCGACAGGTTTGCCAGTTCGATGTCAGAGTATGCCCTATCGTATGCGGCCGTTACTGAGTCTGACTATAAGCTGTTCACCGAGGCCTGCCGCAGCGGTAGGTTGAGGCTTTAAAATTTCCTTTTTTTTGAGATTAACTTTCACGAGAGTTTCACTTCGGGGCTGATACAGTTCTGCTACTCAGTCGAAATGTCAGTTCTGCCTATTGCATTTCTGCAATTTGACTAGTCCCCGAATATTACCAGCGTAACTAAAAATTTTTATGACTAAAAGCAGTGCGGAAGCCTCACAGTGCGAGGCTCGGCCGTGGAAAGAAACTCAAGAAAATTTTTCACCTGCTCAGCCCTCTGAGTGGAGTAACATCTCTCGCCAATGTCTAGATGTTAGCTCTAACTGGCACGCAGCCACGGTTGGTCGTGCTGGTACTGATCCAACCTTAGATAAAGCGGCCCTCAACTCTGGTGTTCTGCAATTTGGATCGATTGATGAATTGACCGGTAATAAGACTAAGGCTGTCGATACGACCTTGAGCACTCCTGTAAATGACAAGTCGGCCGCTACACCATCGGCAGATAGGAGTGGTGAAAGAAGCCCTGACAGAAATGCTGATAAGCCTACAGATAAACCTGCCGATAAGCCTACAGATAAGCCTGCAGATAAGACACCGGAAGCAAAGGCCGCCATGCTTTTCAGTAACGATGCAACCCCTGAGCAGAAGCTAGCTACAGTTCGTGATTTGGCTAATGCTGGTATCACAAGCATGAGCTACCGTGATAGTTCTGGTAGTGAGCGTAAGCTGCGATTCGAAGTCGAAGGGGCTGGCAACAAGCAAATGGTGCACCTCTTTGATAGTGGCGCCGATGGCCGCGAGAAAACAGCGCTAAGAGGTATTTCAAGCGCAGACGGCACTTTCGAGAAGGAGCGTGATAGACAAGGTAACTCTGTTGACTACCAAGGAAAGGGCTACTCGAATCTAGCCCAGGCCCAGCCCGATACTCTTAAAGTCGATGCCGCAGATGCAGCCAAGCCAGCGCAACGGAGTCTGCCCGGTGCCGAGCGCCGCACTGTTCCTGAAACGCCACGAGATTCACGTGCTGATAGAAGCACTGACGGTCGAGACAATGTTGCACCGAATTTGATACCTGGAGCAGTTGACAGATCGCAGTTTGATTCTCAGCTGAAAGATCCACGGGTTATGGCTGCTTTTGCTGGAAGAATGCATTCTGAAGTAGGTTCGCAAGGGCCAGCAGCACAGTTGGCTTTTGCCGAAGAAGTAATGAATAGAGCTGCCTCTCGTAACCAGACTATTATGCAAGCTCTAACTGGTAAGTACTATCCGACTCACAACCCTGGCTGGTCCAATAATCCGAGATACATGGATGCTATTAATAAAGCCTGGAAAGAGGGCACCGATACTATATTCGGTGCTACTGGTAATGCTTCCGGAAAGGTTGGATTTGGCGTCAGAGGCGGCCACTATGATGCCAATCGCCAGTGGGTCTCGCCCAATCAAACTGTGCGCATAAATGGAGAGCGGTTTGGCTATGAACAAGTGGATCTTAATCGCGGCTGGATGAAAAAATATCAACAGCTCAAATCTGGTAGCAGAGTTTGATCTGAACTTTGTCCGTTTGACCATACCTCAAAGAAATGATGGTGCGCTAGTGCGGGAAACTAGTCCGGGTGATAACCCCAAAATTGTACATTGGCAAGGCCTTCTGAGAATGGCCTCGCATAAGAATACTTAGGTTCAATCAAAAAATCGCCATTTTTACTTATGTAGCCCCATTTATTATGCGCCACCGCTACCGCTGCTGAACCGTCCTTAAAATCGCGTGCTTTCAAAAATTTTGCTTTTATCGCATATGAACCAGCTTTATCGATGAAACCAAATTTTCTACCAAGCCGAACTCTGGCTATGCCGTCCTTAAAAGAATGAGCCTCATCGAACTTGGCTGCGATTACCAAGTTTCCTGATTTATTGATGTATCCGTATTTGCCATTGCGGGCTATAACTGCCAAACCTTCACTGAAGGTGTAGGAGTTAGAAAAACCATGTTCAAAACCCAGTCTACCGCTGCTGCCTCGACGAGCTCCTAAGGCTGTTCTAGAAGTTTCATAGCTTGAACATACCTGCCTCCGGGCCTTGTTGTCGAGCCTTATTACGATGTTTCCTAATTTGTCTATGTAGCAACTATCTTGACCTGATGCAATAAAGGCAAGACCTTCCGAGAAGCCGTCTACGAAGTCAAATTGTGGTTTTATTTTCCAGGTCCCAAGCTTATCTATAAAACCAATTTTACCTTCTGCTTGAACTGCTGCGAGGCCCTCTGAGAAGCTCGCCACTCGGTCGAAAAATGGATCGATTACAAGAGTTCCCGACCTGTCTACAAATCCGAATTTGCCGTTCACTCTTACAGCAGCTAATCCCTCGCGAAATGGCTCAACGGCTTGGAAGTACGGTGCTATGGCAAATTTTCCACTCTCGTCAATAAATCCCATCTTGTCGGTTTCGCCAACGCCAGCTAAACCCTCTGAAAATGATTCTCCAGTCCCGAAATGCTTCGGAATACTCTTGCCGACCTTGTCCACGAAGTAGCATGCTTTGTCTTTGTCCTCGTCCTCGCTCCTTATTAAGGCATAGCCGTTTGTAAACTCACTGCTATCGGTCTTATATGGGCATTTGAAGGCTATTTTCCCCTGGCTATCTACATAGCCGTGTTCTGGATAGATGACTTTGTGTTGTTTCTCGTCGATGTATCCCCATGCTGCTTTTGCCGCGCTGGAACAGCACAGTGACAAAGTTCCGACAGCACAAATAACTGCCAGCGAACGAGAAATGTTAGAGAAAGCCGGATAGCTCATTATTGATCTTTCCATTTTTTTTTCAATTTGCCGGTAAGGTCTTGAGCCATTCCAGTACTTCGTCTCGTCGCACGATTCTTGCCTGATCAAAATATTCTTTTGCTGCAATTTTTGCATCCTCTCGTGCCTCATTTATTTTATTGAGACCTTTTTCTACTTTGGCCCTCATGAACATTGCAGGTGCTTTCTCTTGCGTGTTGATCATTGCTTTCTGACACGCGACCAAGGCTGCTTCATAATCCTTCTTCTGTAAATGGAGGTCTGCCAAGCGCGTGAAGTATGTTGCTGTCTCCGGCCCAGGTTTATGGTCGCCTATGAATATTTTTAGATGCTCGATTGCTGCATCAAGATTACCCATTTTCTCTTCGACTATTGACTGTTCGTTCAAGTAAGGCCTGCCACCAAGTAGAACTGCAGATTTAGTATCGGCTAGAGCTTCATCAAAGAGTTTCAGCTCTAGATAACTATTGGCTCGCATGACATAGAGCGCGATGTTTTGCTTATCTAAGTCAGGACTTTTCGGGTGAAAGGCATTGTCTTTAGCTGTGTCATTTTCTTGCAGATTATTTTCTTTCTTCCAATTGTCGTATTTGTCCTTTTCTTCCTTTTGTAGTGGAGCTCTTAAGGTAATCTCTTTCAGAATTCGAGCACCACTCTCTCCAAAGACAAATGTTATATTGCCGGTTGCTAATTCAAATTCTTCTCTATATGCTGGCCGGTTGCGGCTCTTGAATTGACCGGATGGAATATGTTTGTTGGTATCGGTGGTTAAAAGCGAATCAATTTGAACCTTCGGAAGGCAGCACTTGGCTGTCGACACTTCGATTTCCAGAGACTCGGGAATTTGGTAGTTCTCCTTATTCGAATAATATTTGAGGTTTGCAAACGGTAAGCCCGGTTTTGTGTCGTCACTGTAACTTGGCCATAGGCTACCTGGCATCTTTAGATGCCCACCAGTAAGTTCATTTATTTTTGAAAGATTGAAGGGGTCCGGAGACGAAACTAGAAATTTCACAAGAGCAGTAACTTTTTCTTGTCCCAGTTGAGGAAGCTGTAGCTGTTTAAGTGTAAGGGGGCCTCCAGCCTGACTGCGTGCAGTCAAAGCATTCGCTTCTCTAATACAAAGTTCGGTTTTCGCAGAGTTATTCTTGAAGTACTTTTGAGATGCTTCTTTCAGATCTGCAATAGCGCTCCGGTTTAATTTTAGTCCTTCTTCTGCTGCTGCACGAAGTCTTAACCACTCTGGATATTCAAAGTCGTATCCATGGTTCCTCTGTTCCACTAGGGCACATACGACAATGACTTCATCAGCAATTCTCTTTGCTTCCTTGAAGCGATTTAGCTTTAGTTGAAGCTTTGCTTCTAATTCTTTTGACCTCGCTTTTTTGTAATGCTGTAGCGCTTCTTCATTTCTTCCTAGCTTTTCGCAGGCAAAACCCCACTCTCTTTCAGCATCAAAGAGGTCGCGCCTTGGTTCTCTCCACTCGGCTTGAGCCGTTGAGTATTCTGTGATTGCCTCTTTGTAGTCGCCAGCTGCTAGCAGGTTATTTGCGCGACGCAGTTGCAGCGGTCTAGGCGGAAATGCAGAGGATTCATATTCTTCATCTTCTGAGGCTGTATGCTTTTTTCCCACGGCATTTTGAAATTCTGGGATTGAAACCAGCGACTCGGCATAGCCAGCGCCTACTGATGACATGACAATTGACATTGCTAGGCATCGGGCTATTAGCTGTGTAATAGTCTTTCTTTTAGGCACCTAAGTGTCCGTCCGCTGAACCACGTGGTAGCGGAAGGAAAGTCAACATGATTTCCTATGAGAGTGGCCGATGCGGCGATGGTGCGCTGCTACGGCGGTGACCAGTTCTGAGGAAGCAGCTGTTGCAGTTC